>Ga0068871_100002442_pt1 | contig 12696 bp, 9 predicted proteins | sample KBSMisM72_FD_72750 | JGI IMG/M metagenome (GOLD analysis project Ga0068871, IMG submission 72750) | Miscanthus rhizosphere microbial communities from Kellogg Biological Station, Michigan, USA - KBS Miscanthus M7-2 | ecosystem: Host-associated > Plants > Roots > Rhizosphere > Soil ... | reverse complement strand
CGTAGTCAAAGGCGGCGTGATCGTGTCGGACCAGCGGTAGGCGCAACGCGTAACGGATGTGCAAAGGATAAGGACGCGCTCATGATGAGGTGACATCGAGTGCGTCGTGGACGCGTCACGCCTTTCGTGTCTACACTGCAACGACAATGGATGATTCCACGGCGACGATCTTTCCCAGTAGTCCTTCACGGGCGGCGCTGATGTTCCCGATCCTGGACGAGCGATCCATCGCGCGGATCGCCGCGCACGGGGTCACGCGGTCCGTGCAGGCGGGGGACATCCTGATCCAGGCGGGCGAGCCGGACCCGCGCTTCTTCGTGCTCACGAGCGGGAAGGCCGAGGTCGTCCGGCCCTCTGACCTGGGCGACGCGCGCGTGACCGTCCACGCGGCCGGTCGGTTCACCGGCGAAGCGAACATGATCCTCGGCCGGCGTTCGATCATGCGGACGCAGGTCACCGAACCGGGCGAGGTGATCGAATTGACCCGCGATCAGCTGCTGTCGCTCATTCAGACGGATACCGAGATCGGCGATGTCGTGATGCGCGCGTTCATCTATCGGCGCCTCGAGCTGGTCGCTCAGGGCATCGGCGACGTGGTGCTGGTAGGGTCACTGCATTCGGGCGAGACGCTTCGCATCCGCGAGTTCCTGACGCGCAACGGTCATCCGTTTGCGTATCTCGACCTGGACAAGGATCCGGATACCCAGCACCTGATGGATCGGTTCAAGGTCGCCGTCTCCGAGATTCCCGTGTTGATTTGCCGCGGCGACGCCGTGCTCCGCAATCCGAGCAACGAGGCCATCGCGGACTGCCTGGGGTTCAATGCGGCCATCGAACGTACGCACCTGCGCGATGTCGTGGTGGTCGGCGCCGGGCCGTCGGGCCTCGCGGCGGCCGTTTACGGCGCATCGGAAGGTCTCGACGTGCTCATGCTCGAATCGAACGCGCCAGGCGGACAGGCCGGGTCGAGCTCGAAGATCGAAAACTACCTCGGCTTTCCGATGGGTGTGACCGGGGAAGAATTGACGGCCCGTGCGCTGACCCAGGCGAAGAAGTTCGGCGCCGAAATCATGGTCGCTCGCGGCGCCACGCACCTGACCTGCGAGCGGAAGCCGTACCGGGTCCGGATGGACGACGGTCCCGGCGTGCCGGCGAAGACCGTCATCATCGCCACTGGAGCGGAGTACCGCAGGCCCGCGATCGACAACCTGTCGCGCTTCATCGGCGCGGGCGTGTATTACAGCGCAACCCAGATGGAGCGGATGCTCTGCGAAAACGAGGACGTCATCGTCGTCGGTGGCGGCAACTCGGCGGGGCAGGCCGCGATGTTCCTGTCGCAGAAGGCCAGGCACGTGCACATGCTGGTCCGATCGGAGAGCCTTTCTCAAAGCATGTCGCGGTACCTGATTCGGCGCATTGAAGAGAGCCCGGCGATCACACTGAAGACGAGGACCGAGATCACCGCCCTCGCCGGTGACGGCCACCTCGAACAGGTGTGCTGGCGCGACGGCGGGACCGGCGCCGTCGAGCCTCGCCCCATCCGGCACGTGTTCCTGATGACGGGCGGCGTGCCGAACGCCGTCTGGCTGCGCGGGTGCGTGGCGCTCGACGCTCAGGGCTTCGTCAAGACCGGTCCCGACCTGACGAAGGACGATTTGTCGGCGGCGGCCTGGCCGTTGACCCGCCCGCCTTACCTGCTCGAGACCAGCCTGCCGGGTGTGTTCGCCGTGGGAGACGTGCGTGGCAACAGCGTCAAGCGCGTCGCGTCGGCTGTCGGCGAGGGTTCGATCGCCATTTCGTTCGTCCATCGGGTGCTGGCCGAGTAGCCGGCCAGCCCTGAATCATCGTGCCCCGCTCGTGGTCCGCGGATTGGGCGCTATCGCGGTTCCGCGGCGAGCGCGATGGCTTTGGCGATGGCGCGCGGATCGATCGGCTTGGCGAAGTAGCCGGTGTAGCCAGCCGCCAGCGCATGCTGGCGATCCCCCGGATTGGCGTACCCGGTGACCGCGATGGCTGGAATGCGCGCGCCCTTCTCGGCTTCGAACGCACGCAGCTGGCGAATGAGATCGTACCCGTCCTGTTCCGGCATCCCGAGGTCCGAAACGATCACGTCCGGTCGCCGGTCCGAGTCCTTCAGCACGGCGATCGCGCTCTCGCAGGAGGGCACCATGATTGTCTCAGCTCCGAACCGGGACAGCACGGCGCCGAGCAGATCGCGGGAGTCCGCCTCGTCTTCCACGATGAGGATGCGAAGGCCCGCCAGGGAGGGTGTGCCCTCCAGCCCGGCCGGCGGCGGCGGCGCGCCGAAGCTCACGTCGTGCGATACCGCCGTCGGAAAGTCCACCGTGAACGCGGACCCTTTATGCTCCCCGGCGCTCTCGACCGACACGTGGCCGCCGTGCAGCTCGACGAGCTCGCGGACGAGCGCGAGCCCGAGGCCCAGTCCGCCGTGACGCCGGGTGCTGGAGCTGTCGCTTTGCCGGAACCGCTCGAAGACGAACGGCAGAAACTCGGGGCTGATGCCGTGGCCGGTGTCGCTGATCACGAGGCGCAGCAGCCTCCCGGCCTGGGTCACGCGCACGTTGATGAGCCCGCCCGGCTCGGTGAACTTCACCGCGTTCGACAGCAGATTCCAGACGATCTGCTGGAGGCGGTGCTGGTCGCCAAGCACTCGCGGGACCTGCGCATCGAGGCTTGTCCGAATCTCGATCTGTTTGGCCCGGGCCGAGGGCGACACGACATCCACGGCCCCGAGCACCACGGCCAGCAGATCGACGGGCTGCATTTCGAGCCGGAGTTTTCCAGACGCGATCCGCGCGACGTCGAGCAGGTCGTCGATCATGCGCACCTGCGACGTCGCGTTGCGATCGATCACCCGGAGCGCGCGTTCGAGCAGGGGGGCATCGACATCCTTCCGGTCGATCAGGATGCGTGTCCAGCCGAGCACCGCGTTGAGAGGGTTCCGCATTTCATGCGAAACGGTCGACAGGAATTCGTCCTTGGCGCGAAGCGCCTTTTCGGCCGTCACGCGCGCCATCTGCTGCACTTCGATCCGCTGGCGGAGCTCCGCTTCGCGCGCCAGGCGATCGGATATGTCCTCGAGCGCCGTCACCGTGCCGATCACCTGGCTGCCGTCCGACAGCGGTCCGATGCGGCCGCTCTGGGGCATCTCGGCGTAACTCAGTTCAGGGTGCGTCGGTGGGAGAGGCAGCACGTATTTGTGCAGGCCGAACGACATCACGGCGATCCGGCCGGCCAGCGCCTCCCGGTAGTACTGGTCCACGCCGCGGCCGACCAGATCGGGGAAGAGGTCGAAGACCGACACGCCGATCACGCTCGTGGCGGAGCGATCGGTGTGGATCTCCATCCACCGGTTCCAGACGATCACGCGGAACTCGCGATCGGTCGCGAAGATCCCCTCGTGGGTCAGCTCCGAGAACCAGCGGACCAGGGCGGCCGACAGGCGTGAGGTGTCGACGGACAATTCAGGCTTCATGGCTACCGTTGATCGCGCTCCCATTGTTCGATCGCCCGGATCAGGCGCTCGATCGATGCGACGCTGAGCACGATCACCAGATATCCGGTGAGGCTGCTGTTCTTGAGGCGGAAGGCGGCATGCACGATCAGGGCGTAGCGGAGCCCCTCGCGGTTGACCGTGATCGAGCCCACGACGCCTTCCAGGCTCTCGAGCGTGAGGTGCGGAACCGAGAACGACACCTGCACGTGCAGCAGGTTGCCAAATGTGCCGAGGCACGCATTCAACAGGATGTTGCCGATTTCGGTCAGCACCTCCCGCGCCGACGTGTCGATATCCAGCGGCATGGCCGGCTCGTTCGTGAGCAGTTCCTTGAGAATGGCCGCGCTCTGCCGATCGATCATCAGCAGCGCGTCCCCCGCGACGGCGCCGGTGAAAATCTGATGGACGCTGGCCACTTCATTGGCAATCATCGGCCGCAGCCGATCGCTCAACTCGTCGAGCGGGCACATGGCGATCTGCGGCACTTCGAGCTGCACCCGCTGGCCGGTCAGCTTCGAGAGCGATGCCGCCGCCCGGCCAAAGCCGATGTTGATGACCTCGGTGAGCGCGTCTTCCTGGAGCGCGGTGAGGTTCATTCCGTGACTCCATCCAGGACGGCTTCGAGCGTGCTCAGGATGTCAGCACGGTCGAATGGCTTGTTGACGAACGCGCGGGCTCCGGCGGCTTCGACGAGCTCGTGCGACGAGGTCTGGATGTCTGCGGACACGATGACAACCTTCGCGTTGGCGTCGAGTTCGCGGAGCTTCGTGAGCACGTCGAGGCCGTACATGCCCTTCATCACGAGATCCAGCAGCACGATATCAGGCTTCTCGATGAAGTAGCGCTCGAGCGCGCTCAACCCGTCCTCCGCCTCCACGACGTCGTACCCGGCAGGCTCGAGGATCTGCCGCAGCGTGCGCCGGGACAACGCCGAGTCGTCGACGACGAGCACTCTGGCTTTCATACTCGCTCCACGATCGCGGCCGCCATCCGTTCGAGCGGCACGCTTTCGTCACTAAGGCCCGCTTCCACGACCGACCGCGGCATCCCGTACACGACACAGCTCTCTTCCGCTTCGGTCAGCACGGAACCTCCCCGCGCTTTGATCCACGCGGCCCCCTGGCGGCCATCGTCCCCGATGCCCGTCATGACCACCGCAAGCACGCGGTCGCCGTAGACCTCGGCCGCGGACTGGAACAACACGTCCGCGGACGGGCGATGCAGCGTGTCGAGCGGGCTGATATCGAGACGGCATCGAACGGTGCCGCTCGGGTCCCTGGCGAACGAGAGATGCCGTCCGGCAGGCGCCACGAACACGACGCCCGCGCGGACCTCATCACCCTCGTGCGCTTCGACGACGGGCAGCGAGGAGATCTGGTCCAGCCGCTTTGCGTAGCCCTCCGTGTAGCCGACTGGCATATGCAGCACAATGGCCACCGGAACGGGGAAGTCAGCCGCCAGCTGCGGAATCAGCACCCTGAGGCCCTGCGGGCCGCCCGTTGACACGCCGATGACCACGACATCGTAACGGTTGTGAAAGGCGGCGGTGATCGGTGCGCGGACCGGAGACGCGGACGCCACGCGCAGCCGCCCGGCAGGCGCGCCGGCGGCGGCTCTGACTTTGCCGACGAGATCTTCAGCGATCTCGAAGATTTTTTCGGTCGCAAGCGCCGTGGGCTTCTGCACGAAATCCAGGGCACCCGCGTCCAGGGCGTTCAGCACCTGCTCGCTCGACTCCGAGGCGATGCTCACCACCACGATGGGGATCGGCCGGATCGCCATCTGCTTCTGGATGAAGTCCACTCCGTCGCTGCGCGGCATGATCAGATCGCATGTCACCACATCCGGCTGCAGGCGTTCGACGGCGTCGAGCGCTTCGTCGCCGTCGGCCGCGGTGCCGACCACCAGCAGGTCCGGACACCGGCTCAGCATTTCCTTGAACACTTTGCGGACATAGGCTGAATCGTCGACGATCAGCACCCGCAGCTCGCGGCTCATTCATACCCTCTCATTCCGCGGCCCGGCGTCGACAATGGAGTGGTGGCGTGCGTTCCCTTCACATAGACGAACGCCCCGCCGAGCTCCTGCAATTCGAACGCCGTGCGCAGGCGCAGGAGCGATTCCGACGCCCCGACGCACAGGTACCCCCGCTCGGGCATCCAGCGCGCCATCGCCTCCAGCGTCCGGGTGATGCTCTGATCGGAGAAGTAGATGAACAGGTTCCGGCAGAACACGATCGGCGCGGCGGCGTGCCGGGCCACCTCGTCCGGCGAGACGACGTTGACGACGTCGTAGCTCACGCGCCGCCGAAGCGCCGGACTGACCAGCCAGTGATCGCCCTCCGGCGTGAAGTACTTGTCGCGGATGGCCGCCGGCAGATTCCGGAATGCCCGTGGTCCGTACCGGCCGTTCCGGGCCTTCGTGATGACGGCCTGGCTGGCATCGCTGCCGAACACCTCAATGGCCGCCCGATCGAACCACCGGGCTTCGTCGAGCATCATCGCCAGCGTGAGCGGCTCCTCGCCGGACGCGCAGGGCACGCTCCAGATCTGCAGCGGATGGCCCTGGAGCTCGTCCACGAGACGCGGAACGACGTGGTCGACGACCGCGCGCATCTGATCGCTCTCGCGCCAGAAGTAGGTCTCATGGACGGCGAGTGCGTCCATCACGCGGCCCCATTCGTCTTTGTCGTCCGAATACTTGAGCAGGTAGTAATAGTCCATGAACGACGTCATGCCGCGGGCGACCACGAGCGGCGCGAGCCGGTCGGCGAGCTGATCGAACTGCGCAGCATCGTAGAAGAGGCCCAGCCGTTCATGGACCAGCTCACGAAAAATCGTCGTGACCTGTCCTGCCAGTCCGAGGGCGTCGGCGCGATACTGCATGTCCGCTACCCCTCGTCCCGCAGGTCCGCCGGCATGGCGTTACCCGATGGCTGCGTGACGGCCATCACCGCCGCGTGGCGCACTTCGACGTCGGGGTCTGTTCTCGCCAGCGCAAGGAGTTTCCGCGACGCGCTGCGGCTTCCCAGACGTCGCAGCTCCGCCGCCGCCGTCGCGCGAACCGCAGGCGTCTCGTCTTCGAGCGCGCGCTCGACGAGGTACGACGCCTCGGGATTCTTCATCCGGCTCAGCGCCTGGACGATCGCCCGCCTCACGTCCGGGGAAGAATGCCGCAGGCCCTTCGCCATCTCGCCGAGCCGCCGGACCGGCAGCGCGGAAAGGGCAGCCATCGATGCCTCACGCCGCGCAGGCTCTGCCGTCAGCGAGATCAGCGCAGCCGTGGCGGCGGCGCCGTCGGCGCCTTCCCGCGAGCCCGCATGCCCCAGGGCCGAAATCGCTGCCGTCGCCACGCTCTCGTCGCTGTCCGCGGCCGCGGCCCATTGGAGTGTATCGGGGGCTTCCGTGCCGCCCCTGGCGCCGATGGCGACGACAGCTTCCAGCCGGTGCGAAGGATCCGCCGACCGGAGAACATCGGCGAGCACCGCTGCCGCCCGCGAATCGGTGGTGTGGCCCAGCGCACGAATAGCCGCGCGGACAATATCGTCCTGGTCCGAACGCAATAGCGGCTGCAGGACGCTCACCGCGTCGGCCGCATCCAGGCGGCCGAGGACATCGATCGCCGCCAGCCGCACCTGCGGGGCGGGATCGTGGTGGATTAACCGCCGGGCGGCGGCCGCGATTTCCTCATTGCGGACACCGCCGATCGAGCGCAGGGCGTAGTAGCGCACCCAGGCATCCTGGTCGTTGAGCGCTTTCATCCGGGGCGCGACCGTGTCCGCGGATTCGACGCGCGCCAGAGCTGCAGCTGCGGCGGCGCGCACGGGCGCGGTGTCGAACTCGAGCGCGTGGAGCAGGGCAGGAACAGCAGCCGGATGGTCGAAGAGCGGCAAGTGCTCAACCGTCGCACGCCGCACGGTCTCGCTCGCGTCGCGTGCGCACGCGATGACGCGCTCGGCGCAGCCGGCGTAGCCGAAATAGCCGGCGATCTTCACCGCTGACTCGCGGACGACCGGGTTCGGGTCGTCGAGAAGCAGGCAGACGCGGGCCGGCATGTCCGGATGGCCGATCGAATTCAGGGCGGCAATGGCGGCCTGCCGCACGGCGGTGTCGGCGTGATCGAGCAGGCCCAGAAGGGCTTCGAAGGCGTCCTGGTCGCCGAGCCGCGCGAGCGCTCCCGCGACAGGCAGCTGCAGCTCGGGATCGGCCAGCGCCCCCACGAGCGCCCGCGTCGCCTTGCGATCCCCAATCCTGCCGAGCGCGACAACGGCCGCCTGGCGGATTTCCAGATCCTCGGCGGCAAGCTGGTCGATCAGCAGATCGACCACGCCGCCGCCGTAACGGACGAGGGCCTCGACGGCCTGAGCGCGGACCGATCGCTGACCAAGCAGACGTGTCAACGCGCGCTGGACCGCCAGACCGCTGAGCCATCCCATCACCCGGGCGATGCCGCGCAACCGTTCGGCGCCCGCGTGCTGCGCGGCATCCAGCAGATTCTGGGTGCCCGTCGGCGACATATGGCGGCGCACGATCTGGACGATGTGATCGCCCGCGCCGTAGCAACGCTCGTATCGTTCCCACACGCCGCTCAGCGCATCGGCGCACGTCTCGGCGGGGCAGCCCGGCTCGTTCAGCACCTGCACGAGCGGCACGACGACCAGTTCGTCGCCGAGCTCGCCCAGGGCTTCCGTCACGACCGCGCGAAGCCACTCGTTCTTGAGCAACGGCACGAGCTTCGGCGCGACGCTCGGGTCGCCGATCTGTGAGAGCGCATGGACGGCCGGGAACGCTTGAAAGAAATCGCCGCCCGCGGCAATCGTGAGCAGCCTCTCTGCGGCCTCGGCCGCGCGCAGTGTCCCGAGCGCCTCCACGGCATGGAACCTGACGTTCGCGTCGGGATCATCGAGCGCGCGTATCAGGACCGGGATCGCGCGGCGATCGCGGCGCTCCCCGAGAATCAGCGCCGCCTGGATCCGCAAATCCACATCGTCTTCGCCCAGGAACGCGATGATCGGCTCGACGACATCGATTTCGGCGGTCGTGAGGAGATCGAGCACGCTGCTGAGGACGTTGAAATTGTGATGTTGTTCGCGAAGCGTCTCGACGAGCGCGTCGACGATGGCGGGGCCGGTGCTCGAGAGTTCGCGAACGGCGGCTTGCCGCGCACGCCAGTCCTGCTCGCCCAGTTTTCGTGTCAGCTCCGACACGGCGCGTTCGCCCTCGGCGCGCGCCGTGACGTCTTCGACGGTGACCGCCACGCCCGTGATGCGCCCGTCCTCCCGCACGGGACCGATCGTGATGCGCTGGCGCATCTGCTGCGTCGTGGTCGCGGATCCTTCCGGCGTGCTGACGATCAGCCCGTGATGCAGCGCTGGCGACAGGACCTCGACGGTTCCGTTGGCGGCGACGTCCCTGAAGCGCGTCAGGAGGCCGCGGTCGTCGAGGCTGGGCAGAAGCGCCCCGATCGGTTGACCGAGGGCATCGGACGCGGCAATCCCGGTGATGCGCGTGAGAAACGCGTCCCACGTGCGCACCACCAGGTGCGTGTCGGTCGTGAAGACGCCGAGGATCTGCCGATCCTCGTTGCGATCACGCGCCATTGGATCGAACCGGACGTGCCTTGCCTTGCCGGGTTGGCTTTCCCTGTCGTGTGGACGGCTGGCTGCTCAGGGCCGTGAGGGCGGCGGCGCGCCGAAGGAGGTCGTCCGTCCCATTCCGCGTACGCTTGACGCCGCTCGCGTTGCGTTCCGTGATCCCCCGGATTTCGTTCAGCGAACCCTGAAGCGCCTCTGCGACCCTCGAATGTTCCTTGTTCGCCGCGGTGATCGAGCGCATCTGGCTGACGGTGTTCTGCGCTTCGCCCGACATCTCTTTCAGCGTCCGCGCCTGCTCCTTCAAGGCGCGATCGGTCTGATCGGCATGCGTCCGCATGGTCTCTGCAGCGGCCGCGACGCGTCCGAAGGTTGTGGTCTGTTCACTCACCGCCGCAGCGACGCTCGCGAGGCCGCGGCGCAACTCCTCGGTGGATCGTGAGATCTGCTCGCCGGCGGTGGCCTGTTCGGCCATCGACCGCGCGGTGGCGCTGGCCCCCCGGCGCATCGAGTTGGTGGCCTGCATGATTTGCCCCGCTGCCTTGACCTGCTCGCTCGTCGCTTTTCGGATCAGTGCGGCCTGATCCTTGGTGCTCCGGGCCGCCTTCATAATGTCGCGCGCCGCGCGAGCCTGCTCCGCCATCGCCTTCTTCACTTCGAGGGTGGTTTTCCGGATCTGCGCATTCGCCTGGACCAGGCCCGCCACCGACTTGGCCTGCTCTTCTGTCGCCGTGGCGACCATGCGGGCCTGCTCGGCGGTCGAGGTGACGGCGGCGACGACTTGTCTTCCCGCATCGCGCTGTTCGTCCGCCGCGCGCGTGATCTGCGAGACGACCTTCGTGGTGTCGGTCACGCTGTCGAGGATTTTCCGCAGACCCTTGGCGCCTTCTTCGGCCTGTGTATTGCTTTCGTCGATCGCGCGTAAGCCGTCGTTGGCGGCGCTGACGGCGTCCTGCGACACGTCCTGGAGCGCCTTGATGATGGCGGCGATGTCCGACGTCGCCTTCGCCGAGCGATCCGCCAGGTTCCTGATCTCTTCGGCCACGACGGCAAACCCCCGCCCCGCGTCACCCGCCCGCGCGGCTTCGATCGAGGCGTTCAACGACAGCAGGTTTGTCCGTTCGGCGATCAGGTTGATCGTATCCACGATGGTGCTGATGTCGCTGGTCCGCTTGCCCATGTCGCGGATCACGAGCGTGGACTGGGCCACCGAGTCGCGCACGCGCGCGAACCCCTGGATCGCCCGCTGCACGCTGACGCCGCCCTCCTCGGCATCGCGGCTCGACCGCCGCGTCGTCTCGTCGGCCTGCTTCGCCAGCGCGGCGAGCGACTGACCGGTGCGCTCGAGCTGGATGGCGGTTGCCGCCGCTCCGGCCGCCGCGTCGCTGATGCGCTGACCGCTCTGGGCCACGCTCTGAACCGACCGCGCCAGCTGTTCCGTCGAGGCGCCCGTCTGCTCTACAGAGCTGGCCAGGCTTTCCGTCATGGCGGTCACTTCCTCGATCGACGCCGCCGTCTCATTGATCGAAGACGACGTCTCCTCGGCGCTGGCGGCCAGATCGTCGGAGTTGGCGGCCACGCCCTCAACCGAGCGCGTCATCTCCTCGATGGAGGCGGCGGTCTCGTTGACCGCCGAGACAAGCGAGTCGGTTTCCGTGGTGACGGACTTCGCCGATGCCGCCATTTCCACCATGGAGGTCGCGACCTCCTGCCCGGACGTGGTCATCTCCTGTGTGAGCTTGGCCACACCTTGAATCGACGTCCGGGTCTCCTGGATCGAACCGGCGACGTCGCGAATCATCCCGGCCAGGACGTCCGTGCTGCTGCTGACCTGCCCGATAGACGCGGCCATCTCGTTGATCGACGAGACGAGGCTTTCGGTCGAGCCCGCCATCGAGTCGGCGTGGCCGGAGGTCTTTTGGAGCGATGACGCCAGTTGATCGACGCCGCTGCACGCACTGTCGAGCGATCGCGCCTGTGCGTCCGCGCCCGCAGACACTTCGTCGGCCAGGCGCGCGATGAGCCTGGCGGCGTCGGTGATTTCGCCGGCTTCGCCGAGCAGCGCCGAGGTGTCCGGCAGGTGTCCGTGTCCGTTTCCGTTCGCAGCTGCCATCGCGTTCTCCTTCAGTCTTTCTGTCGTCTGGTCACGCCGCGACGTTCGGCATGGCGTCGACCACGTGATCGAGGTTCAGGATCAGGACGATGCGATCGCCCAGTGTCGCGACACCGTCGATATAATTGCCGGTCAGCCCGCCGATGGCCTCGCTGGGAGGGCGGATTGACGCCTCGGGGATCGACACGAACTCGCGCGCATCGTCGGCCAACAGGCCCAGCAGCCGCCCGCCGACGTCCACGACGAGCAGCCGTGCACGGAGATCCCGGGCGACGCGTTCGAACCCGAAGCGGACCCGCAGGTTGAGAACGGGCACCACCTGGCCCCGGGAATAGACGACCCCTTCCACGAACCCCGGCGCGTTCGGGACGGAGGTCACCTGCTCGATCATCTCCATGTGCCTGACCAGGTCGCTCTTCACGGCGTACGTGGTGCCGGCCACGCTGAAGAGGATGTACGGTCGCATCAGACAGCCTCCCGGATTCGCGAGCCGCGATGACGAAGCGATCGCGTCAACCCGCCCACATCGAGGATGAGAACGAGACGGCCGTCGCCCAATTCGGTCGCTCCTGAGACGCCCGCGACCTTGACGAGCGGATCGTGCAGCGTCTTCACGACGATTTCCCGCTGCCCGGAGATCCGATCGACGAGGATGCCAACGGCCGCCTGTCCTGTGCCGATCATAAGCACGTGCATGCGGGAGCGCGCCGCGGCGTTCAGCCCGAACAGGCGCGAAAGCCGGATGACGGGCACGGCCACGCCGCGATGGGTCATCAATTCGTTGTTTTCGATGGCTCGCAGCGTCTGCGTGTCCACTTCGGCCACCTCGTCCACCGCGCCCTGCGGCACGGCGAAGGTCCGGTCGCCGACGTGGACGATGAGCGCATCGGTGATAGCCAGCGTCAGCGGCAGCACGGCGCGAAACGTCGTGCCCCGGCCGACGGCGGTGTCGACATGAAGCGTGCCGCCGAGGTCGTGAATCGTCTCGCGCACTACGGCCATCCCGACACCGCGGCCGCTGACGCGATCGGCCTCGTCTCGGGTCGAGAAGCCGGGCGCGCAGATGACATCGAGCAGGGCGCGGGCGTCGAGATCGCCGTCAGGCATGTCGATGCCGGCCGTCCGGCCGCGCCTGGCGATGGCCGCGGCATCCATCCCGCGTCCGTCGTCGCTGATCTCGAGTGTCACCGATTCGCCGATCGTGCTGGCCGCCAGGCGAATGGTCCCTTCCGGCCGCTTGCCGGCCGACACGCGCTCGTTCGGCGGCTCGATCCCGTGGCTGACCGCGTTGCGGACCAGGTGCAGAATGGGATCCATCATCCGCTCGATCAGGAACTTGTCGATCTCGGTCGCCTGTCCGAACATCTCGATCTGGACGCGTTTGTCGCTGTCGCGCGCGAGGTCGCGCACGACGAACGGCATGCGCCTGAAGATCTTGGCAATCGGTACGAGCCGGACGCGCATCACGCCTTCACG
>Ga0068871_100002439_pt1 | contig 12701 bp, 15 predicted proteins | sample KBSMisM72_FD_72750 | JGI IMG/M metagenome (GOLD analysis project Ga0068871, IMG submission 72750) | Miscanthus rhizosphere microbial communities from Kellogg Biological Station, Michigan, USA - KBS Miscanthus M7-2 | ecosystem: Host-associated > Plants > Roots > Rhizosphere > Soil ... | reverse complement strand
TAAAAGGAAATTTAATTGTACAGTAACAGGAAAAATAGGTTCAAGACCGGTGTACTTTTTCGTCAACAATCATCATCCTTAAAATAATTATGCTATGAACTGGATAACGATCATTGGCTTTGCGGCAGCATTCTGCACCACCGTTTCTTTTCTGCCACAGGCAATCAAAACTATCCGGACCAAAGACACTTCCGGCATTTCTTTATACATGTATTTGCTGTTTGCAGTGGGTACCATGCTTTGGTTATTGTTCGGCATTTTTAGCCACAACCAACCTGTAATAACGGCTAATGCTATCACATTCGGCTTTGCAGCGGTGATCCTGTATTATAAAATAAAATTTTAAACAAATCATACTCATATGAGCAATGAAAAAAAATTGAGTGGACAAACAGCCATTGTAACGGGCGCTAATAGCGGCATTGGAGAGGGGGTGGCAATGGCATTAGGAGAAGCAGGCGCAAACGTGGTGGTTAACTATGTATCCCATCCCGAGGCTGCAGAAGCAGTGGCTGAAAAAATAAGATCAGGTGGCAGTGATGCGATAGCCGTTCAGTCAGATGTAAGCAAAGAAGACCAGGTGATCAATCTATTTCAACAGGCTATAAAGAAATTTGGTACCGTTGACATTTTGGTAAATAACGCCGGGCTTCAGCAAGATGCAAAGTTTCATGAAATGACATTGGCACAGTGGCAACTGGTAATAGATGTAAATCTTACGGGACAGTTCCTGTGTGCAAGAGAAGCTATAAAAGAATTTTTAAGAAGAGGTATTGTGCCGGAACGATCGGTAGCGTGTGGCAAGATCATTTGTATGAGCAGTGTGCACGAAATAATCCCCTGGGCTGGTCATGCCAACTATGCCAGTTCAAAAGGCGCCATTAGAATGCTGATGCAAACACTGGCCCAGGAATATGGTAGAAATAAAATAAGGGCCAACAGCATTTGCCCCGGTGCCATTAAAACACCTATCAACACTGCAGCGTGGAATACACCGGAAGCATACAACAGTTTAATGACACTGATACCTTACAACAGGATTGGTGTACCTGAGGATATAGGAAAACTTGCTGTATTCTTAGCCAGCGACGACAGCGACTATATTACCGGGGCCAGTATTTTCATTGATGGTGGAATGACCGTTTTTGAAGGCTTTTCTACAGGAGGGTAGTATATAAGATTTACACCTTTTTAAAAAGGTGCAAATCTTATACATTCTTTAGAAATAACTCAAATTGGTTTTAGGCGTAAGCGTGAGTAAAGTTTCGTACATCAGTTTGATAGTATTCTCCACATCGGATTTATGCAGCATCTCTACGGTAGTATGCATATAACGCAGCGGAATGGAGATCAATACTGATGGGCAACCATCATTCGCATAGGCAAATGAATCAGTATCTGTGCCTGTACTCCTGCTTACGGTATGCAGCTGAACAGGTATTTTACTTTTTTCTGCCACTGCCTGCACTACATCCAGCAATTTATTATGCACCGCAGGACCAAATGTTAGTGATGGCCCTTTACCGCAGGCGGTATCGCCCTGCACTATTTTACTGATCATTGGCGTAGTGGTATCATGCGTTACATCTGTGATGATGGCAACATTAGGCTTTATTCTCCTGGCAATCATTTCTGCTCCCCTGAGACCAATTTCTTCCTGCACTGCATTTACGATGTACAAGCCAAAGGGCAGTTTCTTTTTATTCAATTGTAATAACCTGGCTACTTCGGCAATCATAAAACCCCCGATGCGGTTATCAAAAGCTCTCCCGATCAAATAATTATAGGCAAGTTCATCATATCCATTTTCGTATGTAACTACAGCACCGATATGTATTCCTAACTCTTCCACTTCTTTTTTATTACCAGCACCGCAATCAAGAAAAAGATTTTCAACTTTTGGTTGCGTTTCTTTATCTCCATTCCCCATTCTTGTATGGATTGCAGGCCAGCCAAATACCGCTTTTACAGGCCCTTTCTTTCCATGAATAAACACCCTCATAGACGGAGCGATCTGGTGATCCACACCGCCATTCCGTTTAAGATAAATAAGTCCTTCAGCAGTAATATAATTTACAAACCAGCTAATCTCATCCGCATGTGCTTCAATTACTACCTTAAAAGGTGCAGTTGGATTAATAACAGCTACTGCTGTTCCATAGGGATCAGTAAAAAAGGTGTCCGTGAAAGGTTTGATATATTCCAGCCATAATTTTTGTCCGCTGTTTTCAAAACCGGTCGGAGATGGATTGTTGATATATTCTCTCAGGAATGTGTACGATTTTTCAGTTAAAATACTCTTTTCAGAAGCTGCCTTTTTCTTTGCTTTCTCTTTTGCCATAAAATTGATTTTTACAAATTAACTAAATACTTGCGATAGTTGTAAGCAATGTCATTAAAACCATCATTCCATCTACCACAAAATAATAGAAAAAATACCCCTGCTCTTTTTTAGATAGAAAATATATTACCACATTAATAATGGCGGAAAGTTGTAATGCAAAAACCTGCCGGCCACTAACACCATGCCCGCCCAATAAAAAATTAATCAGGAACAGCATCGCAAATACGCCGAAGATCAGCCATTTCATCACATGGGGAGACAAGTCGGTGGCAAGACTGCTTAATCCACGAATCTTATCCACTTTTACATCCCGGTTGTCAAACAAGATACAAAGCATGAGCATAAACAAAAAACGCTTTGCCATTATCAATAAGCCCGTAACAGTAAACGCCGCATTATTTTGGGATAATGGAAGGTAAGCTGTAACGAACATCCAGGTAAATGCCAACAAGATGGTCTTTAAAAAACCTGCTTTGCGCACAAAAGCCAGTCGCTTTAACGGCAGCAATGGCAGGGAGTACAAAAAAGTAAGCAGGAATGCTAATACTACATTTTGAAAACGAATATGAGCTGCCGAAAAAAATAATAATAACCCGATACCGCCAGCCAACAAGACCAGCAGTGCTGTGTACCTGTTATATAACAAGCTGATTGAAATGTTGCGATGTGCAGAAAAATAGCCCAGTAAATAATGGAAATTATAGCTGCAAAGTGTTGCAAAAAAAACAAAGGCAATCAAATAGAAATTCACCGGCAGGTGATCCAGCTGCATGGTTTGGTATACCAGCGATGCTGAACATAATGCCACCCATAATGCATGTGATAGTACAAATTGTAAAACCTTTTGCAGGATATTATTATTTATAAATAATGATCGTTTCTGACTTAACAGTATCACTGGTATGCTGTGCCCTGTCTTTCAGTACAAAACGGAAATAACAGGTATCGTTCCAGTCGCACTGTGGTGCTTTGATTAAAGGATAATTAGGTACCGCATACCCAAAAGAAACTTCAAATTCACCTTCGGTGTCTTTGGTGGTGGGAAAGAGTGGCAACCTGTATTTCTGCTTAAAGTTGCTTTTTTCACAACTGGGAACAATTTTTTCTACCAACAGGGAATCCTGGAGATCTCCGTCGCCATCAGTAAATGACAATTTAAAAATAATCACATTCTCCTTTCTAAGTTCTGTGGTATTGACAGATTTGTATGTCAGCTGTGGAGCCGTTGTAAATTTATTTTTATTGCAACTGATAATTAGCAAACTTATTGTAGCAAATAAAATTGTGTGCCGCATCTTTGTGTTTTATAATTCAAATTTAAAGATAGAAATTGAATACTGTTGTTAAAAGTACAGGATTGGAAGATAAAATTTTTACTGCAGATGACGGCAACTTTACTGAAACCGCATTGGCAGTCTTTCGTTTTCAATATCAAAACAATAAGGCGTACAGGCTTTTTTGCGATACATTAAAAAAAGATGTCAGCAGTATTGATTCCATCCACAACATTCCCTTTTTACCCATTAGTTTGTTTAAAACACATACCATTACCACTACTGATTTTTCTCCGGAAGCCATATTTGAAAGCAGCGGTACCACTCAAACGCTTAACAGCAAACACCTGGTAAAGGATATCGCTGTTTATGAAAAAAGTTTCACTAAGGCTTTTCAGCTGTTTTATGGCGATCCTTCAGGATGGTGCATTATTGCTTTGTTACCTTCTTACCTGGAAAGAAAAAATTCTTCACTTGTAATGATGGCTGACAAATTAATTACACAAAGCATCCATCCAAAAAGCGGCTTTTACTTAAATGAACTATATCAACTCCAGCAGGTTTTACTGGAGTTGGAAAAGAAAGAACAAAAAACCTTATTGATTGGAGTGACCTTTGCGCTCCTTGATTTTGCTGAACAATATCCTATTCCCCTAAAAAATACAATCATCGTGGAAACAGGCGGCATGAAAGGTCGAAGACAAGAAATGACGCGGCAACAAGTTCATGAAGTGCTTACGACTGCTTTTAGAAAAGAAAACATCCATTCTGAATATGGAATGACAGAATTGTTAAGCCAGGCTTATTCCAAGGGGAATGGTATTTTTAATTGCCCGCCCTGGATGAAAATTTTAATACGGGATGAAGACGATCCTTTTGCAATCCACACCAAAAATGATAAGCTATTTATATCAGGAGCTATAAATGTGATCGACCTGGCGAACATTTATTCCTGCAGTTTTATTGCAACTGAAGATGCCGGGAAATTATATGCGGATGGAAGTTTTGAAGTATTGGGCAGGCTTGATAATACAGATATAAGAGGATGCAGTTTGTTGGTATTATAATTTATTAAACATTCTTTTGCAATTCTATATCCACAAGCTCTCAATTCATCTCAGCATACATCCAAAGCTTGTACTATATCCTGTAAAATATCATCCACATGCTCCAGCCCCACAGAAATGCGGATAAGCCCTGGCGTAATGTTAGTAGCCAGGCGTTCTTCTTCAGTAAGTTTAGCATGCGTGGTACTGGCCGGATGAGATGCGATGCTCCTCGTATCTCCCAAATTGGCCGTGAGGGACAGCATTTGTAAACTGTCCAAAAATTTCCGGCCGCTGGCTAACCCTCCTTTTAAATTAAAACATACAATCCCGCCACCATTTTTCATTTGCTTGATGGCAATAGAGTATTGTGGATGCGTTGGCAAAAATGGATACTTTATCCATTCAATAGCAGGATGTTCCTGCAAAGCTTTTGCAATAAACAGGGCATTGTTTGCATGACGCTCCATTCGCACATCTAATGTTTCTAAACTTTTACTCAATACCCAGGCATTGAAAGGAGACAAAGATGGCCCGGTGCTCCGGCAAAATAAATATATTTCTTTGATCAGATCTTTTTTCCCTGCAATCATTCCTCCTAAGACTCTTCCTTGTCCATCCAACCATTTGGTAGCTGAATGTATCACCAGGTCTGCGCCCAAAGCAATGGGTTGCTGACCTAACGGCGTGGCAAAACAATTATCCACATTTAGTAAAATATTGTGCTTTTTAGCCAGGGCACTCACAAATTCAATATCAACAATTGAAAGACCAGGATTGGTGGGCGTTTCCAGGAAAATCATTTTTGTGTTGTGCCTGATGGCGGCTTCCCATTCTTCCGGCTTATCGGCACTTACATAAGTACATTCAATACCATAATTAGGCAGGTATTTTTTTATAACCGTTTGTGTACTTCCAAAAATGGAGTTGCACGAAATTAAATGATCTCCCTTTTTTAACAATGCCATGAAAGATGCAAACACGGCACTCATACCACTGGCAGTTGCATATCCTGCCTCCGCACCCTCCAATGCCACCATCTTATCCGTAAACTCTTGCACATTGGGATTACTAAATCGGCTGTAGATATTATCATCCGATTCATCTGCAAAGGCTGCCCGCATTTCTTCTGCATTATCAAAACAAAAACTGCTGGTAAGAAATAGTGGCGTGGAATGTTCCATTTCATTTGTTCTGTCCGTCTGTATTCTTATTGCTTTTGTAATGGGATGCTTCATTGATTGCAAATTATTTTCAGCAGCCGTATAGAGCTGCTTTGTATAAACACTGGAGATGGCAATGCGGTCAGTTGCTCTCTAAGGATTAATTACTACGGACCATGTAAGTTCGGTGCCGCTTCTTTTTAAAGTTTCAGCTACGGAACAGTATTTATTAATAGAAAGTTCACAAGCTCTTTCTGCTTTTTCTAATTCAATGGCACCGGTAAGTATAAAGGTAATTTTCGCACTTTCCCATAAGGTAGCTTCTTTTCCTATTTCCCTTTTACCGGAAATATTGATAGAAAAATCCTTTACCTCCTGCCGTTGTTTCTTTAATATCATTACAATATCAATGGCACTGCATCCTCCCAATCCCATCAACAACATCTGCATGGGTCTTACTCCAAAATTTTCACCCCCTGTTTCTATACTGGAGTCCATTCTTACTGTATGACCATTGGCATCTGTGGCCTCAAAACCAAAATCGCCCTGTACCCTTTTTAGGTTTACTTCTATCATATTTCAAAATTTTATACAAATATAATTCCGCAAGTCTTTACTTTGCAATAGTATACTTTATTTGATGAACAATTTTTTATATCCCCATACCTTTCGGCTAGAAAGTGGCAATACATTACCTGAACTGAATATCACCTATACTACTTACGGTAAAATGAACGACAGTAAGAGTAACGTTGTTTGGATATGTCACGCATTAACAGCTAATTCTGATGCAGCAGACTGGTGGCCGGGCATGGTAGGCGTTAATTATGTGATGAACCCTGAAAAATATTTTATTGTATGCGCCAATATACTGGGTTCCTGCTATGGCACTTCGGGCCCACTGAGTATAAATCCCTTAACAAAACAACCTTATTTTAGTTCATTCCCATTTGTTACTATAAGAGATATGGTAAATGCCCATATTCTTTTACGTAAACAGTTGAGTATAGAAAATATCTATTTATTGATAGGAGGAAGCATGGGTGGTTACCAGGCAATGGAATGGTGTATCATGGAAAAAGAAAGGATCAGTAATTTATTCTTACTGGCCACCTCTGCCACAGAAAGTGCGTGGGGTATTGCCACACATACAGCCCAGCGGTTGAGCATTGAGGCTGACTGCACCTGGCAAGAACCCTCTACCAGTGCAGGATCCAAAGGACTTAAAGCTGCCAGGGCAATTGGTATGCTTACTTACCGTAACTATGATATTATGGTAAAAACACAATCTGACAGTGATTTTGAAAAAATTGACGGATTCAAGGCATCGTCCTATATCAACTACCAGGGCGATAAGCTGGTTAACCGGTTCAATGCCTATAGCTACTGGCTGCTGACCAGGAGTATGGACAGCCATAATATTACCAGGGGCCGTGGAAAGGATATCAGGCAGGTGCTACAAAGCATTCAGCAACAAACACTCATTATCGGAATCAATACAGATATTCTTTGTCCTTTATGTGAACAGCACACATTAGCTGAAAATATTCCAAATGCTACTTTGCTTGAAATTGAATCCGGCTACGGACATGATGGTTTTATGGTAGAATCTGCACAGATTTCTGTTCTTTTGGAACAATGGCTATCAGGTAAACCTGTCAATAATTAGTCTCCCTCTCTTTCTTTAAAAATACTGTTAAAAAAAATAACATTGGCTATTTCTTAACCTAGTTCAATGAATTTCGATGTTTGAACATTATATATTTGCTTTAAAGATTTAATCAAAAATGTCAGATAGTAATTCAGTCAAAAAAAGTCACATTAGAAAAATATTAATCATTGGAATTACCCTTCTTATTGTGTGTGCTGGTGCTGCATGGTACATTTTTACAAACTCTTTTTCTGATACCTCAAGGGAAAAAGCAGATTATACTTTCAATGCCCTTGATTTAATTAAAGAATTTCAACAAGATGATAAGGCTTCCAATAAAAAATACGCTGAGCAAATCATTACTGTTAATGGGAGTGTTACAGAAATAGAACAGGCAGATACCACTGTAAATATAAAAATGGCCGATACCAGTACTGGCTCTTATATAATTTTTGCTTTTCAGCAACAAGATGTTGTTAATGCAAAAAAGATCAAACAGGGTGACAGTATATCTATTAAGGGTTCCTGTAGTGGTGGCGTGTACAGCGATATTTTATCAACTGAATTTATAACATTCAAAAGATGTTCAATCAATCAATAAATCTCAAAATTAATAACAAAATGAAAAAAACAACACTAATTATCGCCCTTGGAATGATGACGGGTGCAGCATTTGCACAAAAGAAAACTACTACGTCCGCAGCTGTAAATTTTGATGCTACCACGAGTTTGGATGCATTGCCAAAAGCTGAAAATAAAACCGTAGTTGCGGCTATTGATACCAAAGCCGGGACAGTAGCATTTGAAGCAGTTGTAAAAAGCTTTAGCTTCGGTAACCCAATGATGCAGGAACATTTTAATGGTCCTAAATGGATGGATTCTGAGAAATTCCCTAAAGCATCATTCAAAGGAAATATCACTAATCTTCCTGCAGTGAATTTTGCGACCGATGGTAATTATAAGGCCAGCATTGAAGGTGATCTTACACTTCATGGCGTTACTAAACCAGTAAAAACAACTGCTGTCATTACTGTTAACGGTGGGGCTGTTACTGCAAAATCTGATTTTACCATTAATGCTGCCGACTATGGTCTGAGTGATTCTGGTGGAAAAGTCGCTAAAGAACCAAAAATTTCTGTAGTTGCTGAATTGAAATAAAAAACAGCGATATTGAATATTTTGAAAAAGCCTGTGCCCGAAAAGGGACAGGCTTTTTCTTTGCAGGTCTCACCAGGTATTGAGTGATCGAAAATAATTTAGCAAGGGTTTTTAATAAAAAAGCGACCCAAATAGTCGCTTTAATAAATATCGATGGTATTAGAAAATTAAAAGATTTTCTGCATTTCAAAACTTTCCAAAAACTTAGTGGTAAAATTCCCCTTCCTGAAATCTTCATTCTTCATCAATTGCAGATGAAAAGGAATGGTTGTTTTTACACCTTCGATTACATATTCGCTTAAGGCCCGGTACATGGTGTCAATGGCTTCTTCTCGTGTTCTGGCTACCGTAATTAATTTGCCGATCATACTGTCGTAATAGGGGGGAATCACATAACCTGCATATACATGGCTGTCTACACGTACACCATGACCACCCGGGGTATGCAATACACTGATTTTTCCTGGGCTTGGTCTAAAGTCATTATATGGATCTTCTGCATTGATACGACATTCTATCGCATGCATCTGGGGGAAATAATTGATACCGCTCACCTTGTGGCCGGCTGCTATTTTTATCTGTTCCTTTATCAGGTCGTAATTGATCACTTCTTCTGTAACGCAGTGTTCCACCTGTATCCGGGTGTTCATTTCCATGAAATAAAAATCGCGGTGTTTATCTACCAGGAACTCAATTGTTCCAACGCCTTCGTAGCTGATGGCTGAAGCAGCTTTAATGGCTGCCTCTCCCATCCTGTTTCTTAATTCATCAGTCATAAATGGAGAAGGAGATTCTTCCACCAGTTTCTGGTGGCGGCGCTGTATGCTGCAATCCCTTTCGCTTAAGTGGCAAACATTGCCAAACTGATCTCCAGCTACCTGTATTTCTATATGCCTTGGTTCTTCTACAAATTTTTCTATGTAAATACCATCATTTTTAAAGGAAGCAGCGGCTTCTGTCTTTGCATTTTCAAATGCCTTTTCTATTTCTTCTTCACTCCATACCACTCTCATACCCTTACCCCCACCACCAGCGGTAGCTTTTAAAATAACCGGGTAGCCAATTTCAACAGCGGAATCCTTTGCATGTTGCACACTTTCCAATAACCCATCAACACCAGGCACTACAGGTACTCCCGCGGTGATCATGGTTTGCTTTGCAGTGATCTTATCTCCCATTGCGGTGATCATTTCCGGAGTAGGTCCGATAAACTTAATGCCGCTTTCTGTACATATTTGTGCAAATTTCGCATTCTCGGCTAAAAATCCGTAACCAGGATGAATGGCATCAGCATTGGTAATTTCTGCTGCTGCCATAATATGAGGAATATTCAGGTAGGATTCAGCGCTGCTGGGCTTCCCAATACAAACTGCTTCATCGGCAAAGCGCACATGGAGACTGTCTTTATCAGCGGTAGAATATATAGCAACCGTTTTAATACCCATTTCTTTACAGGTGCGTATCACCCTAAGGGCAATTTCTCCACGGTTGGCAATCAATATTTTTTTGAACACGGTAGATAAATTAAAAATTAAAAAATTAAAAATTAAAAAAACGATTAGCAATAATGCTATCAGTTTTGATTTTTTAATTTTTACTTAAGAAGGATCTACGAGGAATAAAGGCTGGTCGTATTCAACCGGGCTGGCATCTTCCACCAGTACTTTTACAATCTTACCAGTCACCTCACTTTCAATTTCATTAAAAAGCTTCATGGCTTCAATGATACAAACTACCTTACCTACTGTAACTTCATCACCTACATTTGCAAATATTGGTTTACCAGGCCCACTCTGGCGGTAAAAAGTACCAATCATTGGGCTCTTTATAGTTACTAAATTATCCGGTTTAGGAGTTGCAGTCACTGGTGCTACTGGTGGTGGAGCTGCAACTGGTGCTGCCGGGGCCGCTGGTGCTGTGAACCCCTGGTTAGAGGGCTGCATTCCCCCCGCATAAATTTTCTGTACAGGGTCCTTTTTTTGTTTTACTGTGATTTTTGTTCCTTCTTCTTCGATGGTGATTTCTCCAATATTGGTTTTGTTGATAAGCTTTACCAGCTCCTGGATTTGTTTGATGTCCATAATAATCAGTTAAGTGGTTTTATGCAATCGGGGTGCTAAGGTAGGGAATGATTTATCAAAATTGCAAGTATTTAAGAAAATAAAAAATCCGAAAAAGGCATTTTTTTGCCACAAAATGGCTAAAAAATAGCTAAATACGGGCAATTTTGAGCCAAAAATGGACTAAAATAAAAATGGGCTAGTTTTCAGTACTAACCCATTTTTATTGCAAAATAATTACTTTACTCGCTCTACATATTCACCGGTCTTAGAATTGATCCTTATCAATTCCCCTTCATTTACAAATAACGGCACATTCACTGTGGCACCTGTTTCAACAGTAGCAGGTTTCAAAGTTTTGGTGGCAGTATCTCCTCTCATCCCGGGTTCACTATAGGTTACCATTAATACAATTTTATCAGGAAGTTCAACGCCCATAGGCTGTTCTGTTTCTCCATTGATCAATACAGATACCTCCTGCCCGTCTTTTAAAAATTTGGAAGCATCCACCATTGTTTCTGGAACCGTAATTTGCTCAAATGTTTCAGTATCCATGAAACTATAGCCCGTATCATCCTTATATAAATATTGAAAAGGTTTCCTTTCAACGCGTACCGGGTAAATGGTTTCACCACTGTTCCAGGTTAGCTCAATTGTACGGCTGTTGTCAACGCCTTTTAATTTCGCCCACACTTTTGCTGCGGCACGGGCTGTTTTATTTTGCCCAAATTCAATTACGCTGTACAAACTACCATCCACTTTGATGATAAGCCCTGAACGCATGTCTGCTGTAGTTGCCATGTTTTATTTTTTATGTATTTTCTTAATCCTAAAAGTTACAAATCCATTATGAAACATCTCTAAATGGTAACTTCCAAATTTGTTGTCGGGCTGCAAAAGTAGGGATACTAATGAAAACAAGGAAATTTAGGTTTATGATACCTGTTAGGCTTTTTATTTAAACAGGATTAACAACCTATTTTAAAACAAAGGATTTAGTTTTGCGACAAAAGTTTATATGTTGAAAATATTATTTCTGCTCCCTGCATTTACCTTTATTTACCTGGTTGGGTATTCCCAACAGGATGCAACTGCAACCACACTCAATAATATTCAGCAAATTCCTTCTTTTAAAATATTCACTGCTCCCGACAGTACTGTATTTACCAGTGAGGAATTAAAGAAGAGCAAACCTTTGGTATTAATGTTTTTTAGCCCCGATTGCGATCACTGTCAAAAAGAAACCAAGGAGATATTAGCATATAAAGAAGAACTAAAAAGTCTCCAGATCCTTATGGTTTCACCCGTAGCTTTAAGCCTGATTAAAAGTTTTTACGAGGATTACAATATCGCTTCCATGCCTAATATTCATATGGGCCAGGATCTCAATTACGCTATTGGTGTAAAATACCAGATAAGAACCTTCCCTTCCATCTATGTATATGACGCAACCGGCAAACTAGCTAAAGCATTTGTAGGTAACGTTGGTGTACCCGCCATTTTGGATGCGGTGAAATAAACTGATTATTATCACCTGTGTCAATGTTCTAAACTATTACCTTTGCCCCGAAAAATTCATTCTTTTAATTATAAATAAACATTTTATTATGAAAGTTACTGTTGTAGGTGCAGGAGCCGTAGGCGCTACTTGCGCTGATAATATTGCCCGTAAAGAGTTGTGTACTGAACTGGTTTTACTGGATATTAAAGAGGGCGTTGCGGAAGGCAAAGCACAGGATATGATGCAAACTGCCACCCTGCTTGGCTTTGATACAAAGATTGTTGGCAGTACCAATGATTACAGTAAAACCGCCAACAGTGATGTTGTAGTAATTACGTCAGGTTTACCACGTAAGCCGGGAATGACAAGAGAAGAATTGATCGGTGTAAATGCGGGCATTGTAAAAACGGTAGCAGAAAACATTTTAAAACACTCTCCCAACACTATCATTATTATTGTCAGTAACCCGATGGACACAATGACCCAACTGGCTTTAACTGCTAC
>Ga0068871_100002436_pt1 | contig 12715 bp, 10 predicted proteins | sample KBSMisM72_FD_72750 | JGI IMG/M metagenome (GOLD analysis project Ga0068871, IMG submission 72750) | Miscanthus rhizosphere microbial communities from Kellogg Biological Station, Michigan, USA - KBS Miscanthus M7-2 | ecosystem: Host-associated > Plants > Roots > Rhizosphere > Soil ... | reverse complement strand
CGTCGACTTACGCAAGACGAAACAGGCAAGCATCGCTGCTGCGAAAGCTTCGCTTCAGGAGGCCAAGAGCTTGCTGATCGAAGCGCGAGCCACGGCGCAGCGTTTGGAGGCAGCGCAGAAAAAGGCTAACACCGACGCCAAGGAAGCACAGAAGCAGAGAAGAGAAGCCGAGGCTCGCTTCGAAGAAGCCAGGGCGGAGTCAGAAGCTGCGGCTCAACACGCGCAAAGCATCGCTGCCGAAGTTAAGCAGGCGGCAAAGGCGTTGGAAGATGCGAAGCGCACAGTCGAAAAGGCATCCAGGGAACTCGAGTCATTGTTTCGAAGTTGAAGATTCCATTTCACTGCTCGCCATTAAACACGAAATCCGAAATCCCCAGCACGGCAGTGCGGGGATATGTTCAAGTCCAAGCTACAAAAAGAGCCTTTGAGAACTTTTCGAATCCTACAAACGGTAGTTTGTGGATTGTTCAGGTCCAGCCTACAGACCACCACTCTTCGAATCTGACGTTGGCCCCGGAGACGATTCGGGATTCTCGGAACCCGCGGAAACTCCGCGCGAAGCGTAGAAACTTTTGAGAGATTCGTTCCTTAGGTTGGACTGAACAATCCACAAACTACCGTTTGTGGGATTCGAAAATTTCACAGGCCTTTCTTGTAGGTTGGATTTGAACAGATCCCCACACTGCCGTGCGTAGGATTACCTTTTGTGCAAAGCCTTGCTCCTCGCAGTCGTTCATCCTTGCAAACCTGACATGTCAAAGCACCCCCAGATCAAGTTGGTGCAATCGTGCTTGATCCGCGATCACGTCGACACTAACGATCTTTCCATCTGCGATCGTAAACGTAAGCGCCCTCGTGAGCCGTCCACCCGGAGCCCATACCAATCCTACTGTGCCGTTGATAAGGGCTGGTTGTACGAACCTGGCGGCCTACCGCCGGCAACAATTGGTCTTGTGCATTTGCGAGTCAGCCAGATCAATAGCTGCAGCGTCCGCGAGCTGCGTTAGCACTGGCTGAATCCGTTACGCGTCTGAATGATCGTTCTGATCCAGTGCCGGATGAGATTTGGAATGAGGCTCTGCGACACTATGACGAGCGTACACTCGCCGCGTTACTCCTGGCGATTGCTGCCGTCAACGTTTGGAACAGGCTTAATGCAAGTACAAGGCAGGTGGCTGGCGAGTGGATGAAGTCGGCCGAAGCAAACACTTGGTTGGAGCAATCGGTCTAAACAAGATGGTCAACCGGACGGCAAAATGCCGTGATAACTAGCCCCAAGTCATCACGGCTTCTTGCGTTACTTCCGCGGAAAGACTCGTTTCCGATTCTCTCCCCGGAAATCATTTATCCCATGATGCAAAGCACCCCCCAGATTCGTTCTAACGTTTTCGCTAACCGGCAATACCTTTATTGACCATCAGTCTGATTTCAACCCGACGATTCTTGGCGCGACCCGCCTTCGTCTTGTTTTCTGCTACCGGTTCCAGTTGCCCGTAACCGAACGGTTGAACCAGGCGATTCAAGTTCATCTTGTATTTGCTTACGATGTAGTAGATCACAGCGTTAGCACGGCGTTCACTCAGATCGATGTTTCGTTGCGAGTTGCCGGTAGTGTCAGCGTAGCCGATCACTGCCATGACCCAGCCATTGACGTTCTGAGTTTTTACCCAAGCAGCTGCTTCATCGATAGTAGCTTTTGCTTTCGGACCCAGGGTTGCGCTTCCCGACACGAAATTAACCGTGATTGTCTTGATGGGATCGAAGTCGTCAAGGCCATTGATGCGATTGTTAGCTCTGTCAGCGGTGTTCTGCGCTTTGTTGGCAGATTCTGCGGCGGCGTCAGCTGACGCCTGTGCGGCAGCAGTAAGAGCCCGGTTCTCCTCGATTTGACCCGCGAGCCGCTCTTGTTCTTCCTGTTGCGCCTTCAGTTTTGCATTCAACTCAGCCTCGGCTGGATCCAGCGTGGCCTTGAGAGCTTGTGCAGTCCTGAGGTCTTGTTCGTCGAAGCGGATCTTGTCGGCGACAATCGCGCCGTCGCTATTCCTCGTGCCATCGACTTCGAGACGCAGACCGCGAAGAATATAACCTGCGGCATACTCCTTGGAACCTCGAAAGACACCTTTTTTGTGACTCTTTACTTCGGTGTTTTCGGTAAGGAGAACTGTGGTGGTAGAGCCACCAGTTGTCTCTGCCATCGTGAATGAATCTGGTTCACGCTTCACGACAACTCCCTTAAACTTCTTTACCTCTTCCTGGGGTGCTACACGCACTACAGGTTGTCGGTTATGTGCCACCATGTATCCGTTGGCGAACGCACTTCCAGCGCCCGCCGATAGGAGCACGAAGGCGACTGTCACGAATCGCAACGATATCGTGTTGCTAATTAACATTTCTCTTCTCCTTTGCAATTTCAATCAATGTAATAGTCAGCCTTCTCTTTTTTGGAGCAACGCCGTAACACCTCACACAGCAGGGACTGCGTTTGCCAGCCCTAAGGACTGACTTCTATTACCAGCATGCAGAGAGACTAGAGGTCATTTAGCGGCCTCGCCACTGTCAATTCTTACAGTATGGTTGCGTGCAAAAAGGGGCAGGATTCTGAGTGATGGGAGATTCTTATCCAGCACAACGAAGCCAATGACCTGCAGCAGGCGAAGATAGGATCAAGAGTCTTTGTGTAGTTGTTCGTAACTAAATAGGAGCGTTTGCACAAGAACTTCAGAATCCCATCCACGGTAGTGGGTGGATGCTTCAAGTTCGACCTACGAGAGCGGCCAGAGTTTGAAATGTAATGCCACTGACGGCAGTCGGTGGATTGTTCAAGTCCAACCTACTCGCCAACGGAACGACTTCCCAATACTACTAGCGCGGACAACACAGGCTCCAACAGGCCTCAACAACCTCCGCGCAGAGCGCCGAATTTCTTTATCGAACTCTTTTAGGTTGGACTTGAAGTATCTACCCACTGCCGTGGGTGGTATTTCTGCTATAGCACATTTGCCAGCACGAGATTGTGGAAGGTTAGAGCAGGGCAACTACGACTGTGACGTTGTCGACTCCGCCTGCTTCTAGCGCTAAGTCAATGAGAGTTTGACAAGCGTTTCGCGATGAAGTGGTCTCACTCAAAACCTGGGTAATAGTCTTATCGTTAACCATCTCGGTGAGTCCATCCGAGCAGAGTAAGATTCGATCACCCGTTTCCAGTTTGAAGGATTCGATCTGGGGGTGGATCTGTTCACCCATCGATCCGATCGCGGCAGTCAAAACGTGACGCATTGATCTTGTCGCCGGGTCGTCACGGTTCGCAACGCCCGCATCAATCAACGCCTGGGCGAGAGTATGATCTGTTGTTAACTGTTGCAGTTCCGTTCCCCGAAGAAGATAAGCGCGCGAGTCTCCTACGTGGCCGATTACCAAGTCACTTCCAACTAATCCTGCGACGGTTAACGTGGTTCCCATACCCGCAAGTGCCGGATTTCGTTTCGCTTCTTCGCGCAAGATCTCATCAATTTGCAAGAAGCGTTGGGTCATTCGCTTCAGAACTGTTTGGACATCCCTTTCCTGAGTAAGCGCCAGCGTCCAATCTGAGGTGTTTAGGATAAGGTCTACCAGGTGGGCGAGTGCCTTCCGGCTCGACAAATCTCCGGAAGTCATGGCCGCCATTCCATCAGCTACAAACACACCATAACCGGTGAAGCTGTAACTCTGTTCGAGCAAGCTCTCATCAAGGTTCGTTGATACGCTCTCCAGTGTTCGACCGAAGCGTATGACTAGATAGCTGTCTTCATTAGCTTCTTTGACGAGACCTGGATGCGAAATCGCACTGAGATCCACATCCATGGATGTCCATGCACCGGTCGCTTCTTCGCTCACTAATTGCTCGGGCACTGCTTGACCACGTTCATCACCTCTGTTCATTTCCATGCCCTTCAGAACCTAATGGCAAGTGTCGATTGCTGCGTCGGCGTTGATTCTATTGGTCGATGGATACTTAACCTACTAGCAAAACTTACAGGGGCGAAGCAGGTCACAACCACTTTAATTGGCAACAACCCCGCGATGGTACGGCCCTTTTTGACTGCGTTCCGTCGTCAATTCGAACCGGCTCAAAATCTCCACCCTAACGTAGCGCTGATGCCAAGGTCATTTTTTTCTGCTCTCACTGGCGACTTGCTATCGAAGCTCTCATACACGTGAAAACCCCACCAGAAGTCTTTAGCAAGTCTTATTCGAAGATCCGAAGTAGCTTGCACTCTGATTCGACCCGGTGTTGTGAGGCTCGGAAATACGTCGACACGAGACCTGAGGTCAGTTCTGTTGAAGCGGAAACTCGCAAAGTCCATGCCCGCCAGGGCCTCCGCATTGGTAGTTTGGGGTTGATTAGAACTCGCTGAATACTTTTCGCGGTTACCGACTATCCCGCCAAACACTGAGAAACGAGTACGCTCCGTCTGTTTTAGGCTGCGACCGATTAAACCTCCAACGGAGGTACGCAACGAGAGCTGTTGCTGGTCACTGTGGAGAAAAGCAATTAGCCCGCCAGCGTACCATTGCGGCGTCAACTGTCTTTTGTAATCGAATGCAAACTGATTGTGTCTCGCGCTGGTGCCCTTAGTCTGTCCGCTGAAAGTGGAATCAATTGAGGCCGTATAGGCGTTAAGGCCAGTTCGGTAGGTGGTTGTTGCGACAAGATCGGTCTGATATTGGTCGTTGCCACTCGTAAAACTGAATCCAAAGTTAACTGAGCCTTCGAGTCTTTTCCAGAAGTTCTTGTTGGCCGGGACTATTCGAAGTACTGCCAGCTGTTTGACCCTGAGTGCCTGGTGTTCAGGGCCGATGACAAAGTTGTCAACGTCACTTGAGTTTGTTGGCAGGACCTTTAGTACATTGGTAAAGAGTTTTCCATCGACGGTGAAGATCATGAACGTTGATTTACTTTCCAGTCGTTCAACTTGGGTCCAATCAAGTCTTGCCGTTTCAGCCATGTAAGGAGCGAGGAACTTAAGTTCTCCACTTTGCATCCCCATTATTTCTCCGGTGAGGCGGTCGCCATTCTTAAGTACGACCACATCGCCAGCATTCTGAGCTAGTGTTGTTTTTGCACTCAGGAAGCTAGCTAGCACTATTAGGCTAAAGCCGCAGAGTTGTTTGATAACACCCGTGTTAAGCATTCCTTGACCTCCAAACTGAGCTGCTCGGAGAATCATGGGGCCGAGGCAAAGGTTGGCTACTGTCAATTAGTGCAGGTTAGACCATTGCCCATTTCCGATGTCCGATAAGCTTTAGCTTGTCGCTGACTTGCCGAAGTAACCTTAATCGCTGCTCAACGACAAGCTAAAGGGTCACATTGCAAAAGTCAGGAGTCGTTATCAGATCAATATGCGGGAGTCAGTGGAACGCTCTCATTCTCCCCAAGCTTCAGCTTGGGGTTATGGCGGCGCTTAGTACGCAGGAACCGTTTCAACGGTTTACCCGGAGTGTATGATCCGGACTCAATATAACTTTGCTGTCTAGCTCGATTGGTTCAAAACTCGTAAACCGTTAAAACGGTTCCGCAAAATTGGACCCCTACTGTCACCCCAAGCTGAAGCTTGGGGAGAATGAGAGTTTCGCAAGAGGCTCTAAGCTTATCGGACATCGGCAGTCGGAAAGACAATCGACCCAATACTCTCCCTTGCCTGTAAAAACTGACAGTACCTTCATTTCCCCATGCATCTAGAATCATTCCAAGTTGGAGCTTGCTGGAAGGATGGTGTGTGAGATGATCGAGACCCAACGGTTCACCAGGGTTGCTTGCTTAGCATCACTACTCTTTGTCTTAGGTGCTACTGCCTCAGCCCAGGACATTAAATACAACTATCTTCGAGGCACCGATTTCTCAAAGTATAAAACTTACAAGTGGGTCAAGGTTTCCAATGCTCAGTATCCAAACTCAATTCTCGATGAGCAGATCATGCAAGCAATTGATTCGCAGTTGGCGTTGAAAGGATTGTCCAAAACCGAAGACCGTCCTGACCTATACGTCATCTACCAGGTGGCCATCAATCAGGAAAAACAGTGGAACTCTTACAGCAGTGGCGGTGATTATTGGGGCTGGGGCGGTTGGGGTGGCTGGGGAGGTATGTCTACCACCACAACGACGAGCAAGACGATCAATATCGGAACGCTCAATTGTGACCTCTATGATGTAGTTATTAAAAAACAGGTTTGGCGAGGTGAAGCGAGCAAGACGTTAGGATCAGGAAAAGATCCGGAGAAGGTCCACAAAAATATCAACAAGGCGATGGCCAAATTGTTTAAGAAGTATCCGCCCCCCGCAAAGTAAATTGAAGCCGAGTTTCGGTAATTGTGAGTCTTCTGCCGGTTGTCCATTTTGAAGGAGGAAAGCATGAAAGCAGCAATCTTTGTGGCGTTCTGTCTATTGGCTATCTGCGCTTTGGGAACGTCAACGATCGCAACGATCGTCCCCGCGCAGGAAGACAACGACTTTAAAGAAAGACAACCAAAGAAGGAACACTTTTACGCCCTTGCATATCTGCCGTCAGGTGCCGGTATGCGAATGGTTGGCGCCGGCTCGTCCGCGAATGTCGACATACGCCTAAACAGTTACACGAGTGACGCAGAGGCTAAGACCATGGCTAAGGCCCTCACCTCGGAGGGTCCTGATGCTTTGCTAAAACTTCTCGAAAACGCAAAATCGAGAGGGAAGATCAACATTACTGGTCGCGTCGGTTTTTACGATTTCAAGTTGGTTCGTTCGCATAAGATTGAAGGTGGAAGACGAATCTATGCAGTTGGCGATCGTCCCGTTGGTTTTCTGGAGGCTTATGTCTCTAATCGGTCCAGGGATTATCCGTTTGGAATTCTGCAGCTCGATCTGAAGAGGAATAGCAAAGGTAAGGAAGAGGGAACCGGTACCCTCATCTATGCTGCGAAGATCAAAGTATTAGGTGGTAAGAACATAGACGTCGAAACTTATGGCATCGAACCCATCCGGATGATGGGCCTTAAAAAGTGGTAATCGATTTATTGGGCTAGTGCAGAACGAGGAGCGAAGCGACAAGCATTGAAAGAGAGCGTACGTTGCATTCTGGACCAAGAGTGCACTCTTCCGTGCAGTTGTTTCGCTCCTGCTCGTTTGCAACGAACTTGATCAGGCGGTTTACTACACGACCGCTGCCGACCTCTTCAGCGTCAATAGGCTCCTCAGTTTTTTCCGCGCCTTGTGAAGTTGTGATTTAGAGTTGCCGACGGAACAGCCAAAGATTTGGGCGATCTCATGATGGCTGTAACCTTCCACGTCAAACTTCAGAAAAACTGAGCGGGCACCGTAAGGTAATTTGGCCACAGCCGCGTCCAACGCAATTCCGTCCATCAGCTTTGAGTTTAACGAGTATCTAACGAATGGCGATGTCTCCAGGTCAACAAAGAGATTCGGAGTTCTTTCGAGCCTGCGAGTAGTGCGACGGAAATACATCAAAACCTGATTGATCGTGAATCGATAGAGCCAGGTCGTAAACTGACTTTCACCGCGAAATGATCCCGCCTTGACCAGGAGTTGGATAAAAACTTCCTGTGTCAGATCCTCAGCCTCCGCTGTGTTGCCCGTCATTCTTAAGCATAGAGAATAGACCTTGGATCTATGGCGTTCGTAAAGTGCGCCGATGCTCGAAGTATTTCCCCGTCCGATCGACTGGGTTAACTCGTGATCGGATGGCACCAACGATAGCGCGCACCTTTCGGGGATGGGTTTCTGACTATGCAAAGGGGTGTAGTTGTGAGCCGGATTCATGTTGGACTCATGGACTATCTGGAGATTAATAGGGGGGCTTAACTTGAGTCCTAAGTTTATTCGCTAAGGGGTGGCACTCGAACCTGTTACTTCTAACAGGTTAGGCCTAAATTCGTCCGACACAGTGCCCATTGAAGAGTGTTTCTAATCCCTGTGGTTGCGACCAATACCTGCATTCCCCCCACTGGAGCCTTGCAGCTTCAAAAATGCATACCTGTAAGTTTTGCTAGTTATCTAAGGTCAAAGCCTCTTCTACATTCCAACAAAACGGGAACTCCTGCCCAAACCCATCATTGTTAGTTGTCGAAGGAGGAACGCATGACCACGAAGCGTCTATCAGGCTGGAAGAAATTCGCAGGTTTTAAGTTCGCCCTGGGGGCACTGATTATTTTTCAGAGTAGCTTCATTCTTGCGCAAACCCCTGAAGCCACAAAGCCCGTATCAACCGTTTCGGAGGTTGAACAACTCAAGCAGCGCCTGCAACAGCTCGAGCAGACAGTGGTTGAACTAAAAGGGCAAATCACTGCAATTGAAGACACCAAGAAGCAGACTCCAACTCCAGCAATCGTGCAGGCGACATATTCGGATTCAGCTCCTGTAGCGGCCGCCGCAGACGCTGCTCCGAAGCCTCAAGACGCAACTGGTGAAAGCAGTTTTCAGATCTATGGATTTGCGATGTTCGATGCGGGCTACCAGTTCAAACAAGCTGATCCGAATTGGTTTGACACGGTTCGCCCGGTCAAGCTGCCGGCTTTCGGGAACCAGTTCCCGCCTAGCGGAAATTTTTATGAGAGCGTCAGGCAAACTCGCTTTGGTGTTAAGTCGTCCACTCCAACCAAGTACGGTGAGCTCAAGACCATATTTGAATTCGAACTCTTCGGCACCGGTGCGCAGGCTGGCCAAACAATTTTCCGATTGCGCCATGCTTACGGAGAAATGGGCCACTTCGGCGCCGGCCAGAATTGGAGTGTGTTTGTCGATCCGGATGTTTTCCCGAACACCAACGAGTACTGGGGGCCAAACGGAATTCCCTGGTTTCGCAATGTTCAGTTTCGCTGGATGCCGATTAAGGGAAAGAATTCAGTAACGATTGGCCTGGAGCGTCCGGGCGCAAGCGCAGACCTGGGACAAGTTGGCGACCGCATCGAGTTACAGGGCGTGAAGGCAAGATTTCCGGCTCCTGATCTCACCGGGAACGTAAGGTTCGACCGCGGTTGGGGCCACTTCCAAGCTTCCGGCGTACTGCGATATATCAAATGGGAGGACAACGTTGCTGACAACTTCGACCTGAGCGGTAGCGCGACAGGCGCCGGCTTCAGTCTCAACACAGGTCTGAATTTTGGGAAGAATGACGTCGGCAAGTTCTCGTTTACTTATGGCCATGGCATCCAGAACTACATGAACGATGCTCCGGTCGACGTCGGTATCGCCTTAACTCACTCGTCGAATCCGCGAGTTCCAATCAAAGGCGTCGCGTTACCGGTGACCGCCTTTATGGCTTATCTCGACCACAAGTGGAACGAGCATTTCTCCAGCTCGGTCGGCTACTCAATGCTGGACATCTCAAACTCTGAAGGACAGACACCGGATGCGTTTCGACGCGGTCATTACGCTTCAGGAAACTTTTTATGGTACCCGGTCCAAAACGTAATGATTGGCAGCGAGATCATCTGGGGTAGACGGGACAACTTCCTTGACGGCTTCTCGTCTGAAGACGTTCACCTACAGTTCTCGTTCAAGTACAACTTCTCTAAAGAGTTCAAGTTTTGAACTGTGACGACTACAGATTTTTTGTGATCGTTAAAGAGGAGAAAGACTCATGATGGGGAAAATGCAAACACGAATGTTGGTGGCGACTTTTGTCGTCATCACATTCGTGTCAACACCACTGTCGTCTCTGGGTCAGAAGGCTAGTCCTGTCGCACCAACCAAAGCGCAGGTCGAGGCCGTTGTGCGCGAGGCTTACGACAAGTTCCAAAGCAACACCAGCGGCAAGAACGCGGACTACATTCCATTTCTCGCGCAGGTGGATTCAAAGATGTTCGGGGTCGCCGTTGTGAGTACGGACAACCAGGTCTTCTCAATCGGTGAGACGAACTACGCCTTCTCGATCCAATCAATTTCCAAAGTCTATACGCTGGCCCTCGCCATGGAGGAGCTCGGAGCCGATCGGGTTTTTGATCGTATCGGCAGCGAGCCGACTGGCAGAGCCTTTAATTCGGTGACTGCCGTGGTTGAGATGCCAACGCACACCGGTAATCCATTAGTGAATGCCGGCGCCATTGCCACGACCAGTCTCATCCTGGGCAAAGATGCTAACGACAGGTGGGACAAAATTCTCAACTTTTACAGCCGGGCGGCGGGTGAAAAGTTGACGCTAATCGACGAGGTTTACAAATCCGAAGCGGCGACCAACGCGGGCAACAAAGCACTCTCAATGCTGCTCGCAAAATACGAACGCATCTACGGTGACCCGTTTGAGTCGGTAGATATCTATACGAAGCAATGCTCGGTCGGTGTGAACGTCATCCAGCTCGCGCGCATGGGGGCGACCCTGGCAAACAACGGCAAGAACCCAGTAACGGGCGAGCAGGTAATCAAGCCCGAGAATGTTCCTTACATTCTCTCAACCATGACCATGGCCGGCTTGTATGACGGCTCAGGCGGATGGGCCTGGAAAGTTGGCTTGCCCGCGAAGAGCGGTGTTGGTGGTGGCATCGTAGCCGTCGTTCCGGGCAAAGGTGCGATCGCCGTTTTCTCACCAAGGCTTGACGAAGCAGGCAACAGCGTCAAGGCACAGAGAGTAATTGAATACGTTGCTAACAAACTTGACTTCAACGTCTTTTCGCCACGTTCGGTTGGTCTGAAGGGTTAATGACTTTTAGAAGGCTGACTTATGCAAGCATCGGCGACAGGGGGGTCAGTAATACAACGCTGCGGCGTGTGGCTCGCCTTCCACACACTGGCAAAGTCATTCCACACGCCAGCGCGTTATGGACCTGCCAATACAGGACTTCGTGCGATCTCAGTCGCCCGCGTCCTGATGATCTTCATCGCATTGCTCGCGTATCCAATGTCGGGGCGATCGCAATCGAATAACTATCTCTTCAACGATTCTCATTTTCATCTGACTAATTACATTCAGGAAGGAATCGACATTCACGACTTCCTGAAGATCATGGGAAACAAAGCAGGTCGTGTCGCACTCTTTGGAATCCCACTTCAGCAGCAATGGTCCTATCGAGTCGATGGCGACCGTGCACCAACTTACTACCTTAATTCCGACGCTCCGCTCTATTACTACTCATTCACTGATGCCTCGATCGCCTCAGCATATAAGTCTCTGTCAAAAGAAGAGCAGACTCGCTTCGATCCGATGATTACCGGATTCAATCCGACTGACATGTATGCAGCGGATCACATTCGGCGTGTGCTCAAGACTTTTCCCGGAGTCTTTAGTGGGATCGGTGAATTTAGCATTCACAAAGAATTTGTCTCGGCAAAGATTTCAGGTGTGGTTGCCAGTCTTCAGGATCCAGCTCTCGATCGACTGATCGACTTCGCGAGTGAAGTAGGCTTGGTGATCCTAATTCATAACGACGTAGACGTCCCTTTTGCGAAGCCTGGAGCCGAGCCGGCATACGCAAGAGAGATGAAGGCCTTATTTCAACGACATCCGAACGCCACCCTTATCTGGGCGCATATCGGGGTGGGTCGAATCATTCGTCCTTTTAAAGACCAGGCCGTCATCATCGAAAACGTCATTAACGATCCGAAGCTCAGTCATATCTATTTCGACATCTCCTGGGATGAAGTGGCGAAGTACATCGTGGCTACCCCCGAGTCGACAAAAAATACGGCTTCACTAATCAACCGACATCCAGATCGATTTCTTTTTGGCACTGACGAAGTAGCGCCCCCCGATCAGGAAAAATATCTGAAGGTCTACAACCAGTATGAGCCTTTGTGGAAGTTACTGACTCCTGAGGCCAGTGAGAAAGTACGCAAAGGAAACTACGAAAGAATTTTTGATGAAGCGAGACGAAAGGTCCGCAGCTGGGAAGCGGCGAATGTGAAGTGATTTCAAACTGGTATTAAGAGCCGATCAGGAGGCTTGATGAAAATGAAAATACTACGAGCAGATAGTGCACTAAGAGTTCGCTGCATTGGGCTAATTACCTGCGCGGCTTTGATCCTCACTGGAATGCCCCTGACGCGCGCCGGACGCGTTCAGGCGCAAAGTGGCGTGAAACCACAAACTGATGCGCAAAAGCAAAATATTGCCGAAACCGAAGGTGATGATGAGCCAGAAGTAAAAATACCCGCGGATCAACTCGATGCGCTGGTCGCGCCGATTGCGCTCTACCCGGATCCATTGTTGGCCCAGACGCTGGCGGCATCGACTTATCCGCTCGAGCTCATTCAGCTTCAGCAATGGCTCGAAAAGAATCCGGAGCTCGCCAAGGATCAGAAAAAGCTAGCTGAGGCGGTTCAGAAACAGCCTTGGGATCCGAGCATTCAGGCGATGGCGGCTTTGCCCGACGTAGTGAAACGCCTGGGCGACGACATTCAGTGGACCACCGATCTGGGTAATGCTTTTCTCGCGCAGCAAACCGATGTGATGGACGCCGTCCAGCGGATGCGTGCGAAGGCGAAAGGCAACGGAGCCTTGGTATCAAATGAACAACAGAAGATCGACGAAGAGACAGTCGAGGGCAAGGAGGTAATCGTAATCCAACAAGCGAATCCGCAGGTCGTCTATGTGCCCTCGTACAATCCGGCTTATGTGTATGGCCCACTGGGTTATCCCTATCCACCCACCTGGTATCCGCCATATTACGGCGGAATAATTGCAGCTGGTGCGATTACGTTTGGCCTTGGGCTGGCGATCGGCGCCGCCTGGGGCGGAGGTTGGGGCTGGGG
>Ga0068871_100002433_pt1 | contig 12726 bp, 10 predicted proteins | sample KBSMisM72_FD_72750 | JGI IMG/M metagenome (GOLD analysis project Ga0068871, IMG submission 72750) | Miscanthus rhizosphere microbial communities from Kellogg Biological Station, Michigan, USA - KBS Miscanthus M7-2 | ecosystem: Host-associated > Plants > Roots > Rhizosphere > Soil ... | reverse complement strand
TCGAAGGCATTGTCGATCTCGCGTTCGAAGAAGACGGACGGTGGACGGTCGTCGACTACAAGACGGATCGCGAAATCGCCACGGCCGGCGAAGAACAGTACCGGCGTCAACTCACGATCTACGCCTCCGCGATCGAACGCGCAACCGGACAACCGGCAACCGCCGTTCTCGTGCGGATTTGAGGTTCAGCTTTTCGGAATGTCGGCGACGTATCCGCGGCGCGACTGCACCTTGAACGCCGCGTTCTTCGCGCGCACCCGCAGTGTATGGAACTTGCCGTCAGGCGGGTGCGCCGGCGTGAAGCCCATCACGTACTGATGATTCAACTCGTCGGCAATCGTCGCGGCCGCGTCGGCAATCTGTGTCGTGCTGTGAACGATCTCAGTGCGGCCGCCGCTCTCGTTGGTAATCTCCCTGAGCGTCGTCGGATTGACGGCGCCGTTGATGGCGCGCCGATCGGGGGAGTCGATGGCGATGGCGTACACGAACGCCTGGCTGCGGCGCATCGCGGCTTGGACATCTTTCAGCGTGGCGGTGCTGGCCGTGTCGGCGCCGTCCGACACGAGGAGCAGCGCGCCGCGCTCCTTGTTTCGCTTCGCGATGAGCGGCATGCTCGCGACGACGGCGTCATAGACGGCCGTGCCGCCCGTCGGCTTGATGCTGTCGAGCGCGTCGTGGACGACGATGGGCGTTTGCGTCCACTGGGTCAGGACGTGCGGTTTGTGGTTGAAGGCGAGGATGAAGAATTCGTCGTCGTGATCGAGCTGCTCGAACAGGAAACGATCGACGGCCGTGCGCGCGTCGGCGATGCGGCGGCCAAACATGCTGTCGCTGATGTCGAGCAAGACGCCGAGGCTGACCGGCACGCGCTCGTTCGTAAACTGCGTGAGCGGCTGCCGCTCGCCGTCCTCGAAGATTTCGAAGTCGTCGCGGGTGAGATCCTGGACGAGATGGCCGTCGGCGTCGCGCACGGCCACGGTGATGCCGGTGACGTCGACGCCCGATCGAAACGTGCGTCCCTCCGACGGCTGTTGAGCATGCGTCGCTGGCCACGTGAAGACGATGGTCGCGGCGGCGAGGGCCGCGGCGGCGCCGCGGAGGTGCATGCGCCAGCTTACCACCGCGTCACCAAGGTGACCGCAGTCCTTCTGATAGGATCACTGTGTTGAATCCCACAGCCATCCTGCCGGATCGGACGCTCGTGGCATCGCTGTCGCAGGACGGCTTCGTCTTCGTCCGCGGCGACGCCATGCGCCGCGCGCTCGAGCCCTTCGGATCGCTCGACGATTGGCACGCGTTCGCCGAGAGCTGGAACGACCTCGAGCTCGACGAGCACATGGCGGATGGCGGACGCTACCGCCGCCGGCGTCATGCCGTCTTTGGCGCAGGCGCGGACGGTCTCATCGAGCGCCGGGAACACCAGCCGCACTATCAGGCCATCGACTACAACCCGCTGAACGGCGGAGTCGCGCGGTGGTTTGCGCCGATGACCCCGACAGTGGGCAGCGGACACTCTCTGCGCACGATCCTCGAGTTCAGCCGCGTGCTCTTCAGCCGTCTGGCGACCGGCGAGGAGCACTGGCGGATCGAGGTTCACCAGTTCCGCATCGAGGCGCAGCTCGGCGGCGAAGGACTGCCGACGCCCGAAGGGATGCACCGCGACGGCGTGGATTTCGTCCTCGTGCTGCTCGTCAACCGCGAGAACATCGCCAGCGGCACGACGTCGATTCATGGACCCGACGGCGGCGAACGCGGACGCTTCACGCTGACGTCGCCGCTCGATGCTGCGCTCGTGGACGACTCGCGCGTCGCGCATGGCGTCACGCCGGTGAAGGCCATCGATCCGGCGCTCCCGGCCTACCGCGACGTGCTGGTCGTGACGTTCAAACATGAATAACCGGATCGAAATCTACGACACGACGCTTCGCGACGGCAGCCAGGGCCTCGGAGTCTCGTTCTCCGTCCTCGACAAGCTGCGGATTGCCGAGCGGCTCGACGAATTCGGCGTGCACTACATCGAAGGCGGCTGGCCGGGCAGCAATCCCAAGGACATCGAGTTCTTCGAGGAAGCCAAGCGCCGCACGTTCAGGCACGCGCGGCTCGCGGCCTTCGGAGCGACGCGGCGAAAAGGGATGACCGCCGCGGCCGACGATCAGGTACGGCTGCTGATTGATGCCGAAACGCCGGTCGTGACGATTGTCGGCAAGACCTGGCTCTTACATGTGAAGGAAGTGTTGCAGACGACTGCCGACGAGAACCTCGCCATGATCGAGGACACGGTCCGCCACTTGAAGGGGCACGGACGTTTCGTCATCTACGACGCGGAGCACTCGTTCGACGGGTACAAGGACGAGCCGGAGTACGCGCTCGCGACGCTCGCGGCTGCCGAGCGCGGTGGGGCGGACGTCGTCGTGCTCTGCGACACCAACGGCGGATCGATTCCAAGCGAGGTCGCCGAGATCACGCGTAAGGTCCGCGGGCATTTGAAGACGGCGATCGGCATCCACACGCACGACGACATCGGGCTCGGCGTGGCGAACGCGCTGGCGGCGCTCGAGGCGGGCGCGACGCAGGTGCAGGGCACCATCAACGGCATCGGCGAGCGGACCGGCAACTGCAACCTGACGTCGGTGATTCCGAACCTGGCGTTCAAGTACAAGCGCGAGTCCGTCCCGCAGGAAAGCCTCGCGACGCTGAAAGAAGTGTCGCAGTTCGTCGACGAGATGGCGAACCTCAACCCGAATCCGCGACTGCCGTGGGTTGGAGCGGCCGCGTTCTCGCACAAAGGCGGGCAGCACGTGAACGCCGTGCAGAAGCTGCAGCGGTCCTACGAGCACATCGATCCTGCGCTCGTCGGCAACCGCCGTCACGTGCTCATGAGCGAGCTGGCGGGCAAGAGCAACATCATCATGAAGGCGCGCGAGCTGGGATTCGACGTCAGCAAGGAGACGCCCGAGCTCAACGCGATGCTGAAGAAGGTGAAAGCGCTCGAGCATCAGGGGTACGAGTTCGAAGCGGCGGACGGATCGCTGGCGCTCCTGATTCGACGCGAGCTGCGACATGAAACCAAGCCGTTCGCGCTCGACGCCTACCACGTCTCGATGCGATCGGGCGTCAAGAGCTCAGTGTGCGAAGCGACGGTGAAGGTCGTGGTCGGCGACGACCATGCGCACACAGTGGCCGAGGGCGACGGACCGGTCAACGCACTTGACGGCGCGCTGCGTTCTGCGCTGCTGAAGTTTTACCCCGACCTCGCGTCCGTCCGTCTCACCGACTACAAGGTCCGCATCGTCAACTCGAGGTCGGGAACCGCGGCGGTCACGCGCGTCCTCATCGAGAGCAGCGACGGCACCTCGTCGTGGACCACGATCGGCGTGAACGAAAACATCATCGAGGCGAGCCTCCAGGCGCTCGTCGACAGCCTCGAGTACGGACTCAAGCGCAAGGAATTCACCGCCGGCGCTCTCCTTTAGAACTCTGATCGCACGACGATCAACGCAGAGATCGCAGAACTCGCTGAGAAGTCAAAGAGCGTTTCAACACAGAGGACACGGCGGACACGGAGGCATCGCACTCGGTGAGCTCTGCGAGACTCCGTTCCCTGTCTCCTCCGTGGTGACGTGTTCCTCCGCGTGCTCGGCGTGCTCTGCGTTGTACGTCGTATACACTCCTACGAATGAAAGACAAGATCGCGCTCGAAGAGCACTTCGCAATCGAAGACTCGCTCCGCGAGTCGGCGGAGTACGCCGTGCCGGGGCAGTGGAACGTCCTCGAGCGGCGGCTGATTGACGTCGACGGCGAACGACTCGAGGAGATGGACAAGAACGGGGTCGCGTTCGCGATCCTGTCGCTCAACGCGCCGGGCGTGCAGTCGACGTTCGATCGCAAGAAGGCCGTCGACTACGCGACGCGCGCGAACGACGTCCTCGCCGCGGCCGTGCAGCGGCATCCGGATCGCTATGCCGCATTCGCTGCGGTCGCGATGCAGGATCCCGATGCCGCGTGCTTCGAGCTGGCTCGCGCGGTCCGCGATCTGAAATTCAAGGGCGTGATGGTCAACGGGTTCTCGCAGATCGGCGACGCCAGCACCATCATTTATTACGACGACCCGAGGTACCGGCAGTTCTGGGCGACCGTCGCTGAACTCGACGTGCCGTTCTACCTGCATCCTCGCGATCCGCTCCCGGAGCGGACGACGTCGTACGAGGGCCACCCGTGGCTGCGCGGCGCGTCGTGGGCGTTCGGCGTCGAGACCGCCACGCATGCCCTGCGTCTCATGGCGAGCGGAATTTTCGACAGCCATCCGAACTTGACCGCCATTCTCGGTCACCTGGGTGAGATGCTGCCGTACTGCATCTGGCGCTTCGACCATCGCGTCACGAAACGTCCGCGCGACATCCCCGCGCGCAGGACCTTCACCGAGTACCTGCGGTCGAATTTCTACGTGACGACGAGCGGCAACTTCCACACAACGGCGTTGAAATGCGCCATCGAAGAGCTTGGCGTCGATCGCGTGATGTTCTCGGTGGATTATCCGTTCGAGGAGTGCGCCGATGCCGCCACGTGGTTCGACGCGTGTGACATCGGCGAGAGCGCGCGGCAGAAAATCGGACGGGCGAACGCCGCTCAGCTCTTCAGTCTGAAGTAGCGCGTTACCTTCTGCTTGGTGTCGTTCGTGTACTGGACCGTACGCGTATCCGGCGCGGTACGATCCGCGAGCACGTACTTCTCGACCCTCTTGTCGTCGTACCGCACGGTAATCTCGTTCGCCGAGCGGTCGATCTTCGAGACGGTCCCTTCAGTTACGCTGTCGCCGAACCGGATCACGATCGTCGTGCCCGGCACCAGATCGGATAGCGGCCCTTTCGTGTCGGCGGGTGTCACCGCGTCCTTGATTGCCGCTCCCGCCTTGTCTTCAGCCTTCTTTTCGTCTTTGGCCGTTTCCGGCGTGACAACTGTGCCGGTGACTCCGGGAATCGCGGGCGCCCGTTGCGCAAACGCGACCGTCGCGGCCGAGAGCGCCAAAATACCGATGAGCGAAACATTGTGCGCGTTACGCATGCCGGACCTCCGTCACTCACCAACCAAACACTGCATAGTGCGGGCCAGCAGAGCTCTTCGCTTACCTGTATCCTTCGCCCGGGGCCGCTGAGCCTGCGAGCCAGGCTTTTCCCTCGGAGTACACCTTATCGACCTCAGGGCCGCGTAATCCCGGCAGCCCGATCTTCACCTTGAAGCCGTTCTTGTGCTGCAAGTAGCCCAGATGTCGGTAGCCTTCGGGAAACGTGGCGAGGAGGGAAGCGTCGAGCTTCAACATCGCCGCCGGATCGACCGGATCCAAACGATCTTTCTCGTAAATCGGCTGTCGCCGCACGATCGCCCACTGGCCATCGCGCCGCTCGAAGAAGTCGTAAAAGCGTCCCCAGCAGATGACGTCGACGACGACGCCGTCCAGCGGAGCGCGTTGAAAGATGTTCATCTTCACTTGCGAAATCGCTCGGTTCCCGCTGACGTCGCACGACCATCCGTTCAACGCATGAAGGATGTTCACGCCACGCTCGAAGCCCTCTTTGCTGACGCGGATGAACTCCGACGCCGGTCCTTGGAACCAGGTCGCCGTCATCCACCCGTCTGAGTGCCACACGGTCGCAAAGCGATCCCAGTCGCCAGCATCACGCCACACGACCCAGTTCTCGACGCACTCGCGGATGGCGGCCGCGTCAGACGCGGACAATGTGATTCCTCAAGGTGCCAATCCCCTCGACCTCGGTTTCGACGATGTCGCCGTCCTTCAGAAATTCCTGCGGCGTTCGGCCGAGCCCGACGCCTTCGGGAGTGCCCGTGGCGATCACGTCTCCAGGCTCGAGCGTCATGCCTTTCGACAGCGCTTCGATGATGACGTCCACGGCAAAAATCATGTTTGCCGTCGTCGAGTTTTGTTTCTCGACGCTGTTCACGCGCGTGCCGATCCGCTTGCTCTGCGGATTGCCGAATTCGTCGGCGGTCACGACGACCGGACCCATCGGGCAGAAGCCGTCGAGGCTCTTGCCCTTGAACCACTGCAGGTGGCGCATCTGCAGATCGCGCGCGGAAACGTCGTTGATCACCGTGTACCCAAACACGTGCTCGAGCGCCTTCGACTTCGGAATGTTCTTCCCGCCGACGCCAATCACGACACCAAGCTCGACTTCGTAGTCGACCTGTTCGGTGACTGCGGGATCCCAAGGAATCGGATCGAACGGTCCGTTCACCGTCGTCGGCGACTTGGTGAAGAAGACGGGATGCTCCGGAATCTTCACCTCGCGACCGCGTGCTTGCGCGCTCTCTTTCACGTGGCTCGAGTAGTTGAGCCCGAGGCAAATGATGTTCTTCGACGGACGGCTCAGCGGCGCATGCCAACGAACCGCAGTTGCGGCGTGCTCGGCGTTGGCGGGAATGTCCGCGGCGGCAGCGTTCGTGATCCTCGCGGACAACCGCTGCCACGCGTCGCGACCTTCGCGGATCAGCTCAGGCAGCGAGCGCGGCAGTGTGCCCGACGGCGCACCGAGCAGCGCCTGAACTTCAAGCAACGTGTCGTGGTGATTCGGCAAGACGACGCCGAGGCGTTCAGCGGGATCGGATTTGAGGGAAAACGTCGCGTAGCGCATGGCGGCAGACACCATAGCAGATCCGATGCGTTGGATGCAGCGCGCGTGATCGAAAAACGCCGTAACTGGCGTCGTTTCATCGTGTTGACTTCGTGTTGACGCCTGTTATACTCCGGCGCGCCGGACTGACATTTCTCTTTTGTCGTCCGAGGTCCGCGTGAAGGCGGACGCTACGTTGATCAATGGAGGCTCAATGAAGCGCGTGTGGGGCTTCGTCGGTGCAGTACTCGTCCTTTTCCTCGCCAGCGCCAACGCATGGGCGCAGGCCGGCGCGACAGCGCAAATCAGCGGCACGGTCAAAGACTCGAGCGGCGCGGTGTTGCCGGGTGTTGACGTGACGGCGACTCAAACCGACACGGGCCTTAAACGCAACGCCACGACGGACTCTGACGGGGCGTACACGATCCCGAACTTGCCGCCTGGGCCGTACAAAGTCGAAGCGACGCTCCAGGGCTTCCGCTCGTTCGAGCAGACGGGCATCGTGCTGCAGGTCGGCGCATCGCCTGTCATCAACGTGACGATGGGGCTCGGCCAGGTTGCCGAGACGATCACGGTGCAGGCGAACGCGTCGCTCGTCGAGACAAAGAACCTCGGCGTTGGTCAAGTGATGACCAACAAGCAGGTTCTCGAGCTGCCGTTGAACGGACGCAATCCCGCCGACCTGCTGGCGTTGCTGCCGGCCTCGATCCCACAGCCGGCGCTCAACGCGACGAGCCGCAGCATGGGCGGCAGCAACGGCGGCATCGCGTACTCGCTGGCCGGCGGTTTGTCATTCGGCGTGTCGTTCGTCCTCGACGGCTCTACGCACAACAATCCGTACGACAACCTGAACCTGCCGCTGCCGTTCCCGGACGCCCTCGGCGAGTTCAAGGCCGAGACGAGCGCCATGACGGCGCAAAACGGCATGCACTCTGGTGGCGCGGTCAATGCCATCACCAAGTCGGGCAGCAATGCATTCCATGGCAGCGGCTTCGAGTTCTTTCGCCATCACAACATGAATGCCACCGACCCGTTTGCGTTGAAAGACGCGAATGGCGATCGTAAAGACGACGGTCTCAAGCGCAATCAGTACGGCGCCACGCTCGGCGGTCCACTGGCGAAGGATCGGCTGTTCTTCTTTGCCGGCTACCAAGGCACCAACACGCGCGTCATCCCGACCGACAACCGCGCGTTCGTGCCAACTGCGGCGATGCTCGGGGGCGACTTCACGGCATTTGCGTCGCCGGCGTGTAATGCAGGCCGCCAGGTCAATCTCGGTGGGCCATTCGTCGGCAATAAAATCAGTCCCACGCTCTTCAGCAAGGCCGCACTGAATATCTCGACCAAGCTGCCGACGACAAGCGATCCGTGCGGCCTCGTGCAGTTCGGTCTGCCGCGCTCCGAGGACGAGTGGCAGCAGGTGACGAAGGTCGACTATCAGTTGAACAACAAGCACCGCGTTTTCGGCCGCTATATCGGCACCAGCTTTTTCAGGCCGCCGCCTTTCAGCCTGCCGGAGGCCCAACAGAACATTCTGGTCACCAGCACCGGCGGCCGCGATCAGTTGGCCAGCAGCGTGACGGTCGGCGAAGACTATGTGATCAGCTCGACCACGCTCAATAGCGTGCGTTTTGCGTTCAATCGCACGGCGATCACGCGAACGAGCACCGATTTCTTCTCCGCACCAGAGGTCGGCATCAACCTCTACAGCTACATGCCGCACTACATGTTGCTGACCGTCGGAGCGGCGGGCGCAAACCCCACGGGGTTTCAGCTGGGCGGCGGCACCGAAAGTCTCTCGACGTTCAACACCAACCAGTTTCAGATCAGCGACGACTTGACCATCGTGCGCGGAGCGCATCAACTCGCGTTCGGCGGCAGCGTTTCACATTGGAAGTCGCTCTCGCTCGCGAACGTTCGATCGCCGGGGCAGCTTTCGATCGACGGAACGCAGACCGGCCTGCCGCTGGCTGACTTTCTCACGGGTCGCATGGGCGTCAACGCGCTCGTGCAGTCGGCGCCGAACACGCTGGACATGGCGCAGACTTATCTCGGGCTGTACGCGCAGGACGCCTGGCGTCTCGGCGCGAAAGTCACGATCAACGCCGGCCTTCGCTACGAACCGTTCTTCCCCCAGCAACTACTCAACGGCGCGGTGTATCAGTTCGACATGGCCCGGTTCAACGCGAACATCAAGAGCACCGTGTTCCCCAACGCGCCGGCCGGACTGTACTTTCCCGGCGATCAGGGGTTCCCGAGCAAGGCTGGCATGAACACCCAGTGGGGTAACCTCGGTCCGCGCATCGGCGTGAGCTGGGATCCAAATGGTGATGGCAAGACGTCCGTACGCGCGTCGTACGGGCGATCTTTCGAGTTCGTGAACGCGCAGTTCCATCTCAACACGTCTGTGGCGCCGCCCTGGGGCTCCGAAATTCGGATCAACAGTCCGTCCGGCGGTCTCGATAATCCGTTCATCAATGCTGCCGGCCAGACCAATATCTTCCCGGTCACATTCGATCAGAACGCGCCGTTCTCGCTGAACGGGCCCTTCCTGAGCCTGAGCAACGACATGGCCGCGACGCATGTCGATCAGTGGAACATCACGGTGGAGCGGCAGATCACACCGGCGTGGTTCGCGTCGGCCGGTTACCTCGGCAGCAAGACGAGCAATATCTGGGAGTCGACGCCGCTGAACAACGCCGTCTTTCAGAACGTTGGCGGCGCGGCCCCCAGCGCTGCGAACATCAACGCGCGCCGACCGTTTACGCTGCAGGATCCGGTCAACGGTAAATACTACGGACCAGTGGACCTCTACGTGACCGACGGCAAACAGTCGTACCGCTCGATGATCCTGACGCTGCGCCGCCTTTCGTCACGGACCACCCTGACGGCCAACTATGCGCTGTCGCACTGCTACGGTTCGCCGGATGGTTTCGGCGGCAGCACGACGAACGTGTCATCGGGTTACAACATCCCGAGCAATCCGGGCTATGACGACGGCAACTGCACTGCGGATCGGCTGCATAACTTTTCGATGACCGCGAGCGTGGAGACGCCGCGCTTTGAGAACCGCGGCCTACGCATGGCGGCGTCCGGCTGGCGTCTTGTGGGCAGCTTCCGCGCAACGACGGGCGCATGGTTGACGGTGACGACGGGCGCTGATCTTCTCCTCAACGGCCAAGCTGGAACGCAGCGCGCGAACCAGGTGAGCGACTCGATCTACGCCGATCAGTCAGTCAACCCGGCAAACGGCGGCATCCGCTTCCTCGATCCGAACGCCTTCGCGCAACCGGCGGCCGGCACGTTAGGCAATTCGGTCCGCAATATCGTGCGCGGGCCCGGATTCAAGAACCTCGACATGGCGTTGACGCGCTCGTTCAGCGTCGGCGGTTCGAAACAGATCGAAGTCAGGGCGGAGGCCTTCAACGCGTTCAACTGGTTTGAGTGGGGCAATCCGAGCGTGGCTCGCAACTCGGCGACATTCGGCCAGATCACGTCGGCCGTTCCGAATTCGGCGCGCATCATTCAGCTGGCGACGAAGTTCACGTTCTAACACGAGGGATCCGAGCCGAGGCGTCAGCGTCAGTTCGCGGCGGGGGTGGGGCCCCGCCGCCATTGAGTAAAGTTAGGGCAGTCGATGAGACCTAACAAACTGTATTTCTTGACCATGGGCCTCGTGGCCATCTTGGCCGCCGCGAGGCCCGCGCTCGCGCAAATGGATTTTTCCGGCGAATGGGCTCCGGTGCAGGACGAAGACAACACCGGCAACCCGTACGTCGGCGAGTTCCTTGGCATCCCGATGAGCAAAGCCGGGTCGCTGCGCGCGCAGGCGTGGAACGCGTCCCTCTACACGCTGCCTGAATGGCAGTGCCGTCCTCACGGCGCGATGTACATCTCGCGCGGCCCGTCGCAGGTGCGGATCTGGAAGGAAATCGATCCGAACTCGCGGCAGATCACGGCCTATCACGCCGAATGGCTGCGGTCCGTCGACAATCCGTACTACATGGACGGACGCGCGCGTCCGCCGGCGCTGGCGCCGCATACGTGGGGAGGTTTCTCCACGGCTGAATTCATCGGCGACATGCTCAAGATCACGACGACGCACCTGAAAGAGGACTACTACCGGCGCAACGGCGTCCCGTCGAGCGACGAGGCGACGTTGACCCAATACTGGATTCGTCGCGGCGACATCCTGACGTGGGTGACGATCGCGTACGACCCGCTCTATCTCTCGGAGCCGATGATTCGCAGCAGTGAATACCGGTGGTCGCCGAATCAGCAGATACCGCCCTATCCGTGCACACCGGTCGAGGAGATCGATCGGCCGAACGGCGTCGTGCCGCACTATCTGCCCGGTCAGAATCCGTTCTTGACCGAGTTCGGACAGAAGTATCGGCTGCCGACGGAGGTCACGCTCGGCGGGCCGGCGTCGATGTATCCGGAAGCGGCGCGCAAGCTCGAGCGGCAGATGAACGGTGTGAAATGACGACGATCAACGCAGAGCCGCAGAGCTCGCAGAATCTGTTTTTCGCAAGACATCTCCGCGGACTCTGCAGCTCGGCGTTGATCGTTGTGGCTGTCGCCGCGGGTGCGAGACTGTCGGCGCAGCCGCCGCCGCTCGAGGCGATTCCCGTCCGCGGGCACATTTTTCTGATCGGCGGCGCCGGCAGCAACGTCATCGTGTCCGCGGGACCGGACGGCGTGTTCCTCGTCGACAGTGGCACAGCGGCAAACGCCGACAACGTGATCGCGGCAATCAAAGCGTTGCAGGCGCGGTTGCAGCTGGCGATTCCGACGGCGCCGCGCTTCGGCGCCGAAACGCGCGTCGCCACGAACCTCGAGCCCTTCTACCGCACGCTGACGCCGCCGAAGCCGATTCGCTACATCGCCAACACCAGCGCGCTGCCGGATCACGTGGGCGGCAACGAGAAGATCGCGCTCGCAGGAAAAACCTTCACCGGCGGCAACGTCACCGGCGAAATCGGCGGCGAAGGCGAGAAGGCCGCCATTCTCTCGCACGAGAACGTGCTCGCGCGTTTGGGCGACGCCAAAATGCCGTCCGCCGGACTGCCGACGGATACGTACTTCGGCAAGACGCTGAAGCTCGCGTACTTCTTCAACGGCGAGGCCGTCGAACTGCTCAGCGTGCCTTCGGCCGTTACCGACGGCGACAGCGTTGTCCACTTCCGCGGGTCGGACGTCATCGTGACGGGCGAACTGTTCGACTTCACGCGGTTCCCGTTGATCGACCTCGCGAAAGGCGGCAGCATTCAAGGCCTGCTCGCGGGACTCAATCGCATGGTCGAACTCGCCGTGCCCGAATTCCGATCGGAAGGCGGGACGTTTTTCATCCCCGCGCATGGGCGCGTGGGTGACATCGCCGACATGACGTATTACCGCGACATGGTGACGATCATCCGCGATCGCATCCAGGATCTGATGAAAAAGGGACGCACGCTGGACCAGATCAAGGCCGCGCGCCCGACCGAAGACTGGGACGGCCGCCTCGGTCGGGACAAGGCGTGGACGCCGGACATGTTCGTCGACGCGATCTACAAAGGCCTGTCCAGCCCGAAACCAGGGACGAAATGACGCGCAAGCTCTTTGCGATTGCCGCGCTTGTTGTGATGGTGTCGCCCGCGATCGCGCGGGCGCAAGGCCGCGGACGCGGCGGCGCGCCCGCGGGTCCGCCGCAGACCGCGCGCCAGGCCGCGCCGATCGATCTCACCGGCTACTGGGTGTCGCTCCTGGTCGACGAATGGCGCTTCCGAGTGACGCCGCAAAAGGGCGACATCGTCTACTTGCCGCTCAACCCACAAGCGCGGCAGATCGCCAACGCATGGGATCCCGACAAGGATCAGGCCGACGGCAACGCCTGCAAGGCCTACGGCGCTGTCGGCGTGATGCAGCGCCCCGGCAGATTGCACATCACGTGGGACGGCGATCAGGCGCTGAAAATCGAAACCGATGCGGGCACGCAGACGCGCACGCTACGCTTCGGCCCGCTGCCGGCGCAGGTCGGTGAGCCGACGTGGCAGGGCTACTCGCAGGCGGTCTGGCAGGTGAATGGTCGTCCGCTGATCGACACGGGCGGCACGGG
>Ga0068871_100002432_pt1 | contig 12726 bp, 17 predicted proteins | sample KBSMisM72_FD_72750 | JGI IMG/M metagenome (GOLD analysis project Ga0068871, IMG submission 72750) | Miscanthus rhizosphere microbial communities from Kellogg Biological Station, Michigan, USA - KBS Miscanthus M7-2 | ecosystem: Host-associated > Plants > Roots > Rhizosphere > Soil ... | reverse complement strand
GGGTCTTCGGCGTCCCCAACCTGTTCATCGTCGACGGCAGCGTGCTGCCCACCCAGGGCGCCGCCAACCCGGCGCTGACCATCATGGCGCTGGCCGCCCGTGCCGCCCACCGGCTCGCCACCCGGCAGGTCCACGCCGACACACCCTCCCCGGCGGGTGCACCATGAGCACCCGGACACCCATCGACGGGGCCACCGTTGCGGTGTACCGGTTCCCGACCCCGGAAGCGGAGGCCGACGGCACCCTCACCTGGGACGCCACCACCGCCGTCACCGCCACCGTGCACGCCGGGAACCGGCAGGGCCTGGGCTGGACCTACAGCACCGCCGCCGCCGCGGCGGTGATCACCGACCACCTCACCGAGGCGATCACCGGCCGGGACGTCATGGACACCCCCGGCTGCTGGTCCGCGATGCACCGCGCCTGCCGGAACCTCGGCACCCGCGGCCTGGTCATGCAGGCCATCAGCGCCGTCGACATCGCCCTCTGGGACCTCAAGGCACGGGTGCTCGACGTCTCCCTGCCCTCGTTGTTCGGGCGGGCCCGGGACACGGTCCCGGTGTACGGGTCCGGCGGGTTTACCACCCTGACCGACACTGTGCTCGCCGACCAGGTCCACGGGTGGGCGGACGCCGGTTGCACCGCCATGAAGATCAAGATCGGGCAGTCCTGGGGCACCGATGTCGACCGGGACATCGCCCGGGTCAACACCTTCCGTGACCTGGCGGGTCCGGGGGTGGACCTGATGGTCGACGCCAACGGGGGCTACATGACCGGGCAGGCCCGTCGGGTCGGGGCCACCCTGGATCGCCTCGGTGTGGTGTGGTTCGAGGAACCGGTGTCCAGCGACGACCTCACCGGCCTGGCCGCCGTACGGGCGGCGGTGCACTGCGACGTGGCCGCCGGGGAATACGCCGCCGACCTGTATGACGTCGACCGGCTGTGCCCGGTGGTGGACTGCCTGCAACTGGACGTCACCCGCTGCGGCGGGTACACGGGGTGGCTCCGCGGCGCCGCCGTCGCCCAGGCGCACAACCTGCGTGTCTCCGCGCACTGCGCCCCCGCCCTGCACGCGCCGGTGGCCGCGGCCGTGCCGAACCTGCGGCACGTCGAGTGGTTCATCGACCACGCCCGCCTCGAACCGCTCCTCGTCGACGGGACACCCACCGTGTCGCACGGCGCCCTGCAGCCGAATGACGACGAACCCGGGCATGGCATGACCTTCGGCCCGCTGGCAGCTCAGCACTTGGCGGGCAGCACCTAAAACACCATGACTTCGGCCCCCCGGCCGAATGACCGAACGGAGGAACACCATGAACTGCTACGACTGCACCGGCAACGGCCGCACCACCCCGGCGGTGGCCATCTGCACCTCCTGCGGCGCCGCCCTCTGCGGCGACCACACCCGCCTGGAAATCCAGGACCACACCCAGGCGGCCACCCCCGGCAACCCCAGCCACCACCGCACCCGCTCGCTGATCTGCACCAGCTGCGACAGCGTCATGCGCACCGTCGCCGCCTGACCAGGCGCCGGAACCACGCACCGACACTGCGCGCTGCGGGCACCGAAGGCCCGGCAAGAAAGGCACCCAACACCGGCGTACCGCGGGGTGCGCCGCCCGGGGTTGAGGGGACGGATGTCGCGAAACCTGCTGGTAGTCAAAACCTATCACGACCACATGAAAGGACCTGATCCCTGGAATTCTCGATGACGTCGCCATCGAGCGACGGGTCTGCCGTCGCCCGAGCGGCGGCGCCGAAGTCATTGAACACAGCATTTGACGACGTCCGACTGGCATCGCCGCCCGGAAATTCGGGCTTCCCGGGTGGCGATGGCCGGCGGGGCACGATGGAGATGGTCATGATGCAACAAACCATTGCGGGGTACCGCGATCGCGCGGAAGCCGGCGCTGTGCTCACTGAGCATTTGATGAAATACGCCGGCCAGAACGTGGCGGTGTTCGGGGTCGCCGCGGGCGGCGTCGCGGTGGCGGCACCCATCGCGGGCGCGTTGGGTGCCGATCTTGATGTGCTGGCCGTGCGGCGGATCACGATGCCGGGCCAGCCGGATCAGCCGTGGGGAGCCGTCGCGGTGCTCGGTGACTGCGTGCAGGTCGTCGCCGAGCCGGACACCCCGCGGCGGACCGCGGCCGAGCCGGGAGACACCGTGCGGCAACGGGACCTGACCGAGCTGCGGCACCTCGAGGACACCTACCGGGCGGGCCGGCCGCCGGAGCGGATCACCGGCCGGCTGGTCATCGTAGTGGGCGACGGACTCACCGGCCTCGCGGCCATGCGGGCCGCCGCCACCGCCGTGCGCCGGCACCGCCCGGCCCAACTGGTCATTGCGATTCCAGCCGCAACCACCCAGATGAGCCGGGAACTGAGCCGGGTCGCCGATGGGGTGATCTGCCCGATGTCCGCTGGACTGTTTCAGCCCGTCGCGTCGGTGTACAACGATCCCGCCGGCATCAGTGTCGACGACGTCAGGCGCCTGCTGTCCGCCTGATGGGTGGATCCGGCCACCCCCTTGGTCGGTGCCTTGGGTTGGGCTGTCAAGGAGGGAAGTGCTGCGGCGTCGCTGGTTTGGAGCTTGATGGGCGGGCAGCCTATCCGAGCCATCGGCCTCGGCGAATCCGACCCAGAATTCCCGCACCTGCGCCCAAAGTCGCCGTTTTATCAACCCCCGGTGCGCGGCGACGCGGTGTGCTGGCAGCGTCTTGCGCCGGATGGGCACCGCGACCGGTGGCGGTCTGCACGCCGCTGCTACGGCGTTCCGCCGCCACCATCTGAGATATCGGTCAGATCCAACGTTTGAACCCGTACCGGGAGATTGCCGTCCACGACAGGCGGCCGCCCACCTCGGCGTTCGCGGCCCTCCCGGTGACGTCGATCTAGCTCGCCAGAGTAAGGAGATGGTCTGCGTGAAGGACGCCGCCGAGGACAACGAGCTCAGCGACGACGGCTGGAACGAGCGGGCGCGTGATGAGACTCCGATGCAACGGTTGGACAGGAACTGGGCCGATCTGCTCCAGGAACTGCGGGTCGTGCAGACCGGCGTGCAGTTGCTCACCGGCTTCCTGTTGACGTTGCCGTTCCAGGCCCGTTTTGAACAGCTCAGCGCCTACGAGCGGGCGGTCTACCTGATCACGGTTGCCCTGTCGGTTGCCGCCACCGGGTTCCTGATCGCCCCGGTCAGCCTGCACCGCACACTGTTTCGCCGGCACGCCCGGGAACTCATGGTCACTGTGTCGCATCGTCTGGCGATCGTCGGTCTTGCCCTGCTGGGTTCTGCGATCGTCGGTGTGGTGCTGCTGATCTTCGATGTGGTCGCCGGAACCGCGACCGGTATCGTCGCGGCCGTCGCGGCGTTGGTCCTGTTGGCCTCGCTCTGGGTAGGCCTGCCGTGGATCGCCCGTGCCGGCGGCCCTGCCCCGGTCCGTTACGATCCATGATGGCCCCCGAATTGACGGCACGATGGCGGCGACGCCATCCACTCGGGGTTGCCAGTCCCCGCGGCAATGCTGAGAAGGTTGGCATGAGTAATAACCTCAGCACGAAGGACCGCAAGATACCGTTTGCCCTGCCTGGGAAACGGAAGTACCTAATTCCCGACACACTCATGCGCAACCAGTGGCGCAAAGTGAACCACCGGCTGAGCAGAAGAAGGTCAGGGCGGCAATGAAAAGCGTTTCCCGAGCATTGGGCAAGACGAAGAAAAGTAGTGGTGATCACTCGACGGCACGGCGGCCGATGCCGCCTTCATCAAGGGCTGCTAGACAGATTGTCGTTGCATGCCAATGGTCTGTTGGGAACGGGTGCCCGCACCCAACGGGGCGCACACCAAACGCAGGCATCCTGGGCTGTGCTGTCGAGGCACCAGGTACGCATCTGTCGTATCGATGGTCGTCGGCCGTAACTCCTGATGCACCAGGGGCTTCTTTCTAGCCACGCGGATCAGTTCGATCCGGACACTGCACCTTATCCGACACGAGAGTAGTCCGAATGACCGAGGCCTGCGGGCCAAGTTCCGAGGACGACCGGCGCACCCTCCAGGGCCTCGAAACCAATTCCCGCAGAGAGGATCCGGCATTCACGAACAGGGTGTCTGCACAGTCACGCGAGGGATGTTCAGCCGCCGCCGAGGGCGCCGACGGCGCGGGCGATGACCAGCAGTGAGGTGATCAGGGCGGCGGTGGCCTGGATGCCCATCAGGATTTTCACCCTGCTGGTCAGGGGCATGGTGTCGGTGGGGCTGAATGCGCTGGAGTTGGTGGTGGACAGGTAGAGGTAGTCCACGAAGGTGGGGATCCAGTCGGCCTTTTTGCTGGATCCGGCGGCGACTTCGATGACGGTGTCCTGGGTTTCGTCCTGGGTGAACCGGAGATCGGCGAGTGGCAGCTGCTCGCGTGGTTTCTGGGTGCGGGCGACGGGGCCGCCGCGGTCGAGTTCCCAGTAGATCAAGGCGAAGGCGATCACGTTCGTCGCCCAGACCTGCAAGGCGGCGATCAGCAGGCTGGTCCCCGGGGTGTCCTGGTCGGAGACCAGGTCAGCGACCAAAAGGGCCAGGGTGGCCAGGTTGCTGGTCACCACCAGGATGGCCAGCGCCAGGGACGCCCGCCGGGACCACCGGGTCTGCCGGGTCATCCGCCAGGGGTTGGTGGCGATCAACGTCACCAGCAGCGCCAGTTCCAGGCCGGGGATCAGGAACCTGGGGCCGATCAGCAATGGTTCGGGCAGCACCGCGTAGAGGGTGATCGCGACCAGCACCGCGATGGCGGGTGGGATGCGGGCCTCACCCCGTTTGCCTCGGCGGGCGTCGTGTTTGGCGTGTGCGTGGTCCGCGGGTGGTGGATCGGCGATTCCCTGCTCGTCCTGTCCGGGCATCACTGCTGCCTTCCGTCGATCGATCCGGGTCAACACCCATTCCCAGTCGGAGGTTCAGTTCCCCGTGCGGGTTGCCGTCACCCGTGGTGGGCCCTCGTGTGCTGCCCGGTGGGGCGGTCAGGCGCTGAGTCGTTCCCCGGATTCGGCTGGGACGGTTTGACAGGTATCGCCGGTCTCGATGGCGATGGGTGGTGCCGGGTCCGCCGGATTGGTGAGGTGGGCGAGGATCTCGGTGATCTTCCCGTCGGCGGTGAGGTCGGCGATGCCGGGGTCGTTGGTGTGGTCGGTGATGGCTGTGGCGATGTCCCGGAGTTTGATGTTGCTGTGTTGGGAGTGCCAGCGGAGCAACGCGAACGCTTCGTCTTCGTCGAGTCCGTAGGTGATCATCAGGGCACCCTTGGCCTGTTCGATCGTTGCCCGGGTTGCGGCGGACAGCTCGACCGCCATCCGGGTCGCGGCCTCGACGTCACGGTGCAGGGCATCGGTGACATCGATGAGATAGCCGCTGACCTTGATGATCTCCCCGTGCGCGTCGCGGATTCCTTCGCCGATGGTGACGACGGTGTGGATTCGACGCTGTGCGTCCAGGATCCGGTGTCGGGAGCTGAACGGTTTCCCGGCGGTGACCGCGGCGGCGATCAGTTGGGCCGCGCGGGCCCGGTCGTCGGGGTGTTGGTGGGCCAGCATGAGCGCGGTGGTGGGGACGACCTCACCGGGGGCGAAGCCGTACACGGTGTAGAGGCTGGTGGACCACCACCAGGTGTCGGTGGGCACGTCGTAGCTGAACCGGCCGACGGCCTCGGTGGTGGTTCCGGTCAACGCGGTGACGGCTGCCTGCGCTGGATCGGGCATGACGCTGGTCCTTTCACTGGTCCAGCTGGGTCTGGGCATGATCGTGGTGCCGTTCGTGGTGCGCTGTCCGCTGATCGACGGAGTGTGGGTCAGCCGGGTCTGGAAGGTTGGTCGCGGTGCCCGTCGGTGGGCGCGTGCCGCGACGATGCCCGGCGCCGGGCGGGTTCCTTGTCCTGCGCCGACCGTTCCGGGTGGTCAGGGTGCTCCCCCTCGGCTCTGAGCCGGGTGTTGTCGGCTCGTAGTGCGGTGTTGTCGCCGCGGAGCTCGTGGGTGTCCTGTTCCAGGTCGAGGATTTTGCCGATCCCGGTGAGGTTGACCCCGTCGGCGACCAGCTCGGCGATCCGGCGCAACCGGTGCAGGTCGTCCTGGCTGAATCGGCGGGTGCCGCCGGTGGTGCGCGCCGGCGCCAACAGCCCGCGCCGCTCGTACAGCCGCAACGAGCGGATCGTCACCCCGGCCAGCTCTGCGGCCACCGAGATGGTGTACACGCCGGCGGCGGGGTCCGGTTCGCTCATCCCGATCACACTCTCCTTGGATGACCCATGTTCGACACATAGCCTGTCACCCACGCAGCGGAGAATCAACCCTGCCAGTGGCAGATAAGCTACGCTTTCTGCGGCCCGTACTCAAGACCACCACGAGCACCGTCCGCCGCGAGGAATCCCCGATGATCACCACCGCCGACGCACCGCCCTGGCTCCGCCGCTCCGACCAAGCCGTCACCTGGGCCCGCACCATGTTCCAACCCCACCGCGCCGTCGTCATTAACTGCGAAACAACAGACCTGCCGGGGCCTTAGTGGCAAGGTCACCTATTCGAACTTGCCGAATAAGGACCCGAACCGAGTGGGGCTCCGCTCGCCAGAAGCGTGTCAGTAAAGAGACTCTCGGTCGGCGTCCTGACCGGCGGGCCGTTGACGAACGCCCCGATTGAGAGCCTGCCGCCGGGCTGTACGTGCCCGATGATGGCCCCCGGAACGATGTATGAGGCCCGGGTGCGCTGCGGGGTACTGCTGTGTCGGTGGTGCGAGGTCGCCGACCATCTCGACCACGTCGTCGGCATCGGATTGAGGCAGCGGTTACCGGGTGCGCACCGTTTCTACAGCATCCAGTCCTGGAGCTGGGTGGGGTCCAGTTCCATCAACGCTTCGAAGGCGACGACCGGGTGCAGCCGAGCATCGCCGAGGTGTTGATGGCCGACGGGGTCGAGGTTGAAGTCCCGCAGCTGCAGGGTCCATTCGTTGCCGTCGAACTCCACGGTGCTCGGCAGGTCGTCCCGCCCGTAGATCTCCTGCCCGTCGTCCTGCGACAACAGCAGGTAACCGGCTTGCTTCGCCGCGCGTATCCGGTCGTCAACGTACATGAACCTCGGTGTCCACGGTCTGCGGTACTTGTCCGGCAATTCTGAACCGGACCGGCGCGAGCCGGGGCCGTACGGCGGTTGAAATCGCCCGCCGCCCTTCAGGTCTGGTCATTCGTCGATGGGTCGGCACCGGTCGACCACCTCGCGGGACGGTCGTTCGGGCGGGATGCGGGGTCGTTCGAGTGCGGCCTGCCGCAGGTGGTTTTTGATCGCGGCGGCGGCGGCCCGGTCGAATCCCTGAGCACTGGGGTACCGCCAGGCGAGCACGGCCGCGGCGAGCCCCAGTTCGGCGGCCAGGTCAGCGCCCTCAGGGTCGTCTGGGTATTGGGCCGAGGACCGGGCCAGGGCGCGGGCCATCGGCAGGTAGAACCGGAACACCTCGTCCCCGGTGTGCGCCCGGGTGCTGGATGTGTCCCCGGCCCTGGCGAGGGTGAGCGCGATCCAGAGCCGGTCGGCGTGGGAAACCCCGACCGGGTCACCACCGCCGCATGGGTTGGTGCGACCGGCCGCGGGCGGCGATAGTTGCTGCGGTGTCGGTGTCATCGGTCCGGGCATATGCCGACCCACCTGACCGGATTTGGGTGATCCACCGGCGGCCGGGACCGGCGGGCCACCGAGGTCCGGGCGGGCGCGGCCGAGGGAGCGGGTTGCTGCTGATCCCGCGGGCGACGCCGGTTTTCGGGCATCGCCACCATGAATTCCGTGACCGAACATCACTGATCCTTCCGCACGGGTCCGGCGGCCAAACGGGTAGCGCAGCGAGCGGCGATCCCCTCGGCGGCAACGCCGGTCGGGCCGCCCGCCCGCGGTGAGGCTGCTGCCAACCCCACCACCAGCAGAATAACCGACATACCGGACAGCGTCGGGGGATGTGCCTGACGATGCGCACGGGTGCCACTGGGTATGAGTCATTCACCGATGCGGCATGACGTGGGGTCAACCGCCCGCGTTGACTCACTTCTGGTGAGTCAACGCGTGTGCTTGACAAGGGTGTCCTGCGTGGGGTTCGCTGGGCGGGCTGGAAGCGCAGCCATCTGGGACCGGTGCCGCCGCCTGAAGGGTCGCGGGATCGGGTGAGGTTTCTCTCGACGCCCGGAACTTTCACGCGCTATGAGTGACCGATAACCGGACAGGTCTTGACCCCTTTTAGGGGTCGAGCGGGTGGGGTACAGCAGCGTTGCCCGTCCCGCCCGGGCGCCTGGGGAGTCGTCCGGCTCGGTCTACCGGGCTTCGGTTTCCCCGACCAGGTGGTCCAACCCGACCGCGGGCCCACCTTTGGTGGAAGCCGTTGCCCGGTAACCGTTCCGACCAGCGGCCTGCTACATGGGAACGGCCGGGTCGACACCCGCGTGCGGACCTGCCGGGTCGCTGGCCGGGCAAGAATGGAAGCAGTGACATGCTCCGCATCCATGGTCCATGGTTGGCGGCATGAGCCGATATCCGGGCGAGACCGCCCGAGAATGGGCCGCCCGCGCGACCTCACCGGCTCGTCGGCGACAGTTGCAGAAGCCGGTATTAATCGGACGCCGTGGGTCGTGAATAAGAGCAACGACGGAAGGTCGTTACTCGAAGCAACGGCCCGGCGAAAAGGATCTGTTGTGCTCCTGGCCCCGGACCGGTACACCAAGACCAGGCCACGCACCGATCCACGGCGGGTGGATGAGATGGAGGTTGCGATGCGACACACCGATTCGATGAGCAGCGACATGCAAAAGGCTGTGGAGGACTGCATGTCGTGTTCCATGACATGCGAGGAAACCATCACGTATTGCTTGAATCGGCCCGGGCAGATCGACGCGGCGATGATCCGGATGATGATGGATTGTGCCGAGATGTCGAAGATGTGCGCGGACATGATGTGTCGGATGTCGCCGATGCACATGGACATGTGTCAACTGTGTACCCGGATGTGCATGATGTGCGCCGAGATGTGCGCAGCCTCGGACGACGCGCAGATGATGAAGTTGGCCGAGATGTGTCGGACGTGTGCCGATTCGTGCCGAGCCATGGCCGGCGCCACCGCCTGATCTACCGACGAACGAAATTTGTTGAACCGCGGCTGGCTTGCATCGTCGTTGCTGGCTTTGGTATTCGGTGCACGGCTCTGGTCGCGCGTAGTCGTGCGTGATGTAGTCGGGTAGCGGCGGCGACGATTACTCGCTCTGATCCGGGCGAAGCGGTCGGTGGCGGCGTTGATCGCCACAGTCATACCGCCGCCGCCGTGACCGGTGTCGTCGAGAAACACGAGCTCGCTTACGTGCCAGGCCCGGTGCAGCGCCCAGGCTGTGCCGAGTAGACCGCCGACGTCGTAACGCCCCGTGGGATCAACGCGGCAAGAATCCCCTGGAGCCGTTCGATGTCACGCAGTAGCTGCCCCTCTTCTAGTAAACAGCGACGGCCGTGATGAGTTCGTCGTACCACGTCGAGGATCCCGGCCGGCGCCTTCCCAGATCGGCGCGTGAACGTGGTTCCACCCTGCCTGCGGCCGTGGGACGCTAACGCAAATCCAGCGGCGGCTTTGTGCGCCAAGGGCCGGTTAAAAGTAACGACGCCGGGTCGGCTGCGTGGGCGGCCGACCCGGCGTCGTGAGGTGGACCGATGTGCGGATTACTCGCTGTCGGCGCTGACCAGTCGCTCGATGAGTTCTTCGACGGTGCCGGACTTGGGCAGTTCACGCTCGGCGAGGAGGTCGGACAGCTCGGCCTTGGTCAGACCCTCGTACTGCTCCCGGGCCTCCTTGTCGGCCTGCCGGGCCGCGGCCCGTTCAGCAGCCTTGGCCTGCTTCTCTTGCTCCTTCTTCGCTTCCTCGACCGCATTGGCCTGCTCGTTGGCGAGGTCCTGGGCCTTCCGGGCCTGCTGCACGGTCTGGTCGGCAACCTTGTTGGTCTGGTCCTTGACAATGCCGGTGACCTTGTCGGCCTGGTCCCGCACCGTGCCGTACAGCGAGGTGACGATTTCGGCCCACCTGATGGCCAGGTCCCGGTTGAAATCGACCGACTGCTGCACGTACTCGAAGTACCGGGTGACCGGCTCGGTCAGATCAACCTCCGGGATCCACGCGACCACATTGGCCTGCTCGGTGAACTTCTCGACGCCCTGCTTGAAGGTTTCGACCGACTTCTCGGTGAGCTCGCGGGCCTTGCCCGTGGCGGCGGTGTAGGCCCCGTTGGTCGTGCTGATGGTGCTGGTCATGAAAACTCCCCTGTTGTCGGATCCGACGCTGGGCCGGATCGAAGGATCGTGGCGGCGCGGCGTCACCGTCCCGTGGACGACGCGGTGCCTCGTCATTGGCTGTGTTACCCCTGCGGTCGGTGCCACCGCTGTTAGCCACATTAGCTGCAGCCTTCGCTAACGAGCTAATCAATCGTGGATGGTGAACCCGATCGGACCAAGGAAACCTGGCCGGCGCGCTGGGTAGTCCGGGGTTGGGTGACGGTTGGTGTTGCCTACTGCGTGCACAGTGGGCAGTCCGCGCGGGGAATGGTCCGGACCACGACTTGCCGTTCCAGCAGAACGGTTTTGAGCCTGATCAGCATGCCTGGGTGGTTCAGCGGGACGTCGGCGTCGGTGCCGTTATCGTCGACCAGGACGAGGATCTTGCCGGTGGTGTCCCACAAGGCCAGGGCGATGCCGGCGTTGTACGCGGACCGGTAGCGGATCCCGGCGGCCGGGACACCGAGCGGGTGGTCCTCGTAGATCGCCCGGGCCCATTGCTGGGTGAGGGATCGGGGCAGGGCCCCGTCGCTCAGTGTCGGAAGCGCCCCGATGGCCATCGCGCTGCCGGGCCGGGCCAGGTCCAGCAACCGCAGGCGGGTGACCGGCTCGAGGAGCGCGATTCTCCAGGAGGGGCAGATCAGTGCCTCGCCGGCTTCGCCGAACACCTCACAGGCGCTGGTGGCCATGCTGTCCCCGACGTACAGCACGGACCGCCCGGTGGGGTCGACCGCGGGACGAGCGGGGTCGGGGGTGTGGGGGTCGAACCTGGCCAGCGGCCCGAAGGTGCGGGCGGTGTCGCCCCTGGGGGTGCGGGTGTCGCGGTGGTAGACCCGGCACCACCGCCAGCGGCGGCCGCCGCGCGCCCAGAAGTACGACTTGCCGCCGGAGTTGAGAGGTCGGACCGGCGGGGCGAGTGGTCTTACCAACCCTTCGCGGTCAGCGCCTGAGCAGCCCGGACCACCTCGTCGACCCGGTTCCCGGCGAGCAGGTCCCGGGGGGTGCGGCCGTCGAAGTCCGCCGCCGGCCGGGTCACCCACCGGGTGAGCGCCACCGGGCCGCCGGGAAAGACCCGGGCGAGCCGGTCGATGCCGTCCAGGTAGCCGTCGCGGGTGTCGGCGTCCAGCTGCCAGGCGGGGATCGCCCAGCGGCCCCGGTCCTTGATCCCGACGATGCGCCCCTGCTCCAGGTGCTTGGTGACGGCCTGTTCGGACAGTCCCAGCAGTGCCGCCGCCTGCCCTCTGCTGACTGATGCCTGCAGCACGGCGTGTCGGGTGAGGAACGCCTTTTTCAGATTCTCGGACTCCGCGAGCTCCTGCGCGGCCCGCGAGGGCGCCCGGCCCCAAACCGCGGGCAGGTCGACGTCCTGGTCGTCGTCGCCGATCAGCCCGTCGTTGGCCAGTTCTGCCAGGTCGGTGGCAATCCGGGCGATCCGATCCGCACGCGCCGAGTGGGTGGGTGCGGCGACTCCGGCAGCTACCGGTTTGACAGCTCGCTTGCCCACCGCTGGGCGGCGCCTGCCGGTATCGGCCCGGGTCATCGCCTACTCCGTCCATCCGCAACCAATGCAACTGAAGCAACCAAGATCAGCCTACCGCGTCCCGACGGAACGTCGTTATCACAGCCGTTAAGTGCCATAATAATGGCACATATCGTGACTGTCGGTGTGGTCGGCTGTACTCAAGACCACTACAAGTACCGCCCGCCGGGAGGAATCCCCGATGATCACCACCGCCGATGCACCACCGTGGCTCCGCCGCCCCGACCAGGCCGTCACCTGGGCCCGCACCATGCTCACACCCCACCGCGCCGTCGTCATCGACTGCGAGACAACAGACCTGCCGGGGGCGCTGTGCGAGATTGCGGTGGTCGACACGAGCGGACAGATTCTGTTATCCACGCTTATCAATCCGTGTCTGCCGATCGATCCGGATGCCACGCGGGTGCACAACATCACGGACAAGATGGTTGCGGGTGCCAGTCGGTTTCCCGGCGTCCTCAGCGATGTACTGCGGGTCACCGCGGGTCGGAAAGTGCTGGCCTACAACGCCCCCTTCGACTACGAGTGCATCGGATCCGACGCTCAGCGGTACGACATCAACTCCGAACATCTGGATGACCCCGACACGTGGGGGTGCATCATGCGGGCGCGATCGGCCTGGGTCGGCAGCCCGGACCACTTCTACCCCCTGGGTGCGTCACACCGCGCAGTCGGGGATGCGGTAGCCGCCCTCGAGATCCTGCATGCGATCGCCGACGACTCGGGGCTTCACCAGTGATGGACACAAATACGGAATGCAGCAATGCCGCAATGTCGGTATCAGTGTCCCCGGCCACGGGCAAACGGACCACTGACCCACGTCGGACCGGAGGTTCTTGCGCCAAAGGGCTTCACGATTGGGATGACTGGTA
>Ga0068871_100002431_pt1 | contig 12726 bp, 11 predicted proteins | sample KBSMisM72_FD_72750 | JGI IMG/M metagenome (GOLD analysis project Ga0068871, IMG submission 72750) | Miscanthus rhizosphere microbial communities from Kellogg Biological Station, Michigan, USA - KBS Miscanthus M7-2 | ecosystem: Host-associated > Plants > Roots > Rhizosphere > Soil ... | reverse complement strand
ACCCATTGGAAGATGCCGTTGAGTTCCCCGGCCATCGGCTCCAGCCGGTTTTCCGGCACGGCCAGGCGGGCCAGTTTGGCGATGCGGCGCACGGTGTCCTTGTCGACGGACATGATATTCCTGCTGTGTTAGGTAGTGTGAGGCTTGCTACCAACCGGGGGGTCCGGAGGCAAGCAGGGGCGTTGGGCGTAAGCCGGACCGCCCCCTAAAAAGGGCAAAATAGGGAAAGCTGCTGGTGGCCGTCATAGCGCTGGAAGAGCTGAAAATGCCGCCCGGCTCCCGGCTGCTGGGGCTGGATTTGGGGGAAAAGACCATTGGCCTGGCCCTGTCCGATACTCTGCTCAGTATCGCCACCCCGATGCAGACCCTGAAACGGGGCAAATTCGCCGCCGATGCCGCCCAGCTGGACATTATAATAAGTGCGCAGGGGGTCGGCGGGTTGGTGGTCGGCCTGCCCCTGAACATGGACGGATCCGACGGCCCCAGCGCCCAATCGGCCCGGGCGTTCGGCCGCAATTGGGCGGCCCACTCTCCCCTGCCGGTGGTGATGCAGGACGAGCGGCTTTCCACCAGCGCCGTCACCCGCACCCTGCTGGAAGCCGATGCCTCGCGGCGGCGGCGAGATGATGTCATCGACAAGATGGCCGCCGCCTACATCCTGCAGGGCGCGCTGGACCGGCTGCGGAACCTGCGATGACCAAGGGTTCCGATCCGGCGCGTTTTCTCAAATATTTCCGCCCGCCGGTGCCCATCGACCGCCGCACCGAGCGCATCTTCCTTCTGGTGGGCGCCGCGGCGCTGTTCGCCGGCTATGACGTCAACATCTATGGCTTGGCGACCACCCAGATCCAGGCATCGCTGCATATTGCCGAGAATGAGGTGGCGCTGACCGCGGCCTATTTCCGCGCCGCCGCTTTGTTCGCCATGCTGCTGGCGGCCAGCGCCGATCTTGTCGGCCGCCGTAGCCTTCTGCTTTTCACCATCTTCGGCCAGGCGATCTTCACCCTGCTGACGGCCTTTGTCGGCGATCATTTCTGGTTTGTCGTGGTGCAGTTTCTCACCCGCGTCTTCGGCTATGCCGAGGAAATGCTTTTGTTCGTGGTGGTCGCGGAGGAAATCGACGCCAAGGCCCGAGGCTGGGCCAACTCCACCATCATCGCCTTCTATTTTGTGGGGGCCGGCTTTGCCGCGGCCATATTCGGAATGGTGACTATCCTGCCTGGCGGCTGGCGCGCTTTGTATGTGATCGGCTCGATACCGATTTTCCTGGTGGGGTTCCTGCGCCAGGGATTGCCGGAAACCAAGCGTTTCGAAAGCCAAGGCGAAACGGGATTGAAAAGAAGCGCGATCCTGGGCCTGCTCAAGGAGATCGCCCGGCAATATCCCGCCCGCGTCGCCATTGTGATCGTCGCCGCGGCGGCCTTCGGCTTCGCCATCTCGCCCGCGACCCTGCTGGCGCAAAAATACATGCAGGATGTTTATCATTACACCCCGGCACAGGTCAGCCTGATCCTGATCCCCGGCGGACTGATCGGATTGGGCCTGACAATCGCGGCCGGCCGGCTGTCCGACCGCCTGGGCCGCAAACCCATGGCCATCGCCATGGCGGCGGTGGCGGGGATCAGTTTCTTTTTCTTTTTCAATGGTGCGCCGGGCTGGGCGGTTCCGTTCCTCTGGGTGCTGGGCTTTCTGGGCTTCTTCGCCGCCGACACTTTAATCGCGGGTTTCGCCCTGGAAATCGTTCCCACCCATTACCGGGCGACAGTGGGGGGGCTGCGCTATGCCATTGAGATCGGCGTTGGCGCGGCAGCGCTGGCGCTGGAAGGTGTGCTCTATGACCGTCTGGGCGGGCATGGTCCCGCCATTCAATGGTTGCTTGCCAGCATTCCCATCACCATGATTGCCGTCCTCTTCCTGCCCGAGCCGGCAGGCAAGACATTGGAGGAAATGAGCGGTGCTTAGGAAGACCATCGTCCTGTTACTTTGTCTTGCATCGCCAGCGGCCATGGGCGCGGAAATGACGTGCAAGAAAAGCCCGGCGCTCACCGGAATGTGTTCCACCGTCAAAGGCAGCCTGGGACTGACCCCCGGAATCGGTGTGACCCTGATCCCCGAGGATGGCAGCCGCATCATCATCAAGGCGCCACCGGACAGCAATGCCGACATTGCACCGCCGGTGATGCAGAACTGGCTTTACTGGCAGAGCAAGACCGGCTCGATGAAGACGCGCATTACCGGCACCTTCGAGATCTGCCCCCTGCCGCCTGCCATCAACAGCGCCGGGATCAAGGATTTCGGCTGCATCAACAAGGGCTCGCGGATCAGCCAGGACAAATCTTCCCCCGCAAGTTGACCGTCCAGGCTGTGAACAAAGCCGCAAATCCGGCGAAGACGGGTCACGTTCACCATGCTTTTCGTTAAGATGAACCGATCCGCTTGCCTGCCCCTCGAACCACAGCTATAAGCCCCGCTTTAATGACATCGCCGGACGCCGCACCGATCCTGCCCTCCAAGCATCTGTTGGGGATCGACGGGCTTTCTCCCATCGACATCACCGCCTTGCTCGACTTGGCGGAAACCTACGTCGTACAGGGTCGCGCCACCGACAAGAAGACCGCCCTGCTCAAGGGGCGCACGCTTATCAACCTGTTTTTCGAATCCAGCACCCGCACCCAGTCTTCCTTCGAGCTTGCCGGAAAGAGATTGGGCGCCGATGTGATGAACATGTCGGTGAAGACCTCGTCGGTCTCCAAGGGGGAAACCCTGATCGACACCGCTTCCACCCTCAATGCCATGCGGCCGGACATATTGGTGGTGCGCCACCAGGACGCCGGCGCCGCCGAGCTTCTGTCCCGCAAGCTGGATTGCAGCGTGATCAATGCCGGCGACGGCGCCCATGAGCATCCCACCCAGGCGCTGCTGGACGCGCTGACCATCCGCCGCCATCGCGGCAGCTTTGAAGGCCTGGTGGTGGCGATCTGCGGCGATGTGCTGCACAGCAGGGTGGCGCGCTCCAATCTCAGGCTCTTGTCCATGATGGGCGCGCGGGTGCGGCTGGTGGCGCCGCGCACCTTGCTGCCCTGTGACGCCGAACGTTTCGGGGTCGAGGTCTATACCGACATGGTCAACGGCTTGGCGGGCGCCGACATCGTTATGATGCTGCGCCTGCAGCTGGAGCGCATGGCCGGCGCTTTTGTGCCTTCGACGCGGGAATATTTCCGCTTCTATGGCCTGGACCGTGAAAAACTGGCGCACGCCAAGCCGGGCGCGCTGGTAATGCATCCCGGCCCGATGAACCGCGGCGTCGAGATCGCCAGCGATATCGCCGACGATGTCCAGATCAGCCTGATCTCCGAACAGGTGGAAATGGGCGTGGCTCTGCGCATGGCCATTCTCGATGCGCTCGCCAGGGGAATGGCATGAAGCGTATCGCCTTCCGCAATGCGCGCCTGATCGATCCGGCCTCCGGGCTGGATGCCAAGGGCGGATTGCTGGTCGAGAATGGCCGTATCGCCGATGTCGGCCCACGCCTGTTCAATGATGCCGAGCCCAATGATCCCGAAGTGATCGACTGCCGCGGCCTGGTGCTGGCGCCCGGCCTGATCGACTGCCGCGTTTTTACCGGCGAGCCCGGCGCGGAGCATCGCGAAAGCCTGGAATCCGCCAGCACCGCTGCGGCCACGGGCGGGATCACCTCCATGATCGTGATGCCCAACACCGATCCGGTGATCGACGAGCCCTCGCTGGTGGACTTTCTCCTGCGCCGGGCCCAGGCAACCGCCAAGGTGCGAGTGCTGCCCTGCGCCGCCCTGACCAAGGGGCTGGCGGGGGAAACCATGACCGAAATCGGCCTGCTTCAGGAAGCTGGTGCTGTGGCATTCACGGACGGCGACCGTTCCATCGCCAATGCGCGGGTGCTGCGCCGGGCGCTTGCCTATGCCGCCACCTTCAACGCCTTGGTGATCTCCCATGCCGAGGACCCCGAACTGGTGAAAGGCGCCAGCGCCACCGAAGGCGAATTCGCCACACGGTTGGGCCTGCCCGCCTCCCCGGCCATCGCCGAAGCCATGATGGTGGAACGCGACATCAGGCTGGTGGAGTTGACCGGGGCGCGGCTTCATTTCGGCCAGATCTCGACCCGCGCCAGCCTGGAGGTGATCGCCGCCGCCAAGGCGCGCGGGGTGAATGTCACCTGCGGTGTCGCGGCCCATCATCTGGCGCTGAACGAATTGGACGTGGGTGCCTATTACACCTTCCGCAAAGTACGCCCGCCGCTGCGCAGCGAGGCCGACCGCGCCGCCATGGTCGAAGGCGTGGCCAGCGGCGTGATCGATGTGATCGTCTCCAGCCACGAGCCGCAAGGCGCCGACACCAAGCGCCAGCCCTTTGCCGCCGCCGCCGCCGGGACGGTCGGACTGGAGACCCTGCTGCCGGTGGCGCTGTCCCTGGTCCATAACGGCCAGGCCAGCCTGTCTCATATCTTGAAGACCATGACCGAAGCCCCGGCACGCATCTTCGGGCTGCCGGCGGGCCGTCTGGCCAAAGGCGCTCCCGCCGATCTGGTGTTGCTGGATGAAGGCGAGCCCTTTGTGGTGGATGCTGAAAAGCTGCATTCGCGCGCCCGCAACACCGCCTTCGACGGACGCAAATTCCAGGGCCGGGCGCGGGCCACCTTCGTTGGCGGCACCAAGGTCTTCGACGCACGGTAGGTGGATTTAGAACGTAGATTTTCCAGGCGCGGGCTGGCATCGTCCCGGCCATGTCGGATGTGGGCCTCTCCTTTCATTTTGACCGCATGGCCATGAGCCTGGCGCTGGGCTATCTGCTGGGCACCATACCGTTCGGCCTGTTCTTCGCCTGGCTGTCGGGCGCGGGCGACATACGAAAACTCGGCTCGGGCAATATCGGCGCCACCAATGTGTTGCGCACTGGCAAGAAATGGGCGGCTGCCGCGACCTTGCTCTGCGATGGCGCCAAGGGCGCGGCCGCGGTGTTGCTGGCCCGCTATTTCATTTTCTACGACATGGAAGCTCTGGCCGGTCTTGGCGCGGTGCTGGGGCACATGTTTCCCATCTGGCTGCGCTTCAAGGGGGGCAAGGGCGTGGCCACCTTCCTGGGCATATGCCTGGGCCTGTATTGGCCTGTAGGCTTGGCAGTGGCGGCCACATGGTTGGGGGCGGCGGCAATCTGGCGTATCTCGTCCTTGTCGGCGCTGATCGCCATTTCCCTGTCATCGGCCTATTTCCTGCTGTTTCATCAGGAAGGCTATTCCGTGCTGGCGCTCGCGCTGTCGGTGCTCGTCATTGTCATGCATCGTGAAAATATCCGCCGGCTGTTGCGTGGCGAGGAGCCCCGCATCGGAGCCAAAAATAATGCAAGATAAAGAGCGTTGCGCCTGGTTGAGACTGGCGCGCACCGAGAATGTCGGCCCCGTCACCTTTCGCAACCTCATCGCGCGCTTCGGTTCGGCAACCGCCACGCTGGAGGAATTGCCCCGCCTGGCGGTGCGCGGCGGCGGCAAGAATTTTACCCTGCCCGACGCCGCCGAGGCGGCGCGCGAACTTGAGGCGCTGGCGAAATTGGGCGGCCGCATGATCGCCTCCTGCGAGGCCGCATATCCGCGCGGCCTGGCGGCGCTGGAAGCGCCTCCGCCTGCAATCAGCATCCTGGGGCATCCGCATCTGCTGCAAAAAGAGATGATCGCCATTGTCGGGGCGCGCAATGCCAGCGCCCTGGCGCGCAAATTCGCCGACATATTGTCCCGTGAATTGGGCTTTGCGGGACTGGTGGTGGTTTCGGGCCTGGCGCGCGGCATAGATGCCAGCGCGCATGAGGCGGCATTGGCGGTGGGCACGGTGGCGGTGGTGGCCGGCGGTGTGGACATTATCTATCCGCCCGAAAATGAAAAACTCTATGGCGCGATCCGCGACCAGGGCGTCATCCTGTCGGAGATGCGGCTGGGCGAAGCCCCGCAGGCGCGTCATTTTCCCCGCCGCAATCGCATCATTTCCGGCCTGGCGCGCGGCGTGGTGGTGGTGGAAGCGGCGGAAAAATCCGGCTCGCTGATCACCGCGCAATGCGCCTTGGATCAGGGCCGGGAAGTCTTTGCCGTGCCGGGATCGCCCCTGGACCCACGGGCGCGGGGCGCCAACCGGCTGATCCGGGAAGGCGCTACCCTGACCGAAAGCGCCGAAGACATATTGTCAGTCTTGTCGCCGATATTGGCTGGCGGCTTTCGCGAACCCGAAGCCCCACCTCCGCTTTCCAGCGACGCAATGGAAGCGGAAGCCGATCGCATCCGCGCCGCGGTCGAACAGGCCCTGGGCCCCGCGCCCGTCGAAGTCGATGAATTGATCCGTCAGTTGGGGGCACCGGCGGCGGCCATCTTGACGGTGATCCTGGAGCTGGAACTGGCCGGACGCTGTGCCCGGCAGCCGGGAAACAGAGTGTCATGGAAATAAAAGCCGCATAGACTTTCATAACAACAAGAAAAGGGAGGCATCACGATATGGCAGACACCGCAAACCCCGCTCCGCTCGGCTTGATCGGTTTCGGGCTCACCACCGTTCTTCTCAGCAGCATCAATGCGGGCCTGTTGCCCGTCGCCGGCGAGCCGGCCGTCATTCCGCTGGCCATGGCATTCGGCGGCACCGCGCAGATCATCGCCGGGATCATGGAGTTCAAGACCGGCAATGTCTTCGGCGCCACCGCCTTCACCAGCTATGGCGCCTTCTGGTGGTGGTTCGCGCTGCTGATCCTGCTGGGCGGGGTCAAGGTGCTCGACCTGTCGGGTGCGGGCAGCGCCATCGGCGTCTGCCTGCTCTTGTGGGGGGTGTTCACCTTCGGGCTTTGGATTTCCACCTTCCGCCTGTCGCGGTTGCTGTTCTGTATTTTCCTTACTTTGTGGATCGCCTTCTTTCTGTTGGGTGGCGGCGCGGTGATGGCCAATCCCACCCTGCACATGCTGGGGGGATGGGTCGGCCTGCTCTGCGGGGGGCTGGCCATGTATGGCAGTTTCGCCCTGGTCACCAACGCCACCTATGGCCGTGACGTGATTCCGGTCGGTAATCGCTAATCCGGCGGCGCCCGGGGCAAGACCCCGGGCGTCATCGCGCCCCTGGTCGCCTGCGCCAAAAAATGTCCAAGCGAAGCTGATTTCTCTATGAAATCAGTGGGATATCTGTCGTCCCAAGGCTGAAACCCGCTCTGTCGGCAAAAGAAAATCATAATTTCGTAAGGATTCGACGCTTAACCATGAGAAGACGGCCTAAATTATACAACCTGCGGTTATATAACATGGCTTTTAGAGTAAATATTACAATCAAAGGTTATGTTGGGCTGCAACACCTGGCGTTGACAGGCATCTGTGGCTTCGACCAGTGTCCCGCCCCGTTTGCCGGACCGGTGCCGTTCCCAACCTTGCAGATCGCCCAACCAACCCCAGATAAGCCCCTTCCCATCCAAAAATTAGGTTCAGTTTCCTAAATGAATGTCCTGATCGTCGAATCTCCCGGCAAGGTCAAAGCCATCAACAAGTACCTGGGCAGCAATTATAAAGTGCTGGCCAGCTTCGGGCATATCCGCGACCTGCCGTCCAAGGATGGCTCGGTCAAGCCGGACGACGATTTCGCCATGACCTGGGACGTCGATGCCCGGGCCGCCTCCAAGATCAAGGACATCGCCGCGGCGGTGAAGGACGCCGACAAGCTGATCCTGGCCACCGACCCTGACCGCGAGGGCGAGGCCATCAGTTGGCACATTCTGGAAGTTCTGCGGGAAAAAAAGCTGCTCAAGGATTTGCCGATCGAGCGGGTCGCCTTCAACGCCATCACAAAATCCGCGGTGCTGGAAGCCATCGCCCATCCCCGCCAATTGAATAAAGAGCTGGTCGATGCCTATCTGGCGCGCCGCGCCCTGGACTATCTGGTCGGTTTCACTTTGTCGCCGGTTCTGTGGCGCAAGCTGCCGGGCGCGCGTTCAGCCGGGCGCGTGCAAAGCGTGGCGCTGCGCCTGGTGGTGGAGCGCGAACAGGAAATCGAAGCCTTCAAGGCCCAGGAATATTGGAGCATCGATACCGATCTGGCGGCCAAGAGCGGGAATTTCGCCGCCCGGCTGATCCAGCTGGACGGCAAGAAGATCGAAAAAATGTCGCTGGTCAACCAGGCTGATGCCGACCGGGCGGTCGCCGCGATCAAGGGACAGAATTTCAGCGTAGCCAGTGTCGAGGCCGCGCCGGTCAAGCGCAATCCCTCCCCGCCCTTCAAGACTTCCACCCTGCAGCAGGAAGCCTCGCGCAAGCTGGGCTTCAACGCCAAGCGCACCATGCAGGTGGCGCAGGGCCTGTATGAAGGCAGCGACATCGACGGCGAAACCGTCGGCCTGATCACCTATATGCGGACCGATGGCATCACCATGGTGCCCGAGGCACTCAACGAAGCCCGCGCCATGATCGGCAAGAAATATGGCGCGCGCTATGTGCCGCCGTCGCCCCGCGTCTATGCCAACAACAACACCACGGCGCAGGAAGCCCATGAAGCGGTGCGTCCCACCAGCTTCGAGCGCACCCCCGAAGAGGTGGCGCGTTACCTGGATGCCGACGCCGCCAAGCTCTATGAACTGATTTGGAAGCGCGCGGTCGCCAGCCAGATGGAATCGGCGCAGCAGGAACGCACCACGGTGGATGTGGTGTCGGCCGACAAGAAGATCACCTTGCGCGCCACCGGCACGGTGACGCTGTTTGATGGGTTCCTGACGCTCTATCTGGAAGGCCAGGACGACAGTTCCGACGAGGACGGCTCCAAGCTTCCGGTGCTGGCGGCGGGCGATGCCACCAAAATCGAAAGCATCAATCCGGCGCAGCATTTCACGGAGCCGCCGCCGCGGTATTCCGAAGCCAGCCTGGTCAAGAAACTGGAAGAGCTGGGCATCGGCCGTCCCTCGACCTATGCCTCGATCATCTCGACCCTGCGGGACCGCGCCTATGTCCGCATGGACCGCCAGCGCTTCATTCCCGAAGACAAGGGCCGGCTGGTCACCATCTTCCTGAACAGCTTTTTCAAGCGCTATGTCGCCTATGACTTCACCGCCGACCTGGAAGAAAAGCTGGACGAAGTGTCGGACGGCAAGCTGGACTGGAAGCAATTGTTGCGCGATTTCTGGACGGAATTCTCCGCCGCCGTCGGCGAGACCAAGAACCTGCGCATCACCCATGTCATTGACGAGCTGGAAAAGGTGCTGGAGCCGCACATCTTCCCACCGGGCGATGATGGCGTCGATCCGCGCAAGTGCCCTTCCTGCGAAGGCGGCCGCCTGAACCTGAAACTCGGCAAGTTCGGCGCCTTCATCGGCTGCACCAACTATCCGGAGTGCCGCTTCACCAAGCAGTTGGGCGCCAGCGAAGGCGATGCCGGCCCGCAGGACATCGGCGAAGATCCCCAAACCGGCGAGAAAATAACCCTGCGCACCGGGCGTTATGGGCCCTATGTGCAACGCGGCGACGGCGAGAAGCCTAAGCGCAGCGGCCTGCCGCAGGGCACCGACAAATCCGATGTGGATTTGGAGTTGGCGCTGAAGTTGCTGGCGCTGCCGCGCGAAGTGGGTCTGCATCCCGAAGATGGCAAGAAGATCAGCGCCAATTTCGGCCGCTTTGGGCCCTATGTCGCCCATGACGGCATCTATGCCTCGCTGCCCTCACCCGAGGATGTGTTCGAGATCGGCCTCAACCATGCCGTCACTTTGCTGGCCGAGAAGAAAGCCAAGGGACCGGGCCGGCGCGGCGCGCAGACTCTCAAGGACCTTGGCGCCGCCCCCGATGGCAAGCCGATCAAGGTGCTGAAGGGCAAATTTGGTCCCTATGTCAGCGATGGCGAAACCAATGCCACCCTGCCGGAAGGCACCGAGCCCGATGCCGTGACCATGGAACGGGCGCTGGCCTTGATCGCCGAGCGCGCGGCCAAGGGCGGGAAAAAGAAAAAGGCCAAGGCTGCACCCAAGGCGAAAGCCGAACCCAAAGCCAAGGCCGCGAAAACCAACGGCGCGGAAAAGAAAACCGCCGCCAAATCCAAAACCACAAACAAAAAGAAAGCTGCCAAGCCCGCGGGGCCGCAAAATAAGGGCAAGACCCCCAAGGCAAAAGTGCCCGAGCTGGCAGGCGAATAGGACAATTGAAGAAAGAAAATAGACCGAAGAACGCGCCCGCCTTGGACAAGGCGCGCGTGCTCGAACTGCTGGCCGAAAATGCCGGCGCCAACAAACGCGATCTGGCCCGCAAACTGAGCCTCAAAGGTTCGGACCGCATCCAGCTCAAGCGCATCCTGAAAGAACTCGAAACCGAAGGCGCCATCCAAGGCCGCCGAAAAAAAGGCTTCGTCAAACGGGGCGAACTGCCGGAAGTCGGCATCGTCGAGGTCGGCGGCGTGGATGCCGATGGCGAAACCCTGGCACGCCCCCTGGCCTGGGACAGCAATGAAGCCCCGCCGGTTATCTATCTCATTCCGCCCAAGGATGGCGGCGCCCCCGGACCCGGCGACCGGCTGCTGGCGCGATTGGAAAAGCGCGGCGATAGTTATGAAGCCCGCGTCATCCGCCGGCTGGAGCGCGAAACCCAGACCCGCCTGATCGGCGTGTTGCGCGACGCCCCGGCCACTGGCTGGCGGCTGGTGCCGATCAATAAGAAAGAGCGCACCGAATATGCCCTGGACAAATCCGACCTGAACGGCGCCAAGCATAACGAACTGGTCGTCGCCGAACCCAAAGCTGGACGCATTGCTGGCTTCAGCCGCGTCAAAGTGATCGAGCGCATCGGCAGCATGGATTCGCCCAAGACGATCAGCCTGATCGCCATTCATGATCACGGCATTCCCACCGAATTCCCCAAGGCGGTGATTGACGAGGCCAAGGCCGCCGAACCGATTGATCCCCGCGGCCGCACCGACCTGCGCGCCGTGCCCCTCGTGACCATCGACCCCCCTGACGCCCGCGATCATGACGATGCGGTATGGGCAGGTCCGGATGACGATGCCGCCAATTCCGGCGGCCATATCGTGCTGGTCGCCATCGCCGACGTCGCCCATTATGTCACGCCGGGCTCGGCGCTGGACAAGGAAGCGCTCAAGCGCGGCAACAGCGCCTATTTTCCCGACCGGGTGGTGCCGATGCTGCCCGAAGAGCTTTCCGCGGATCTGTGTTCGCTGAAGGAAGGCGTGGACCGGCCCTGCCTGGTGGCGCGGATGGTGTTCGACCGCCATGGCCATAAGAAAAGCCACACCTTTCTGCGGGCGGTGATGCGCTCGGCGGCGCGCCTGACCTATGCCCAGGCGCAAGCGGCATTCGATGGCAATCCCCATGCCGAAATGACAGCGATAGTGAAAAAAACCTTGGCCGATGTATGGAGGGCGTATCAATCGCTCATTGTCGCGCGCGGCAAGCGCGATCCTTTGGACCTGGACCTGCCAGAGCGCCGGGTGATCCTGGGCGCCGATGGCAAGGTTGCCTCCATCGCCTATCGTGAGCGGCTGGAATCCATGAAACTGATCGAGGAATTCATGGTGCTGGCCAATGTCGCGGCGGCCGAGGCGCTGGAAAAGGCCAAGACGCCGCTGATCTACCGGGTGCATGACACGCCATCGAAAGAGAAGCTGTTTGCCTTCTCCGATTTCCTGCGCACCCTCAATATCACCTTCGCCAAGGGCCAGGTGGTGCAGCCGGGCACCTTCAACCGCATCCTGGCGGGCGCCAGGGGCAGCCCTCACGAAAAAGTCATGAACGATGTCGTGCTGCGGTCCCAGGCCCAGGCGATCTACGATCCCGCCAATATCGGTCACTTCGGCCTGAACCTGGCCAAGTATGCCCACTTCACCTCGCCCATCCGGCGCTATGCCGATCTGATCGTGCACCGGGCCCTGATCCGCGCCTTCGGATTGGGCGACGGCGGCCTGACCGACCGCGAGATGGCGGGACTGGGCGGGGTCGCGGAGCACATCACCATGACCGAACGCCGCGCCATGGCGGCGGAACGCGATTCCACCGACCGCTATGTCGCCGCTTTCATGGAAGACCGCATCGGTGAGACATTCGATGCCCGGGTCACGGGCGTCACCCGCTTCGGCCTGTTCGTGCGTCTGGCGGACTCCGGCGCCGAGGGCTTGATCCCGATCCGCTCTCTGGGCACGGATTTTTTTCAACACGACGAAAAACGCCAGGCGCTGGTGGGAAGCCGCACCCGAGTCGTTTACGGCATGGGCCAGGCATTGGCAGTGAAGCTGCTGGAGGCCGCACCGCTTACCGGCGGCCTGAGATTCGCGCTGGCGGACGGTGCCGGCGGGGCGCCTCATGCGGCTGGGAGACCCAGGACGGGCAAGCCTGGAAAGCGGTCCGGTAAAGACCGATTCCGGGGAAAAAAGCGCTGAAAACCGGGGTTTTTGCCCTAAGTCCTTGACAGGCAAGGGCCCTATCGGTCATTACCCGCACCGCCCTCAAGCAGCGAAGCGGTAGGGCATTAAATAACCTCGACCTGACTTTCTTGGAGCATCCCATGGCGAAGCCGACCACCGCGAAAATCCGCCTCAACAGCGAAACCGGCTTTTTCTATGTCACCAAGAAGAACACCCGGACCATGACCGAGAAATTCTCGATCAAGAAGTACGATCCGGTGCTGCGCAAGCATGTCGAGTTCAAGGAAGGCAAGATCAAGTAGGCATCCCGCGCGTTGGGATGTAGCCTCCGGCG
>Ga0068871_100002427_pt1 | contig 12730 bp, 10 predicted proteins | sample KBSMisM72_FD_72750 | JGI IMG/M metagenome (GOLD analysis project Ga0068871, IMG submission 72750) | Miscanthus rhizosphere microbial communities from Kellogg Biological Station, Michigan, USA - KBS Miscanthus M7-2 | ecosystem: Host-associated > Plants > Roots > Rhizosphere > Soil ... | reverse complement strand
CGGGTTGCTCTATGTGAATGCGAACGATATACCCTGGATCGCGAACCTCGGCCAGAATAAAGGCGGCGCGACGGTGGAGCAGCTTTATCTCACCAATTGCGCCGGCTGCCATCGCGACGATATGCGCGGCACGCCTCCCGAGATTCCGTCGCTGGTCGCTCTGCGTCGCAAGAAGCAAGCGGGAGAAATCGCCGCAGTGATCAGGCAAGGCGCAGGACGCATGCCGTCATTCCCCAACCTGAGCCGCCTGGACGGCATCCTGATCGCCGAATTTGTTTTGGGGGCCCAAAGCAAGGAACTTGAGAGCGTGGGAACGCCCGTCAACACTCCCGCGTACAGGTTTACGGGGTACCGCAAGTGGCTTGACCCCGACGGCTATCCCGCAGTCGCACCCCCTTGGGGGACGCTGAATGCGATCAACCTGAATACCGGCGAGTACGCGTGGAAGATCCCGCTGGGCGAATATCCCGAGCTTGCCGCGAAGGGATTGAAGGACACGGGCACGGAAAACTACGGCGGCCCAATCGTTACCGCCGGCGGTCTGCTGTTCATCGGGGCGACAAATTTCGACCGCAAGTTCCGTGCGTTCGATAAAGCGAGCGGCAAGCTCCTGTGGGAAACCACTCTGCCGATGTCCGGGAACTCCACGCCCATCACCTATGAAGCCGGCGGACGGCAATACGTGGTCATCAATGCAACCGGAGGCCGGGGCGGCCCTGGCACGCCATCGGGCGGGACGTACGTAGCCTTTGCCCTCGGTGTAAAGTGAAATCAATGCAAACCGTGTGCACCTTAAGCCTGCTGGCGAGCCTTGCCGGATTGGCTCCCGCCGCGCCCATGACCTGGAAAGGCGAGATCAGTGACAGTGTCTGCGCGATCAGTCACCAGAAAGTGACGCAAGTACATCCGAGCTTGAACAGCCACAGTTGCACCTTGGCGTGCCTTGGCAACGGCGCCAAACTTGTCTTTGTCAATGCCGGCAAGGTGTTCAAAATCGCCAATCAGGATTTGCCGGAGCTGAAAGCCAATGCCGGATATCCGGTCGAGCTAACCGGCGACCTGAAGGACGACACGATTACTGCCTCGAAGATCGTGCCGGTTCAGAATCACGATCGTAAGCCCGCTGCGAACTTCACTCTGCTGGACTCCAACGGTGCGAAGGTGACGTTGGCGAGTCTCAAAGGTAAAGTGGTGCTGCTCAACTTCTGGGCCACTTGGTGCGGACCCTGTCAGGTTGAAATCCCCTGGTTCATCGAATTTAACAAGACCTACAAGGCACGTGGCCTGGCGGTCGTGGGCGTCTCGATGGACGAAGACGGATGGAAGTCCGTGAAGCCTTATCTGTCCACGAAGAAGATCGACTATCCGATCGTAATCGGCACCGAGGACGTCGCGAAGGCGTACGGTGGCGTGGATTCCCTGCCCTCCACCTTCGTCATCGACCGGGACGGTAAAATTGCGTTTTCACACAGCGGGCTGGTCGGCAAGGATACCTACGAGACGGAGATTCGCAGTCTGCTCGAAGGCAAACTTACGGTCGCCGCGGCGCACTAATACCGCACCGCCTCCAGAAACAACCCTGACGCCGGAGCTGTCCACGCAGCGATATCGAGCGCTGGATTCTTGCGCCCCGTCAGCAGACCCGCGAATTGCTCGACGCTCACCTCGCCTAGCCCCACTTTCACAAGGGTACCCACTAGCCGCCGGACCATTTTCCATACGAAATGCGACGCCTCGATGCGGAACACGATCAGGTTGTCGTCGACGCCCACTTCGGCTGATGTGACCACCACGGTTGTCGATTCACCGGGCCGCGACGGGTCCGCCGCGCGGAAGCACACGAAGTTGTGGCGGCCCGCGATGAGCGCTGCCGCTTCCTGCATGCGGGTCACGTCGAGCGGCTGCTTGATCCACCAGACGAAACGTTTGGAGAGCGCCGTCTTGCGCGTCGAGATCTGATAGAAGTAGGCACGCGACACCGCATCGTGGCGCGCGTGAAACGAGGGCGCCGCTTCCACGCACTCGAGTACAGCGATCGACGACGGCAGCCGATCGTTCAACTCGCGTAGGATGCGGGTTGGCGTCAGGTCGTCGCGCAGCTTGCGGACTTTGATGTGAGCCGACTGGCCGACGGCATGGACTCCCGCGTCGGTGCGCCCAGCGCCCTGCAGGTCCACTTCGCCGCCGAAGAGTTCATCCGCCACGCGCTGTAGGTCGCCTTGCACGCTGCGCGCGTTGATCTGCGCCTGCCAGCCGGAAAACTTGGAGCCGTCATATTCGAGGGTCAATCGGAAAGTGCGCATGCAATCGCTATTATGCGGGATTGTGGCTGTCCATCTTCCTACAATAGGTAAATGGCACACCTTGTAACGCTCATTCCCGGCGATGGCATTGGTCCCGAAGTCTCGCAGGCGGCGCGGCGCGCCGTCGATGCCACTGGCGTCGCCATCGAGTGGGAAATCGCCGAGCTTAATGCCGCGCTCATCCTCAAGACCGGCCAGTCGCTTCCAGAAAGCGTACTGGAAAGCCTTAACCACACGCGCGTCGGCCTAAAAGGCCCCGTCGCCACGCCTATCGGAGGCGGCTTCGCCAGCGTCAACGTAGCTCTGCGCAAGCGGCTCGATCTCTACGCGAACGTGCGCCCGGTGCACTCGCTGCCCGGTATTGCCTCGCGCTTCGCCGACACCAAAATCGACATGGTGATTTTTCGCGAGAACACCGAGGATCTTTACTCCGGTATTGAACACGAAGTGGTCCCCGGCGTCGTCACCGGAATCAAGGTGATCACCCGAACCGCTTCTCTCCGCATCGCCGAGTACGCCTTCCGTTTCGCAGCCGCCACCGGCCGCAAGAAGATCACCGCCATCCACAAGGCCAACATCATGAAGCTGGCTGACGGATTATTTCTCACCTGCTGCCGCGAAGTTGCTGCGCGGTTTCCCCGAATTCAGTACAACGAGCTGATTGTCGACAACGCTTCCATGCAACTGGTGATGCGCCCGGAGACTTTCGACATTCTGCTGCTTCCGAATTTATACGGCGATATTGTCTCGGACCTCGCGGCGGGCCTAGTGGGCGGGCTCGGCATCGTCCCGGGCGCCAACATGGGCGACTCTCACGCCGTCTTCGAAGCGGTCCACGGCTCCGCCCCCGACATCGCCGGCAAGGGCATAGCAAATCCGACTGCAATGATGCTTTCGGCGGTACTGATGCTCATACACCTTAAGGAACTCGATGCGGCGAAGCGTCTACAGGCCGCGGTGGAAAAGGTTTATGCAGAGAAACGGCACACCACGGGAGACGTGGGCGGCCACGCCTCCACCGAAGAGTTTACGGATGCAGTAATCGCCGCCCTCGAATGATCTGCTTGCGGACTATAGGCCCTTTTTGGCCAGGAACTCGATCAAATCCACCACGCGCATCGAGTAGCCCCATTCGTTGTCGTACCAGGCCACGACCTTCACCAAGTTCCCGCCCATCACCTTGGTTAACTCCGAATCGACGATCGAGCTGTTCGGATTGTGCAGCATATCGGTTGAGACCACGGGATCTTCGGTATACGCCAGAATCCCTTTGAGCGCGCCATTGGCGGCTGCCTTCAACGCCGCGTTTACTTCTTCGGTGGTCGTCGGCTTAGCCGTCACTACTACCAGATCCACTACCGAAACGTTGGGCGTTGGCACGCGCATGGCGTAGCCGTCGAGCTTGCCTTTCAAGTCCGGCATCACCAAACCGATGGCCTTCGCGGCGCCGGTGCTGGTGGGAATCATGTTGATCGCGGCAGCTCGTGCGCGGCGCAGATCCTTGTGCGGGAAATCGAGCACCGGCTGGTCGTTGGTGTAGCTGTGAATGGTCGTCATCGAGCCTTTCTCGATGCCGAACTTCTCGTGCAGCACTTTCGCCACCGGCGCCAGACAGTTGGTGGTGCAGGATGCGTTTGAGATCACATTGTGCTTCGAGGCGTCATACGATCCGTCATTCACACCCAGCACAATGGTGATGTCTTCGTTTTTCCCGGGCGCCGAAATCACTACTTTCTTCACGCTTCCACGCAGGTGCTTGGAGGCATCCTTGGCGTCGGTGAAGCGGCCGGTGGATTCCACAACTACTTGCGCGCCCACGCCCGGCCAATCGATTTCGGCAGGGTCCTTGATCGCGAAAATCTTGATGCGCTTACCGTTGACAACGATCGCATCGGCTTCGAGTTGTACATCGCCCTTCAGGTGGCCGAGCGTCGAATCGTACTTCAACAGGTGCGCGAGCGTCTTCGGATCGGTCAAGTCGTTCGCAGCGACAATTTCAATATTCGGGTTGTGGAGTGCTGCCCGAACTACGTTTCTTCCAATGCGGCCGAAGCCGTTGATACCTACTTTGATGGCCATAGTCCTCTTCTGGTTTTGAGTTAGGTGCTTCTCTTTGTTGTGCTAATCGTGGCGCAGTTCGCGCTGGACTTCCGAGACGACGCGGTCGCGGTCGTTGGTTTTTAAATCATCACGCAGACGGCGCAGCGCCACGCCGACAATATCGCGATGGTGCAGACGGCAACCTAGTTGTTCCGATTCACTCAGGTTCAGCCAGATGTCGTGCAGCAGTTCCACATCCTCCGGCCACAACCTGGGCGGATGCGGCCCAAGATTGACAAAAGTCGAGGGACGGTCCGGACTGATCACTTCCAGCGAGAAGGCGTGCCGCGGTTCGGGAAGTTTCTCCCAGGCGCGGCCGATCTGGCGCGCGAGTTCATCGGAGGCCATGTGGGTGCTGACGCCCGTCACCAGGCGCGAGGCGCGCAACCGGCTGGCCGTATCCGCCATCGCATCAAAGGGATTCACCGCCGGCACCACCAGCAATTCCACGCCCTTGCCTTCCTTCTCGGCCACCTCCACTACGTGGCTAAACAGTTCCTTTTCGTAATCGCTGAAAATCTGATTGTCCGCCAGTTCATATTCGCCGGCGCCTGTCGAAATGGGGCGCACCGTCATCACTACGATGTCGTAGCGGCGCAGGTTGGTTTTTTCGAGCACTCGCTTCAGGTGCTCCATGCGATGGTAATCCCGCACCGCCACCAGCACGCAACCGGGGCGAGCATGCAGGCTGCCGCCGTCAATATGCGCCTGGTGATCCAGGTTGAACTGCTCCATTCCCTTGGGCTCGGTCTGCTTACGGCGCAGATTGATCTTTTCTGAAATCGTGAACATCACGAACAAGCCCAAGGTGAACGCAATTCCGTACTCGGTGGCGATTTGCTTGGTGAACAGGTTGGCGATGGCCACAAATCCTAGAACCATCGTGGTGAGACCGAGGCCAACCGGAATCTCGCGGCCCCCGATGCGGAAATTCAGGGGCACTTTGTATTCCTGATCGGTGCGCTGAAAGCGGAGCACGGTCACGCCCAGCGCCTTCATGAAGAAGCTCCACACCACACCGAAGGCGTAGGCTTCGGCCAGGATCGTCATGTCGCCACGGCTGTAAATGATGGTCGCGATCTGCAAGATCGTGATCATATTGATCATGCGGAAGGTCGTTCCGTAGCGCTTGTGAGGCTGGCGGAACCAGGGGACCAGCACGTGATCCTCAGCCACGCGGTTCAGCACGCCGTTCGCGCCAATGATAGACGTATTCACGGCGCCCGACAAAATCAAACCGCCCACAATCACGACGAAGATGTGGAATCCCAGTCGCAGCAGATACGGGCCGCTGAGACTCATGGCCAAGCCGCCAATCAGATTGTTAATGTACATCGGCCGGACGTTATCGGGAATGATCATCACCGCGAACAGCGAAATTACACCCGTGCAAAGCACCGCGTACCAGCATGTGAGATTCGCCGCGATTTTCAGATTCTTCATCTTGGGCGACGCGATCTCGCGATACACCTGCGCCAAAGTTTCAAATCCGCTCATCGAGAGCAGTGAATGTCCGAAGGCGATGATGATCACCACCATCGGAATCTGCATCCAGAAGGTGCCTTGCAGCCAGCCCTGCGCGCTTTCCGAGAACACCAGGTTGGAGGGCTTGGGGGCAGGCGGCAAATGCCAACCTTTGGTCAGCAGCAGGGTGATCGGGCACCAGATCAACAGAATGCCCACCATGACAGTGGTGATCTGCATGATGCGCAGCGCCTTGCCGCTGGATTCATGCACTCCCTTGATGTTCTGCCACCAGAAATAAATGGTGATCAGAATCCCAGCGCCGGCCGCGAACAGATTTACATTGATCTGATAATTTTCGTGAAGCAGGCCACTGATTTCGTTCAGCAGCGCTCCCAGATATTGCCCCGCGCTAACTACGCTGATGGGTCCAGTGAGAATGTAATCGAAGACCAGCGCGGAGACTGATAGCTTCGCCATCACCGGCCCCATGCTGTCGTGTACCACCACGTAGACGCCGCCGCGCACGTACATGCTGCAGCTTTCCAGATACACGCTGCGCACCGCGAAGCTGAACATCATCACGGCCAGGACGAACCATGGCGCCGCTTTGCCCACCGCCGCTTCCGCCGCGCCACCCGCGTAAAACATGGAAGAGGCGAGGTCGCTCAGAACGATGGATGCACCGCGCCAGAAACTGATGAAAGAGAGAGCTACCGTGGTCGCGACGACGACTTTAGGATTCGTCAGCGCCGCAGCCAGACGGCCATCTTGTGAAGACATCTATATCAACTCTATTCTAAGGCTTTCAGCCCGCCCCATGCTCTCCGTGAAGGTAGCGCTAAAGTCCCTCGTGGAGACGAGCCGCGAGGAAATCGGGTAAGCCCGCGGCCCGTATTTTGGCCGCCGCCCGGTCGACGTCGTAGGCGACGCGGCGGAACTCCACCGTGCGCTCCTCCGGTGAGTATACCGCGTAAGCCGCGCGCGGGTCACCATCTCTCGGCTGTCCCACCGAACCGGGATTTACCAGGTAAAAATAATCCGGCTCGAGCTCCAGAGTACGCTCCCGCGACAACGGCGCCGTCGTGCGGCGCGCCATACGGAAACCGCCCTGCTTGTGCGTATGGCCAAAGAAAGTAAGCGGCGCTCCCAGGGTATCCAGCAGTGGTGCGGCGTCCGACGCAGTGATCACGTATTCGTCTTCGTCGGCCGGCGAACCGTGCACCAGATCTACTCCCTCATAAAACAAAGGGCCACGCGGCAGCGCCTCCAGATACGACCGGTTTTCAGGGCGAAGCGCATTGCGGGTCCAATACGCCGAGGTCTGCGCCGAAGGATTAAACGTTTCGATGGTATCGAAGCCGCTGGGATCCTGGGCCGCGCTGGCGCGGTCATGATTACCGCGGATCACGACGGCTACATTTTCGCGCGTCCAATCGACAATCGCGTTGGGATCCGCGCCGTACCCAACCAGATCCCCAAGGCACAGGATGAGGTTGTAGCGCCCGCCGGCATCGTCAAGAACCGCTTGCAATGCTTCCAGATTCGCGTGAATGTCGCTGACGATCAGGAACGGCATAAGCGCACGAGCGAAACCTCGGGAGGTGCTCCCAACCGCGCCGGAACAGCGATGGTTCCAATGCCGCGCGACACGGCAATGGAAGCCGGTCCGCGCCGGTAGACTCCGTCCACGTAGGGCGTGAAAAAACGGCCGGGGTTCATATCGGCGCTCAGCAGTTCCACGCGGATCTGCCCGCCATGCGTGTGGCCTGCAATCGTCAAGTCATACCCTTTGCTCGCCGCGACTGGAAACACGTCCGGGTTATGCGAGAGCAGCACGTTTAACGCGCCGGGTACCACCAGCTTTTCCGCTCCCACTAAATAGCGCCGGCGGGATCTTTGGTAATCGACACCGACTAAGTTGAGAATCGCGCTGCCGAACCGAAGGGGCTCGGCGCTGGAACGCAGAAAACGCATTCCCCGGCGGGCGCCTTCGCGCTGCGTATGGGCTTCAGCATGGGCATAGATTTCGTGATTCCCCATGCAGCCGAAGACGCCGGCGTCAGCGCGAAGGTTCGCCAGAACATCCAGGCAATCGTCGAGCGGATCGCGAATGGTAGTGATCAGATCGCCAGTGATTACCGCAATGTGCGCCCGCGTCTCATTCGCCATATCGACGGCACGCTGCAATTCGGCACGGGTCAGAAAGGGGCTGAGATGAATGTCTGTCAATTGCACGAGGCGCAGCCCGTCCAATTCAGGCGCCAGGTTCGGGATCTCAATTTTTTGCTCGCGCAGGTAAAGTTGATGGCGTTCGATAAATACGCCGTAAGCGAGGACGGCGGGCGGCGCCGCGAACACGGCGGCGGAGGCGGCTTTAAAGAAATTCCTGCGGGCGGGGCTATGTCCCGATCCCACGCGCGATGCAACCCACAGCACGAAGTATCCTGACAGCCAGCAGAGCGAGAGCATGGCCCAGGTGATCGCGAGCCCGGTCCCCCAACTGATCCACCAGCCCGGGAAATACTGGGCTACGCGGTGAATGCGCAGCAAAAACGCGAGCAGCGAAGCCGCCATCGACAGCAGGGCCGCAACGGCAATGAATACTTTTGTTCTGCGGCCGGCGCCCGCCGCCCTCCAGCCAAGCAGCCAGGCCACACCGGCGATCTGGCCCAGCAGGGAGACGATCAGGACCAGTAAATCGGGGAGCGCTCGCAGCAGGCGTTCTAGCACTACTTTTATCTTATCGGCTCCATCTGAACGACGGCTTACTTTACAATCAAAAGATGTCCTTGGTGGTGGTGGGCTCAGTGGCTTACGATGGCGTCGAAACGCCGCACGGCAGTGTCGAGCGAATGTTGGGTGGGGCCGCCACTTATATCGCGCTTTCCGCCAGTTATTTCACACAGGCGCGCATCGTAGCCGTCGTGGGCGACGATTTCGCGGATGCGGATACCGAGTTGCTCGCGAGCCGCGGCATCGACCTGGAAGGTTTGGAGCGAGTGCCGGGAAAGACCTTCTTCTGGGCCGGTAAATACACCGACGACATGAACGATCGCGTTACTCTTACCACCGATCTCAACGTGTTCGCGGATTTCAATCCCAAGCTTCCCGAAAGTTATCAGAATGCGCGCTATCTGCTGCTGGGTAACATCCAGCCCGCCCTGCAGCGTAGCGTGCGTGCGCAAATGAAGCACTTGCGCCTAGCCGGTGGCGACACCATGAATTACTGGATCAGCGATTTTCGCGCGGAGCTGGTGGAAACCGTACGCCACTGGGACTTCCTGCTGATCAACGATCATGAAGCCCGGCTGCTGGCGGGCGAAAACAATCTGCGCAAAGCTGCCACGAAGATTCTGGACATGGGTCCCCATACTTTGGTCATTAAGCGCGGCGAGTACGGCGCCATGTTGTTCCGCCGCGATTCCTATTTCATCGTGCCCGGCTATTTGCTCGAAAATGTCTTCGATCCTACCGGCGCGGGCGATTGTTTCGCTGGCGGCTTTATCGGCTACCTCGCCGAGCACGGCTTTAGCCTGGAAGGCGACCACATCAGCCGAGGCATGCTTAGCCGGGCGGTGATTTACGGGTCCGTTATGGGAAGCTTCTGCTGCGAACGTTTCGGCGTGGAACGCTTCCGCACGCTCACGCGTGAAGAAATCGATGCCCGATTTGAAGAGTTCCGAAAGTTCACTTCGTTCTAATCCGCGAGAAATGGCCGCAGCGCTGCCACTGCTGGCCCTGCTTCTGACGGCTATTAGCGTGAGCGCGGTCTGGTGGTGTGCATCGCGTGGCTACACGTTGTACTACGGAGACGCCGAAGCGCACCTGAACATAGCGCGACGCATTCTGGACTCGCGAAGTCCGGGGCCGGAGCAACTAGGCACGGTTTGGCTCCCGTTGCCGCATCTTCTGATGCTTCCTTTCGTGACGCGGGATAGCTGGTGGCGGAGCGGCCTTGCGGGTTCGATCCCGTCAGCCGCCAGTTTCGTGATCGCAGGAACGTTTCTGTTCGCCGCGGCCCGGCGATTGTATCTGTCGACTGCCGCTGGGGTGACGGCAGCGCTGCTGTTCGCGCTGAATCCCAATATGTTGTATCTGCAGTCGATCCCCATGACCGAAGCTCTGTTTGCCGCGGCACTCGCGGCGCTGCTATGGGCGACAATCTCGTTTCGTTCAACGCAATCGTTGTGGGCGGTGATGTTGGCGGCCGTCGCGTCGAATGCTGCCTCGCTTACTCGCTACGAAGGATGGTTCCTGATTCCTTTCGTCGCGCTATATTTTCTGATCACGGCTCATCGGAAATCTTACGCGTTGATCTTCGCGATCGTGGCCGCGCTGGGACCGCTCGCGTGGATTGCACACAATCAGTATTACTATTCGAATGCGCTGGAGTTCTATAGCGGCGAGGGTTCTGCGAAGGCTATTTATGCGGGCGAACTTGCCCAAGGCGGGGATCGTTATCCCGGCGACCACAACTGGCGCCTCGCGATCGAGTATTACTTCACCGCGATTCGGTTGACGCAGGGCTGGCCACTGGCGATTGCGGCGGTGCTGGGCGTAGCCGCGGCGCTGGCAAAAAAAATCTGGTGGCCGTTGGTCCTGCTGTCCCTGCCACCTGCGTTCTATATCTGGAGCATGCATTCATCCGGCACTCCCCTCTTCGTCCCGGCGCTGTGGCCTTTCAGTTGGTACAACACGCGTTATGCGCTGGCTGCTCTGCCCCTGACCGTCCTCGCTGCCGCCGGCCTGATCACGCTGCTTCCGAAGCATTTGCGGGCCGCCGCGGTAGGAGTTTTTGTGATCGCTGGCGCTCTGACTGCCACGCCAATTTGCTGGAGGGAATCCACTGTAAACTCCGTCGCGCGGCGCGCGTGGACGGAGCAGGCCGCAGCCTACCTCGCGAGCAATTATCAGCCGGGTGATGGCATCATTTATTCTTTCGGTGATCTGACGGGGGTGTTGCGCGAGGCCGGCATCCCCTTGCGGGAAGGGTTGCATCAGGGCAACCGTCCTAGTTGGGATGCCGCCGTTCTGCGCCCCGATCTGTTTTTTCGCGAGCAATGGGCGTTGGCGATCGCCGGCGATAAGATTGCCGAGGCTGTTCTAAGAATTGGAGCGCACGGCCCGCACTATGACCTGATGAAGCGCATTACTGTAGAAGGAGCGCCGGCCGTCGAGATTTACCGGCGGCAACGGCCCGGTCCCCATGAAGATCCCGTTTTCTAAAGCCCATGGCGCGCGCAACGATTTCCTGCTGACTTGGCGCGACCAGTTGCCGGACGGGCTGGACGACATGGCCAGTGCGGCTGTCGCGATTTGCGACCGCTATACCGGCGTGGGCGCGGATGGGTGGTTGCTACTCTCAAAGGGCGACGGAAACAAGGAAGACGCCGCCATCGAGCTATGGAACTCCGACGGCAGCCGCAGTGAGATTTCCGGCAACGGCACGCGCTGCGCTGCGGCACTATTGGTGGACGCAAACTCCGCTGGACCAGACGTGCGCATCGGTACCGGAGCCGGCCTCAAACATTTGCGTCTGCTAGCACGTGACGGGCTCCAGTTCACTTTCCAGATGAATATGGGGGCGGCCGCGATTGAAGAACTGCACGCGTCGATAGAAGGCCGCGATTGCACGATCTTGAACGTCGGCAATCCGCAATGCGTTTTCTTTGTCGACAATTTCGATTTCGAATGGCAGGCTTTCGGCGCGCGTGTCGAGCGCCATCCGCGGTTCCCGAACCGCACCAACGTTTCGTTCGTCCGCGTTATAGACCGCCACATCCTGGACGTCCGTTTTTTTGAACGCGGCGCAGGGGAAACCATGAGTTCGGGGACGGGATCGACGGGTGCGGGCGCGGCGGCGATGGCTCGCGGCCTGGTCGAGACCCCAGTGCGGGTATTGACGCCTGCCGGTCCGCTTGAACTACGCTGGGAAAGCCAGTCTATTTTTTTGGCTGGACCTGCCGAACTTATAGGTACCGGTCAGTTTTTCTGGAAGGGGAAACAATCCAAGTGAGTCATTTTGATGATCTTCAGAAGAAGATCGAGTCTAAAACCGCGCACGTCGGCATTGTCGGCCTGGGCTACGTAGGCCTGCCTTTGGCTGTCGAGTTCGCCGCCGCGGGATTCACCGTGACGGGAATCGACATCGATGCCAAAAAGATAGCGGCGCTAAATCGCGGCGAATCCTACATTCAGGACATCCCCACTTCGGTTCTCGCCCCGCTGGTGAAGTCGGGCAGGCTCAAAGCCACCACCGATTTCAGCGCGGCCGCGGCGATGGATACCATTAACATCTGCGTCCCCACTCCGCTGCGGAAAACCAAAGATCCCGACATGAGCTACATCGTCAACGCCTGTCAGGAGATCGCGAAACATTTCCATCCGGGCGTGCTGGTGATTCTGGAATCGACCACTTACCCCGGAACCACTAACGAGTTGATGCTGCCTATGTTCGAGGGACCCGGCTTGAAAGTCGGCGAAGACTTCTTCTTGTGTTTTTCACCGGAGCGCGTGGATCCCGGCAACGTTAATTTCCAGACTCGCAACATCCCCAAAGTTGTCGGCGGCATCACGCCCGCCTGTACCAAGATCGGCGCAGTCTTCTACCGGCAGGCGCTTGAAACCGTAATCCCGGTGGGCTCGACGCGTGTGGCCGAGATGGTGAAGCTGCTCGAAAACACTTTCCGCATGATCAACATCGGATTGGTGAACGAGATGGCGATGCTCTGCGACCGCATGGGCATTGATGTTTGGGAAGTGATCGACGCGGCGGCGACGAAGCCTTTCGGCTTCATGCCGTTTTATCCCGGCCCGGGTTTGGGCGGCCACTGCATTCCGATCGATCCGTTCTACCTGTC
>Ga0068871_100002425_pt1 | contig 12730 bp, 9 predicted proteins | sample KBSMisM72_FD_72750 | JGI IMG/M metagenome (GOLD analysis project Ga0068871, IMG submission 72750) | Miscanthus rhizosphere microbial communities from Kellogg Biological Station, Michigan, USA - KBS Miscanthus M7-2 | ecosystem: Host-associated > Plants > Roots > Rhizosphere > Soil ... | reverse complement strand
CTACCCTCGGCTTGCCATTCACGACCTCGCGCGCCTGGTCGAGCATCTTGGACTTCGCGAACTCATTGGAGAGCGCAGCTCGATATTCCTGGTTATTAACGTCAATCCCTACGGTTTCACTCGCCTTAACAGTTAACTGTTTTATATTGCCGCTCTGGATCATTTGATCCATTTCGGTTAACGCTATGGTCTTATAGGTGCTGCCCCGCGGATTAACGAGCTTATACAGTAGAAGTGCCCCCGCGATTATCAGGAGCCAAAAAACGATTTGTCTTGCCGTAGAACTCAAATTCATCAACGCCTCCGACCCCCGATAATACCTTATCAGGGCGTCATTTGTCGCCGCCCACTTGCGACGGCTTTTTCACCAGTCAAAGTTAACCAAACAACTCTTCCTTTGATGCACTTCCGGCTCTTAGGTTCCCCGTCGCGCCGTCGCTAACGACATTCTTGACAGGATTACGGGATTGTCAATCATTTTCCGTCTCGAACTCGAGCCGGTTGCGACGGCGTCTTACCCGTCCGCCGTTCGGCAATTCCGCTACTTTCCCGCCTGAATTGCCCTCCAAAAGCCTTTCCACCGCCACGAGATGAATCATTTCCAGTCTTCGCGTACCGCCCCGCGCCTCCGAAAGCCATTGCCGTAACGCTCGGCGGCGAATGGCGGGCGGCGCATTGGCCAGCACCTTTACGTCAAGCACGGGCGGTTTGGTTTCATCACTCTCTTCGCCCTCGTTGCCTTCCTCGTTATTAGACACCGCCGCCCGTCGTAACAGTGCATCAGAATCATCGGAAAGTACTGCGCCGTCTTCACGCAACTGGCTAGCTGTACGCGAGATAGCTTCGACGATGCGGTTATTGAACGACTGCATCAACGGCAGGAGCTGTTTGCGGACCTTCACGCGCGCGAAGGTGAGATCGTCGTTCATCTCGTCCGAAAGAAACTTGATTCTTCGCAGTCGGCAATATTCTTCAGTGTCGATCCGGCGCGCCCACAGGAGCGGCCGAACGAGCTTGATCGAACTATTTTTGGCGAGTGGCCGCACCGCTTCCATGCCTCCGAGACCGAAGCCCGCGCTGCCACGCATGAGGCGCAGCAGCACTGTTTCAGCCTGATCGTCCATGGTGTGGCCGGTCAGGACGTAGTTTGCGGAGACTCGCTTCGCTGTTCTTTGGAGAAAAGCGTACCGAGCATCTCGTGCTGCTTGCTCGAGGTTCTCGCTTTCCGTCTCAGCGTCTTCCGCGACCTTGCTGCGACCGATCACGCTCTTGAAACCGAGGTTTGTCGCGAGTTCCGAAACCCATTTTGCGTCTTTGCTGCTTGATTTTCGGATCCGGTGGTCGAGATGGGCGACGCAGATCTCGACATAGAGCTTGTGGTGGCGCTGGAGCTCCTCGAGTGCGAGCAGCAGGGCGGTCGAGTCGGCGCCGCCGGAAACGGCGACAACGATGGTTTGACCGGAAATTGGCAGCTTGAGCTTGCGCCAGTCGGCGAGCAAAAGCCTTGGGAATTGATTGAGTCGCATCCCGGGATTATAAGCCCGCAAAGCGGGCGAAAGTATAAAGCCTAGGGCGTAAGCCCTGGGATCACGATTTATGCGAAAACAATTGAGCCCGCGGAGCGGGCGGCAGCACATGACTACCGAACGCTTTCGCCCGTTTCACGGGCTCGAACAAGACTCCTGGCGTCATGATCCTGGGGCTTGCGCCCCAGGCTTTATGCTTTCGCCCGCGTCGCGGGCTAGGCAACTGCCACGAAGCTGCCACAATTTATTGAAACAATCGCGTCGTTTGTCGTTTAGAAACCATGTCGCTATCAAAAACCCGACGAACAAGGGGACGCCAATGAGGTTTGAAAAACAGATTAGATTCAATGAGTGGTTGCTCGGCTCCACGATTTTGTGCCAGTCATGCGGCTGTCTTTGGCTGGTACCCGCTGCCCAGCAGCAGGACCGTTATCACTGCCGGCAGTGTGGCAGCGAAGTGACCGGCAAACCACGTCCCATGCAAGGCGATCAGCCAGCCAAACGCGCCAACGGTTGACGTTCCGCTGCCACAAAACATTTGCGGGTGGTGTTTACCTCACAGAGCACACTAAGTACTCTGCTTTTCTTTCATTAAACCCAGCAAGGTTAGTTTCCTTGGGGTGCGTCTGCCGCACTCCAAGGTATTTTTCCGGAGGTAACCGATGAAATCTTCACCCGCTCGCATCGTTTCTGTTGCCGCGTTGGCAGCCACCCTGTTGCTGCTCTGGGCCTGTTATCCCGCCGCTCAAGTGAGCTACTCAAACCCGCAGGACTCTGTTGCCAGACAATGGCTGGTCGAATACAGGCCGAGTGACTCCAAGCTCCAACTCGGTCTGAACTACCGGCGGGCCGGTAAAAACGGGGGGTTCAGCTTCAACAACACAGAGTTTGATGTCACGCTCGATCAGCTACCCGGATTGACTCGCGATCAGATGATGTCGTCATCCGGCACGAACGTGAACTTCCAGCTCAAGCGCGACGCCGGCACATTTAATTTCGAGGGCTGGTTCAAAAACGGAAACGGTTCCGGTCATTTCACCTTTACGCCCAACCAGTCGTTTGCGGCTGAACTCGCGCGACAAGGTTTCGGCCAGGCTACTGACGATCAACTGCAGTCGCTAGCGATGAGCGACACCAGCCAGGCTGTCATTAACGAACTGAAAAACCAGGGATACGATGCTGCGACTGTCGAACAGCTCGTGCGCCTCGGCAATCACGGCGTCAGACTCGAATACTTGCAGGGACTGAAATCACTCGGCTACTCCGTAAAATCCACGGACCTCGTCGTGCGTATGAAAGATCACGGCGTGAGTTTGAGCTTCATTCGCGAGCTGGGAGGCATGGGGTACAGCAATCTGGAGCCGGATGAACTCGTTCGCACGAAAGATCACGGCGTCGGCACCTCTTTCATAACGGAATTGAAAGCGCTTGGTTACGACCGTTTACAACTCGACGAGTTGCGCCGCATGAAAGATCACGGCGTCAATTCGTCTTTTATCAAGGAACTCCAGGAACTCGGCTACAACAACACGAGCGTCGAACAACTGGTTCGGCTCAAAGATCACGGCGTCAGTGCCACCTACATCAAGCGAATGAAGGAACGTGGCTACGCCGACCTCAGCCTGGACGAATTCATTCGTTTGCGGGACCGCGGCGAGCGCGAATAGTCCTTCTTGCATCGCGGATAGTCCCTCCTGCATCTGAGAGTTTCACAGTTTTCCCACTCCCGGTGTAATCTGTGGTATCTCTGCCCAAAACACTGTTTTCTTGAGGATTGAAATGAGATTGAGAAGATTGCTTTCTGCGCTGTTGCTGGCGCTCTTTAGTTTACAAACACTCCATATCACTGCGCTGGCTGACGAAGGTATGTGGACGTTCAACAACGTCCCGCGCGCAGATATCAAAAAGAAATACGGATTTGACGTTACCGACGAATGGCTCAATAAGGTCCGGCTGGCCTCGGTGCGCTTCAACAACGGTGGTTCCGGTTCGTTCGTTTCGCCGAACGGTCTCGTGCTGACGAATTATCACATCGTCGAAGATATCGTTGGTGAAGTCAGCACGCCTGAGAAGGATCTCGCGAAAGAAGGCTTCGTCGCGAAAACACGCGCCGAGGAGATCAAAGCGCCGAGTCTGGAACTGAATCAACTGATCAGTATCGAGGACGTGACGGCGCGCGTGAATGCGGCGGTGAAACCCGGCGCAACGGACGCTGAAGCCTTTGCAGCCAGACGCGCGGAGACCACTGCGATCGAAGCAGAATCAACCAAAGCTACCGGCTTGCGCTCCGACGTGGTCCCGCTTTACCAGGGCGGACAATACAATCTTTATCGTTACAAGAAGTACACCGACGTTCGGCTCGTGTTCGTGCCTGAATTCCAGGCGGCGTTTTTCGGCGGCGATCCTGACAACTTTAATTTCCCACGTTACAACATCGACATGGCGCTGGTTCGCGTTTACGAAAACGATCAGCCGGTGCATCCCGAGAATTACTTCAAGTGGTCGACCGCGGGCGCGAAAGAGGGAAGTCTTGTTTTTGTGACCGGCAATCCCGGCGGCACATCCAGGCTCAACACAGTGGCCCATCTCGAGGAACTACGCGACGCCAGTATCCCGATCATCATCCGTTTGCTCGAGCATCAGGAGGCAATGCTCAAAAAGTACATGGCAATGGGTGAAGAGCAAACTCGCCAGGCTCAGAATGAGCTCAACGGCGTACAGAACGCCTTGAAGGTCTATCGCGGACGGCTGGAGGGTTTGAAAGATCCTAACCTGATGTCGCGAAAGAAACAGGAAGAGGCGGCGCTGCGCAAAGCAATTGCAGCGAAGCCGGAGGAGCAGAAGAAGTATGGCGATGCGTGGGATGCAATCGCAAAGGCACATCAGACATATCCGAGCTATATAAAAGAGCGCAGAATCTTCGATCAATTGGGCGGGTTTAATAGCACTCTCTTCGGTTTTGCGCGAGCTTTGGTGCGGCTCGCCGACGAGAGTGCAAAACCGAATCCCGAACGGTTGCCGGAGTACACCGATGCTCGTCGTGCTTCGTTAGAGCTTGGGCTTTACTCACCGGCGCCGATTCACGAAGACTTCGAAAAACTCAAACTCGCAGACTCGCTCAGTTTCATGGTCGAATTGCTCGGCGCCGACAATCCGCTCGTCAAGCAAGTTCTCGACGGCAAAACTCCGGAAGCACGCGCCGAAGAAATGATCGCGGGTACGAAGCTGAAGGATGTACAGGCTCGCAAAGAACTGGCGAAAGGCGGCAAGGCGGCCATCGAGGCTTCGACCGATCCCATGATTGTCGTCGCTCGTTTGATCGACCCGAAGGGTCGTGAGCTGCGCAAGCGTTTCGAAAGCGAAGTGACCGGAGTCGAGCGCACCAACTACGCGAAAATTGCGCGCGCGCTCTTCGATATACAGGGAAACAAGATTTATCCCGACGCGACGTTCACGCTTCGTCTTTCGTATGGCGCAGTCGAAGGTTACATGGAGAACGGAAAGAAGGTTCCGCCGTTCACGACGCTCGGTGGACTTTTTGCTCGGTCGGATAAGTTCAAGCACGAGTTTCCATACAACCTACCACCGCGCTGGACAGAGAAGAAGAGCGCGCTCAACCTGAATACGCCGTTTAATTTCGTTTCGACCAACGACATCATCGGCGGAAACTCAGGCTCACCGACGATCAATCAGAACGGCGAACTCGTCGGTCTGATCTTCGACGGCAACATTCAATCGCTCGTCGGCGACTATGTCTACGACGAGTCAGTGAACCGGGCGATCTCGGTTGACTCGAGGGGAATGTTGGAGGTGTTGAAGAAGGTCTTCGGTGCGAATGAGATTGCTGCAGAACTAACTGCTGCCAGCTAAACAAAACCATCCACAGATTACGCAGAGCAATCTGTGTAATCTGTGGATTATGCTTTCTCCAGTCCAGCGTACTTCTCGACTAACTTCTTCTGCCCATAACCTGGGAAACTTACCGTCAGCTTAGTTGACTCACCGGCGCCTTCACGACGCAGGACCAAACCTCGGCCATACTTGGAATGCTTCACATATGAGCCGGGTGTGAACTCGGTCGATTTTGAAGGTGCGGGATCTGCTTTCGAAATGTTCGGCAAGCTGCCGGAGGTCTGGCCCATCTGGCGGTTGCGCTGTTTGAAGAAGTCCGCGATTGAATCGACGCTGTCGTAAGTCTTACCCGTGTATTTCTTCCGTTCCTTTTTGTACTCGCCGTGTTCGTAGTCGATGGTCGATGAGCCGTTCTTGAACGACAACCACGATTTCCCCAAACTGAGATCCTCGAGCAGGTCGGTTGGCATTTCATTCAGGAACTGAGATGGTTCTGAGGCGAGCTCTTCACCATAAACGCGTCGCCTCATCGCGTGGGTTACGTACAGATAACGCTCGGCGCGTGTCATCGCGACGTACGCGAGTCGCCGCTCTTCTTCGAGCTCGGCGCGGTCGGTCGCCGAACGGGAATGTGGAAACAAACCATCTTCAAGCCCAACGACGAACACTAACGGGAACTCCAGACCCTTGGCTGAGTGGACGGTCATGAGCGTGACAGGCGCATCGCGTTTGTAGTCGTCCTGATCGGAAACCAACGCCGAATGATCGATAAACTCGCGCAGCCCCTCGATTCCTTGCTCATCGTAGTCGACGGCTGCGTTAACGAGCTCCTGCAAGTTCTCGAGACGACCTTCGGCTTCGTCAGTACGTTCACCACGTAATGCCGCGTCGTAACCGGTTTCGATAATTGCAGCACGAACAACGTCAGAAACGGGTTCTCGAGTTGTGCCGTCGGGCGTCTCGGCCAACTTCGCCAGCTTATTGACGATGCTGCGGAAATTCTTCAGTGCGCTAATCGCTCGCGGACCGAGATCGCCCGGTTGCTCGACCGCGATCGCGATCGTTTCCCACAAACTGAGTTCGTAATCTTTCGCCCGTCGCTCGAGCTCGTCGATGGTCGTCTTTCCGATACCGCGCGGCGGACTATTAATCACGCGCCCGAGCGCAATCGAATCATTCGGATTCAGCGCGAGTTTCAGATACGCAATGATGTCGCGCACTTCCATTCGCTCGTAGAACGAGAAACCGCCGATGATGTTGTACTGCAACTCGGCGCGTCGCATGGCTTCCTCAAACACACGCGATTGTGAGTTGGTGCGGTAGAGCACTGCGGCGCGGATATCGAACTCTTCGCGCCTGTGTTCGACAATCTTTTTCGCGACCCAACGCGCTTCTGCTTCGGCGTCCAGGGCCTGGTAATAACCGACACGGCCGCCACGGGGATTCGAAGTCCAGAGACTCTTGCCCTTGCGTTCGAGATTGTTCTTCACGACCGCCCCGGCGACGTCGAGGATCGTCTGCGTCGAGCGGTAGTTTTGCTCGAGGCGAATGGTCCTGGTGTTCGGAAAATGCTTTTCGAAGTTGAGGATGTTGCTGATATCCGCGCCACGCCATTTGTAGATCGACTGATCCTCGTCGCCGACGACTGCGATGTTTTTACTCTTTTCGGTAATCAGTCTGATCAGCTCGAATTGGAGCGCGTTAGTGTCCTGGTATTCGTCGACGAGAATATAGCGAAACTTGTTGTTGTACTTTTCCCTGACTTCCGCCACGTCGTGCAGCAGCCGCACGGTCTTGATCAGTAGGTCGTCGAAATCGAGCGCGTTGTTTCCGTGCAGACGGGCTTCGTACATCTCGTAGACCTTCGCCATCGCCGCGCGACGCTCGTCCTGGTACTCGGCCCGGGCTGCGAAAGACGTCGGGTCTTGACCGTGATTTTTTGCGGAACTGATGGCGGACTGCGTGGCGCGCGGACCGAGATACTTCTCGTCGTAACCGAGATCCCTGATGCACTGTTTGATTAAACGAATCGAGTCGTCCTGATCGTAGATAGTGAAGCGACGCGTGTACTTGTCGTTCAACTTTTCCACATCCTGCCGTAGGATGCGTACGCAGAGGCTGTGGAATGTCGAGACGAGCGGGAGGGTCGAGCGCTCCTGTGTGTGAAGGAGTCGTTGCACACGCTGGCGCATTTCATCGGCGGCTTTGTTTGTAAAAGTGACGGCGAGGATATTCCAGTACGGAACTTTCTGCTCGGCGATGAGATAAGCGATGCGATGTGCGATAACTCTGGTCTTGCCCGAGCCCGCGCCCGCGAGGATCAGGAGCGGACCCTCGGTGCTAAGCACAGCCTCGCGTTGTTGTTCGTTGAGTTGTGACAGAAAATCAGAATCCACGCGTGCGTGCATTTAATCACATCGATTGAAGGAGACAAAATCTGCGTAATCTGTGGATGGATTTGACCGCAAGAACCAGATAGATCGATGATTCATTTTTCTCTAAGCTCTGAGCATGAACATGAACACAGCTATCAAGAACGATCAACTCTGGCAAGCGGTGGTGGCGAAAGACGCGCGCTTCGATGGCCAGTTTGTATTCGCCGTCAGCTCGACGGGAGTTTACTGTCGCCCGTCATGTCCTTCGCGTCGCGCGCATCGCGAGCGCGTCAAATTCTTTGATTTACCCGAAGCGGCAGAACAGGCCGGTTTTCGTGCGTGCCTGCGCTGCCAACCGCGACGCGCACGCATCATGGATCCGCAAGTTGAACTCGTGCAGCGTGTCTGCCGTCTGCTCAACTCGAACGAAAGTGAATCTCTCAAACTCGCTGAACTCGCCACGCAAGCCGGTGTAAGCCAGTTTCATTTGCAACGCACTTTCAAACGCGTGATGGGCATCAGTCCACGGCAGTATCTCGCGGCACGCAAGATCGACAACTTCAAGACGCTCGTGCGCAAGGGAGAATCGGTGACGACTTCACTTTACGAGTCAGGCTTCAACTCAAGCAGCCGTCTCTACGAGCACGCTGCCGAAGAACTCGGTATGACACCTGCGACATACAGTCGCGGCGGCCGCGGCGTGAATATCAGTTATACGATCGCCTCATCGTCGATGGGCCGCCTGCTCGTGGCCGTGACTGAGCGAGGTGTTTGCGCGGTGCGAATGGCTGACGGCGATGCGGAGCTTGAAAAAGATCTGCGTGGGGAATTTCCAAACGCGGAGCTCAAGCGTGACGATTCTGCCTTGCGCGAATCGGTGCAGAAGATTCTCAATCATCTCGAGAAGAATGAACCCCGTCTCGACCTGCCGCTCGATATCAAAGCGACGGCTTTTCAACGCCAGGTTTGGGAACACCTGCGTGCGATTCCTTACGGGCAAACAGTTTCTTACGGCGATGTCGCCAAAGCCCTCGGTAAACCGGGCGCAGTTCGTGCCGTCGGACGCGCGTGTGCGACAAATCCGGTCGCACTCGTCATTCCCTGTCATCGTGTTGTTCGTGAAGACAAGACCCTCGGCGGTTATCGCTGGGGACTCGATCGTAAGAAGAAACTACTGGACCACGAGCGCCGGGCCCAGAAAGCCTGACCCTTTTCTCGATTCGATTGCGCGTTAGGGAGAGGCGGGGGGCAGACGGCTCGTAGCCAACAGCACTGTAGGGGGATGCAGTGCGTAACAGCCGTTTGCCCCTGAGGGGTTGCCACAAAAGGCACAGAAAGCACATAAAGCACAAAAAAGATTTTGAGTTCTTTTATGTGCCTTTTGTGATTTTTGTGCTTCTTGTGGCTTTACTCGACGGTCACGGACTTGGCCAGGTTGCGTGGCTGGTCGACGTCACAACCGCGCCGCACTGCGATGTGATACGCAAGCAGTTGCAGTGGAATGATCGAGAGAATCGGTGACAACAGATCGCTCGCAGCTGGTATCTCGATCACGTGATCTGAAACAACCGAAGAGATCGAATCGCCTTCAGTCAGCACGGAAATCACGATACCCTCACGTGCCTTAACTTCCACGATGTTCGAATGAGTCTTCTCGTAGCGCAGCTCTGAAGCGCGGTTGCCTTCTTCGCGAGTGTTGATGAAGAGCACTGGCAAGCGTTCGTCAATCAAAGCGTTTGGACCATGCTTCATCTCACCGGCCGGATAGCCTTCAGCGTGAATGTACGAAATCTCTTTCAGCTTCAACGCGCCTTCCAGCGCGACCGGGAAATTGATGCCGCGACCGAGATACAGAAAATCTGTAGAGCGGAAGAATTCCTTCGAGAGCTCCTCGATGCCGTCTGAATCGTTGAGCAGATGCTCGAGTTTGACCGGTAGCTCCGCGAGCTCCTGCGCATGAAAGCGAGCTTCTTCGACAGAAAGCACGCCACGCACCTGGCCCAGGTACATGCCGAGCAGGTAAAGCGCAATCATCTGAGAAGTGAAAGCCTTGGTCGAGGCAACGCCAATCTCAGGACCAGCGTGCGTCAGGATCGTCCCATCGGCTTCGCGAACGATCATCGAACCCTGCACGTTGCAGATCGCTAACACGCAGGCGCCGAGCTCTTTTGCTTCACGCAGTGCAGCGATCGTATCGGCCGTCTCTCCGGATTGAGAAATCACCAGCAACAACGAGTTTTCATCCATCACCGGATCGCGATAACGAAACTCCGAAGCGTAATCGACGTCAACCGGTATCCGCGCGAGCTGCTCGATCATGTATTTACCGGCGAGACCTGCGTGCCACGAAGTGCCACAAGCGGCAATCTTGATCGACGTGAACCGTTTGAAGTCGGCCTCCGTGATGTTTGCCATCTCGTCGAGAAACACCTGACCGCTGTCGAGTGATATCCGTCCCTGCACGGTGTCGCGAACGGAGCGCGGCTGCTCGTAAATCTCTTTGAGCATGAAGTGCTTGAAGCCGCCCTTCTCCGCCATGATCGGATCCCACGTGATTCTTTGAATAGAAGGCTGAACTGAGTTGCCTTCGAAATCTGTAACGCGCACTGCGTCTCTGTTGATGACAGCGATCTCGCCGTCGCCGAGAAAGAAGACGTCGCGTGTGTGTTGCAGAATCGGCGGGATGTCGGAAGCCACGAAGAACTCGCGGTCGCCTAAACCGATAACGACTGGCGGGCCCTGGCGAACAGCAATGATCGTGTCGGGTTCGTCAGCGTTGATGATCGAGAGTGCAAAGATTCCGCGCAGTTCAGCCACAGCCAAGCGCACCGCTTGCTCGAACGAGGAGTCCTTTTTGAGATGCTCTTCGATGAGGTGAGCCATGATCTCTGTGTCGGTTTCAGTGACGAAGTGGTGATCGGATTTGCGTAGTCGTTCTTTTAACTGGAGATAGTTTTCGATGATGCCGTTGTGAACGACGACGACGCGGCCGGTGCAGTCGCGATGCGGGTGTGCATTTTCTTCAGTGGGACGGCCGTGTGTTGCCCAGCGTGTGTGGCCGATGCCGTAAGTGCCGTCGAGTGGACTGAGGCGAATGGTCTCTTCGAGGTTGCGCAGTTTTCCCTCGGCGCGACGAATCTCGAGATCGTGCTCTTCGTTCACGACCGCGATACCGGCTGAGTCGTAGCCGCGATATTCGAGTTTACGCAGCCCATCGATGATGAGGGGCACGACTTGCTTGTTTCCTACGTAGCCAACAATTCCACACATGCTTTGTGTTAACTCCTCTTATCCGCAGATTACGCAGATTATTTCAGATTCTTTTTTACCTTTGCCGGGACGCCGGCGACCAGTGAGTCCGGGGGGACGTCCTCCGTCACCACCGAGCCGGCGGCTGTCATCGAGCGAGCACCGACACGAACCGGAGCGACCAGCATCGTGTCTGAACCGACTTTCACGTCATCTTCGATGATGGTTTCGTGTTTGTGTTTGCCGTCGTAGTTACACGTCACAGTTCCGGCGCCGATGTTTGTACGCTCACCAATCGTCGCATCGCCAAGATACGTCAGATGCATCGCCTTGGTGCCGCGTTTCAAGCGAGATTTCTTTACCTCGACAAAATTTCCGACCGTCGCTTTCTCTTCAAGCACCGCGTTCATGCGCAGGTGTGCAAAAGGTCCGACCGCGGAGTTCGATTCGAGCAGCGAATCGACCACGATTGAGTGATCCTTAACGACCACGTTGTCACCCAGACGCGAGTTTGTGATGCGCGCGCCGGAAAGAATCACGCAACCTTCGCCGATGATTGTTTTTCCTTCGATTGTGACGTTGGGATAAATAATCGTGTCGCGGCCAATTTGAGCTTCGGCGCTGATGTATGCGTGCGACGGATCGATAAATGTCACGCCGTCTTCGATCATCAGTTTTCGAATGGCGGAGCGGCGAATGAGGTTTTCGAACTCGGCGAGCTCGGCGCGCGTGTTGATTCCGGCAACCTCGCGGCTGTCGCCATGGAGATAAACGCTGACTGTTCCACCACTCGCAAGAATGATCTCGGCGACGTCCGTCAGATAATACTCGCCCTGGTCGTTCGCCGGCTCGACTTTGCGCAGTGCACGATACAACTCTTTCGCGTCAAAGCAGTAGATGCCGGAGTTGATCTCTTTGACGAGGCGCTGCTCTTCCGTGGCATCGCGGTGCTCGACGATTTTCTGAAACGAATCGTTCTGGTCACGAACGATGCGGCCGTAGCCGGTCGGGTTTTCAAGACGAACACTCAGGATCGTGCAGGCTGCCCCGGCATTGTTGTGATGATCGATAAGCTTCCGAAGCGTGTCAGTCTTAATCATTGGCACGTCGCCCGACAGAATCAGGACGAGTGAGTCAGTGTTTTCGAGTTCGCTTCGCGCTGACTCAACGGCATCGCCGGTTCCGCGTTGTTGTGCCTGCAACACCGGCCGTACAAGATCGCCGGCTTCGGCGAGCGCGGCACGCTCAACTTCTTCTGCCTGATGACCCACCACTACCAGAATCGCCTGTGGATCCAGCACCTTTGCCGCTCTAACGACGTGCGCGATCAACGGCGAGCCGCCAAGCTCGTGCAGAACCTTGGCACGGTTCGACTTCATTCTGGTTCCGAGGCCGGCGGCCATGATTAGAACATTGAGTGGTTTTTGCGACATCGAGATTTCTTAGACAGTGACCGGGGCGAGTGCCTGCTTGCGACAATGCATGACGACTTCTGCGAGACGATCCGAGTTGTGTCTGACTTTCTCGCCGTCGTACAGCAAGTCAGCGCGGACGACTTCCGTCGTCTGATCGAGCGCATCGTCAATCGGATCGTCGATACCGATTTGATAAGCGCCTTCGGCAGCATAAAGATCAGCCTGCTCTTTACTGATTCGCCGGTTGTTGACGACGACAAAATCGAAATGGATCTCTGGGGCGTACTTCTTGATCGTCTCGAGATGTTTGCGC
>Ga0068871_100002424_pt1 | contig 12735 bp, 11 predicted proteins | sample KBSMisM72_FD_72750 | JGI IMG/M metagenome (GOLD analysis project Ga0068871, IMG submission 72750) | Miscanthus rhizosphere microbial communities from Kellogg Biological Station, Michigan, USA - KBS Miscanthus M7-2 | ecosystem: Host-associated > Plants > Roots > Rhizosphere > Soil ... | reverse complement strand
GCTGCTTGTAGAACAGCACCGCGATGATGACGATCATCGCGCCGTGCACGGGCCACAGCCCAAGCCATCCCGGAATCTTTTCCTGCGCGGTCCACGCCTGGAAGATGGAGAGAAGGTTGTTGTAGAGCGCGTACACGAGCACCGCGAGGAAGAGGTTCCACGAGCGGCCGGAACGCGGGTTCACGAACGAAAGCGGCACGGCGAAGAGCGCCATGATGAGCACTGCCATCGGCAGCGCGATGCGCCAGTGCAGCTCGGCGATCTGGTCGGGCTTGTGCTCCGCCCACAGGTCCGCGGTCGTCATGCCCTTGGTCGTGGGCGCGCCCGGTTTCGCCTCGCGCGGCTCGATGCGCAGGTAGTACTTGTCGAAATCCACCGTGCGGTAGTCCACCATGCCCGGCGTGCCTTCGTAGCGGCGGCCGTTCTCGAGCACGATGAATCGATCGCCGTTCGCGGCGGTCTCGGTGAAGCCCTTCGCCGCCACCATCACGCCCAGGCGCCCGTTCTGCGTGGACTGGACGAAGACGTTGTTCACGACCGCGTCGCCTTCGGAGAGCTTGTCCACGAAGAACACGCGGTCTGCATTGCGCGACTCGCGGAAAATGCCGGGCGTGATGCTCGACACCTCGTCGCGGCTTTCGAGGAGGCTCTGGTAAACGACGCTCTGCGCCAGCGACCACGGCGAGAGCACGAGCGAGAGAAGCGCGCAGATGACGGCCACGGGAAGCGCGAACTGGAGCACGGGCCTCACCCAGGCGGCAATCGACAGGCCCGAGGCGAACCACACCGTCATCTCGCTATCGCGATAGCTCCGCGTGAGGGCGAGCAGCACGGCGATGAAAACCGCGATGCCCAGGAGCACGGGAAGGTTGCTCAAGATCCCGAAAGCGATGAGGCCCAGCACGGCCTCCGGCAACACGTCGCCGCTCGCCGCCTTGCCGAGCATGAGGATCAGAAGACGCGTGAGGATGAGGGCGAGCAGGACGCCCACCACCGAGATCGCGATGAGGCTGAATTCGCGGACGAGGCTGCGTTGGAAAATCACGACGCAAGTATAATCCTCGCACTATGGATTTCATCGTCCGAACCGGCAGTTTCGACAAGCCCCGCAGCGGCTGCATCGTGGCGGGCGTCTTCGAAGGACGCAGGCTCACGCCCGCGGCGAAAGCGATCGATGCCACTTCGCGTGGCCACATCGCGGAGGTCCTGAAGAGCGGCGACCTGGAAGGCAAGGTCGGCGCCACCCTTCTCCTCCACAAGGTGCCGCGGGTCGGCGCCGATCGCGTCCTCCTCGTGGGCCTGGGGCGCGAGCGCGACCTCGCGGAGTCGCAGTTCCGCGCCGCATTGGCCGCCGCCGTTCGCGCGCTGCGCGGCACGGGCAGCGCCGAGGTCACTTTCCCGCTCACCGCGCCCGTGAAGGGCCGCGACATCGGCTGGCTCGCCGAGCAGGCCGTGATCGCCATAAAGGACGGCACGTACCGCTTCGACCGCATGAAGAGCAAGCCGGCCGATGCGAAGCGCGCAATCCGCAAGGTCACGTTCGTCGTGGCCAACAAGGGCGATGTGGCGCTGGTGGAACGCGGTGTGGCGCGCGGCGAAGCCATTGGCGAAGGCGTGGCCCTTGCCAAGGATCTGGGCAACCTGCCCGGAAACGTCTGCACGCCGGCCTACCTCGCCGAGCAGGCGCAGGAGCTCGCCAAGCGCCACGGCATGAAGGCGGAGATCCTGGAGCGCAAGGACATGGAGCGCCTCGGCATGGGCTGCTTCCTCGCGGTCGCGCAGGGAAGCCGCCAGCCGCCCAAGCTCATCGTCGTCGAATATCGCGGCGGTGCGAAGAACGCCGCGCCCATAGCGCTCGTCGGCAAGGGCATCACGTTCGACACGGGCGGCATCTCGATCAAGCCGGCGCCCGAGATGGACGAGATGAAGTTCGACATGTGCGGCGCGGCGAGCGTGCTGGGTGCGCTCCGCGCGGCCGCGCTCATGCGCTTGCCGATCAACATCGTGGGCGTGATCCCCGCGACGGAAAACATGCCCGACGGCAACGCCATCAAGCCGGGCGACATCGTCACCACGATGTCCGGACAGACGGTCGAGATCCTGAATACCGATGCCGAAGGCCGCCTCATCCTGTGCGACGCCCTTACCTACGTCGAGAAGTACAAGCCGGCCGCGGTGATCGACATCGCCACGCTCACCGGCGCCATGGTGATCGCGCTGGGCCACGTCGCAACGGGAATGTTCTCCAACAGCGATTCGCTCGCGCGGGAAGTCATCGATGCCGGGAATGCCTCGTGGGATCGCGCCTGGCACATGCCGCTCTGGGACGACTACCAGGACATGCTGAAGTCGAACTTCGCGGACTTTCCCAACATCGGCACGCGCGCCGGCGGCTCGGTCACGGCGGCCTGCTTCCTTTCGCGCTTCACGAAGTCGTACCCCTGGGCGCATCTGGACATCGCCGGGACCGCGTGGAAATCCGGCGCCGACAAGGGCGCGACGGGACGACCCGTGGCCCTGCTTTCGCACTTCCTCGTCAAGCGCGCGGCGTGACGCGCATCGATTTCTACCGTTACGCCGAGGACAAGCTTCGCTTCGCCTGCCGCCTCGCCGCCAAGGCGCACACCGCCTCGAGCCGCCTCGTGGTGTATTCGCCGCAGCGTGATGTCCTCCAGGAGTTCGACCGCTCGCTCTGGACCTTCCAGTCCACCGGATTCGTCCCGCACTGCTTCGTCGAGGCGCCGATCGCCGATGAAACTCCGGTGGTGCTCGCAACGTCGGGCGACGCGCTGCCGCATCACGACGTGCTCCTCAACCTCGGCGACGAATGGCCGCCCTTTTTCTCGTCCTTCGAGCGCCTGCTGGAAGTCGTGGGCGCCGGTGAGGATGACAAGGGGAAGGCTCGCGAGCGGTATGCGTTCTACAAGAAGCGCGGCTACGATATCCGCGTGAACGACGTGGAAGGCTAGCGTGGCCGGCGACAAGGACGTGATGGGCAAGGCCGATGCGCTGCTGCAGCGGCATGCGGTCGGCACCGAAACCGGCGGCGTCCCCGTGCTCACGGATTTCGTCCACGATCCTCGGGCCAAGGCGCTCGCGGACGATCTCGCGCGCGACGTGTTCAATCGCGTGATGGCGGAAGTCGAAGGACGACTCGCCGCGGACCTGGAGAAGCGCCTCGTGCAGCATCTCGTGCCGCAGGTCCACACCGCGGTCGCAAGCGCGCTGGGTGACCTGCACCAGGAGCTGGCCAACGCCATCGGCGACGCCGTCGCCGCGGCCCTCAGGGACCGCCAGCTAAAATAAGAGGTTCATGGAGCTCGCAAAAGCCTTCGACCCCCACGGGATCGAGTCGCGCTGGTATCCCTTCTGGGAGTCGAAGGGCTATTTCAAGGCCGGCTTCGACCCCGCGCGCCAATCCTTCTCGATCCAGCTGCCCCCGCCGAACGTGACGGGCACGCTCCACATGGGCCACGCCTACCAGCAGACGCTCATGGATATCCTCACCCGCTACCACCGCATGAAGGGCTACAACGTCCTGTGGCAGCCGGGAACCGATCACGCCGGCATCGCGACGCAGATGGTGGTGGAGCGCCAGCTCGAAGCCGAGAGCACGTCGCGTCGCGCGATGGGCCGCGAAGCGTTCGTGAAGCGCGTGTGGGAGTGGAAGGAAAAGTCCGGCTCGACCATCACGCGCCAGATGCGGCGCCTGGGAGCTTCGTGCGACTGGTCGCGCGAGTACTTCACGATGGATGCGCCCCGCTCGCGCGCCGTCACGGAAGTCTTCGTGCGGCTCTTCGAGCAGGGCCTCATCTATCGCGGCAAGCGGCTGGTGAGCTGGGACCCCGTGCTTCAGACGGCGGTCTCCGACCTCGAGGTGGAATCGAGCGAGGAGAACGGCACGCTCTGGCACCTGCGCTATCCGCTCGAGGACGGAAGCGGACACATCGTGGTGGCGACCACGCGGCCCGAGACGATGCTGGGTGACGTCGCGGTCGCGGTGCATCCGGATGACGAGCGCTACGCGAAGCTCGTCGGCAAACCGGTGCGCCTGCCGCTCGCCGACCGCCTGATCCCGGTCATCGCCGACACATACGTCGATCGTGAGTTCGGCACGGGTGTCGTGAAGATCACGCCAGCGCACGACTTCAACGACTTCCAGGTGGGCGTGCGCCACGGGCTGGCACCCATCTCGATCTTCACGCTCGAAGCGCGCGTGAACGAGAATGCGCCGCTCCCCTACCAGGGGCTGGATCGATTCGAGGCGAGGAAGCGCGTGCTGGCCGATCTCGAGAAAGCCGGCCTCGTCGAGAGCAAGAAGCCCCACAAGCTCATGGTGCCGCGCTCGCAGCGCACCGACGCGATCGTCGAACCCATGCTCTCGGACCAATGGTTCGTTCGCATGGAGGGCATGGCGAAGAAGGGCCTGGAAGCGGTCGCGAAGGGCGACACACGCTTCGTGCCGCCCGAATGGACCAAGATCTACGACCAGTGGCTGGCGAACATCCAGGACTGGTGCATCTCGCGACAGCTCTGGTGGGGACACCAGATCCCCGCCTGGTACGCGGACGACGGCACGCCTTTCGTGGGGCGCACATTCGAGGATGCGAAGAAGCACGCGACCGCCGCGGGCAAGACGATCAAGCCGGAGGGGCGCGATCCCGATGTGCTCGACACATGGTTCTCGTCGGCACTCGTGCCGTTCACCACGCTCGGCTGGCCGGATGAAAAGGAGTTCGAGCGCGAGCGGCGCTTCTACCTGCCCTCCTCCGTGCTCGTCACCGGCTTCGACATCATCTTCTTCTGGGTCGCGCGCATGATCATGACGGCCCTGCAGTTCACGGGCGTGACCGCCTTCCACCACGTGTACATCAACGCCATCGTGCGCGACGCCGAGGGCCAGAAGATGTCCAAGTCGAAGGGCAACACCATCGATCCGCTCGATGTGATCGACGGCATCGAGTTCGACGCTCTATTGGACAAATCCACGCAGGGCCTCATGCTGGCGGCACACAAGGAAGCGGCGGCCAAGCGAATCAAGCGCGACTACCCCGGCGGCATTCCCGCGTATGGCGCCGATGCGCTGCGCTTCACCTTCGCCTCGCTCTCGACGCTGGGGCGCACGCTCAACTTCGACCTGAAGCGCTGCGAGGGCTACCGCAGCTTCTGCAACAAGCTCTGGAACGCGACGCGCTTCGTGCTCATGAACACGGAGGGCAAGGATACGGGGCTGGACGAGTCGAGACCCGTGGAGCTTTCCGTCGCCGACCGCTGGATCGTGAGCCGGCTGCAGCGCGCCGAGACGGCCGTGGCGCAAGCGCTCGCCGAGTACCGCTTCGACGTCGCGGCGCGCGAGATCTACGAATTCGTCTATGAGTACTGCGATTGGTACGTCGAGATCGCGAAGGTGGAGCTCGCCAACGGCAATGACGCGCAGCAGCGCGGCTCGCGACGCACGTTGATCCGCGTGCTGGAAACGACGATGCGCCTCGCGCATCCGATCATCCCCTTCATCACCGAGGAGCTTTGGCAGAAGGTCGCGCCGCTCGCAGGCCGTACCGGGGAGAGCATCATGATGGCGCGCTACCCAGAGCCCCAGCCCGCGAAGATCGACGAGAAGGCCGAAGCCGAAGTGACGCTCTGGAAAGAGCAGGTCGACGCGACGCGCAACCTGAAAGCCACCAACAACATCGGCCCGGGCGAGAAGGTCGTTCTTTACGCGCAGCCCAAGCAGGCACACGCCCCGTGGCAGCACGCGCCGTGGTCGGCGCTCGCGCGCCTGTCGGAGATTCGCCTGGGGGACGTTCCCGCGGGCACGCTCGCGGCGTCCACGGCCACGACCAACGGCACCCTCTCGATCGTGCTGCCCGCGATCGACAAGAATGCGGAGCGCGGCAGGCTCGGCAAGGAGATCGCAAGGCTCGAAGGCGAGATCGAAAAAGCTCGCACGAACCTGGGCAATACGTCGTTCGTGGAGCGCGCCCCACCCGCGGTGGTCGAGCAGATGAAGAAACGACTCGCCGAATTCGAGGCCAAGCACTCCGACATGCGCTCGCAGCTCGGCAAGCTGGGCTAGCGAGTGCCGATACCGGAAAGCCTCCGCGCCCTTCGCTCGCCGAGGTTTCGCCGCTACTTCATCGGCCAGACCGTCTCGATGATCGGGACGTGGATCCAGTCGGTGGCGTTCATGTGGCTCGCCTACCGGATCTCCGGGTCCACGTGGTTCACGGGGCTCATCGGCTTCCTTGCGAGCATTCCGCATCTGTTCCTGACACCGATCGCCGGCGTCCTCGGCGATCGCGTGAACCGGCGCAATCTGCTGATCGCGGTGCTATCGCTGATGGCGGCCGTTTCAGTGGCACTCGCCCTGCTTTCGGGCCTGGACCTCGTTTCCATGCCCGCCCTTGCCGCCGTCGCGTTCATCACCGGCGTCTGCAGCGCATTCGAGATTCCCACCCGGCAATCGATCTTCGTCCAGCTTCTCGACAACAAGGAAGACCTGCCCAACGCAGTCGCGCTCAACTCGGTCCTGATGAACGGCACACGGCTCATCGGCCCTTCCATCGGCGGCGTGATCATTGCGGCGTTCGGGGAAACGGTCTGCTTCGTCATCAACGCCGTCTCGTACACCGCGGTCGTCGGCGCTCTCATGGGATTGAAGGTAAGCCCGCGACCGAAGCGCGCGCCCAGCCATCCGCTGCACGATCTCGCCGACGGGTGGCGCTACTCGATGGGGCAGCTCACGGTGCGCCGGATGCTGTTCACGCTCGCGGCCCTGAGCCTGTCGATCAGTCCCTACGCCACGCTGATGCCGGCGATCGTGGTGAAGGTGTTCGATCGCGGCGCGGAGACGGTCGGCCTTTTCATCGGCGCGGTCGGCCTGGGCGCCTTCATCGCGGCGATCCACCTGGCCATGAAGCCGAACATTCGCGGCCTCGGCAAGTGGATCGGGCTCGCACCGGTGATCGCGGGCCTGGGCGCCATCGGATTCGGGTTCTCGCGCTGGATCCCGCTCTCCTTCTTCCTGCTGATGCTGGAAGGCTTCGGCATGTTCATGTTGGGCGCGACTTGCAACACGATCCTGCAGACCATCGTGGACGAGGAGAAGCGAAGCCGCGTGCTTTCCTACTACGCCATGTTCTTCGTCGGGAGCGCGCCCATTGGCCACTACTTCGGCGGCTGGCTCGCCGACCACGTGGGCGCTACCACCACCTTCGTGATCGGTGGCGCCATCTGCCTCGCTTCCGGGATCATCTTCATGCTGCAGCTCGACACGTTCCGCTCCCACCTGCGCAAGGCGTACGTCGCGCGCGGTATCATGCTTTCGCTCGAAGACACCCAGGCCATCAAGCCATGACCACCCTCGCGGGAAAGACGCTGTTCATCACCGGCGGCTCGCGCGGCATCGGCCGCGAGATCGCGATCCGCGCGGCGCGCGACGGGGCCAATGTCGTCGTCGCCGCCAAGACAGCAGAGCCTCATCCGAAGCTCCCGGGGACGATCCACACCGTCGCCGAAGAGATCGAGAAGGCCGGCGGCAAGGCGCTGCCGATCCAGCTCGACGTACGCGACGATGCTGCGATCGCGGCGGCCATCGAGCAGACGGTGAAGGCGTTCGGCGGCCTCGACATCCTCGTCAACAACGCGAGCGCGATCAGCCTGACGCCGACCCTCGCCACGCCCGCCAGGCGTTTCGACCTGATGATGACGGTCAACGCTCGCGCGACGTTCCTCTGCTCGCAGGCGGCGATCGCTCACCTGAAGAAATCGAAGAATGCGCACATCCTCACGCTTTCGCCGCCGCTCTCCATGAAGGCGAAGTGGTTCGCCGGCCACGTGGCCTACACGATGTCCAAGTACGGGATGAGCATGTGCACCCTCGGCATGGCCGAGGAATTCAAGGGCGATGGCATCGGGGTGAATTCGCTCTGGCCGCGCACGACCATCGCCACGGCCGCGGTGGAAGTGCACTTTCCCGAGGCGATCCTCAAGGCGAGCCGCACCGCGGCGATCATGGCCGATGCCGCGCACGTGATCCTCACCAGCGACGCGCGCGCGAACACCGGCAACTTCTACATCGACGAGGAAGTGCTGAAGAAGGCCGGAACGAAAAACTTCGACCGCTACGCCGTCACGCCGGGCGTGCCGCTCTTCCAGGACCTGTTCGTCGAATAGCCGGTCTTCACGGCCCAGGGTTCAGGCATTGCGGATGGTCACGAGCTTCGACAAGCCGAACAGGTTGACCTCCTGGATCGCCTGCACTTTCCAGTCGTGGCGCATCACATGCTCATCCAGCGAGAAATCCGAGCGGAACCCGACGACATTCGCGAGCGGCCGCACCATGCGCTCGAGGAGCCACCACGCGCGGGCGCCGCTGAAGTGGTTGAGGACGAAGATGAGGCCGTCCTTGCGGCAGACGCGGCGCGCTTCGGCGACGAGCTGCGCCGGATGCGGCGTGACCGACAGCACGTACGCCAATACCACGCAGTCGAACGAGCCGTCGGCGAAGTCGAGCTTCTCGCCGTCCATCAGTCGCAGCCGTATGTCGCGGCCGGGGAGCCGCTCGGCCCTGCGCTGCGCGCGTGCCAGCATGTCCTCGCAGATATCGACGCCCGTGATGGCGAAGTCCTTCGAGTAGAGCGGCAGCGTGAGGCCGGTGCCCACGCCGATCTCGAGAATCGAATGGCCCTCGGTGCATTGTGAAGAGGCGGTGCGCGCGAGCTCCCGGCGACCGTGCTCGAACACCGCCCCTTCGACGCGATCGTAGACCGGCGCGATACGGTGGTATGTGCGAACGACGTCGATGAACGAGGCGCTGCCGTTCGTTCCCCGGGAACTCTTCATGCGATGCAGCCGCGCCCTACCGTTTCTTCATGAAGAAGGTGAATTCGGCGCCTTCCGAATGCGAGAGGAGCTCGTTGCCCGTCTGCTTGCAGAACGCCTGGAAGTCCTTCACGGAGCCGGGATCGGTCGCCATCACCTTCAGCACCTGGCCGGCGCTGAGGTCACCCAGCGCCTTTTTCGCGCGCAGGATCGGAAGGGGACAGTTGAGCCCGCGAACATCGAGCTCCCGGTCGAATGCTTGCATCGTTTGTGTTCTCCGAAGGACATGAATTTTAACATCTTGAAGGCGGGCAAGCCCTGCGCTACAGTGCCTGCGCCGGGGAAGGCAGGCTCCCCGGGGCGGCCAGGCCGCCGCGACGGTGTCCGTCCAAGGCCTGCTTCCGCAACCTACGGAGGCGAGGACACCGCATGCAACCCACCACACCGTCGTTTCGCGAGGCGCTGCGCTTCTGGCTGAAGCTGGGATTCATCAGCTTCGGCGGGCCCGCGGGGCAGATCGCGATCATGCATCGTGAGCTGGTCGAGCGCAGGCGCTGGATCTCGGAGCGGCGATTCCTGCACGCGCTCAACTACTGCATGCTGCTGCCCGGCCCCGAGGCGCAGCAGCTCGCGACCTACATCGGTTGGCTCCTGCACGGCACCCGGGGCGGCATCGTGGCCGGTGCCCTCTTCGTGCTGCCTTCGCTCGTGCTCCTGATCGCCCTCTCGTGGATCTACGTGCGCTTCGGCAGCGTGCCGGCGATCGCGGCGATCCTCTACGGCGTGAAGCCCGCGGTCGTCGCGATCGTGCTCGCCGCGGCGTGGCGTATCGGATCGCGCGCGCTGCACAACGCCGCGCTCTGGGCGGTCGCGATCGCGGCATTCCTCGCGCTGTTCGCCGCCGATGCGCCCTTCCCGCTCGTCATCGCCGTCGCGGCCGCGGTGGGATTCGTCGGTGGGCGCCTGGCGCCTCGCGCATTCGCGCTCACGGCACACGGTCCCGCGAAAGCGAAAGGCGTGGGTCCCGCGGTGATCGACGACGAGACACCCACGCCGGAGCACGCGAAGTATTCGGCCCCGCGGCTCATCCGGATGACCTTCGTGTTCGTGTCGTTGTGGGCCATCGTCCTGGCCTGCCTCGTGGCCCTCGCCGGATGGCGCGGCGCCCTCGCCCAGATGGGATGGTTCTTCACCAAGGCCGCGTTGGTGACCTTCGGCGGCGCCTATGCCGTGCTTCCCTACGTGATCCAGGGCGCGGTGGAGGATTACGCGTGGCTTGCGGCGCCGCAGATGATCGATGGGCTGGCGCTCGGCGAGAGCACGCCCGGACCCCTCATCATGATCGTCGCCTTCGTCGGTTTCCTGGGCGGTTGGACCCAGCAGGCGCTCGGGCCTGATGCGCTCGCCGTGGGCGCAATCGCGGGTGCGTGCGTGGCGACCTTCTTCACGTTCCTGCCATCGTTCCTCTTCATCCTCGCCGGCGGCCCGCTGGTGGAGAGCACGCGCGACGACGTGAAGCTCACCGCGCCGCTTACGGCCATCACGGCCGCGGTGGTGGGCGTGATCGTGAACCTCGCGGTGTATTTCGCCTGGCACGTGATCCTGCCGGGGGGATCGTTCGACTGGCCGAGCGCGGTCATCGCGGTGGTCGCAGCGGTGCTTCTCGTCACGAAAAAATCGGAGGTGATTCCGGTGATCGCGGGAAGCGGCGCGATCGGCCTCGCGCTGTGGGGATTCGGGATCTACCGCGCGACGTAGGAGCCGGACTTGCCGCCGTGTTTCTCGACGAGGCGAATCTCCTCCATCGTCATGCCGCGATCGACCGCCTTGCACATGTCGTAGACGGTGAGCAGCCCCACCTGCACCGCCGTGAGCGCTTCCATCTCGACGCCGGTGCGCGCGGTGCACTCGACCGTCGCGCGGCATTCGATGCGCGAAGCCTTCCTGTCGAGCATGAATTCGACGTTCACGGATGTCAGCGGCACTGGGTGGCACAGCGGTACGAGCTCGGAGGTCTTTTTCGCCGCCTGGATCGCCGCGATCCGCGCGACACCGAGCACGTCGCCCTTTTTCGCGGTGCCCGAGGCGACGATCTCGAGCGTGGCGGGCCGCATGCGGATGAATCCCGAGGCCGTTGCCGTCCGGTGAGTCTCTGACTTGGCGCCCACGTCAACCATCCGGGCCGCGCCGCGTTCGTCGAAATGGGTCAGCTTTTCCGTCATAATTCATCATAGCAGCACCGTCCCCGCGGCCCGCCGATGAACGTTCGCCCCCTCCTGATCACGCTGTCGCTTTGCATCGCCGCCACTCCGTGCGGCGCGCAAACGCTTCCGGATCTTGGCGACATCTCCGCGGCCACGCTTTCCGAGCAGCAGGAAAAGACGATCGGCAATCGCATCATGCGCGAGGTGCGCATCGACAAGGACTACATCGAAGACCCGGAGATCTTCGACTACATCAATTCCCTGGGCCAACGGCTCCTCGCCACCGCCGACACACCCCATCAGGACATCGACTTCTTCGTGGTCCGCGACGAGACGATCAACGCTTTCGCAATGGTCGGCGGCCACATCGGCGTGCACACGGGCCTCATCCTCCTCACCCAAACGGAGTCCGAGCTTGCGGGCGTCGTGGCGCACGAAATCGGCCACGTGCTCCAGAAGCACCAGGCGCGCTTCCTCGCCGGGCAGAGCAAGAGTTCCTGGACCTCCCTCGCGGCGCTGGCACTCGCCCTCATCGCTTCGCGCAGCAACAGCAACCAGGGTGCGCAAGTGACGGAAGCCGCGGTCGCCACCGCCGGCGCGCTGCAGATCCAGACCGCCATCGACTACACGCGCGAGCACGAGCGGGAAGCCGACCGTGTGGGGCTCACGCTCCTCCAGCGAGCCGGCTTCGACCCGCGCGGCATGGCGAACTTCTTCGATCGCATGCTCAAGGCCAACCGGCTGAATGAATTCAAGGGAGCGCCCTCGTACCTGCGCACCCACCCGCTCACCACGGAGCGGATCGCGGACATCCAGGATCGCATCGAGCACGGGCGCGAACCGATCCTGTCGATGATGTCGTCGGATTCCTTCGAATATCGCCTCGCGCGGGCGCGCGTGCGGGCAACGTCGGACGTGCCGTCGGAGGCGATCAAGTACTTCCGCGCCCAGCTCGAGGACAAGACCATCGTCCGGCCCCGCGAGGAAGTCTACGGCCTTGCGGTCTCGCTGCAGCGGGCGCGCGAGTTCGATGCGGCATGGAACACCCTGGAGCCGCTCCTCAAGGGTCCCAACGCCCACCCGGCCTTCCTCGTCCTCGCGGGACGGATCAAGGCGGACATGCGTCGCGATAACGAGGCATTCGAGATCTATCGCGCCGCGCTGAACGCGCATCCCGGCTATCGCGCGCTGGTGTATGCGTACAACGAGCTGCTGCAGCAAACCGGGCGCACGCGCGAATCGCTGGCCGATCTCGAGGAGCGCACGCGCGGCAATCCGGACGACGCGCGTCTCTACGACCTGAAGGCGCGCGCCATGGAAGCGTCCGGGCGATCCGTCGGCCAGCACCGCGCGCAGGCGGAGGCGTATTTCCGCCGCGGCAACCTCGCCGCGGCCGTCGATCAGCTCGAGATCGCCACCAAGCAGGTGCGCGGCAGCGACTTCTACGAGCTGTCCACCGCCGAATCGCGCCTGCGCGAGCTGCGCCAGCAGCTCGAGAACGAACGCGCCGCCGAGAAGGCGCTCAAGATCAGCTGATGCGACCGCTACTCGTGGTGCTCGCCGCGCTCGCGGCGGCGGCAGGCTTGCCTTGCGGCGCACAAACCCCGCCCGTCGCGGATTTGTTCATCCGCCCCGAAAAGGGCCATTGCATCGCATGCCACCAGGTGCCCGAAGGGGCGGGACCGCGAACGAACGCCGACCTGGGGCC
>Ga0068871_100002420_pt1 | contig 12742 bp, 12 predicted proteins | sample KBSMisM72_FD_72750 | JGI IMG/M metagenome (GOLD analysis project Ga0068871, IMG submission 72750) | Miscanthus rhizosphere microbial communities from Kellogg Biological Station, Michigan, USA - KBS Miscanthus M7-2 | ecosystem: Host-associated > Plants > Roots > Rhizosphere > Soil ... | reverse complement strand
GTTTCTATCAATAATTTAATGAGATGCTGTCCTAGTAAACCATTGGACCCAGTGATCATTATTTTCATGGCCTGTATTTGTTAATAAATTAAATAATTAAGATCGGTACAAATATCTGTTATTTCTGGGTAAAGATATGGTTAGCCTCATTGCACCTTCAATGAGTGTAATTCCAGAACCGGTAAGAAATAAAGGGCAATGCAAAAAAAATGACTGCCTTCGAAAACAGTCATTACTAAAATCAGTTGGTATCATTATTTCTTCCTGAAGAAGATCCTGATAGGCACACCAGTAAATTTAAAATGTGAGCGCATTTGGTTCTCCAGGTAATTTTTGTAGGGTGCCTTGATATCGTCAGGATAATTGCAGAAGAAGGCAAAAGATGGAACTACCACCGGCAACTGGGTAACATATTTTATTTTAACCTGGTTACCACGTACCACCGGGGCATGATAAGATTCTACTGCTTTTAACATGATGTCATTAAGCCTGGAAGTTGGAATATGCTGTTTCCTGTTTTCATATACTTCCAGTGATGATTCAATGGCTTTGAATATCCTTGTCTTTTCAGTTGCTGAAATAAATAAAACAGGCAGATCAGTAAATGGCGCAAAGCGTTTTTTTAATGCTGCTTCATAATCCCTGGCTGTATTGGTTTCTTTATCCATCACATCCCATTTGTTTACCAGTACCACAATACCCTTACCTTTTTTTACGGCCATAGCAAAGATGCTGAGATCCTGTGCTGAGATACCTTTTTCTGCATCCAGTACCAGCATACAAACATCTGCTTCATCCATTGCTTTCACCGCACGGATGACAGAATAAAATTCCAGGTCCTCACTTACCTTTGTTTTGCGGCGGATACCGGCAGTATCTATCAAAATAAATTCCTTTCCGTACAAATTATAGTGCGTGTGAATAGTATCTCTTGTGGTGCCGGCAATATCACTTACGATGGTACGCTCTTGTCCTATTAATGCATTCAGCAAAGACGATTTGCCTACATTGGGCTGGCCAATGATGGCAAACTTAGGCAATTGTTTTTCTTCCGGAAACACTTCATCATCTGGTATCAGTTTAACAACATCATCCAGCAGGTCACCCGTACCTGTTCCACTGATAGAAGATAAAAAATGGATGTTTTCAAAACCAAGGCTGTAAAATTCCGATGCTTCTAATAACCTGTCGTGGTTATCAACTTTGTTCACCACTAAAAAAACAGGCTTGGAAGTTTTGCGCAATAATTTAGTCATCGACTCATCCAGGTCAGTAATACCGGTAGCAACATCCACCATAAAAATGATAACGTCTGTTTCCTCTAATGCAATGAGTACCTGTTTGCGAATTTCTCTTTCAAATACATCTTCACTTTTTGCCACAAAGCCTCCCGTATCAATCACGTTAAATGATTTGCCGCTCCATTCTGCTACACCATATTGCCTGTCTCTTGTCACACCACTTTCATCATCCACAATGGCTTTGCGCTGCTCCAGCAAACGATTAAAGAATGTGCTTTTTCCAACATTTGGTCTTCCTACTATTGCTACTGTAAAACTCATAATTATTTATTTAAAATTTTAAGAGCTGAATTTTAAACTCAACATTCAAAATTTATAGCTCAAAATTTCTAATACCCATATTCTTTCAAATGCGTTTCATTGTCTCTCCACTTTGGCCTAACCTTCACATACAGTTCCAGGAATACTTTGCTTCCCAAAAACTCTTCAATATCTTTTCTTGCCAGTGTACCCAATTGTTTAATCATCTTTCCGCCTTCTCCCAATATAATACCTTTTTGTGTATCTCTCTGTACAATGATATCTGCCTGTATTTTTATTAGTGTTGCCTTTTCTTTAAACTCCTGGATCAGCACAGTACTGTGATAAGGGATTTCTTCGCCGTACAATAAAAATATTTTTTCTCTTATCAATTCACTTACAAAAAACTTTGTCGGCAGATCACTCAGGTCATCACCCTCATAAAAGGGTACGCCTTCCGGTAATAAAGAAATAATTTTTAACAACAGTTCATTAATCCCTCTTTTCTTTAAAGCTGAGATCACCAAAACGTCTTTGCAATAAGACTGTTCCTTAAAAAATTCGATGGCTTTTTGCAGGTCCTCTTCTTTAACTTTATCTGATTTATTCAGGACCACTAACGCAGGAGCTTTTAATCTAAGCGCTGTGAAAACCGCATTACTTTCTTCAGGTTCTTCATTGGCATCCGCAATCAGCAATGCTACATCTGCATCCTCAAGGCTTCCTTTAACAGCCTGCATCATTTTTTCGTGCAGCTTATATTTTGGTTCGATAATACCTGGCGTATCTGAAAAAATTATCTGGTGATCGGGCCCTGTAAGAATAGCCTTGATACGGTGACGGGTAGTTTGAACTTTGTGAGATACGATAGCCATTTTCTCTCCCATCAAGGCATTAAGCAAAGTGCTCTTACCTGCATTGGGTTTACCAAATATGTTTACAAATCCTGATTTCATGATCACATTTAAAAAAATAAATAATAGAATTTGAAAACCAGGCCTGATATAATAAAGAAGGAGAAGGTAATCAAATTCATTAGCACTGTTAACATGCTAAGAATAAAAAAGGCTCCTAAGAGCCTTCATCGTTGGTTGCGAAGAGAGGGATCGAACCTCTGACCTTCGGGTTATGAGCCCGACGAGCTACCGCTGCTCTACTTCGCGGTGCAAAAGTAATGGTTTGCAGTTTTGCTGCCAAATAATATACATTTGTTTTTCAAAATAGTTTTATGAAAATATTTACGAATCTTCTTATACTGTTACTGGCAGCAGCTTTCACGCTTTCTTCCTGCAAGAAAAAAATTAAGCAACAGGAAGATGAAATTTATAGCCGTCACCTGCAGGAGCATATTAAACTTACTATTATCAGTACACCCATGCCCGATGATAAGGGTAAAATGAATTTATTATTACTCAATGATGGTCAGGATGCAGGCAAATTGAGAATGAAAGACATTATAGATAGTTTGTATAAAAAGAAGTTAATACAACCATTATTGGTTGTCGCTATACACGCAGGCAACAGGAATGAAGAATATGGTGTGGCCGGTTATTCAGATTTTCAAAACAGGGGCAGTAAGGCAGATAAATATGCTGAGTTTATTGACAATGAGCTATACCCCTTTATAAAAAAGCAGGCCGGTGTTAGAAAATTTAATTCCATTGTTTTTGCAGGTACTTCCCTGGGCGGGCTTTCAGCATTTGATATAGCATGGAACCATGCAGATAAAATTGATAAGGTAGGCGTCTTTTCCGGATCATTTTGGTGGAGAGATAAAGATATTACTGCTGCGGACTATTCGGATGATAAAGATCGCATCATGCTGAATTATATCAAATCCTCAAGAAAAAAACCACATTTAAAATACTGGTTCTATACAGGTGATAAAGAAGAGAACGGAGACCGGGATAAAGATGGGATTATTGACGTGGTGGATGATACAAAAGATTTGATTGAACTGATCAAAAGTAAAAATGTTTGTCCCCCTTCTGATATCGTTTACACTGAATCACCTGATGGATTACATGACCAAAGTTCCTGGAGTAAAGCAATGCCGGAATTTTTGATGTGGGCTTTTGGCAAGCAGTAGTTAACAGGTTAATCGTTAACAAGGTTTTATAGTATCCGTTATTTATTGGTGCAACCAATTTGTCAAAATAAAAATGGGAAGCTGGTATCTTCCCATTTAACTTATCAACAAGTAATGTAATTAGCTTCTCCTGGCCACAGTGCTGGCACCGCTGCTATGCATATCTCTTATTACGGCAGTCCCTTTATAATACACATCGCTGGCGCCGCTGGCATGCACATTTAACTCCTTATTTACAGTGATATTGATATCTGATGCACCGGAAGCTTTTGCCGTGCAATTTTCTGTAACAAGATCATATCCTTTTACATCACTGGCGCCGCTCGACTGGATAGCAACTTCTGAAGCTGATCCACTGATCTTTGCATCTGAAGCCCCACTCAACTCAATTGTTAGCTTATCTACTTTCACTGCTCCTTTAAAATCACTGGCGCCACTGCAGTCGATCCTTAAAGAAGGTACTGTAATTGCTCCTGTTACTACCACATCACTTGCACCTGATGCCGCCAGGTTTTCCAAATTTTTGAATGAAACATAAGCTTTCAATTTCTTTTTACCTGTGTTCCAGAGCTTATCTCCATCGTAATAAATTTTCAAGGTCCCGTTCTCAATCACCGTCTTAATTCGTTCCCGGTATTGCTCTTCTGATGCGCTTACGGCAATAGATTCTGTTTCATATTGAGAAAGATACAGATCGATACCGCCGGAGACCTTGATGGCATTAAAACTTCCGGTTAACGATCTTTGTTCAGCATTCTCATCGGCTACTATCGTCTTCTGTGCAAATGCGCAAAAGCAGGCAGACAGCATTATTGCAAGAGATAAAAAAAACTTTTTCATATTGATATTTTTTTAAAAGATACTCATGATTTCTTAACCATCCCGCCGCTGCTTACATTCAAATCTGTGATGGAAGCATTTCCTTTATATTTAATTCCTCCTCCGCTGCTGGCTTTGGCAGCTAATTCTTTGTTTACATTAATACGTGCTTCCCCCCCACTGCTGGCTTTTGCTTCACAGTATTCTGCATTCAGTTCATATCCTTTGAACACCGCACCGCTGCTTAAATCTACTTTCAATTTATCGGCATTACCGGTAATAGTAATTTCGGATCCGCTGCTTTGGTCAACATTCATGTTCCCAATATTTACTTCGCCGGTAAATTGAGAACCACTTGACATATGCATTTCCAGTTTTTCAAGCTTGAGTGTGCTTTTTGCATCTACACTGGCGCCACTGGAAGCCTGCAACCGCTCCAGCGTTTTGAAAGATACATACGCTTTCAATTTCCTTTTTTCATTACCATTCCATATCAGGGTGCTGTTATCATAGTAAATCTTCAGCACACCATTGTCAACCACTGTTTTAAAGCGATCCAAATATTTTTGTTCGGAGGCACTTACTGCAATAGATTCCTCATTTCCCTGGCTGAGATAAAGATCAATACCATCTGAAACTTTAATAGCCGAAAAACTTCCTGACAGGTTTCTCTTTTCTGCATTGGCATCACTAAGCACCGCATCCTGGGCAAATGACTGAAGACTGATAATTGTTAAAAGCGAAAGAATTATTTTTTTCATGACTATACTTTTTTTGAGTGTTACGGATAACAGGAACAATTTGTTACACAAATTTGGAAAATAATTTTAAAGTCCATTAACTTCGTGCTGCAAATGTTCTTTTAATCAACTGAATTTCCGGGGTGCCAGTCCGCTTAACAGCGGAGGATGGCTGAGATTACACCCGATAACCTGCTCAGGATAATGCCTGCGAAGGGAGAAATGATCAATTTCCCAACATCTCGTTTAATGGGAATAATGTGAGCCCTACTACAGCTCCGGATTTCAGAAAAAACTTATTGTAATGAAAAAAATTATAGCTGCTTTAGTACTTGGTGCAGGTGTGTGTGCTGCCAATGCCCAATCTTTAAAAAAATTCAATGACACCGCCTACCTTCAGCCCGTAGAAGTTTTGGCGATCAGGGCAGCAGACAAGGCTCCTTTTGCCAAAACCAATATCAGCCAGAAGGATATTGAAAAAATTAACCTGGGACAGGATTTGCCTTTTTTACTGAACCAAACTCCTTCGGTAATTATTAATTCTGATGCAGGAAATGGTGTAGGATATACGGGCATACGCATTCGTGGTACCGATGCCACCAGGATCAATGTTACGTTAAATGGTATTCCCTACAATGATGCAGAAAGCCAGGGTTCTTATTTTGTAGATCTTCCGGATATTGCCTCTTCGGCAAACAGCATACAGGTACAGCGTGGTGTGGGCACCAGTACTAACGGGGCAGGTGCATTTGGCGGCACCATTAATTTATCTACCAACGAGATCAACAAAATTTTTTATGCTGAGCTTAACAACAGCTACGGCTCTTATAACACCTGGAAAAATAATTTCAAATTTGGCAGTGGCATCATCGGTAACCATTTTACAATAGACGGACGATTAAGTAAGATCAGCAGTGACGGATACATCGACAGGGCAAAATCTGATCTTAAATCTTTTTTTGTAAGCACTGCCTATGTAGATGAAAAGAATTCCTTGCGCCTGAATATTTTTTCAGGTAAAGAAAAAACTTACCAGGCATGGAATGGGGTGCCGGAAAGTGAGCTGAAAAATGACCGCACCTATAACTCACTTGGAACAGAAAAGCCAGGAACGCCTTATGACAATCAAACCGACAATTACCTCCAAACACATTACCAGCTATTTTATAATCACCAGTTTAATAGTTTCTGGAAAGGCAATGCAGCCGTTTTTTTAACCCAGGGAAAAGGATATTATGAAGAATATAAAAGCAGTGCGGCATTGGCTGATTATGGTTTGCCGGACTATTTCGACGGCACAAATATCATTAAAGAAACAGATATCATTCGAAGACTATGGCTGGATAATAATTTTTATGGAACCATCTTTTCTTTACAACACCTTAAAAACAAAACCCAGTTTACTGCAGGAGGCGGATGGACTAAATATGACGGAAAACATTTTGGAGAAATCATTTGGGCACAGGTTCAACCGGCAGTTCCACTTAATTACCAATGGTATCATCTTACCGCACATAAAACTGACCTGAACCTTTATACCAAATGGGCACAGCAATGGAGTCCGCACTGGCAAAGTTTTGCCGATATACAACTTCGTGTGGTTAATTATGATATCAATGGATTCAGGGATAATCCCACTTTAATTGTGAATAATAACTATACTTTTTTGAACCCAAAGGTTGGAGTTACTTATACCAATAACAACTGGCAGGCATACTGGTCTTATGCAATTGCGGGAAAAGAGCCCAACAGGGATGATTTTGAGAACGTATCCAGCAACAAACCAAAAGCAGAAACGCTGTATGATATTGAAATGGGAGCAGAAAAGAAAACAGCAAACTATTCATATGGCGCCAACATCTATTATATGAAATATAAAAATCAGTTAGTACTGGTTGGTAATATCAATGATGTAGGTGCATATACCCGTACCAATGTTCCCAACAGTTACAGGCTGGGTATTGAATTGCAGGGCAAAATAATGCTGAATGAATTTGTAAATATCGCCGCTAATCTTACTTTGAGCGAAAACAAAATAAAGGACTTTACAGAGTTGATTGATGACTATGACAATGGTGGTACCAAAAGTAATTTTTACAAATCAACTGATATTTCCTTCTCTCCTGCTGTAATTGCCGGCGGCAGCATCAACTTTATACCTGTAAAAAATGGGGAAATCAATTTGATGAGTAAATATGTTGGAAGGCAATACCTTGATAATACTTCACAAAAAAGCAGGAGCCTGGATCCTTATTATGTGCAGGACGTAAGGTTGAGTTATACACTACAAAATAAAATTGCCAAGAACGTAAATATCATTCTTCAATTAAACAATGTATTCAATAAAAAATACGAAGCCAATGGATATACATTCAGTTATGTTTATGGAGGGTTGGTTACAGAAAATTACTATTTCCCCATGGCTACTTTTAACTGGATGCTGGGTTTGAATTTTAGATTTTAGTCATATTGTTTTATCATTCACAATTATAGAACAAAAGCCATTCATTACTTATAATGAATGGCTTCTCGATATTTATATTTATCTGAAGATTATACTTTAAAAGTTTCCCGCCAGTTCAGCATTCCCCCCACCAGGTTCTTTGTATTTTTAAAACCCATCGTTTCTAATATCAGGCATGCCTGTCCGCTCCTGTTACCACTGCGGCAATAGAGAATCACTTCTTCATCTTTCAGGTCTTCTATATCTTCTACCTGCATGGTTTGTACTTTACCCAGCGGCAACAATAAACCCCCGATATTAAACTCTGCATTTTCATACGGTTCCCTGACATCCACAATATTTAATTTTTCTCCGGCATCTAACCTTGCCTTCACTTCTTCAACAGTAATTGTATTCATTCTTTTATTTTTTTTGTTCAGTTGTATCTGTTAAGTTGATCAAAACAGGCGATAACCATATATCCATCACCATTCCCTGCTTGATGTATCTATAATGACTTTCGTCGTCCAGGTGAGTAGGGTTTTGTCTTATAATAAAAGCACTCATAGTGTCCTTTATCGAAGGATCAGCTATCAATGAAACGATTACTCCAAGACTGTCTAACGTGGTCTTCGCCTGGCGGTATGTCATCCCTAATAAATCAGGTACAACAATATTATTTTCTTTTAAACCCCCGCTGATTATAAGCGTTATTCTGCTGCCCCATTGTACTTTATCCCCAGGGAGAATTCTGTTGCCTTTATATTGCTGCTCAATTATTGATCCTTTCATAAAATCAGGCCTAAAAATAGTGTCGCCTAATTTTAAGTGGCTCCTTTCTAAAATATCCAGTGCGTAATTTAGCGACTTACCTTCCAACGCCGGCATGCTAATCATGGGAAGAGTAAAACGGTTAATTGTAATGAATACAGTCCGGTTAATTTTTACTGTGGAGTTTGGATCAGGTAACTGCTTTATGACTGTACCACGCTTTAATGTATCGGTATACACAGAGTCCTGGATAATCACTTCAAACCCTTTATCTTCTAATAATTTAACGGCTTCTTCCGTGGTTTTTCCATTAACGGCGGGAACAGTTAGATATTCACCATGTTTGGTAATCCATCCCAGTAATTGCAATACCATAAATACCAGCAACAATGCCAGCCCTATGGCGGCCACCAGGTTTACCCAAAACGGCTTATTTGTTATAAACTTAAACACGGTTATTGTTATTTTTTTTTAAAGCTTTTATTTACTAAGACTTTCTTCGATCAATGCACTATAAAATTCCTTTAAACTCCACCCCATTGCTTTTACCTGCTGAGGAACCAGGCTTGCTTCGCTTTGGCCAGGTACTGTATTGATCTCAAGCATGTAAGGCTGGCCATTATTTTCATTGTAAATAAAATCAATTCTTACAACTCCCCTGCAATTAAATACGGCATAAGCTTGTTTTGCAGCGGCTCTTACTTTATCAGCAACTGCTTCTTCCACTTCAGCAGGCGTTACCTCCTGGCTGGCACCCTCGTATTTTGCTTCATAATCAAAGAAATCTTTCTTGGTGATGATCTCTGTCATGGGGAGCGTAATAATATTACCCTTTGTTTTAAAAACACCAATGGTCAGTTCCCGTCCTTTGATAAATTCTTCCACCAGCACCTGGGCATCTTCTTTAAATGCTTTGTCTAAAGCAGTTTGCAAATCCGCAGCATCATTTACTTTGCTCATGCCTATACTGCTTCCGCCGTTATTGGGCTTTACAAAAACGGGCAATTGCAGTTCTTTCAAAATCTCATCGGGCTTCACTAAATTATCTTTAAACAGGTGCAAAGATTTTGCCACATGCAAACCGGCAAATGCGGCCACTGCTACAGTGTAACGTTTATTAAAAGTTAAAGCAGAGGTAGCTGCATCGCAGGAAGTGTAGGGAATATTCAGGCAGTCAAAATATCCTTGCAGCTTTCCATCTTCACCAGGGGTACCGTGCAATGCGATCAGTACCGCATCAAATAAAATTTTGCTGCTATCAACTGTTAAAGAAAAATCGTTTTTATCGACATTTATTTTTTCGCCAGCTAGTGAAGTATAAAACCAGCCTTTAGGATTAATGTCTATTGTATATACGTTCCATTTTGCAGCATCAATATTTTGTTCAATGGTGGCAGCAGTTTTATATGAGATTACAGATTCACCAGAATATCCACCCGTAACCAGCGCAATAGTTTTCTTCATTGGTTGTAAAAAATATGTTTAGCAAAGAAACAAAAATACTTTTATGTTGAGTTGATTTTAGTTGAAGAAGCCGCGGAACTTTAGCAAGCATTACACAACAAGCGTACAAACATAAAATAATAAATACCCTACTCCACCCCTTCATTACCAGATTGCAGCACAAACTTCCATTTACCACCAGGTTGCCTTTTCCATATCGTAACATATGTACCAAAGTAAACCGTATCCTCGTCTCCCGGTTTGCGGGAATAAACGCCATAAGTATATCCAAGATCACCGGAGCTGGATATCTCTACTTTCTTAGGTTCCCATGTTAACACAGAAAGGCTATCATTACTCCGGATAATAAGATCCATCGCCTGTCCTCCTGCAAGCGGCAAACTGTTTGGCCTCAGTAATACCGCGTCATTGTCTATGAAATCCATAAAGGCGTTCCGCAATCCTTTTGATTGACTTTGGGCCGAAAATGCCCGGTCAGTTTCCAATATCTCCACTTTTAACTCAGTATTATCCACCTCTGGTTTCTTTTTATTCTTACAGGAAGAAATAAAAAAGACAGCAATACAAACAAATAATATTCCTTTCATAATGCCACTTTTTAACGGGTAAACAACAAACCAATTGATATTAAAAAGGCGAAAGTATTATGCAATACCCTCGCCGATGCAGGAAATATCACCTGCCAAATTAAGCCCTTAAGGGCTATTATAAAAAATTTATTAATTGCATTATATATGCAGCTTTTCTTTTTTTGCTAATAGTTGCTCCACTGTTTCCTGGTACATTTCATCCGGCACACAACAGTCAACAGGACATACAGCAGCACATTGAGGCTCCTCATGAAAACCCTGGCATTCCGTGCATTTATTGGGAGTAATGTAATAAGTATCTGAGCTTACGGGAGCATTCCTTGTATCGCTGTCTACTACTGAACCGTCTAATAAAGTAAACGCTCCCTTTACTGTGGTCCCGTCTGAAAGAGCCCATTCTACGCCACCTTCATAAATTGCATTGTTAGGACATTCTGGTTCACATGCCCCGCAGTTAATACACTCATCTGTAATCTTAATAGCCATTATAGTTTTGATTTAGAATTTTGGAAACACGAATTTTGTCCTCACAAAATTAAGTTTATCGGGATGAAATTACAAAATCGAATTGAAATATTATTAAGGCTCGGGAAGTATATGAAAGAAAATAATCCTGAGTGGCAGGATATTAAATTAAAAGCATCTGTAGCGAATAGTTGGTTTATATCACAATTTATTGAACTCGCTGTAAATAACATTGTTGATTATTTTTTAGAGGAGAATAGATTAAGAACATGGATCAACCATTATCATATTGATGACAATATTACTCCCAAAAACATAGGCATTGTTATGGCTGGAAATATCCCCCTGGTTGGTTTCCATGATTTTTTATGTGTTTTTGTTTCAGGAAATATGCAGACCATTAAGCTTTCTTCCAAAGACGACATACTGCTTAAACACCTGGTACAAAAAATGTATACCTGGGATACAACTATGCAAGACTATGTATCCTTTGCAGCGATGCTGAAAGGATGCGACGCCTACATCGCTACCGGGAGCAACAACAGTGCAGTATATTTTGATTATTATTTTTCAAAATACCCCAGCATCATCAGGCGTAACCGTACTTCTGTAGCAATTTTAAAAGGAGATGAGTCAAAAGAAGAACTTGAAAAATTGGCAGATGACATCCATGTTTATTTTGGACTGGGTTGCAGAAATGTCACAAAGATTTTTGTTCCGCGGGAATACGATTTTGTTCCGCTGCTCCAATCTTTTCGTGATTATAAATTTTTTGCTGATCATCATAAATACAAAAATAATTATGATTATAATTTGTCGGTCATGATCATGAACAATCGTTTTTATATGACCAATGAAGGCATTTTATTAAGTGAGAATGATTCCGTTTTTTCGCCTATCAGCCAGCTTAATTACGGCTTTTATGATGATTTAGAAACGCTGGAGTCTTCATTAAAAGATAACAACGACATACAATGCATTGTGGGAAAAGAGATTGATTTTGGCAAAGCTCAAACACCTTTATTGATGGATTATGCAGACGGGATTGACACAATGCAATTTTTATTAACTTTATAGTTATCTACGAAGGTCTTACTAATTAATTGTTAAAGGTGACTTTCGGTAAATCACATTTTGTCAGTGCTGCGTTACTTTGTATTGTCAGGCACAAAAATTGACATTTGAATAAAGACAATTTTAGAAACTTAAAATCTACAACAGATGAAATTGAAACAAGTATTATTTACAGTAGCGATCAGCGCTTTAACAGCCTTTGGCGTTATGTGGGGTTATGGCAAATTTGTAAACAACAATACTTATGCTGGGCAAACAGGAGCCATTCCTGCCAACTACAAATTTGCAAAGCTGGATGAAAATAACCTGCCACCGGGAGCGATCGATTTTACTCAACCAGCAGCTGCTGCTTTGCCGGCAGTAGTGCATATCAAAACAAAAACCAATGCAAAGCAGGTAAGCAACAACCTGCCAAAATCTCAAAAGCCCAGCAATCCTTTCAGCGATCTTTTTGATGATGATCTTTTTAACCAGTTTTTTGGTAACAGGGGGAATTATGTACCAGAACAAAGAGCTTCCGGTTCTGGTGTCATTATCGGTGCAGATGGTTACATCGTGACAAACAATCACGTAGTGGAAAATGCGGATGAGCTGACTGTAACCCTGAGCAACAAAAAAAGTTATAAGGCAAAGATAGTTGGTACTGATCCGGCTTATGATCTTGCGGTAATAAAAATTGATGCAACCGAACTTCCATTTTTATTGTATGGAAATTCTGATGATGTAAAAATTGGTCAGTGGGTACT
>Ga0068871_100002419_pt1 | contig 12747 bp, 11 predicted proteins | sample KBSMisM72_FD_72750 | JGI IMG/M metagenome (GOLD analysis project Ga0068871, IMG submission 72750) | Miscanthus rhizosphere microbial communities from Kellogg Biological Station, Michigan, USA - KBS Miscanthus M7-2 | ecosystem: Host-associated > Plants > Roots > Rhizosphere > Soil ... | reverse complement strand
GTCGACCGGGTGCCGCGCCACCCGTCGCAGCTGTACGAGTTCGCGCTCGAAGGCATCGTCTTGTTCTGCGTGTTGTGGTGGTTCGCGGCGAAGCCGCGGCCGCGCGGCGCCGTGTCAGCGTGCTTTTTGATCGGCTATGGTTTGTTTCGATTTGCCGTCGAGTTCACGCGCGAGCCCGACAGCTTTCTGGGCCTGCTCGCATTCGGGCTGACGATGGGCCAGTGGCTGTCGCTGCCGATGGTGGTGGCCGGCCTGCTGCTGCTGGCGTGGTCGTACCGTCGCGCCTAGGTCAATTTCTTTGCGCCCGACGTGGCCTGCTGCGCACGGTTTGCCAGTGCCGCGCGGCGGTCGAGCAGCCGCCGGAAATTGTCGAGCGAGATCAGGTGCGCGTAAATACGCCCGAGCACGCCCTTGGCGGCAAGATCCTTCATCACCGTGCCATCGAGCTGCGCGAGCTTTTCTTCCGACACGCGGTACATGCCCGTCAACTGCAACGGCTCGCCGTTGTTGGGCGTCGCCTGCATCGTAAAAGGCTCGAGCAGCTGATGCTGCGCGAGCAACTTGCACATCTCGTCGGTGCGCCCGAGGTCGGCTTCGAATTCGAACAGCAGCTTCTCGCGCTGCTGCCATTCCGGCAGCGCCTCGCCCTTGTCGTCAAATAGCTTTTCGCCTTTGTCGTTGATCGCGATTTTTTCGACGCACGCGACGCGCTCCGGCGCCTCCTTGCCGTCGACCATCACGCGCGTCATGCAGAACGGAAAGCGCCTCACGTACGCCGGCAAATACACGCGGCGGTCCCAGGTGTCGTCCCACAGCACGAAGAGATTCTGCTGGGCCGCGAGTCCCAATACCAGCATGGGCGCATAGGATTTGCCTTCATCGCCGCTGATGAAAATCACCGGGTAGTCGCGGCTCGCGATCGGGAACTCGGTATAGCTGACCGGAATCGGGTTCATGCTGCGGAACACGACCGGCACCGTCGGGCCTTTGGGCAACAGCACGCGATGGGTCTTGGTCAACGCAATGACTTCCTGAAAACCGTACGGCGGCGTGATCCGGGGCGGCGCGGTGTTCTGAGTGGCCATGAGTGCGTTCTCCCTGCGGCAAAGCACGAAGTATAACGTGCACGTCGGTGCAACTGCCCCCGGGCGGCCTTTCCCGCCGCCATCAATTGCTGCTAAAATAACGGCTTATCTTGGGGAAGTAGCTCAGCTGGGAGAGCGCCGCGTTCGCAATGCGGAGGTCGGGAGTTCGATCCTCCTCTTCTCCACCATCCCTTCCGTAAGTCGCAGTTTCCACGCTACTTATTGTTCACGATTCGTCCGTTTTGGGGTTAGGTGTCCCAAAACGGTGTCCCAAAAACGGGCGAACGATGAACAGCAAGCGAGCAGGTCACCTGCATCAGAACCGCCATGGAGTGTTCTACTTCCGGCGGGCCATTCCGGCAACCATCAGCATGCACTTCACGCAACGCGAGATTTATCGTTCGCTGCGGACAACCAGTCGCAGTAATGCGATTATGCGTGCCCAAGCGTTCGGCATCGTGACCGACCTGCTATTTAGAAAATTGAGGGCCATGGCGACCAACAAGAATGATAAGCCTATCCAGATGGACATGATGATGGAGCTGGACTTTGAGGAGGGCACCCTTAAGTTAGACGTGGAACCCCATGAGGTCGAAGCGGGCAAGGACCTTATCACCCATGCCCTCAAAAGCATCGGCCCGTTGCTTCGACGAGGGGTTGAGCCGGCGATTGCGGCGTCGCAGCCGGCAAAGCTGTTGTCGGCCGCTTTTGGCGCCTACCTGGATGAACTGGAGAACAGCGGCGATCACCGTCCCGAGTCGATTCTTGACTATCGCGGCGAGTGCAAACAGTTTCTTCAGATACTGGGCGACGTTTCGGTCGCGAAACTGCAGCATGAGGCCCTAAACGAATGCAAACGCAAGCTCATGCGCTTGCCACCGAACATCAACAAGAGTCCTCAACTGCGGGACAAATCAATCGACGAAATTCTGGCCTTGGGACTGCCGGCTCAGTCTGCGAGCACGGTCAGGAAGAAGTGGTCCCGATTACAGGCGTTCTTTGAGTGGGCTGTAGGCCAAGGCTACGCGGATCAGAACTACGCCAAAGGCAAGAAGCCGAAGGGTAGCGGCACGAGCTACGAGAAGTTTAGTGACGATGACATGGCGAAGCTGTTTGAAAGTCCGTATTACGCGAACGCGGAGTATGAAGAATCGTTTCGTTACTGGATTCCACTGATCGGTGCCTACACTGGCGCGCGGTTGGAGGAGATCGCGCAGCTTCACCTTGCTGACATTAAATGTGATGTGGAAACAGGCATTTGGTATTTCAACATCACCCTCGAGATTGACGAGGCTACTGGTGCCGAAAGCACCAAGAACCTCAAAAATGAGTCCTCTGTTCGAAGCTGTCCAGTGCATCCAACCTTACTCGCTGCTGGCTTGCATGAGTATGTTGCAGACCTGCGGGCGAGGGGTTATGACCGCCTGTTTCCTGAACTGAGCGTGGACAGTTACGGCAAATGCGGTGCTAGGGCGTCCGAGTTTTTCACGGAATACAGGCGTAAGTGCGTGGTTGGCGCCCCGTCGGGCAGATCGTCGAAAGTGTTCCACAGCTTTCGCCACACCATGAATGCGCGTCTACAGAAAGCGGCCGTAGACCAGGAAATCCGCGAGTCTTTGATTGGGCATACACCTCAGTCAACCAACGTCCGAGTATATGGGGATTCTCATTTGCTTCAGCGGTTAAATCAGGAACTGGGAAAGCTCGTATATGGATTTAAGATCGCGCCGTTCCGTGGTTCCGTAGCCAATGAAACGGCACGGAACAAAGGACGTGGCCGAGACGCTAAACGGGCAGCAAAAGGGCAACTAGCCTCCTCATAGCAGCTTGGCGCCATTCGCGGCGGCGACACCCCGACATCAGTATTGGAATCACTTGGTCTGCGACCCAAGCACACCGAAACGATCGCATTCGACTGGTTACGCGGTCAGACAGATGAGGTCGGCTCTCGGCCTTAGCGGTCGTTCAGCACCACCCTCCAATCTGGTGATTGGGCGCACCATTTGCATATTTCGCCTACTACCGTTGCACTTTGTGGTCCCAATCGCAAGTTCGACTCTGGGCTCATAACACCTCCAGACCGCGTAAATAAGTCACAAGATTCCGGCGTCATAACCATGTAGGATGCCCTTAGAAACACCAAAATAGCGTTGCATCGACAGCGGCCAATCTGAGGCTCGGTATGACGGGCCACCGGGGAGTTTCAATGATCTCGCGTCGCCAACTGGTTATCGCGCTCGGGGCAAGTTCGATCGCAGCGCCGTTCGGCTCGTTCGCTCAACAGCAGGGCAAGGTGTGGCGCATTGGCTTTCTGTTTGCCGGCACGCTCGCACAGCGGCCGCAGGCCCAGGGTTTCTGGGAGGGATTGAAGGAGCTTGGCTACGTCCCGGGCAAAAATATCTTGATTGAGATTCGCGAGGCGGAGGGCAAAACGGAGAAGCTGCCTGACCTCGCGAAAGAACTCGTGAGTTGGAAGCCGGATGTAATAGTGGCGGTGACGCCACCGGCGGTGGCAGCAGCGCAAGGTGCTACGCGATCGATACCCATCGTGATGGCTATCACCGGCGACATCAGCAGATATGGTTTCGTCAAGAATGTGTCACGTCCAGAGGGGAATATCACTGGAACGACAAGCTACTTTGACAACCTGAATAGCAAACGATTGCAATTGTTGAAAGAGATGCTGCCACACGTTTCGCGAATTGGCATTCTTTGGAACGCGAAGAATGCCTACGGGACTACTGTGCAGCAGGTGGAAGAGCCGGCAAAGATGCTTGGTGTCCAACTCAGGCCATTGCCTTTCCAAGGGCCAAATGATCTTGAAACCGCCTTGGCTCGCGCGATCTCGGAGCGATGCGAGGCCCTGCTCGTTCTTTCCGATGCGGTCACATTTGATCTTCGCGCCAAAGTAATTGCATTTGCCGCGGAAAAGAAACTCCCGACGTTTTATCAGTTTCCCGAAGAAGCGTATGAGGGGGGCCTTGCTGCTTACGGCGTAAATCTTTTCGAGGAATACCGCAGGGTAGGGCCATATGTAGATAAAATCCTTAAAGGCGCAAGGCCTGGCGATCTGCCGATCGAGCAGCCAACTATCTTCGAGATGGTAATCAACATAAAAACCGCCAAAACGCTCGGCATCAAGATTCCTAACTCTATACTGGTGCGCGCCGACAAGGTAATCGAGTGAAGAAGCGTCGTGACCTTCTTATTGCGCTTGGGGCAAGTTCGCTCGTGACGCCGTTCGGCTCTTTCGCGCAGCAGCAGGTAAGGGTTTGGCGCGTTGGCTTCCTGTCTGCTCGTAGTCGTCCGGATTTTCTCGATTCTGACGTATTCGGTGCTTTCCCCCGGCGAATGCGCGAATTAGGCTATGTCGAAGGCAAGAACCTGGTGATCGAATGGCGCTTTGCCGACAATAATGGCGAACGTCTTCCAAGTCTTGCGGCGGAATTGGTTCAGCTAAAGGTTGATGTCATCGTGGCGGCCGCAAATCAAGCCATCGGCGCGGCACAGAAAGCAACCACTTCGATACCCATTGTAATGGGAAATTCTGCCGACCCAGCGGGGAGTGGCCTCGTCAAAAGCCTCGCACATCCCGGAGGCAATGTTACCGGGCTGTCGAATCTCAGTGAAGGTTTCAGCTCCAAGCATCTTGAGATGTTGCGTAGCATCGTGCCAAAGCTGTCTCGTGTCGCTGTTCTTCTGGATCTTGCCAATCCGTCCAATCAGACGATCTTAAAGAGCATCCGGGCCACGGCGCAGAATGCCGGCGTGACGATTTTGCCTATGGAAGCCCCGGGCTTACGCGAGATCGACAGCGCATTTATCCTGATGACCAAGGAGAAAGCACAGGCGCTTATCGTGGTGAGCAATCCTTTATTCTTGGAGCAAAGGCGTCGAATATCAGAGATGGCAATGAAACATCGTTTGCCACTCGTAGGCCGTTATCGAGAATATACAGAGGCTGGTGGCCTGATGAGCTATGGGCCAAACGTTACCGAAAATTATCTTCGCGCCGCAACTTATGTAGACAAAATTTTTAAAGGCGCCAAACCTGCCGATCTGCCGGTCGAGCAGCCAACCAAATTCGAATTGGTCATCAACGGCAAGGCCGCCAAGGCACTCGGCCTAACGATTCCGCAATCGCTTCTGATAAGCGCCGACAAGGTGATCGAGTGAACAAGCGCCGCAAGCTGGTAATCGCGCTCGGCGCAGGTGCGCTCGGAATTCCACTGCGTTCGTTCGCCCAACAACCCGCGGTCCGCATGCGCCGGATCGGTTTTCTCGGGCCGAGTTCCGCCGCTGCTTACGCGAAAGAGGTGGAGGCATTGCGGGCTGGCCTGCGTGATCTCGGTTACGAAGAACGGAAGAATCTCCTGATTGAATTCCGTTGGGCCGGTGGCAATTACGGGCAGCTTCCGGCTCTCGCAGCCGAGCTGGCCGGCATGAAAGTTGAACTCATCGTTTCGGCTACGACGCCCGTCAGCCTTGCGCTGCAGAATGCGACGGCCACGATTCCCATCGTCATTGTCAATATCGGGGATCCGGTCGGCTCGGGTCTGGTGAAGACCCTGGCACGGCCCGGTGGGAATATCACGGGGCTGTCGAACCTCGTCGCGGACATGAACAACAAGCGCCTCGAGATGCTGCTTGGCATTGTGCCCAAGCTGACGCGCGTGGTTTATCTCTTGAATCCGGGCAATCCGCAAACCGTTGTCAGCTTTAAGGCCCTTCAAGCCACCGGACAGAAGCGCGGCATAACGGTTCTGCTTGCGGAGGCGCGGACTCCCGAGGAGATCGACAAGGCAATCTCCTCGGCACGCCAGCAGAACGCCGGCGCGCTGATGGTGGCGCTCGACGGGTTTCTGCAGCAACAAAGAAACCAGATTGTGGAATTGACGGCGAAACATCGGCTGCCCACCATAACGTCGGATCCGGCATATACGGAGGCTGGGTGTCTGGTTAGCTACGGGACGAATCTCATTGAACACTTCCGGCAAGCTGCCGCCTACGTCGACAAGATACTCAAGGGAGCCAAACCCGCCGATCTGCCGATTGAGCAACCCACCAAGTTTGAATTGGTCATCAATATGAAAACGGCGAAGGCTCTGGGTCTTACGATTCCGCAGTCGCTTCTAATCAGCGCCGATAAAGTGATCGAGTGAACAAGCGCCGCAAACTTATTGTGACGCTTTCCGAAGCACCTTCGCAAAACGGGCTTCGCAGTCTCTTCGTTTGAAAGGCGGGCGCAGCTTGCGCCCGACACTCCTGGTTCGCCGTAAGATAAGACTGGTTAATGCTTCTTCGAGTCTTTAACGGACTGCTCCACGTCTCCGACGCCTTTTTGGATTTTGCCTGTCACTTGCTTTGCCTGTCCTTTAACCTGCTGCTCTTTGCTGCCGCTGATCTTTCCCACTTGTTCTTGCACTTTGCCGGCGATGTTCTTGGCTTCGCCCTTGACTTGGTCTTTGTTCATGATCGGTTTCTCCTGTCTGGATAAAAGCGTCTCGGCGGTTATATAACTGACATTTCTGCGCTTGATATGGCGAGCTTCAATACGATACGACGGAGATGAAACTCAACGGTATTGTCCGTTTGTGGCTAAATGAATTCTGTAGGTTCGCCTAGAATACTTTGTAAGACAACTCCCCGTATGCCAAGGAATTGCCGCTGTCCGCCAAGGTCGATAGCGGCCGATCGCCGTCTGATTGTGGTCTGTCGAAGTTCCACGAAAGCAGACTTTTGGTATGGTCAAGCACCCGCAGGCCGTAGGGAGGGCGGACCGAACACTTCAATCCATCAAAGCCGCGCAAGCACCCGCTGAACCTGAATTAGCGACCATGTCGCGCTTCCTTTCAAGACGTGGATGTCGAGTTGGCATTGGTTTTTAATTCACTTGGGCTGCGACCCAAGCGCACCGAGATAACCGCATAAGAGTCGTGTCCGGGTCAGGCTGTGGTGATGCCTGCAATCGGCCGAATCAGGACATTTATCAGTCCGCTACGATCCTCGAAACCGGCTGTTTATCCGCCTGTTGTCGCTGACGCAACTGCGGTGTAAATGCGTCACAAAATTCGTGTGTAGCAGAACGCACGTCCCACTGACACAAAAGCATACAATTTGGATGTGATTGACAGCCGTGTCCCGGGGGGATCACATGACCAAACGGCGGGAAGTTCTTATCGCGCTTGGGGCCGGTGCGCTCGCGGCGCCGTTTCGCTCGTTAGCGCAGCAACGAAACAAAATCTGGCGAGTCGGATTTCTCACAGGGTTCTCAAGTATTGAGGACGCGCGTGTATTTGAATCGTTCCGGCAGGGTATGCGGGAACTCGGCTACGAGGAGGGAAGGAACATCGCGTATGACGCTCGATGGGCGGAAGGCAAATTTGAACGTCTTCCCGGCTTGGCCGCGGAGCTGATCGGACTCAAGCCGGACGTCATGTTCGTGTCCACCACGCCAGCGGTGCTGGCCGTTAAAAAGGCCACCAAGACCATCCCTATCGTGATGGTGGGCGTCGGTGATCCCGTGGGGACCGGGCTCGTGGAGAGTCTCGCCCGACCCGGCGGGAACATCACGGGGCTCACCAATATCACTGGCGAGCTGGCCGGGAAGCGGCTCGAGCTCCTGAAACAGGCCGTCCCCCGTCTCTCGCGCATCGCGGTTCTGGGGCATCCAGGCGATCCTGTCATCGCGGTTCAGATGCGACACGCCGAGGCCGTGGCGCGGTCTCTCAAAGTGGAGGTTTTCCTGGTGGAGATCCGCGCCGTCAGTGAGATCGACCGCGCGTTCGAGATACTCGTCAAGCGGCGAGCCGATGGGATACTCCGACTGGGAGACGCCATCAGCAGCCCCGGCCGCCAGCGAACCAGCGAGCTGGCGATGGTTCACCGGCTCCCGATGATCGCCAGCAGCCCGCTGGACGCGGAGGCGGGGTTTCTCATGTCGTATGGCACTTACGGAATCGAGCAGTATCGTCGGGCCGCCACGCATGTCGACAAGATCCTTAAGGGCGCCAAGCCCGGTGACCTGCCGGTTGAGCAGCCAACGAAGTTCGAGCTGGTGGTCAACATGAAGACCGCGAAGGCGCTCGGCCTGACCATCACGCAGCCGTTCCTCATGCGCGCGGACAAGGTGATCGAGTGAACACTCGCCGCAGACTTCTCGCGGCGCTTGGCGCAGGCGCAACCATGCTGCCGCTGCGCTCCTTCGCTCAACAGCAGGGCAAAATGTGGCGCGTCGGTGTCCTAACGGGGCGCCACGTGGATTTTCTCGACCCCGACAATTTTTACGGCCCGTTCCGGCAGGGAATGCGCCGGCTGGGCTATGTCGAGGGCAAGAACCTGGTCATCGAATGGCGCTCTGCTGAAGGTAAAACCGAGCGCCTTCCCGGTCTTGCGACCGAGTTGGTCAATCTTAAAGTGGACGTTATTGTGACATCGGCCTCGCCCGCCACCAGCGCCGCGCAAAACGCGACCACGGTAATCCCGATCGTTATGGCAGGCACGGGCGACCCGGTCGAAAGCGGATTCGTTAAAAGCCTCGCGCGGCCTGCAGGCAACATTACCGGTTTATCGACGATGTCTGGAGAAGTTAGGCTGAAGCAGCTTGAGATGCTGCTAGCCATGGTGCCCAAGCTGTCGCGCGTGGCTGTTCTGGTAAATCCATCCATCGCGAGTATCAAAACTCTGGAGATACAAGCCAAGAATCTGGAGATATTGCAGGCCGAAGCACAGAAGCGTGGCGTCAAGATTCTACGTGCGGACGCGCGGACACCTCAGGAAATTGACAACGCATTCTCCTGGATACGCCAGCAGAAAGCCGGTGCGCTGATCGTGTGGCTCGATCAGTTTTTCCTGCAACAAAAAAGCCAGATTGCAGGATTGACCGCGAAACATCGGCTGCCCTCTATCGCCCCGGATCGGACGTTTTCGGAGGCGGGCGCTCTGATGAGCTTTGGAAGGAACTATGCCGACCAGTCCCGGCGCGCGGCAACTTACGTGGACAAGATTTTCAAGGGTGCCAAACCTTCTGACCTGCCCGTCGAGCAACCCACGACGTTTGAGTTGGTTATCAACAGCAAAACCGCGAAGACACTGGGCCTCAAGATCCCGCAGTCGCTTCTGACCAGCGCCGACAAGGTGATCGAGTGAACAAGCGCCGCAAACTGATTGTGGCGCTAGGTGCGACTGCGCTCGTGACGCCGTTCGGGTCGTTCGCGCAGCAGCAAGGGAAGGTCTGGCGCATCGGTTTCCTTTGGGAAAGTGAGCAATCCGATTCCGCCTACGTCCAGCGGATCGATGCATTCAATGCGGGAATGCGCGAGCTTGGCTACGCCGAAGGCAAGGACTACGCGATCGAGCACCGGTCCGCCAAAAGTGATCTTGCCCGTCTTCCCGCATTGGCAGCGGAATTGTTTGCACTGAAAGTTGATCTGATCGTTCCGCAGGGCACCCCGTCGGCCATGGCCGTGCGCAACGCCACGCGCGAGATACCGATCTTGATCGTGACCGTTGGCGATCCAGTCGGCAGCGGCCTCGCCGCCAGTTTGAGGCGCCCCGGCGGAAATGCCACCGGGCTTACCAACTTAAACTCAGACCTTGTCACCAAACATTTGGATCTGTTGCGCCAGATCCTGCCTGACATGCGCCGTGTGGGGATTCTCTACAGCCCAGACAACGCCTCCAATGTGTCAATTCTCAGGCAGTTTGAAGCCGATTGCGGCAAACTTGGATTCAATTCCATCCGCGCCCCCGTGCGTCAGGCCCAGGACGTCGCAACGGCGTTCCACACATTAAAGCGCGACCAAGCGCAAGGGATGATTGTGACCGCGGCCAACTCAAATGTCGCTTGGCGAGAAAGCATAATCGAACAGGCAGCGAAGAATCGCATTGCCGCGATCTATGCCGATATTATCTTCGCCGGATCTGGAGGCCTGATTTCATATGCCACGAACTTTCCGGATATGTATCGGCGTGCCGCCGCCTACGCCGACAAGATATTCAAAGGAGCTAAACCTGCTGACCTTCCGATCGAGCAAGCAACCAAGTTTGAATTTATAGTCAATTTGAAAACCGCCAAGGCCCTCGGCATCAAGATTCCCAATTCGATTATGGTGCAAGCGACCAAGGTGATCGAATGAACAAGCGCAGAAAACTGGTAATCGCGCTTGGCGCAGGGGCGCTCGTGGCGCCGTTCTCCTTCGCTCAATCGCAAGGCAAGGTATGGCGCGTCGGGTTCTTGAGTTCCGAGTCCGCTTCCGGTTACCAAAGTCGGGTAGATGCGCTGCGCACAGGTGTGCGCGATTTCGGCTATGTGGAAGGCAAAAACCTTCTGATGGAGTTCCGCTGGGCCGAGGGCGAGAACGATCGCCTCCCCGCGCTGGCATCCGAGCTGGTTCGTCTCAATGTTGATGTGTTGGTTACCCATGCTTCGCTACCCACCCGTGCAGCCAAGCAGGCGACCACGACGATCCCCATAGTCATGGCGACCGTCTCCAATCCCGTTGGCTTGGGGTTTGTTGCCAGCCTCGCGCGGCCCGGCGGAAACATTACCGGATCGACCTTCTTTCCCACGGAAATCGCCGCCAAACGGATCGAGCTGCTCAAGGAGATCTTGCCCCGCGTTACCGAGGTGGCCGTGCTTCTTGATCCGAGTGAAACCGTTGCGTTGACGCGCCAAGCGATTGAGACCACGGCGCGGTCAGTGGGGGTGACACTGCATGAATTTGCGGTGCGTTCACCGCTCGAGTTCGACAGCGCCTTTGCGGCGTTGGTTAAAAAGCGGGTTGGCGCGGTCACGGCTCTTGAGAATCCGATAATGCTTGCCAACGCCAAACCGATTGCGGATCTGGCGGTAAGGCACCAAATGCCCTTGATCTGCAACGGCGAAGTTGCTGAAGCGGGCGGCGTGTTCGGCTACGGAGCAGATCTGCTCGGTCTCTATCGCAGGGTTGGCTATTTTGTGGACAAAATATTTAAGGGCGCCAAACCCGGCGATTTGCCCATCGAGCAACCGACCAAATTTGATTTCGTCGTCAACCTCAAAACCGCCAAGGCACTCGGCATCAAGATCCCGGACGTGATAATGCTGCGTGCGACCAAGGTCATCGAGTGAACAATCGCCGCAAATTGGTCATCGCGCTTAGTGCGGGTGCGTTAATAGCGCCGTCCGTGGTCGCGGGATCCGCGAAGAGGAAACCTGACGCCTAATCCATCAATGCAATACGGACGCGGCTAACTTAGAAGGCTGCAAGACCACTGAGGGCCACCGTTGTGTTGTAGGCCGCACTTTTTATGGAACGTCCTTATACAAGACCGGCATTGCCTGAAAGGCAACTAACGGCCAACTGCGGTCGGTCGCAGTTACATTTAGTTTGTGACGATTGACAGTCAGCCTGAGCTCGTCCGCCGCCAAAAACTTTCCCATCCGATACCCCGTCGTGATTTGGCATAATGTCGCGCAGATCGCAGGAAGGCCATATGAACAATCGCCGCAAGCTGGTTATCGCGCTTGGCGCAAGTGCGCTCACCGCGCCGCTCTGCTCCTTCGCTCAGCCGCAAGCGGCACGGACGTTCCGGCTCGGCGTCCTGTTTGCAGGCACTCTAGCGAGCAGCGAAACCTACTTTCGCGCGTTCTTCGAAAGCCTGGCGAGCCTCGGCTACGTGGAGGGAAAAAACCTTCTCGTAGAGCGGCGATTTGCCGACGGCCGCATTGATCGACTGGACGTGCTGGCTGCTGAGCTGGTAGCGGCGAGAGTTGACATTATTTACGCACCACCTACGCCGGCCGCACTTGCGGCAATGAAAGCATCGACCACTGTCCCGATCGTGTTCAGCATGCTTCCCGATCCAGTCTTGATCGGACTGGCGAAAAGTCTCGCGCGGCCCGGCGGTAACGCCACCGGCTTGAGCACCCTCGGCAGCGGACTGGTGCCCAAGCGTATCGAGCTGATTCACGAACTAAGGCCTAACGCGCGGGCTGTCGGACTGCTCTACGACTCACGCGAACCCAGTGCCAGAATTAATCGCGACGCTGCTGTCGGAGCAGCTAAATTGCTGGGCTTGAGCGTCGTCGAAGAGAACGTCAACCTGCGTGATCAATTACCTGCAGCGTTCGCTGCGCTCAAGAAAAAAGGTGCCCATATGCTGCTCGTCTTCGAGGGCAGCTTGGGATTTAGCAACCGCGATTTACTGCTCTCACTTGCCGCAGCGAATCGACTGCCCGCCCTTTACGCCTACCCCGAGCTTCCAGCCGAAGGAGGCCTGATGTCTTACTCGGTGAACAACGTTGAACAATTCCGCCGTGCCGCTGTTTTCGTCGACAAGATATTCAAGGGAGCCAAGCCTTCTGACTTGCCCGTAGAGCAACCGACCAGGTTCGAGCTGATCGTCAACATGAAAACGGCGAAGGCGCTCGGGATCGCGTTCCCGCAATCAATCCTTGTGCGGGCGGATAGGGTGATCGAGTAGCCACGGCTACGACCGCTTTGGAGAAATTCGAATGTCTCCTTGGGGTCGGAAGCAGTCAGGCGTAAATGTCGGCTCGCGGCCAATTCTGTTGAAAAACTCCGTTGAGTACTGAATCTTCGCTTGTGCAAAGGGTCTGATCTGGCAGTGCATTGATGGAGCGCTGCGGGATGATGGGACAACAAGGTGGCGGGCAGGA
>Ga0068871_100002417_pt1 | contig 12749 bp, 12 predicted proteins | sample KBSMisM72_FD_72750 | JGI IMG/M metagenome (GOLD analysis project Ga0068871, IMG submission 72750) | Miscanthus rhizosphere microbial communities from Kellogg Biological Station, Michigan, USA - KBS Miscanthus M7-2 | ecosystem: Host-associated > Plants > Roots > Rhizosphere > Soil ... | reverse complement strand
TCAGGGCATGACGGTGACTGAGGTCAAAGGCTATGGGCGGCAAAAGGGGCATACGGAAATCTATCGCGGCGCGGAATATGCCGTGAGCTTCCTGCCCAAGCTCAAAATCGAAGTGGCGGTGAAGAGCGAGATGCTCGACGCGGTGATTGATGCGATCACCTCGAAAGCGAAAACCGGCCAGATCGGCGACGGAAAGATTTTCGTCACGCCGCTCGAACAGGTTGTGCGTATCCGCACCGGCGAAACGGATGGTGACGCGCTGTAGGCCGAAAGGGCTTGCCGCCGTCCACAAAGGGGACTGAAAAATGAAAATTGAAAATCTGAAAAAAGCGGGCTTCGCGACCCTTGCCAGTATCGGCATGTTAGCGATGACCGCGGGCGCCGCCTTTGCGGCGGACGCTCCCAAGGATCCGCTGAATTCCGGCGACACCGCCTGGATGATCACTTCCTCGGCCCTGGTGCTGATGATGACCATTCCCGGTCTGGGCCTGTTTTATGGCGGCATGGTTCGCAAGAAGAACGTGCTGGCGACCCTGGCACAAAGCTTCGGCGCCACCTGCCTGATCGCCGTCTTGTGGATGATCATCGGCTACTCCATCGCCTTCACGCCCAATCCCGATGCAGGCATGAACAACTGGATCGGCGGCTTCGGCTACCTGTTCCTGAGCCCGATGAAACTGACCACGGTCTCGAGCCTGGCGGGCACGATCCCGGAATCGGTCTACATGTTCTTCCAGATGACCTTCGCGATCATCACCCCGGCGCTGATCGCAGGCGCCCTGGCTGATCGCATGAAGTTCTCGGCCTTCCTGTGGTTCATGGCCTTGTGGTTGCTGTTCGTCTATTGCCCCATCGCCCATTGGGTGTGGGGTGGCGGCTGGCTGGGTACCGCTGGCGCGATGGACTATGCCGGCGGCTCGGTGGTGCATCTCAATGCCGGTACCGCGGCGCTTGTGACCTGCCTGGTTCTGGGTAAGCGCATCGGCTATGGCAGCGAGAATATGTCGCCGCACAACCTGGTCCTGTCGGTGATCGGCGCTTCGCTGTTGTGGGTTGGCTGGTTCGGCTTCAATGCCGGCTCCGCCGTCACCGCCGGCTACAATGCCGGCATGGCCGCGGCCGCGACACAAATCGCGACCGCTGCCGCTGCCCTGGCCTGGATGTTCGCCGAATGGATCATCGCCAAGAAGCCTTCCGTCTTGGGCATGATCTCCGGCGCCGTTGCCGGCCTGGTGGCGATCACCCCGGCTTCGGGCTTTGTCGATCCGGTGGGCGCGCTCATTATCGGCCTGTCCGCGGGCGTGGTCTGCTACATCTCGGCAGTCTGGGTGAAGAAGGCGTTCGGCTATGACGACAGCCTCGACGCCTGGGGCGTGCATGGTGTGGGTGGCGCACTCGGCGCCATCATGACCGGCATGTTCGCCAAGGGTGCGATCAACTCGGTCTATCCCAAGGGCGGCTGGCTCACGGACGGCAATTTTTCCCAGATGATTGCGCAGTTCAAGGATGTCGGCGCGGTGTTCGTTTATTGCGCCATCGTCACCTTCATCATCCTGAAGGTGATCGACCTGATCATCGGCCTGCGCGTCTCGCCGGAAGTTGAAGTCGAGGGCCTCGACATCAACCTGCATGGCGAAACCGTTCACAGCTGAGTTTACTCTCCCTGAAGACTGGGGCGTCCCTCACGGGACGCCCCTTTTTTCGGGTGCTGGGTTATTTTCTTGAACCCCCTCCGCCGCCCTAGCGGATGGTCGCCGCGAAGTGAGGCCGATCAGCGCCGAACGCGGCTCGAGCTTCGCGCTTTTCCTGAGTCGGTCGGACCTCTATGGTCCGCGCATGTCGAATCTTCCTCGAATGGCCGCCTTGCCACCGGGCCCTTTTGCCCGCTTGAGTACGCTTTTGGGCGACACCAAGCCCGGCAAGGAGCCGATCAGCCTGGCGGTGGGCGATCCCGCCGGCATCGTGCCGGAGTTTGTCAAAGAAGCACTGGCCAAAGGCGCAGCCGGTTTCGGCAACTATCCCGCCATCATCGGCACGCAGGATTGGCGCCAGGCCGCCGCCTCATGGCTTAACCGCCGATTTGCCTTGAGCGGCGCAATCGACCCGGAAAAGAATCTTCTTCCCCTGAACGGCACACGCGAGGGGCTGTTCTCGGTTCTGTTTCCTCTGATGCCGGAAAGCAAGGCGGGCCAGCGCCCCATCGTGGCGATGCCCAATCCTTTTTATCAATGCTATGCGGCGGCGGCGCTGGGGTCGGGGGCGGAGCCGCTCTATGTCGCCTCTCGCAAGGAGAATGGTTTCCTGCCGGATTTCGCGGCGCTGCCGGAAGAGACGCTGCAAAGGCTGGCGGCGGTCTATATCTGCTCGCCCTCCAATCCCGAAGGCGCGGTCGCGGATCAGGCATACTGGACGCGCCTGTTCCGGCTGGCGGAGCGCCATGACTTCATCATTCTGGCCGATGAATGCTATGCCGACATCTGGTTCGACCAGGAGCCGGTCTCGGCCCTGACATCCCGCCTGGCGCAGCGCTTCGACCGGCTGCTGAGTTTTCATTCCCTCTCCAAGCGGTCCGGCTTGCCGGGATTGCGCTCCGGCCTGGTGGCGGGCGATGCCGCTGGAATCGAAAAATTCCGCGCCTTCCGCAATGTCGCCGGACCGACCGTGCCCACGCCGCTGTTGGCGGCCAGCGCGGCCTGCTGGCGGGATGAAGATCATGTGATTGCCAACCGTGCCGCTTATCAGCAGAAGATGGAGGCCGCGGCCCGCATCCTGGGCAACCGGATGACCCGGCCGGCCGGCGGATTCTTCCTCTGGCTGGACGTCGGCAATGGCGAGCAATTCGCCCTCAGAGCCTGGCGCGAACAGGGGGTAAGGCTGCTGCCCGGCGCCTATATGGGCCGGGAAATTTTATCCGGAAAAACCCAGTCAAACCCTGGCTTTTCCTATGTCCGGGTGGCGCTTGTTAACGACTTGTCAACCATTATGACCGCACTCGAAAGACTGCGGGAAATTCTGGATTAGGCCATGGCACAGGGCAGCAGGATGATCGGCGGCGTCTATCACCCACGGGCGCGCGGCGGGGCGATGAGCGACGCCCTGACCGATGCCAGACATGCGATGAACCGATTGATGCGCGTCCTGGCGCTGCGGGGCGCGGGCCTGACCCTGCTACTGGCGGCGACGGCGGCGCTGCTCGCCCTCGTCAGTTACTCCGCCGAGGATGCCAGCCTGAACAATGCCAATCTGCGCGATGCCGCCAACTGGCTGGGTCCGGTGGGTGCGGTGGCGGCGGATATGCTGTTGCAGATTTTCGGCTGGGCGGCGCTGGCCTTCCTGGCGCCGCTGTTGGTGTGGGGCACGCGCGCCTTGCGCGGAAAGTCGCTCAAATATGCCATGTGGCGCCTGCTGGCTTGGCCGCTAGGCACCATCACGGTCGCGGCGGGATTTGGATTGTTGCCGTCCCTGACGGGGCTGCCGGCCGGCGCAGGCGGTATGATCGGGATCGCCGCCGTCGGCCTTAGCGCCCATGCCGCGCAAGCCTGGCAAACGCCCGCCCTGGCCTGGGCCCTGCCGCTTGGTCTTCTGATTCTGGGCCTGCCGCTGGCTTTCCTGGCCACCGGCTTGCGCTTTGCGCCCCTGGCGCGCGGGATCGTGAACATTCCGGCCGGCGCAATATGGCTGGCCGGACTGGTCAAGAAGCCGCATATCAGCTTCGGACATCACGACGATGAAGACGGTCACGAATATGATGACGATGATGAAGGCGCTTATCATCTGGACGAAGACGGGGAGTCTCCCGGCGCGCTAAGGCCCCAACCCATTGCCGCCACACGGCTGGCGGAGCGCCAGAACAACCGGGTACGGCGCGATGCGCGCATGGCCCAGCCCAACAAGCGCAACGACAAGCAGCCGGCGCTGAACCTGGCGTCCGGCGAATACCAGCTTCCCGCCCTGGGCCTTCTGACCGAACCGGCGCCGGTCAAGGACACCCATACCCTGTCCGATGAAGCGCTGGAGGAAAATGCCCGCATGCTGGAAGCGGTGCTGACCGACTTCGGCGTCAAGGGCCGCATCACCGCCGTGCGTCCCGGCCCGGTGGTCACACTGTATGAATTCGAACCCGCCGCCGGGGTGAAATCCAGCCGGGTGATTTCCCTGTCCGACGACGTGGCGCGTTCCATGAGCGCAGTGGCGGCCCGTATCGCCACCATTTCGGGGCGCAATGTGATCGGCATCGAACTGCCCAACCAGTTCCGCGAGACCGTCTATCTGCGCGAAATGTTCGCCAGCGGCGATTATGAAAAAGCCCGAGCGCCTCTGACCTTGGCGCTGGGCAAGACCATCGGCGGCGAGCCGGTGATGGCCGATCTGGCCAAGATGCCCCACTTGCTGGTGGCGGGGACCACCGGCTCGGGAAAGTCGGTCGGCCTCAACACCATGATCCTGTCGCTGCTGTACCGCATGTCGCCGCAGCAATGCCGCCTGATCATGATCGACCCCAAAATGCTGGAATTGTCGGTCTATGACGGCATTCCGCACCTGCTGTCGCCGGTGGTCACCGATCCGCGCAAGGCCATCGTCGCCCTGAAATGGGCGGTGCGCGAAATGGAAGACCGCTACCGCAAAATGTCCAAGATGGGCGTGCGCGGGGTGGAAGCGTTCAATGAGCGCGTCAAAAAAGCCAAGGACAAGGGCGAGGTTCTCAAGCGCACGGTGCAGACCGGCTTCGACCGCGAAACCGGCAAGCCGGTTTACGAGGACGAGAACCTGGAATTCGAGGCGATGCCCTACATCGTGGTGGTGGTGGACGAAGTCGCAGACCTGATGATGGTATCCGGCAAGGAGATCGAGGGCGCGGTACAGCGCCTGGCCCAGATGGCGCGCGCCGCCGGCATCCATTTGATTGCCGCCACCCAGCGTCCCTCGGTGGACGTGATCACCGGCACCATCAAGGCCAACTTCCCCACCCGCATTTCCTTCCAGGTGACATCCAAGATCGACAGCCGCACCATCCTGGGCGAACAGGGCGCCGAACAGCTCTTGGGCCAGGGCGACATGCTCTACATGGCGGCGGGCGGGCGCATCAAGCGCATCCATGGCCCGTTCGTATCCGACCATGAAGTCGAGGATGTGGTGCGCTTCCTGAAGTCCCAGGGCCAGCCGGAATATCTCGACGCCGTCACCGAAGAACCCGATGAGGAAAGCGACGATCCTTACGCCTTGCTGGGCGGCGGCAATCGCGACTCGGGCGACGACCTCTACGATAAGGCGCTGGCCGTGGTGGCGCGCGACAAGAAGGCTTCGACCTCCTACATCCAGCGCAGGCTGCAGATCGGCTATAACCGCGCCGCCAGCCTGATCGAGCGCATGGAGCAGGACGGGGTGGTCTCAAGCCCCAATCATAAGGGTGTCCGTGAGGTCCTGCTCCCCGATCACGAGCGCTAGTTAAGGCCTCCAAAATCGCCTAAAACTGGCCCCGCAGAGCGGGAGACCGGCATGGCATCCTATATCGATCAGTCCCTGGGGGCGGGCGAGACCATCATCACCCGGGCGCGGTTTCATTGGCTTTATCTCGCCTATGCCTGGGGTTCGTTGCTGCTGCCTTTGGCGGCGCTGCTTGGGCTTTATATCCATGCCGGCACCAGAGCGCGAGACGCCGCCGATCCCCTCAGTTGGGCACTGTTTGTGGTGGCGGTATGGGTGATCATGGGCTTCATCACCTTCACCAGGATGCTGCTGCGCAAATGGACCACAGAGATCGGCATCACCAGTCATCGCTTTGTCGAAAAATACGGCCTTCTCACCATGCGCACCAATGAGATCGCCTTGCCCAACATCGAAGGCGTGCGGGTGCATCAATCCTTCCTGGGACGGGTATTCGGTTATGGCACGGTGAAGATCGAGGGCACCGGGGTGGATTCCGTCACCACCCCATCTATTGCCGATCCGGTGGGATTTGTCCGCGCCATCCAGACCGCCAAGGAACACGCCTAGCTTTTCTTATGAGCGAAGCGAATTAGAAAAGCTGGCGCTAGCCGAGCGAAAGCGAGGCGCGCCGCGAAACGCTAAACCGCTTCCAGCAATTCTTCCGTCATGACGCGTGGGAAGGTGACGGTGACGCGCGTGCCTTTGCCGCGCGCACTGTCGATCGCGATGCTGCCGCGATGCAAATCCACCAGCGCCTTGGTCAGCGGCAGACCAAGCCCGGTACCCTCATAGCGGCGCTCCAGCCTGTTATCCACCTGGGCGAAGGGCTGAAAGGCGACCTCGATATCCTGCGGGTCCATGCCGATGCCGGTGTCGGCGATGGTCACCGCGATGCCGTCGGCGGTGGTGACGGCCGACAGGGAAACGCTGCCGCCTTTTTCCGTGAACTTGATGGCGTTGGACAATAGATTGAGGAATATCTGGCGCAGCTTGGCGACATCGCCCTTCATGGGCAGGGCATGCTGCATGCCGGTCACCGAGAATGTCAGGCCTGCCGCGTTGCATTGCTCGCGCACCATGGCGATGCAATCGTCCAGCACTTCGCGCATGTCGGTTTCGCGCACCGCAAGAACCATCTTGCCGGCCTCGCTCTTGGAAAGGTCCAGCACATCGTTGATCACCGCCAACAGATGGCGGCCACTGCGCAATATGTCGCCGGAATAATCGAGGTAGCGCGCATTGCCGAGTTCGCCAAAAAACTCGCCGGAGATGATCTCCGAAAAACCGATAATGGCGTTGAGCGGCGTCCGCAATTCGTGGCTCATATTCGCCAGGAACCGGGTCTTGGAAGCGTTGGCGGCTTCGGCTTCCGCCTTGGCCCGGCGCAGGGATTCCTCGCGCTCCTTGATGACCGTGAAATCCGACAGGAAGAAAATCGAGCCGCCTTCGGATGTCGCGCTGCCGGTCATGCGCAGCCAGCGGCCGTCCGCCAGCTCCAATTCGGCATGGCCGGAGGTGGTAATGTCCTCGCTGGGCGCCTGGGTGGGTGCCAGCTGGCTCTGGATCAGTTCCAGCGCGGTGTCGAACCGGGTGCCCGGCATCAGCTGAAAAGCGATCTCGGGAAAAAAGCCGCGCAGGGTGCTGTTGGACATCACGATCTTGCCGTCAGGCGCCACCAGCATCACGCCTTCGCGGCTGGTCTCAAGCGCATCCACCAGGCGATTCTCGGCCGAACGGCGCAGATCTTTTTCCCGCGTCATCGCCTCGCGGATACTATCCTGCATCACCGTCATGGATTTCAGCAGGGCGCCGGTTTCGTCCTGTCCGCCCGGCGGGATCGGGGTCTGCATCTCGCCATTGGCGATGCGGTCGGCGACGGTGGCCGCGGCGCGAAGCGGGCGCACGATTCGGCTGCGCAGCAACAGGGTGATCCCGCCCGCCAGCAACAGCGCGAAAGCCGTGGTGGCGATACTGGCATACTTGTAGCTGCTGATATTGCTGACCGTCTGGCGGCGGCCGATGAAGCTGTGATCGGTGTGGAATTCGATCAGCAAGTCGAATTTCTCGTCGATCTGGCGGTCCAGCTTTTCCAGCTCGGCGATATCGCCACGGGCGCGCACGTCGCGCCAGCGCTGCACCAGCGGCTGAATCTGGATAATCATCTTTTGCTCGTCGGCGGCCAGGCTGCGCTGGGCGGCCACATCGAGGTCGGCGGTAAAGGTGGAGGCAATCTCGGAAATTTTATCGGCGATGGCGGCGCGATCGGCGGGGGCCGCATGTTCGTAGCGCAATTCCGCAAGCTGCATCTCGGTGAAATCGGTTTGCGCGGCGCGGGCGTAATTGATCGCCATCAGCGGGCCGTCGAAGGTGGTCACGGCGATATCGCCGGCGGCGGACAGAACGCCATAGCCCGCCAAGCCCGTGAGGCCGATAATGGCGCTCATGGCGGCGAAGGCGCCAAAAATCTTGGCGCCGATTGTGTGTTTGGCCAAAGCCATCCGGCGACCCGTGGTCAGATGCGAATAGTTTGGCCGATCAGCAGTTTATGGCCGATTAAGGGGTCTGAGAGTCGCCGGAGGAGGGCGTCGCCGCGACCGCGCTATTTCACGTGGACAATCAAGCGCATGGTGGGATGGATGTGACAGCGCACCCGGAAGGTCCCCGCTTGCGGGAAGGTTTCGTTAAGGACTTCGCCAGGCCCCTTCTCCTCGGAATCGAACAGTCCATCGACATAGATCTGGTGGATGAAGCTGTCTTCATTGGTGAAGGTAAGGCTTTCATTGCGGGTGATGGTCACTTCCGCGGGGCGGAAGGCGCGGCTCTTCTGGGAGATCACATGGACGGCATCGGCAGCCAAGGCTGGTCCGGGCAGCAGCAGGAACAGCAGAAAAAGCTTTCGCATGGATCACCATCTGATGGGCAAGCCTATCGCTCGCCCGAAAATACCCTTTAAAGGGGCACGGTTAAATCGGGCTGAAAATGGCCCCCGGGGCTTCAAAAACCGGGCAAAAAAGCGGGGGTGGACAGGGTTAGGCCCATGGCCTATATCCCCCCACCTTCCGTGACGCGGGGTGGAGCAGCCCGGTAGCTCGTCAGGCTCATAACCTGAAGGTCACAGGTTCAAATCCTGTCCCCGCAACCATCCAAAGAAAACGCCCCCGAGTCCGGGGGCGTTTTCATTTGGATGCTCTGGCGCTTAATGCTGGATGTAGTTGTTGTTCGTATCCTGGACGATATTGCCCACCTGCTCGCCGGTCTGCTGCACGGCCTGATAGCCCATATCCTGGGCGTGATGGACTGCATCCTCGGCCTGGTGCACGGCATCGCTGGCTTGATGTTGCATGCGATCGATATTGTCGGCGGCGCTTTCGCCGGCCTTTTCCATCACATTCCTGGTCAGGCCGCGCAAAGCGCTCATCCAGCGCATGCCCTGGCTGCTATAATCCTGCAGCAAATCGCGCAGCCATTCCTGCTGCACACCGATCACGCCGGGAAGCCCGGCGCAGTTCTGCAATCTGTCCATCGCCGCGCCGTTGCGTTCCAGGCGCAGATTCACGAAGCGCAGGCTTTCGTCTTTGGCAAAGATGCCGATGCCTTCGACCAGGGCGCGGCCGCTTTGCGCAGTTTGCGCCAAACTTTGGCCGAGCTGGGAAACACTCTGGTCAGGATCGGATAGATTATGGGCATTGCTCATGGTCGGCCTCCAGGTTTGTGCAGTGCGACAAAACTGTAAAAGCGCCTGCTATCGCAGAGTTTCCCGCTGGCCCAAAAACTTTTTATGACGCCTGGATGGTGTCTTGCTGACAGTTTTGCCGCTCCAGGCCCCCGGGGCCTTCCGCCCCAAATGGCGGGAAATACGGGCGTTTCGCCTTTCCTGCCGCATTTCTGTGCACTGCCCGGAAACCCTCGCAATATCAATTGCGGCCCAGGGGGGCCGCCGCTATAACCCCGCCCCTCGAGGCGCGGTTTTGCTGAGTCCGCCTCTGGTGTCGAAGGGAGTGTGCATGGGAACCCAGGTCTCTGCCGACTATCACCCGTCGGAAAACGAGCCCTTTATGAATGAGCGACAGCGCGAATATTTTCGCCGCAAGCTCAATCTCTGGAAAGACGAAATCCTCAAGGAAAGCCGCGAGACCATCCAGAATCTCCAGGCCGAGACTGTGCCGCATGCCGATCTCGCCGACCGCGCCTCCACCGAGGCCGAGCGGCAACTGGAACTGCGGACCCGCGACCGCCAGCGCAAGCTGATCGCCAAGATCGACGCGGCGCTGCGCCGGATTGAGGACGGTTCCTATGGTTTTTGCGAAGAGACCGGCGAACCCATCTCGCTGAAGCGGCTGGATGCCCGCCCCATCGCCACCCTGTCGATCGAGGCGCAGGAACGCCACGAGCGGCGTGAAAAGGTTTACCGGGACGATTAGCCTTGGTTCCAGTTTGAAGTGGAAAAGGCCGGGTCGATGACCCGGCCTTTTGTTTTTCAATGCCGCGATTACCAGGGCAGGACGATATCGAGCAGTTGCGAGCCATAACGCGGCTGCTGCACATCGCTCATCGTTCCCTGGCCGCCATAGATAACCCTGGCTTCGGCGATCTGCGACAGGTTGACGGTATTGTCCTGGGTGATGTCCTCGCGGCGCACAATGCCGGACAGGCGCATATCGCGCAGTTCGTTGTTCACCCGCACCTGCTGATGGCCATCGATCACCAGATTGCCATTGGGCAGAACCTGGGCGACCAGTGCCGCCAGGGTCATGTTGATGGATTCGGCGCGCGCGATCGAGCCGACACCGACATTGGAATTGTCCGAGCCCATCTTGACCAGGCTGCCGGGATCCATGCCGATACTGGGCAACACTTTCTCCAGGCCGAGAAGATTGTCCATGCTGGCATTCTCGGAATTGGTGCGGCTGCGCGAGGTGGTGTTTTGCATCTTGGCGGTATCGGTCACCGACACATTCACGGTGATGACATCGCCGACATGCATGGCGCGCGGATCGTGGAAGAAGCTCTGCGCTCCGGGCTGCCACAGTGAATTGTCGATATGGGTGATCGGCGCCGGGCGGGGGATTTCCGCCACGATCTGCTGACCGGCGGGGTTTCCCACCGCCGCCATCTTGGGCGCCTCGCCAATATTTTCAATCCGGTCCAGCGCCGAGCAGGCCGACAGAGCGGCGCCGGCCAGCAGCAGGGTGGAGAATTTCAAGAGCAAATTACGCATGGCAGATCCTATCGCTGGTTATCGGCGGGCTATTGTGTTGGCAGGGGCGGAAATCGGGCCGTTGGCACGCACCGTGCCGGGCGCCACCACGGTTGCCGAAATCATGCGGTAGGAAACCGGATTCTGGATGGTGACGGTATCGCCGACGCCGCCTTCGCTCATGGCGCGTCCCATCGCCGTCAGTTCCACGCCGGGAACGATAAACTGCATGGTGACGGTCTGTCCCTTGGTGATGACGATAGGGCGGCGCACATCGTCGCCGCGGAAAGGTTGGCCGGCGGTCAGCACGCGGCGCGCCTGCATGCCCTTGACTTCGTCGATTTTGGTGGGAACGCCCGACATCAATGCGGCGCCGTCGACCGTTGCATAAGTCAGATCGTTTTCGCTGATCGTGTCGCCGCGAGCGATATCGTGCGCCGGCACAACAATCCGCACGGTGTTTGCGAAAGCCGGGCCGCTCGCCAGTAGAGAGAAGGGGCCTATGGCCAGGAGACCGAGAAAGACAAGTATCTTGCGCATGATGCTAGCTCCCCAACCGGGCCGCGGCCTGCAGCATCTGATCGGCCGCCGATACAACCTTGGAATTCATTTCATAGGCGCGCTGGGCGGTGATCAGCGCGGTGATCTCGTCCACCGAATTGACGTTGGATGTTTCCAAAAATCCTTGCTGGATGGTGCCGTAGCCGGTGGAACCGGGTACACCGGCCTGCGGGCTGCCGGAGCCGGGAGTCTCCAGGTAGAGATTGTTGCCGATAGCATTGAGTCCGCCCTCGTTGGGGAACCGCGTCAGCTCCAGCTGCCCCACCGTCTGGGCGGTGGAACTGCCCGCCACGGTGGCATTGACCTGGCCCTGGGCGTTGATCGTCACCGAAAGCGTATTCTGCGGAATGGCGATGCCGGGCTGGATCACCAGCCCGTCCTGGGTGACAAGCTGCCCCTGGGGACTCAGCGAGAAATTGCCCGAACGGGTATAGGCGTCGGTGCCGTCGGCCTGCTGGACCCGGAAAAAGCCCGCGCCCTGGATGGAGACGTCATAGGGATTGCCGGTGGATTTGAGATCGCCCTGGGTGGTGACGCGATAGACCGCCGCGGTGCGCACACCGGCGCCCAGCTGAATTCCGTTGGGAGCATAGGTGCCCTGATCGGAGGTCTGCGAGCCTGGGGTCTGGATGTTCTGGTACAACAGGTCGGCGAATTCGGCCCGCTGCTGTTTGAAGCCGGTGGTGTTCATGTTCGCCAGATTGTTGGCGATGACTTCGACGTTGGTCTGCTGGGCCAACATGCCGGTCGAGGCAATGGAAAGAGCGCGCATTATCGTGTCTCCTTAACTGGGCATCTGGCCAAGCTTGTCGATAGCCTGGCGCATAAGGTCTTCCTGGGATTTGCTCAAACTGGCGGTTGCCTCATAGGCCCGCATCACCTCGATCATATGACTGATCTCGATCACCGGCTGAACGTTGGAGGCTTCCAGCGCACCTTGGCGCAGGTTGACATTGGTTGAAGTTGTCGGGGTCTGGGTGGTGGAATAGAGATTGGCGCCCTGTTTCACCAGCGCGCTGGGATTTGGGAACTCGACCACTTTCAATTTGGCGAGCTGGTTGCCGATGCCATTGACCACGCTGGAGATGGTGCCGTCGGGCGCAATGCTGACTTCGCCGTCATTGGGCGTGATTGTGATGGCGCCGCCATCGCCCTGGACCTGATAGCCCTGGCTGGTCACCAGGTTGCCGTTATTGTCGAGCGAAAAATGGCCGTCGCGGGTGTAGCGCAGGCCGGTCGCGGTCTGAACCGCGAAATAGCCCGGTCCGGCAATCGCCACATCATAAGGGGCGCCGGTCTGTTCGATATTTCCCTGGCCGGTGTCGCGCATGACGCCCGCATCCTTGACGAAGCTGACGGCCTGCAAGCCGGTCTGGCCCTCTGCGGGCCGCATCATGGTGACGAATTCCTCGAACTTCGCGGCCTCGCGCTTGAAACCCGGCGTCGCGGCGTTGGCGATATTGTTCGCGATCACGTCCATCGCCCGGTAAGAGGCGAGCTGATGCGAAAGACTAACAAGAAGTGAATTATCCATGGCGCACGGATCCTTTCTGGTCCGTCGCGG
>Ga0068871_100002415_pt1 | contig 12751 bp, 6 predicted proteins | sample KBSMisM72_FD_72750 | JGI IMG/M metagenome (GOLD analysis project Ga0068871, IMG submission 72750) | Miscanthus rhizosphere microbial communities from Kellogg Biological Station, Michigan, USA - KBS Miscanthus M7-2 | ecosystem: Host-associated > Plants > Roots > Rhizosphere > Soil ... | reverse complement strand
TTGGCGCGTTAACGGGGCGGCAAGAAATTTCGTACGGCAGGGGCAGTCCGCCGCAGGGGATCAAATCCCCCGCCCCCTTGTGCGTTCCGGCACGAATACCGATATTGAACGTTAATACAGACTCGCCGGTAACGGTATTTTATTTAAGTTTCTGATATTTGGTGGGCATGAAGACCGTTTTTCCTGCGCTATCGGCGCTTGCTGTGAGCTTGTTTTTGAGTGGCTGCAGTACCCCCAGCCCGGAATCGCTCGCCCAAAACGATCCTTGGGAAAAGACCAATCGTGACATTTTTGATTTTGATGTGCGGGTGGACCATGCCGTCGCCCGTCCCATCGCCAAGGGTTACCGTGCCGTGGTCCCCGAACCGGTACGCGATGGCATTCACAACGCCCTGACCAACCTCAACTCGCCCGTTGTGCTGGCCAATGACGTGCTGCAAGGCGACGGCAACAAGGCCGTCAATACTGCGGGCCGCATTGTGATCAATTCCACCGTGGGCATTGGCGGGCTGATCGATGTCGCCAGCAAGATTGGCATTCCCGGTCATGAAAATGATTTCGGCATCACCTTGGGCAAGAACGGCATCGCCGAAGGTTCTTACTTGGTGCTGCCCTTCGCCGGTCCACAGCCACCCCGCGACCTGCTGGGCACCGGCGTGGATGTTGCCTTCGATCCCTTGACCTGGATCAAATTTCACGGCCGCGACACCTGGATGGTGGTGCGTTTCGGCATCGGCATCCTGGACAGCCGCACCTCGACCCTGGATGCGGTTGAGACCATCGAACGTTCGTCGATCGATTTCTACGCGACCACCCGCAACCTGTATCGCCAGAGCCGCAATGCCAAGATCAATGAAGGCAGGCCTGCCGGCGCCACGGACGATCTTCCGAATCTGTAAGACGGCGAGACACTCTACCTAACCGTTAATTCTGGATTGCGCCTCGCTTGTGCTCGGCGCGCTGGCTTAGCTTTTCTTATGAGCGGAGCGAATTAGAAAAGCTTGCCCTATGCGAGCGTAGCGAGCATGCGACGCTCACTCAGCCGGCGAAGGCCGCGGCACCGGCGCGTGATCGCCCGGACGGTCTTTCATCATCCCGTGATACCAGCGATTCCAGAATCCAGCGGTCCATCCCCCGAACCGGTCCATGTACAGGAACACGACCGGCGTGGTGTAAAGCGTCAAGATCTGGCTGAGGAATAACCCGCCCACGATCGAGATACCCAGGGGCTGGCGCAGTTCAGAGCCCTCGCCCAGACCGATAGCCAGCGGCAGCGCGCCCAAAATGGCGCCCGTGGTGGTCATCATGATGGGGCGGAAGCGCAACAGGCAGGCCTTGTAGATGGCGTCGCGCGAGCTCAAGCCCTCGCGCCGCATCAAATCGATGGCAAAGTCGATCATGATGATGGCGTTTTTCTTGACGATGCCGATCAACAGGATCACGCCGATGGTGGCGATCAAGTCGAACTGGGTCTTGAACATCAGCAGCGCCAGCACCGCGCCCACGCCGGCCGATGGCAAGGTCGAGATGATGGTGACGGGATGGATCAGGCTTTCGTACAAAATGCCCAGGGTGATGTAGATGGTGAGGATCGCCGCGATCAGCAAAAAGGGCATATTGGAAAAGGATTTCTGGAATAGCTGCGCGGTGCCTGCAGTCTCGCCATGGACGCTGATGGGCACATTGATGTCATTCATGGTTTTTTGAATGGCGTCCAACGCCTGGCCCATCGATACGCCGGGCGGCAGACCGAAGGAGAAGGTCGTCGCCACGAACACGCTTTGATGGCTGACAGACAAGGGCGTGGTGCCCGGCCCGAAACTGGTGAAGGCCGAGAGCGGCACCATGGTCGATACCCGGGTTGAGATCGAGGCGCCGGTCGACGAGCCGCCGCGCGCGCCCACCGCCACGGAATTGAGTTGCTGGTTGCGCACAGCATCCTGGGCGGCCAGCTGCGCTTGAGCCGCCGCGCCGTTGGCCGCCGATGACGTGCCACCTGAGCTTGTTGTGCTGGCGGTGTTGCTGACGACAAAGGCGCCCCCCGCCGCCGCACTGGACTGAGTACCGCTGACCGCGCCGCCCGTGGTCGAAACGTAAACATCGTGCAGGGTCTCCGGGCTTTGCCAGAAGGCCGGCGCCACCTCCATAATCACGTGATACTGGTTCTTATCCTTGTAGATGGTGGAGACCTGGCGCTGACCAAAGGCGTCATACAGCGCATTATCCACCTGGGCGGCATTGAGGCCCAACCGCGCCGCGGTGACGCGGTCGATCTTGAGATCAACCTGAAGACCCTTGTCCTGCTGGTCGGAATTGACGTCCTGCAGCTCGGGTACCTCCTGCAAGGCTTGGGTGATCTTGGGCACCCAGGTGTTGAGATCCTCCAACTCGTCCGCCAGCACGGTGTATTGATAATCGCCATTGCCTTGGCGGCCACCGGCCCGGATGCCGCCGCCCGATTGCAGGAACAGCCTGGCGCCCGCAACCTTCAGCAGCTTGGGACTCATGCGCTGAATCACGTCGGGCGTGGCAAGGCCGCGCTCGCGCCGCGGCTTGAGGGTGACGAAAACCTGGCCCGAATTTGTCGCCTGGCCACCGGCGAAACCGCCCACCGTCGCCACCGCGGGATCGGCTTTGATGATGTCGATGAATTGCTGGAATTTCTTCTGCATCGACTGGAACGAAATGCTCTGGTCGCCGCGGATGCCGCCAAAGATCATGCCATTGTCGGTATCGGGGAAAAATCCTTTGGGTACGATCGCCAGCAGATAGACATTCAGCACCACTGCGACCAACAGCGTCGCCATGATGGTTTTGGGATTGTTTAGGGACCAGTTCAGCGTGCGCCGGTAAAAACCCTGCATCGTCTCCATGCTGCGGCGCGACCAGCGCATCAACCAGTTCTGGTCTTCATTGACGGTGAAATCCAGATAGGCGCACATCATCGGCGTCACGGTCAGCGATATGATCAATGACATCACAATGGCGGTGGTGATGGTGATGGCAAATTCGTTGAAGATGCGCCCTACCAGACCGCCGATCAGCAGGACGGGGAAGAACACCGCGATCAGCGAGATGCTCATGGAAACAACGGTGAAGCTCACCTCCCGCGCGCCCCTGAGCGCCGCGGTCAGGCGGTCTTCGCCATTCTCCAGATGCCTGGTGACGTTCTCCAGCACCACAATGGTGTTGTCCACCACAAAGCCGGTGGAGACGATCAGCGCCATCAGCGAAAAATTGTCCAGGCTGAAACCCAGCAGATACATCACGCCGAAGGTGCCCAACAGCGCCAGCGGCACACAGACCGTGGGCACCAAGGTCGCCTTGAAATTTCGCAGGAACAAAAACACCACCAGGATCACCAAGATGGTGGAGATGATCAGGCTGACTTCCACGTCATGCACGGCATTGCGGATCGAATTGGTGGTGTCGAACAAAATGCCCTGATCGATGCTGACCGGCAGCGCGTTTTTAAGCTCCGGCAGTTGTGCCCGGATTCTATCCACCACCTCGATGACATTGGCGCCCGGTTGCTTGGTGATCTGCACCAGAATCGCCGGAAGACCGTTGAAGGTGCCCAGGTTGCGGACATTTTCCACCCCATCGACCACTTCGGCCACGTCGGAAAGCCTTACCGCGGCATTGTTGCGATAAGCGACGATCAGGTCGTGATAGTCCTTGGCCAGGCTGGCATTGTCATTGGCATAGACCTGGAAGCTTTGGCCCTTTTGCTGGATATCGCCCTTGGGGCTGTTGGCGTTGGCGGCGCTGACCGCGGCGCGGACATCCTCCAGCCCGATGCCGTATTTGAACAAGGCGCGGGGATTGAGCTCGATGCGGATGGCGGGCAGCGAGGCGCCATTGAGCGAGACGTCGCCTACGCCGGAAATCTGCGACAATTTCTGTTGGATGATGTTGGAAGCCTGGTCATAGATCTGACCCGGCGACAAGCTCTTGGAGGTCAAGGCCAGGATCAGGATCGGCTGGTCGGCGGGATTGAATTTGCGATAGGTCGGGTTGGAGCGTAGCGCCGCCGGCAAATCCGCCCTGGCGGCGTTGATTGCGGCCTGCACATCGCGCGCCGCGCCGTCGATATCGCGGTTGATATCGAATTGCAGCACAATCTGGGTATTGTTGATGTTGCTGCGCGAGGTCATTTGGGTGACCCCGGCAATTGTCCCCAGATGCCGTTCCAAAGGCGTCGCCACGCTGGACGCCATCGTCTCCGGGCTGGCGCCAGGCATATTGGCGCTTACCGCGATGGTGGGAATGTCGATATTGGGATAGGGCGATACGGGAAGCAGGAAATACGCCACCAAGCCGGCCAGACCCAGCCCTATCGCCAGCAAGGTGGTGGCGATTTTGCGCTGGATGAAGAGCCGAGCGATATTCATTCCGCGGGCTCCGGTTCGGGGCCGGCCTGGCCGGCGCGGCGGCGCTCGCGCCATTCGCGCAAATCGCGGCCGGCCTTGTCGAAATAGATGTAGATCACCGGCGTGGTGAACAAAGTGAGCAACTGGCTGACCAAGAGCCCGCCCACGATGGAGATGCCCAACGGATGGCGCAATTCTGAGCCCATGCCCGTGCCCAGCATCAGCGGCAGGGCGCCGAACAGGGCCGCCACGGTGGTCATCAAAATGGGGCGGAAGCGCAGCAGCGCCGCCTGATGAATGGCGTCTTCCGGTGATTTGCCTTCGCTGCGCTCGGCCTCCAGCGCGAAGTCGATCATCATGATGGCGTTTTTCTTGACGATGCCGATCAGCAGGATAATGCCGATGATGGAAACGATATTGAGGTCATGGCCGGTGACGATCAGCGCCAACAGGGCGCCCACGCCGGCCGACGGCAGGGTGGAAAGAATGGTGATGGGATGGATGAAGCTCTCATACAACACGCCCAGCACGATATAGACCGTGACGATGGCCGCCAGGATCAGCAGCACTTCGTTGGACAGCGCCGACTGGAAGGCCAAGGCCGAGCCTTCGAATTGAGTGGTGATGCCCGGCGGCGTGCCCGCCGTAGCCTCCGCTTCCTGGATGGCGTTCACTGCCGCTCCCAAAGCGTAGCCAGGCGTCACATCAAAGGAGAAAGTCGCCGAGGGGAATTGGGACAGATGATCCACCTGCAGCGGCACCGCGCGCTGCTCGATGTTGGCAATGGCCGACAAGGGGACCTGGCCGCCGCCTGCTGTCGGCAAATAGATATCGTTCAACGAGGCCACCGAATTCTGCAGGCTGGGATCGGCCTCCAGGATGACGCGGCGCTGATTGGACTGGGTGAAGATGGTGGAGATGATGCGCTGGCCGAAACTGTCATACAGCGCATTGTCTATGGTCGCGGAGGTGACGCCGAAGCGCGCCGCGGTGTCGCGATCGACATTGACATGCGCCGACAGGCCCTGGTCCAGGAAGGAGGTGGAGACATTGCGGATCGCCTTCACCTTTTTCAGCTCGGCGAGCAGCTTAGGGACAAATTGATTCAGCGACGCGCTGGTGGCCGCTTGCAGCACGAACTGGTACTGGGCGCGGCTGATCACCGAATCGATGGTGAGGTCCTGCACCGGCTGCAGATAGAAGGTGATGCCCGGCACGCTATGAGCATCCTCCAACAGGCGCTCCATCACTTCGGCCACACCGTCGCGCTCACTCTTGGGCTTGAGGTTGATCAGAAAACGGCCGCTGTTAAGGGTATTGTTGGTGCCGTCCACCCCGATGAAGGAAGACAGGCTGGCGACATCGGGATCCTGCAGCAGTTTGGCGGCCAATTGCTGCTGGCGCTGAGACATGGCTTCGAAGGACACGGTGGGCCCAGCTTCGGTAATGGCCTGGATGAAGCCCGTGTCTTGCACCGGGAAAAACCCCTTGGGAATGGCGATATACATCAAGACCGTAAGCACCAGGGTGCCCACCGCTACCACCAGGGTCATTTTCTGGTGCTTCAGCACCCAGCAGAGCAGCCGGTCATATTCGGCCACCAGCCGGTCGTAATAGCCTTCGATGGTGCGTTGAATGCCGCTTTCGCGCTTTTGGTCCTCGGCATGACTGCGCAACAGTTTGGCGCACAGCATGGGTACCAAGGTCAGCGACACCACCGCGGAGATGAGGATGGTAATGGCAAGCGTGACGGCGAATTCGCGGAACAGCCGCCCCACCACTTCCTGCATGAACAGAAGCGGGATCAGCACCGCGATCAACGAAACCGTCAGCGACACAATGGTGAAGCCGATCTCGCCCGCGCCCTTCATTGCGGCGTCATAGGGCTTCTCGCCGCGCTCGATATAGCGGCTGATATTCTCGATCATCACAATGGCGTCATCCACCACAAAGCCGGTGGAAATGGTCAGCGCCATCAGGGACAGGTTGTTGAGCGAATAGCCCAGCAGATACATCGCCGCAAAAGTGCCGACGATGGACAGCGGCACCGACAGGCTGGGAATGAACGTGGCGGGCAGGCTGCCCAGGAAGCAATAGATCACCAGCACCACCAGCACCACCGCCAGCAGCAGCTCGAACTCCACATCCGCCACCGAAGAGCGGATGGTTTCGGTGCGGTCGGTGAGGGTCTTCACATCCACCGAACGCGGCAGACCCGCCTGGATCTGGGGCAGCAGCTCCTTGATGGATTCCACCACGGCAATCACATTGGCGCCGGGCTGGCGCTGAACATTGATCAGGACGGCAGGGGTCTTGTTGGCCCAGCTCGCCAATTTGTTGTTCTGCGCCCCCTGCACCACATTGGCGACCTCGCGCAGGAACACCGGCGAGCCGTTCTTATAGGCCACAACAATATTGCTGTAGGCGTCGGCATCCTGCAGCTGGTCGTTGGCATTGATGGTGTAGGACTGCATCGCGCCGTCGAAGCTGCCCTTGGGCGCGTTGGAATTGTTGTTGGCGATGGTGGTGCGCAGATCGTCGATATTCAGCCCCAGCGCCGCCAGCTTTTGCAGATTGGCCTGTATGCGCACCGCAGGCTTCTGGCCGCCGGAGATGCTGACCAAACCAACGCCGGCAAGCTGCGAGATTTTCTGGGCGATGCGGGTATCGGCCAGTTCTTCCACCGTGGTGATGGGAAGGCTGGTGGAGGAGACCGCCAAGGTGATCACCGGCGCATCCGCCGGATTGACCTTGGCATAGATCGGGGGGGCGGGCAGCAGATTGTTGGGCAGCAGGCTGTTGGAGGCGTTGATCGCCGCCTGCACTTCCTGTTCGGCGATATCCAGCGACAAGCTCAAGTCGAACTGAAGCGTAATGACCGACGAACCGGCGGAAGAGATGGACGACATCTCTTTCAAGCCCGGCATCTGGCCGAATTGCTTTTCCAGCGGCGCGGTGACCGAAGTGGTCATCACATCGGGGCTGGCGCCCGGCAAAAAGGTCTGGACCTGGATGGTGGGATAATCGACCTCCGGCAGGGCGGAGAGCGGCAGGAATTTATAGCCCGACATACCGATCAGCAGGATGGCGATCATCAACAGCGTGGTTGCGACCGGACGCTGGATGAAAGGCGCGGAAATATTGGCGCCGGATTCGCCGTTATCGCGTTCGGCGGGAGAGGAAACTGTCACGGCCCACCGCCACCACCACCACGGCGTCCACCGCCGCCGCCGCCAAAGCCCCGTTGCATCTGCGAGCGAGCCTTGGAGCAATCCGCCGTGAGATCGTCACGATTCTGGAACAGGCACATGCGCATCTCGCGGCTGCCCGGCTGCGCAGTGGGACAGAATTTCTTCACGTCCTCACTGCAGGCCTTGGTCACCGCCGCCGATGCCTCCGCGCGCTTGGCGGCGCGCTCGGCGTCACTGGCGTTGCCGGAAGGCGCGGTGATCTTGCCGGTCTGGTTGGGGATTTCGACATCGGCGCCATCGCGCAGACGGTCGGCGCCGTCCACCACCACGGTGTCGCCCGCCTTGATGCCGGACAGAACTTGAATGTTGTCGCCATCCTGAACGCCGGTCTTGACGCTGCGCTGGTTCACGGTCTTGTCCGGCGTGACCACAAAGACAAAGCTGCCGTCGGCACCGCGCTGAATGGCGGCGACCGGCACCACGGTCTGGTTGTGCAAAGTGTTGACCAGCAGGCGGATATTGACGAACGAAGCCGGAAACAGCTTGTTGTCCTTGTTGTCAAACAAAGCGCGCAGCTTCACCGAACCGGTGGTGGGATCGACCACCGTGTCGATCGCGGAAAGCGTGCCGCTGGTGATCTTGACGGTCTGGCTGCGGTCATAAGCGTCGACCGGCAACACCGCGCCGCCCGTGACCCGGTCCAGCACCGCATGCACATTGTCTTCCGGAATGGTGAACAGCACCGACATGGGCTGAAGCTGAGTCACCACCACAATGCCAGTCGACTGGCCCGCCTGCACGATATTGCCGATGTCCACCAGATGAATGCCGGCACGGCCCTCCACCGGTGAAACGATATTGGTATAGCCAAGATTGATGCGGGCGGTTTCGACATTGGCCTGGTCGGCCACCACCACGCCTTGCGTGGATTGCACTAGAGCCGCCTGGGTCGCCACTTGCTGTTGGGAAATCGCATTCTGCGCCAACAGCGCCTGATAACGCTGCAGGTCGACTTTGGCATTGGCCAGCGTGGCAGTGTCCTTCGCCAACTGTCCGCGCACCTGGTCCAGCGCCGCTTGATAGGGGCGCGGATCGATCTGAGCCAGGGTATCGCCGGCCTTCACCATCTCGCCTTCGGTGAAATTCAGCTTCACCAGCATGCCGCCCACTTGCGGCCGGACCGTAGCGGTGGCGAGCGGTGTTACCGTTCCCAGCGCGTTGAGCGTCACATTGATGTCGCCGCTGATTGCCCTGGCGATACCGACCGGCTGCGCCCCCTGGTTGATCGCCCCGCGGCGGTTGTTCTGCTTGCCGGGATAGATGGCCCAGATCAAAAGCGCCAGCAGGACCAAGCCAAGCGTGAACCAAACCACCCGTGACAGGCGGGGATTGCGCGCGCTCCAGCCTTTGACGCCCGCCCAAGCCCGGCCCACCGGGCCCGGTTGGACCGGTCCGGCGCGCTGAAAATCCCCAGGAGAACGATCAATATTCATCGGCAATCCATATTAAGGCTCATGTCACAAAAGGGCCGAAATGGCCGAGGAAACTCAATACGTTAAAATGGGTTAGCATCGCCCGGCTGAATGGGAGATGAACCTTATATCCTCAACCCGCGGCCGCAGATATAGCCACCGGTTAAGGGAGAAATATGTCGGAAGTGTCTCGCACTGGCGTGATGGGTCCAATAACGGTATGTGGGCGTCCGGTCCGGAACTCGGGCCAGAGCTAGGGCGGGCGAAGAGTGTTCGAGTTTCTTCATACGTTTGCCAATGAAGCGCGCGCGTGGGTCACCACGACCGCTCAGACCCATCCCTATTGGGTTTTTCCCATCGCCTTTGCCATCGCTTTTTCGGAATCCTTTGTCGGCGTGTCCTTCATCATTCCGGGCACGATACTGCTGATAACCTTGGGCGGCGTGATCGGCGCCAGCCATATCAGCCTGTTTCCGGCGTGGCTGGGCGCGTTCATGGGCTCGATGCTGGGAGATTGGATCTCGTGGTGGATCGGCTTCCACTATCACCACAAGATCGTTCATTTCTGGATTTTCCGGCGCTTCGAACAGGAAATCGAAAAGGCGCTGCATCTGTTTCATCGCTGGGGCACCTGGGCGATTTTCATCGGCCGCTTTATGGGCCCTTTGCGCGCCACCGTGCCGCTGGTCGCCGGCATGTCCGAGTTGGAATTCTGGCCGTTCATGATCGCCAATGCCGCCTCCGCAGTGGTCTGGGCCTATGTCTTGCTGGCGCCCGGGGCCGCTATTTTGCGCCACTTTTTCCCATAAGCGCCTGATTTGAAAGTTATTTTTCAGTAACCTGCGCATCGGGGAAGAACCGGCCTTGGGTCAGCGCCCGCATAGGAAATTCCCTTCGAGCCAAATTGGCGCTGGTCCTCGCGGTTAATTGACCGCCGGGCGGGTCTTTGGATGCGCCAAGCCTTGGATTAACCACATAAGACCCGGTTTTTCAGGGGCAAACCGGGCGCCGCACGGCGCCGCTCTTAACCATTCAGCAGGCAGGCCAGGGCTACACCTAAAGCCTTGCGGGGCTTTGGATTCATCGCCCCGGTTGAGGGCAGCACGGCGCAGATGTCTCCATACCGGGCACGCAAATATCTGGTTGAGGCCGGCTTTGGTCCGCGCGCCTTTGTGCCCGAAGCGCCGCCGCCGTTTTATTTTGCCGATTTCATCCGTCTGCTCGACACAAGCCGCAAGCTGATCACCCGCGTGACGCTGGGCACCATCCTGTTTGTGCTGGCGGTGGCGCTGCTGTTGCCCACCACCTATGCCAGCTCTTCAGTGGTGATGACGCCGTTGGCGAATGATCCAGCAGCGGTGCAGAACCAGATTCAAATCATCACCTCGCACGATCTCGCCGCCATGGTGGTGGATCAACTGAAGCTCGCTGACGATCCGGAATTCAATCCGCGCCTGGACCAAGCCAGCCTGAGCGGCCTGCTGCGCGAGATGGTGCCCTTGCTCAATCCTCGAAACTGGTTTGAGGCGCTGTCGCCCGCCAGTATCGCCTTGAACCGCGAGGAAGTGATCGAAACTTTGCAACGTCACACCGCCGCCGGTGCGGAAGGCCTTTCCACCAGCATCACCATCACCGCCACCTCGTACGATCCCGCCAAGGCCGCATTGATCGCCAACACCATCGCCGACGTCTATGTGAAATCGCAGGTCGCCGACAAGATCAATGTCACCAACGCCACCACCGGCTGGCTCAACAAAAAGCTTTCCGACCTGTCGCAGCAGCTTCAACTGCAGCAGGCGGCGGTGCAACGCTACAAGGCTGAGCACAATCTCAATGATTCCGCGCCTTCCATTGTCGATCAGCAGATGGTGGGCATCAACGCCCAGATCGTCAGCGCCCGTTCGGGATTGGCGGAGAAGCAAGCCATCAACGAACGCATCAATCAGCTGGTGGCGTCGGGCAATCCCGCCGATGTCGCGCAGATCGTCGCCTCGCCTTTGATCGTGCAATTGCGCGCCCAGCAGGCGACGCTGCTGACCCAGGAAGGCGAGTTGAACAGCAAATACGGACCACTGCATCCCAAGATGCAAGCAATCCAGGAGCAACGAACCGACCTGGATTTCAAGATCAGCCAGGAAGTAAGCCGGTTGGCGGCCAGCGCCGCCAATGACGTGATGGTGGCGCGCGCCCATTTGAATTCGTTGGAATCAAGTCTCGGCGGCACCGAAACCACCGCCCGCAGCCAAAACATGGCGCGGGTGCAGCTTCAGGCGCTGGAATCCAACGCCAATTCCACCCGCACCATGTACGAAGCTTTTGTCCAACGCCAAAGCCAGAATCTGGACGGAACGCCGGAAAGCCGCATCATCAGCTCTGCGCCCATGCCGTTGCGCCCCGCCGGTCCCAAGCGCCTGCTGATGGTGGGCGCATCCGTGCCGCTGGGATTGATCCTGGGCGTGCTGGCGGCGCTGGTGGCTGAAAAGCTCGCACCGCCGGTCAAGGTCCCGCGCGCCACCCTTGTTCCGCCGCATCGCCGCGCGAACACCGCGCCCATGACCATGTGGAACGGTCCGCCGGTGCTGGGAGAGATCAACGATCGGGCCGCGTTAGCCGCCGCCGACTATGTTCTGGATTATCCCGCCAGCAAATATGCCAAGACCATCGCGCATTTGGTGCGCGAATTGGAAGCAAAGTCCGGTGACGGAGCGATCATCGCGCTCACTTCGGCCGAGGATGGCGAAAGCCGCAGCGCCATCGCGGTTTCCCTGGCCCGGGCCGCCGCCCGCATGGGCAAAAAAACCGTCATCCTGGACTGCGCGTCACTGCCTCTTTCCTCAAAGGCGATGAAGGTGGCCGCCAAAACCGGTCTGTATGAAGTCCTTTCCGGCAGCGCGATCCTGAGCCAGGCCTTGGCAAAAGATCCGCGCAGCAAAGCCTATCTGCTGGCCGCGCCCAGATGGCCGGGCAATGCCGCCACCATGTTCGCCTCGCGCGCCATGGCACGGCTGATTTCGGTGCTGCGTGGCGGCGCCGATTTTGTGGTGATCGATTGCGGACCGCTCGGGGCGGAGGCGGCCACGGTCACGCGCCTGGCGGACGCTACCGTGTTGGTGTCCAACCGGGGAATGCTGCACAGCCCCCGGATGGCCCAAGCCGCGCGTGCTCTGGAACAAGTGCGTTCCGCGCCGGTTGGGATTGTAATTACGAGATAGCTGCGCTTAACGCGGCAATTCAGAACTTCCCATCAAGAACTCGTCCACCCCGCGCGCGCACTGGCGGCCTTCACGGATCGCCCATACCACCAGCGACTGCCCCCGCCGCATGTCACCGCAGGAGAAGATCTTGCTCTTGCTGGTCTGATAGTTGGTCAGCGGCGCCTTCACATTGCCGCGTGCGTCCAGTTCCACACCGGATTGTTCCACCAAGCCGGCTTTCTTGGGACCGACAAAGCCCATCGCCAGCAGCACCAGATCGGCCTTGATGGTGAATTCGCTGCCCGGAACTTCCACCAGCTTCATCTGACCGCCATTGCCCAGCTGCCAGTCCACCCGCACGCATTCCAGGGCGGTGATCTTGCCCCCCTTACCATCATTCAAGTCGCCGATGGCGCGCTTGGTCTGCACTGACCAATCGCGCTCGCAGCCTTCCTGATGCGAGGACGAGGTGCGCATCTTGAGCGGCCAATCCGGCCACACCAGCGGCTTGTTTTCCTTGG
>Ga0068871_100002413_pt1 | contig 12752 bp, 10 predicted proteins | sample KBSMisM72_FD_72750 | JGI IMG/M metagenome (GOLD analysis project Ga0068871, IMG submission 72750) | Miscanthus rhizosphere microbial communities from Kellogg Biological Station, Michigan, USA - KBS Miscanthus M7-2 | ecosystem: Host-associated > Plants > Roots > Rhizosphere > Soil ... | reverse complement strand
CGACACGCACACGCATCTGAGCCAGACGCGCGAAGGATTGCTCGACGATCTCCGGCGGCGCGCGTACTTCGGCGTCAGCGCGGCGATGAGCCTTGGTCAGGACACGACGGACGCGACGTTTCAGGTTCGCGCGCAGACGATGCCTGGCCTGGCGCGATTGTTCACCGCGGGCCGCGGGATCACTGGACCGGAACCCGGACGGACGACTGCGCCGTACTGGGTCACGACGGTCGATGAGGCGCGCAAGGCGGTGCGGGAAAACGCCGCGAAGAAAGTCGACATCATCAAGTTCTGGGTGGACGACCGTCTCGGCACCGTCAAAAAGCTTCCGCCGGAGCTCTATGCCGCCGTGATCGACGAAGCGCACAAGAACGGCCTTCGAGTCATCGCGCACATCTACACGCTCGAAGACGCCAAGGCAACGCTGCGCGCCGGGCTCGACGCCTTTGCGCACGGCGTTCGCGACAAAGACCTCGACGAGGAATTCATGTCGCTCGTGAAACAGCGGCCGGCGCTGGTGCTCGGCCCGAACATGCCCGATCGTGGTGTCGTCGCGGATATCGGGTGGTTGAAGCCGATTCTGCCGGCCGATGCGTTCGACGCGCTGCAGAAAGGCAACACCAACCGGCCGGACGCCCAGGCCTTCTGGTCAATCCAGGGGCGGAACCTGGCGAAGATGAACGCCGCCGGCGTGAAGATCGTCGTCGGGACGGACGGCAATACGCCGTACGCGCCGCATTACGAGATGGCTGACATGGTGGCGGCGGGGATGACGCCCGCGCAAGTGATTGTGGCGGCAACGTCCAGCGGCGCGCAGTTCCTGAAGATGACCGACGCCGGCACGATCGAAACGAACAAGAGCGCCGACTTCATCGTCCTCGACGCCAATCCGCTGGACGACATCACGAACACGCGGAAGATTTCGGCCGTGTACCTTCGCGGCGCCGCGGTCGACCGCTCGTCGTACCGATAACTATCGGTTCAGCTGCCGCGCGATGAAGGCCTTGACCATCTCTCGAGCCTTGTCGGTCTGCGGCCCCGGCTTCGCGACCCACTCGTGCTCGCTGTCTTCGAAGATGTGGAACTGCACGTCGCCGCCGGCGGCTTTGTACGTCTTGACGAATTGCTCCTGCACCGCCGGCCGCACGTTGTCGTCGAGCGCGCCCTGCATGATCAAAAGCGGGACCAGCGTCACCCGCTCGTGACGCTCGAGGATTTCCTGCGGGTTGCTCTCGTGAATCGTCTCCCAGGGAACGAAGAACGTCTTGTGGTTGTTCATCATCGGCGCGCGTTTCATGGTCTCGGCATTCTGAAAACGCGCGAACGGATTGCTGACCGGTGACCGCATCGCGACGTACGCGACGGTCGCGTCGACCTTCGATGACTCTGCGAGCGGAATCGCGTTGTAACGTGGGTCGCTGGGCCGCATCGCGAGGAGTTCCGCGACGTGACCGCCACTCGAGCTGCCATAGACGCCGACCTTCGACGCGTCGCCATTCCACTTCTTCGCGTTTGCCTTGAGCCACCGGACGGCGTAGTTGGCGTCCTGCACGGACGCCGGATACGGCGCTTCGGTCGCGAGCGTCATGTCGATCGCGACGACCAGCAGTCCGCTGGACGCGAGCGCGCGGTCCATGGGCTCTTCGGCGTGGCGATCCTTCGCGTTCCACGCACCGCCATGGAGATCGAGCACGACAGGGAAGGGACCTGAGCCCGCGGGCTGGTAGATGCGCGCCATGAGCACCCGGCCGGCCTGATTGGTTCGAAGCGGGACTTCGGTGACGGTGAGGTCGAACTTCGCGGACGGATCGTAGGCAGTGGTCGCAACTGCCAGGACGGCCGCCATCATGAGCGCGCCCATGGGTCCTCTCTTTTTTCACTGGCGCTGGGGCCCTCCGGCCTCCGCTCGCCGATCCACCCCGAGCTACGGCGGACCCGCCGTAGCCTTGGCGAAGGCGGGCACCCCCAGCGCGAACTTACGCTGAGCCGCTCGCTCGCGCTCGCGGCTGGCCGCAGGCGCTTGCTTTTTCACTGGCGCTGGGGCCCTCCGGCCTCCGCTCGCGGATCCACTCCGAGCTACGGCGGACCCGCCGTAGCCTTGGCGAAGGCGGGCACCCCCAGCGCGAACTCACGCTGAGCCGCTCGCTAACGCTCGCGGCTGGCCGCAGGCGCTTCTGCGACAGGCGCGGGTAGTCATGCGAAGTGCGCGCCTTGGGTTTCGACGTAGACGGCGTAGAGCGACTCGCTCGCCGCCATGAACAGCCGGTTGCGTCGTGAGCCGCCGAAGCATACGTTCGCGCACGTCTCCGGAAGGCGGATCATCCCGATGCGTGTGCCGTCTGCGGCGATGACTTGCACGCCCGGGCGAGCGCCGGCCCAAATGTTTCCGTCGACATCGCAGCGGATGCCGTCGGCCGCCGACGGCGCGCCGGTGCCAGGGATATCGAGTTGAATGAATCGCTTGCCGTTGCGCAGCGACTTGCCGTCCACGTCGTACACGCGGATGTCCCTCCCCATGCCCGTGTCGGCGACGTACAGCTTCTTGTAATCCGGCGAGAAACAGACACCGTTCGGTCCGCTCTGATCGTCGGTGACCTTCTCGACTTGACGCGTCTGCGGGTCGACGCGGTAGACCGCTTCCTTCGTTTCCTGCTCGCTCTTGAAGCCTTCGTAGTTGCCGCGAATGCCGTACGTGGGATCGGTGAACCAGATGCTGCCGTCCGGATTGACCGCGACGTCATTGGGCGAGTTGAGCCGCTTGCCGTCGAATCGATCCGCGATGACCGTCGTCGTGCCATTGTGTTCGTACCGCACGACGCGGCGTCCGCCGTGTTCGCAGGAAATCTGTCGTCCTTGAAAGTCGAAAGTGTTGCCGTTGCTGTAGCCGGACGGATTGCGGAACACGGTGACGCGGCCGTCCTCCTCGGTCCACCGCATCTGGACGTTGTTGGGAATGTCGCTCCACACGAGAAAGCGGCCCACGCCGTTCCACGCCGGGCCTTCGGCCCACTGCGTGCCGAAATGCAGCCGCCGAATCGCCGTGTTGCCGACGATGTAGCGGCGAAAGCGGGGATCGAGCGCGATGATGTCGGGATCGGGGTACTGGATGGGATCCAGACGATTCCAGTCGCGCTGAGAGGGAACAGAGGAGATTTGCGGCGGCGTCTGCGCGTGCACGGCGGCTCCCGCCGCGCCCGCGAGAGCCGTCGTCAGAAATGCGCGGCGATCCATTAGTTCCTCGTGATTTTGAACGTGCCTTTTTCCGATCCCTGCGTCCACGTGCCGGTGATGAAACGTTGAAACGCGCCGAGGTTTTCGACTTTGCCGTCGATGACGTAGTGGACGGTTGCGCCGGTCTTGTCCTTGCCGTCGCCGACGAAATGGACCATCCAGGTCGACGGATCGAGCGTCGCCGTCGTCAACGTCACCGCGTTTGCCCCGGGATTGATCACGCCGGAGATCGCCTTGCCGTCCCAGTTCAGATTGAGGACGACGTGTTGGCGATTGCTGTTGTTCGTGCCCCAGTCGCCGCTCCAACTGCCTTTGAGCGGATGTCCGAACTGCGCAGACGCGCTGGCGGCGACGGCGAGGACGACGAGGACGGAAGCGAAGCGAGACAGACGGAACATCAGAATCCCTCTCAGTGTTTGGTGGCCGCGGAACGCCGGTTGTCGAACGCCAGCTCCTTGGAGAAGAAGGGCAGCGCGTCTTTCTCGATCCGCTCGAACACGCGGTTCGTATGATCGCCTTCGTACTCGCTGTAGCCGTGAGTGACGCCGAAGGCGTCGAACAGGTCGTGCAGCTGCTTGTTGGTGCGATAGAGCGGGTCCTTTGTGCCGATTTCGATCGCGACCGCTTTGTACATCTTCAGGTTCGGAATGTACTGAGGGACCATCGCGAGCGGGGCGTTCGCCGCCCACTTCGCGATCACGTCGGGCTGCAACTGCCCGTCCTTCACTGGAAGATCGATGTAGAGCGGCGGATTCTTCGGGTTCGGCGACCACGCCGCTGCCTGGGCGAGCGTGACCGACACGCCGAAGCCTCGTCCGCGTCCGGCCTCTTCTGCCTGCTCACGCGTCTTGATGGCTTCGGCCGGCGCCATACGACCGGGATCGAACGTGAGCGTGGCATTCAGACAGCACGAACTCATGAGGTAGAGCGACGAGAACACCTCGGCGTGTTTCATGCCGATCCTGAGAGCACCGTATCCGCCCATCGAGTGGCCGCCGAGTCCGCGCGACATCCGCGTGGCGATCGTCCGGTAGTGGCTGTCGATGTACGCGACCAGGTCGACGGCGACGTAGTCTTCCCAATATCCCGTCGTGATGGAGTTCGAGTACATGCTGCCCTTGTGGATGGTGTAAGCGTCGGGCAGCACGATGATCATCTCTTTCATCGATCCGGCGGCGATGTCGCGGTCGGCGCTGTCGGGCAGTGTGGCCAGACGTCCGTTGAACGTGTCGTAGCCGAAGCCGTACCCATGCAGCATGTAGACGACCGGATAGCGGCGCGATTTGTCGGTCGTATAGCTCGGAGGCAAATAGACGGCGACGTCGCGATCCGGCGAATCGCCCTCGAGATTGCCTTCGAGCGACTTGCCGTGCACCTTGATGTGCTCGACGGCGTTCGCACGAGACGGCGCTTTCGGCGGGTCGTTGAGGCCGGAGATGGAGGGATTCGCGGCCGCCTGCGCGATCGCCGCGGAGATCATGATCACTGTCAACATGGGACCAAATCCTCGGCGTGAATCTTACCTCCTTTGGCAAGAAACTGAGGAGCCACGAAGACACGAAAACCACGAAGGAACACGAAATGTTCTTCGTGACTTCGTGGCTGAATTTGGCGGCTCGACAACGCCTGCTGATACGCGTATCGTGACGCCATGAAAAAGCTCGGCTTTCTTTCCGTCCTGGTCTTTGCCACCGGCTGCGCCTCGATGGGCGGCGGGAGTGCGTCCGTTTCGTCGGGCTCGCCTGGAAGCGACAGCGGTCAGCTGCTGTCGATCGATCACTTCGTCCGCGTGAAATCGACGGCGCCGGCGATGAACGGGCAGTTCGCCCAGGTTTACGTTCGCGAACGCGTCGTGTCGCGCAATCTTCTCCGCGGTGCGTCAGGCGCGGTGCTGTTCGTCCATGGCGCGGGCACACCTGCCGAAGTCGCGTTCGACGTCCCGTACGGCGATTACAGCTGGATGGCGTATCTCGCGAACGCCGGCTTCGACGTGTTCTCGATGGACATGGAAGGGTATGGCCGTTCGACGCGACCGACGGTGATGAACGATCCCTGCAATCTGTCGCGCGACCAGCAGCCGCTGTTCGTGCCCGCACTCCTGGCCGCGCCGTGCGCCCAGTCATATCAGGGAAACGCGACGACGATTGCCTCGGACTGGAACGACATCGGCGCCGTCGTCGACTACGTGCGGGCGCTGCGCCACGTGGATCGGATCAACCTCGCTGGATGGTCACAGGGAGGGCCGCGCGCGGGCGGTTTCACGGCGCAGCATCCTGAACGCGTGCAGCGCCTCGTCCTGCTTGCGCCGGCGTACGCGCGGACCGGACCTGACAACGCGCCTGCACCACGCCAGGACGTGGTGGTGTTCAACACGCAATCGCAGAAGGAGTTCGACGCGAACTGGGATCGTCAGGTCGGCTGCTCGGATCAGTACGACAAGGACGTCAGCAAAACCGTGTGGTCCGAAATGGTGGCGTCGGATCCGATCGGTGCGACGTGGGCGGCCGGCGTGCGCCGCGCGCCGACGGTGCCGAGTTGGGGATTCAACAAGAACGTGGTGTCAAAGGCTCAGACGCCGACGTTGATGGTGACGGGCGTCCACGACAAACAAGTGCCGCCCGCACGCGTCCGCGAGTACTACGAGGATCTTGGCGCGGCTGAGAAAGTGTTCATCGACCTCGCGTGCTCGTCGCATAACGCGATGTGGGAACGGAATCATCTCCTCCTGTTCCAAGCGTCGCTCGAATGGTTCCAACAGGGAACGGTCAACGGCGCGAAGAACGGGATGCTGAAAATCGGGTACGACAAGGAACCGAAGAATGTGGACTAGGGGCGCGACGGCCATCGTTGGCGTGGCCGCGCTCGTGTCGACGATGAGCGCCGCTCCGGCGGCACCAAAGAACGTCCGCCTGTACATCTTCGACTGTGGCGTCATCAAAGGCCTCGGCGTCGACCTGTTCGGCTTCAAGCCCGGCGAAGTACCGGTCCGTGATTTCTTCGTGCCGTGCTATCTCGTCGTCCACCCGAAGGGCGCGATGATGTGGGACGTCGGCGTCATCCCCGACAGCGCGTTCAAGGCCGATGGCGCGCCGGTGACCGAAGGACGATCGACCGTCAACAAACCGTTGCTGCCGCAGCTCGCGGCGCTCGGTTACACGCCGGCCGACATTACGTACCTCAGCATGTCGCACTATCACTCCGACCATACGGCCAACGCGAACGCGTTCGCCGGGTCGACATGGCTTGTGCGGCTGGCGGAGCGCGACATTATGTTCAACCCGCCGCAGGGCGCGATCGTGCAGACGGCGTCGTTTGCCTCACTCAAAACCGCGAAGACGCGCATCCTGAAGGAGGATGAGTACGACGTGTTTGGGGACGGCACAGTGGTCATCAAGTCGGCGCCCGGCCACACGCCCGGACATACGGTCCTGTATCTCAAGCTGAAGAAATTCGGCCCGCTCGTCGTCGCCGGCGATCTGTATCACTATCCGGAAGAGCAGACGATGAACCGGTTTCCAAGCTTCGAGTTCGACAAGACGCAGTCGGCGAAGAGCCGCGCGGATATTGACGCGTTCCTGAAAGCGAAGAAGGCGCGGATGTGGATCGAACACGACGCCGCCACGAACGCGACCCTAAAGAAAGCGCCGGAGTTTTACGAATAGCGCCTGCGGCCATGCCGAGCGGCAACGCCGCGAGGCATCAGCGTCAGTTCGGGGCGGGGGTGGGGCCCCGCCACCAGTAAATAATGTTAGGAGAACCGGTATGAAGCGAACAGCCTTCGTCCTTGTGCTGCTGACGTCAGTCGCAGTCTTGCGTCCGCATGGCGCCTCGACGCCGCACTTCGTCTTCGATCCGTCCTTCCCGCAATTGCCGGCGGGCAAGGCCTTCGGCGACGTCTCATCGGTCGCCATCGACAAGCAAGATCACCTCTGGGTGATTCATCGTCCGCGCACCGTCCCCGCCGATCAGCGTGCAAACGTGCTTCCGCCCGTCGTCGAATTCGATGCGGCTGGGAAGTTCGTGAAAGCGTGGGGCGGTCCCGGCGAAGGCTACGAGTGGCCGGAGCGCGAACACGGCATCTACGTCGACGACGGGGGCGATGTGTGGGTAAGCGGCAACAACGGCTTCGCGGCGCCAGGCGCGACGCCGCCTCCCGGAAAATCGGACGACATGGTGCTGAAGTTCAGCGGCGCCGGCAAATTCATCGTGCAGTTCGGACACAGCGGCAAGAGCGCCGGCGACGCAGACCATGCCAACGTGAAGCAGGCCGCCGACATGCAGGTGTTCAAGGGCGAATTGTTCGTCGCCGATGGCTACGGCAACCATCGCGTCGCCGTCCTCGACGCGAGGACCGGCGCGTTCAAACGCTCGTGGGGCGCGAACGGCAGCACCGCTTACAACATCGTCCACGCGATCAAAGTGTCGAACGACGGCCTCGTCTACGTCGCGGACCGCCAGAACCAGCGCGTCCAAGTGTTCACGACTGCAGGTGCGTTCAAACAGGAAGCAAAAGTCGGCGGCGAAAACAATCAGATGTCGGGCGCTGCGGGATTCGCGTTCTCACCCGATCGCGAGCAGCAGTATCTGTATGTCGGCGATCTCGGAAACAATCAGATCAACATCCTCGATCGCAAGTCGCTGAAAATCCTCGACAAATTCGGGAAGGCCGGCACGGCGCCTGGCGACTTCAACATCCTGCACGAGATCGGCGCCGACTCGAAAGGGAACCTCTATACAGCGGAGACGCGCTCGCGTCGCGTGCAAAGATTTCTGATGAAGAACTAGCGCGCCGATTCGAACGTGCGGCGCATCGAATTGCGATCGACGCGCACACCGCGTTGGTAGACGTCGGAGATTCGCTTCGTGTTGGCGATGTCGTCGAGGGGGTTGGCGTCGAGGACGACGAAGTCGGCGCTCTTGCCGCGCGCAATCGTTCCGAGTCGATTCAGGCGAAGCAGTTCCGCGGACGTCTTGGTCGCAGCGACGATCGCCTGCATCGGCGTCATGCCGGCGGCGACCATGAGCTCGAGCTCGCGATGTTCGCCGTAGCCGTAGAAGGTGTTCTCGATGCCGGTGTCGTCACCCAACGCAATCGTCACGCCTGCCGCGTTCAATCTCGCGACACTCCGCTGCTGCTTCTGATAGGACGCGGTGGCTGCCGTTCTCGCGGGACCGCCGGCGCGAGACGAGTACGTGTCGGCCACTTTCTTGATCATCCCGGCCGACGCGCTTTCAGCCAAGAACGGGTCGTCGAGCCACGACGGCTTGTTCGTATACGTGCCCGCTTCGCTTGTCGACAGGTTGGGCGTGACGAACACATGCTTCGCCTTCATCGCGCGTACGAGCGCGTCGTCCATCTCTTCGTCACGGACGAGGTGGAGAAATCCATCGACGCCGGCGTCCACCAGATCGCGCGCATCGGCGAGGTAGTACACATGGGCGATGACGCGGAGCCCCTGTTTGTGTGACTCATCGATAATCGCACGATAGAGCAGCGGGCTCAGCTTCTTGACCGTGCCGTTGCGATCGTCGACCCAGATCTTCACGAAGTCGGGCTTCTTCGCCGCAAGCTCACGAACGTCGCGTCGCGCCTCGTCCTCCGTGGCGACGCCGTAGGGCACGCTGCGCATCGCGAGATTGCCGGTGGACGCATCCGGCGCCGCCAGGCCTCGGCCCGCGGTCCGAAACAACGCGCCTGGATGCTGACCGTTTCGCAGTTCGAACGGCACGTCGCCTGGGTCGGTCCCGGTGCTCATCATCGCAACGACGCCGTAATAGAGATAGCGAGTGAGGTGGTCGATCAGATTCTCGCGCGTGTAGTTTTCACGGGCGAACGTCGTGCCGCGCAAGTAGCCCACATGTCCGTGCGCGAGGACCATTCCCGGAATGATCGTCTTGCCAGTCAGGTCGATCCGGGTCGAGCCGTTGGGAGCCGACACCTCGCCGCGCTTGCCGACGCGGACGATCGAGTCGCCATCGACCAGCATGCCACCGTCCTCGATCAGGCGGCCATCGCCGGTGATGAGACGTGCGCCTTCGAAAAGCGTCGTCGCTGTCCGTGTGGTCGTGGTCTGCGCGACGACGATGGCGCACGAGATAGCGGCGAGGACACACGCGAGCACGGTGCGGATCACAATCCTCTTTTCCCAAGGTTCGGCAAGAAACCTGTCAGCAGCCCGATCAGCGGAAGGAACGAGCAGAGTTTGTACACGAAGTCGATGCTCGTCGCATCCGCGAGACGGCCGAGGACAGCCGCACCCAGGCCGCCCATGCCGAATGCGAATCCGAAGAAGAGGCCGGAGATCAGACCGATTCGCCCCGGCATCAGTTCCTGAGCGTAGACGATGATGGCGGAAAACGCCGACGCGATGATGAGGCCGATGATAACGGTGAGAAGCCGCGTCCAGAACAAGTTGGCGTATGGCAGTGCGAACGTGAACGGGAAGACGCCGAGGATCGACACCCAGATGACGAGTTTCCGCCCGAAGCGATCGCCGATGGGCCCGCCGAGGATCGTGCCTGCGGCGGCGGCGCCGAGGAACACGAACAGGTCGATTTGCGCCGCCTGCACCGACACGTTGAATTTGTTGATGAGATAGAACGTGTAATAGCTCGTCAGGCTCGCGAGGTAAAAGTACTTCGAGAAGATCAACGCGATGAGGATCGCGATCGACGCGCGGATTTTGCCCGGCGATACGGGACTGCGGCGAGGGTGATGCTCGACGAGCACGGTCGTTGAACCGGCTCCTGCGCCGGCCGCTGCCGCAATCGGCCGCGCAACGGGCCTGGCTGCGCCATACCAACCGCCGACATACCAGAGGACGCCGATGGCCACGAGCGCGACGCTCGACGCCCACGCGATGCTGCTCTGGCCGTGCGGCAGGACGAGAAACGCCGCGAGTAGTGGACCAAGTGAGGAGCCGACGTTGCCGCCGACTTGAAAGACCGACTGCGCCAGCCCATGGCGACCGCCCGACGCAAGACGTGCGACGCGCGACGACTCTGGGTGAAACACCGCGGACCCGACACCCACCAATCCGGCCGCCAGCGTCAGCGTCGCCAGGCGTGCCGCCACCGACAGGAGGAGAAGGCCGCACAGCGAGAAGCCCATGCCGAACACGAGCGAGTACGGCGTCGCACGACGGTCGGTGTAGAGGCCCACGAGCGGCTGCAGCACAGACGCTGTGGCGTTGAGCGTCAGCGTGATCAGTCCGACCTGAGCGAAGCTGAGGGCGTACGAGCTCTTCAGAATCGGATAAATCGCCGGCAGCAGCGATTGAATCGTGTCGTTGAGCAGATGCGAAAAGCTGATCGCCGCGAGCACCGGCACCACGGCGCCCGCTGAACGCTGATTCATGGGGATCAGTTCTTGAGCTGACGCGCGTAGAGCTGGTCGTACAGCTCGAGCTTCGCGTGATTCGGCGAGGTCTCCGGCTGCTGGGTGTCGCCAAGCACCATCGCGCGGCCTGACGCGCCGTCTTTGTACTGCGGCCACTGCGCGAGATTCCTTCCGTTCGGGTCTCCGTTCTTGGCGAAGTTCACCCAGTAGGACGAGATGATGTCGGCCAGTTTCCGTTCCGCTTCCGAGGCGGACGTCAGCTCGGGCGAACTGGTGTCGGGAAAGACGCGAACGGCTTTCAGGTTGTTGAACACGTACGGAATCTCCGCCGTGTGCACCGCGCGGAGATTCGGCTTGCCGGGCTCCGGCGGCGGCTCGTGCGTGAAGTAATAGAGGTAGGCCTTCTTGCCGATCGCGGCTTGCGCCTGTGTATAGCGGCGCATTTCCCAGGCCATTTCGTCGCTGAATGCCTGTTCCGACGACTTCGCCGCTTCGTCGTCGGAGCCCGCAGGGTAGAGCTTCAAGTACGCATCCGCCAAATCGCCCCAGCGTCCTCGAACGCGTGTCGTCCACTGTTCCGCCGTCGGCCCACGAAGGATGAACGAACCTTCGTCCTTGTTCGATCCCACGAGGATGTCGACCGCGTTCTGTTTCCCGTTCATGAACGTGATGGACTCGTCCTCGGGAATCGCCCATCCGTCGACAATCATGCCGGCGCCGCGCAAGTTCTTCGTGATGTCTTCCGTCGACTTCGCGCGAAGCTCTGAAAGCGGCAGCGTCATCATCGGCATGGCGCCGCGGCCGGTGCCGGGATCTTCGGCCGACTGACGCGATCGCATCGGCGCCATGCTGAGGCCCATCCACGCACCGCTCTCTGAGATCGCACGGCGGAACAGGCCATTGGCCTGAGGCGATCCGACGAGGCCCGCCGACAACGCCGCGCCGGCCGACTCGCCGAAAATCGTCACGTTTCCGGGGTCGCCACCGAAGGCCGCGACGTTTGTCTGCACCCACTTCAACGCCGCGATGCAGTCCCAGACGGCCTGGTTGCCGGAGGCGTTGTGTCCCGATTCTCTGTCGAGCTCCGGGTGCGAAAAGAACCCGAACGGACCGAGCCGATAGTTGAGCGTCACGACGACGACGCCTTTTCGTGCGAGCGCCTCGCCGTCGTTGTGGCGGCTCGAACCTGCGCCTTCCGTGTACGCGCCGCCGAAAATCCACACCATCACGGGACGCCGGTCGCTGGCACGCGTCGCGCCGGTCCACACGTTGAGATACAAACAGTCTTCGCTGGCCGGCGGCGAGTCGGGCATGTCGACGGAGACGTTCAGACGGCCGATACCCTTGGGCTGCACGCAGACGGGACCGAACGCATCAGCCTTGCGAACGCCTTCCCAACGCGCGACCGGCTGCGGAGCTTTCCATCGAAGCGAACCGAGCGGCGGCGCGCCGAACGGGATGCCGCGGAACACGCGAATCCCATCCGGAGAATTCGCGGCCGGCGCAATCAGCCCGGCATCCGTGCGAACGGGATCGGAAGGCGCAGCGATGAGCGACGCGCACGCGCCAAGCGCGACCAGTGTGACCACAAAATGCTTACGCATACTGCGTTATAGTCTACGGCACACAGAAGCGCCTGCGGCCAGCCGCGCGCGAGAGCGAGCGGCTCGGCGTAAGTTCGCGCTGGGGGTGGGGCCCCAGCGCAAGTGGAAAAATGAAGACACCTGTTGTGAAGACATCGATCGTTCTTTGTCTTTGTGTTCTGTCTTGCGCGCTGCTGGCTCAGCAGAAACAGTATCCGTACCCGATGGTTCGCGATCAGCGCGGTGCGGTGCCGGCGGGACCGCGCGTCGGCCCGTGGAACAGCCCGCCGCTTGGCGACGGTCCGTTCCTCTTTGACAGCTACGAGCAGCGCGGCCTCCGGGCGGTCGTGATGGCAAAGGGCCTTTCGCATCCCTGGAGCATCGCGTTTCTCCCTGACGACGTGATCTTGATCACCGAGCGCCAGGGCAGGCTCCGTGTCGTGCGACATGGAAAGCTCGAGCCCGAGCCGGTCGCCGGAATTCCTGCCGTCACCTCGCTCGGCACGATGGCTGGCCTGATGGACATCGCGCTGCACCCGAACTTCGCGCAGAACAAGTGGATCTACATCTCGTACCACAAGCCGATGGGCACGGCGAAA
>Ga0068871_100002409_pt1 | contig 12761 bp, 13 predicted proteins | sample KBSMisM72_FD_72750 | JGI IMG/M metagenome (GOLD analysis project Ga0068871, IMG submission 72750) | Miscanthus rhizosphere microbial communities from Kellogg Biological Station, Michigan, USA - KBS Miscanthus M7-2 | ecosystem: Host-associated > Plants > Roots > Rhizosphere > Soil ... | reverse complement strand
ACGAAGGCTGCCAACAGTTTCGAAGTGATTGCCCGCGAATGGCTGGAAAAATTCAGCACGCACTGGGTCCCGAGCCATGCCGATAGAATCGTCCGCCGCTTGGAGCGAGATATCTTCCCGTGGCTTGGTGATCGACCGATAGCGGAAGTGACATCGCCAGAACTTTTGTCTGTCTTGCGGCGGATCGAGAATCGAGGTGCGCTGGAGACTGCGCACCGGGCGCATCAGAATTGTGGGCAGATATTCAGGTACGCAGTCGCGACTGGTCGTGCCGCGCGAGATCCCGGCTATGACCTTAAAGGCGCCTTGCCTCCTGTAAAGGAAAAGCATCACGCCACGATCACCGAACCAAAAGCGATCGGTGAGCTCCTCCGAGCGATAGAAGGTTACGAAGGGTCGCTCGTCACCAAAAGCGCGTTACGTCTCGCTCCACTTGTGTTGTCCGCCCTGGCGAACTGAGAAAAGCCGAGTGGTCGGAGTTCAACCTTGACATCGCTGAGTGGCGTATACCTGCCGCGCGAATGAAGATGCGAGCACAACATATCGTGCCGCTTTCTTCGAATGCAGTTGCAGTGCTCCGTGAGTTGCACGCGCTGACGGGCAGCGGTCACTATGTTTTTCCCGGTGAAAGATCGAAGAAACGCCCCATGAGCGAAAATACTGTCAATGCCGCATTGCGTCGCTTGGGTTATTCGGTTGAGCAGATGACCGGCCACGGATTCAGAAGCATGGCGTCCACACTCCTAAACGAGCATGGATGGCATCGAGACGCGATCGAACGTCAACTTGCTCACGCCGAACGTGACTCCGTACGTGCCGCATACAACTACGCGGAGCATCTACACGAACGCAGGAAAATGATGCAGCATTGGGCTGACTACCTGAACGCATTAAAGGTCGGAGCTGCCGTTATTCCTCTCCACCGGCTAGCGTCCTAGACACTGACGACCGTTCTCAACCGGATTCAAACCGGTGTTACCGGCGTCAAGGAGACGTTCCACGCGCGTGCAAACCGATGCGCAGTGGAAGCGGTGCTACGGAGACACTCGGGCCGGTCAGCTGCGCCGAGAAAAGCCTCTTGCATCATGCACGCATGATCAAAGCTAATGTGTCATGGATAAGCGGCTTAGCGAACAACCTTTCGAATCCCGCTTCCTTTGCGTCCGCGTGATCACGCAGCGAACCGTAACCCGAGGCGGCGATGAGCCGCACGGTTTTAAGTGCGCCTTCAGCGCCGCATGCCGTGGCGACCGCGAAGCCGTCCGTTGGTAGTCTCGATTGCAATGCCTTCGCGCTCGCGTTGGCGAATCAGCGAGCGCTCGAGAGCCGCGAAGGCGTCTAGCATAGTCAGCATGAGCGTATCCACCGGCGCGTCGTTGCCGCGAAATGTGAGCCGCTCTTTGATGAACGCGACGGCGATACCTTCAGACGTAAGCTCACGCACCATCTAAGTATGTCCTCAACCTTGAGGGTCAATCGATCCATGCTGTGCACAAGGAGCCTGTCACCTTCGCGCAGGAAATCGAGTGCAGCTTTCAACTTTCGGCGATGGACATCTTTGCCGGGTGTTTGTCCGTAAACGTTTTGTCGAGCTTGATCGCTTCGAACTGCCGCTCGGTGTTGTGATCCAGCGCTCACTCTTATATAGCCGACTCGTTTGCCGGTTGCCATTGTCATCTCCAGTCGTCAGCTTAGACTCTAAGAGATGCGATTACATCCTGCGCCGCTCGCGATCGCTTTTTCTGTTCAGGACTTCCTCCTGCTGTTCCCGCTGATTGCCGCAGAATAGGGCCAGTTTGCTGCGAAGGAGCGCATTGCGAGCGGCACCCCCGAGGTCGATATGCTGCTCGGCGGTGGTCTCCATCGGGACAGCAGCACCTTGAATATCGCACGCACAGTGTGGAAAAGGCGGAGTATGCGGCTTGACCATGCACAAGCGTGGCATCACTGTTCTTAGTCCTTAGATGAATACAGCAAGCGCTGGATGAAGCGCATCGAACCATGCGAGCATCCATGTTGCGCATCTTGGATGATCGGTGCAGAAACGGCTCGTCTTAAGCGACAACCACAATTCACCGTACGGTTGCCACACCTGTGCCGGGCCTTTAGCGATGCGGGCGCCGCTGATGCTCTGGTCGATAAATGTTTTGATCACCTTCCAACGCATGTGCTTGGCATGCAGTCGCAGCACGCGAATCTGGTCTTGCACCGTCTGGTCATCCGTTGATTAGGCGCGCGTAGACTGCTGCCTCTCTTTCTCATATGCGTCCGCTTGCATCTGGTATGGGCCTTCGAACCATCACGTCAGTCGGACTTTCTCGACGGCGAGCACGACGCGAAGTAGGCGGAGACGCGCGCGAGTTGACAAAGTTTTGCTGCGAACGTGCCTAGACGCGTAAATGTCATGAAGTGATTGCTGCGTGTCGCGTGACTTCGGTCACACGCCGCGGCCGTCACATCGGCCCCAATAAGATATCCGTTCGTTGTACTCAAGCTATTGAAGGCACGTCGATTCCTGCGATTGGGAGCGAAGATGTCGTGGCCTCACTCGCAACCAACCGGCGCATAGAGTATCGGACCGCGGGGCAGCACACCTGCTTTGGCACAGCGCTTGCGTTGAGTAAGACATGCGCCGACCGCAGGTCCGGCGCTACAAATGGAGAAGGGAGTGAATACCATGAAAACCAAATCCATCACGCTGGAGTACATCGCCGTCGCATCAATGGTGATGACAAGCATCGGCATGACGCTGTGTTCGCCAGTGTTCGCCGGCGGAACGAGTCCGCTGACCGTGAACGCGAAGATTTCCGGCGTGTGCAAAGTTACCGCCGCACCTGCAACGCTTGATTTCGGCACCATAGATCCTTCGGGCGGCGCCAATGCAACCGCATCCACAACGTTCACGATGAAATGCAGCAACGGTACAACATCAACGGCGGCGTCCGATGACGGTGGCCTTAATTTCTCGGGCACGAAACGCTTGCAGCACACTGTTGCGGGCAATTTTCTTGGTTACGCGATCGCATATAGCAATGACACCGGTTTTTCGGGCGCCGGCTTCGGTGGCGCTACGGCGTCCCAAACTGTCACGATTAACGGTACGATCACTCCGGCGCAGTACGGCAGCGCGCTCGCTACGACCGGCGTGCAGGTTTACAGCGACACTGTGACAATCACGGTTAATCCGTAAACACGTTTATGGCAGAATGCACGGCATGAAAGCTTGCTTTCTCGCCGTGCTTGCCATTGGCGTGTCGCTGCACTCGCCAATTACTTGGCCCGCAGGATCAAACAGCCTGAGTATGCAATCCACAGTCATCGGGACCTGCAAGGTAACTACTCCGCCCGGTTTGCTGAATTTCGGCTCGATCGACCCCTCGGGCAAAAGCAACGTCACGACCTCCACGACGTTCGCAATAAAATGCACTAAAGCTACGGTATCGACGGCGGCGACCGATGACGGCGGCTTGAATTTTTCCGGTTCGAAGCGCATGAAACACTCGGTCAATCCAACAGCGTTTCTGCCTTATTCGGTGAGCTATAGCGGCGACGCCGGCTTTACGGGCCAGGGATTCGGACCTGGCGCGCCGGCTCAGACCGTCACCGTGAACGGTACGGTTACACCTGCGCAATTTCAGAATGCTCTGGTGACATCGGCGGGACAGGTGTACAGCGATACCGTCACAATTACTGTCAATCCTTGAACAGGCTGCCGACGACTGTTCATCGTCTTTGATCGCACGCGGTGCCCGCCACTCCCAACGTTGGGGTGCGCGATGATAGGGGAATGGAAATCAGAATGGCATATACAGCGCCTGTCCGGAACATGCGCGGACTCATCGTGGCCGCCGCAGCAGTTTGCACACTTGTCCCGGCCACCTGCATTGCCGGTGTATTCAGTATCTCGCCGATTCGGCTTGACCTCGATCGCCAGAATAAGACCGACAGCATCACGGTCAGCAACGACGAGCCTGAACGCAAAATGGAGATGCAGCTAAAGCTGGTGGAATGGACGCAGGACTCGAAAGGCAACGACGTGTATGTCGACAGCAACGATCTCGTTTTTTTTCCCCGGATCTTCAGCATCGACAAACAGGATCAGCGCGTCGTTCGCGTGGGACTCAAAGTGCCGTCCGCCACGAACGAAAAATCTTATCGACTGTTCATCGAGGAACTGCCTCCACAGGCCGAGCCCGGCAAGAAGGGCGCGCAAGTATTGTTTGTACTGCGCTTCGGCGTACCGGTTTTCGTGCGTCCTGACAAAGAGCAGTTGTCCGGATCGATCGAGGCGATTGAAGCGACGCCGACGGCGGCACTGATTATGGTCAGGAATACCGGGAACCAGAATTTTCAGATTCAGTCCCTCAATGTCAGCGCGGGCACGGCCTACACAAAAGAAATCGTCGGCGGCTACGTGCTTGCAGGAGCATCCAAACAGATCACGGCTCAAATTCCAGCTGATACGTGCAAGAAGCTCGACAAGGTCCAGATCGTCATGAAGACGGATCGTATTGGAACGGTCGAGCGCACATTCGACTGGGATACCAGTCGCTGCGATTCCAAGTAAGCGAGGGCGAGCCAACTGAACCCCGCGCAGCATCGCCGGCAGGTGACCGCGGCGGCCGCGCTATCTCTACTGACCCTCTGCTTTCAGGCGGCTTTCGCTCAAAACGCCCCTGGCCCATCCGCCGTTCCGCAGCCTTCGTTGAAGCCGCCTGCAACAATCCGCGCGGAGCAGCCGATTCAACTCGTTGTCAATGCACGCTTGAACAGCGTACGCAAAGGCGATTTTGTTGTCTATATGACGCGCGACGGCGACTTTCTGTTGCTCCAGCAGGACCTCGTGAATATGGGCGTGCCACGGCCCGTTGGCCGCAATATGGAAGTTGCGGGGGAAACCGTGGTCTCGCTAAGATCGATCGTCGGCGCCGAGTTCAGCTTCAACGAGAAAACCCTGACTCTTGAGATACAACTCCCGGCAAGCATGCTGGAGGACCAGAATCTCAATCTCGGGGCGACTCTGCCTACGGTGCCGATTCAACCGCGAACGCCAGGCGGGTTTCTGAATTACCGGCTCGGCTATGCGCATTCGCAAAGCGGATTTGAAGCGTTCAACGGCGCAACCGAGCTTGGCATCAACATCGGCAAGTTTCTTTTCCTCGACAACCATACGTTCACCACTGCTGAATCGCAGTACCGTTCAGTAAGGCTGCAGACGCAACTGTTGTATGACGAACCCGAGCAGTTGCGCCGGTGGACGCTCGGCGACACTTTCGCTTCATCGGGTGACCTCGGCAGTACCGTCAATCTCGGCGGAATCAGCGTTACCAAGCTATACCAGATCAATCCATACTTCATTAAAACGCCGTTGGCGTCGTTTGCAGGTGCGGTGACCGCACCATCCACGGTAGACGTATACATGAACGGGGCGCGTGTACAGTCCCAGACGGTGGCCCCGGGAAATTTCTCGTTACAGAATCTCAATGCCTATAACGCGACCGGCCTGCGTAATGTTGAAGTGGTAATAAGAGACGCGTTTGGACGCGAACAATACGTTGCCTTCCCCTATTTCTTTTCGGAACAATTGCTCGCGAAGGGTCTCGATGAATACAGCTACAACGCGGGCTTCATTCGTAACAATTTCGGCGTCACAAGCAACGATTACGGCACCGCTGCGTTGTCCGGATTTTATCGCTACGGACTCAGCGACACGCTCACGCTCGGCTTTGGAGGAGACGCGACACGCGACCACATCAACCTGGGCCCTCGCGCGTCATTCAATACCGTCAAGGCGGGCGTCATAACCGCAGCACTTTCAGCAAGTCATGACCGCGACGTCACTTCCAGGTCGGGACTGGCGGGGACCGTCAATCACACGTATATCGCTGGTCCGTTTAGTTCGCAGCTATTCGTGCGCCGCTTGACTGAGGATTATTCAGTCCTTGGTATCGACGCTGTGGACAAACCAAAGCTACAAGGCTCGGCGTCGGTCAGCTACGGTAATCGACTCGCCGGTACGTTCAGTCTGAGCTACGCGATACAGACCGCATTTAGCGGCGTTAATGATCAGCACTCAACGACAGTCGGGTACTCCCGCACACTCTTTAGAAATGTCTCGCTCGTAGCGAATGTAAGCCGTGTCAATGCCGATACGAGTGGATATGCCGCGTTCGTGGGTCTTTCAATCTTTGGTGCGAACGGGCACACCGCGAGTGCGAGCCACTTCAAGGGCAAAGACGGAGACATTGCAGATCAGTTGCAGTACGCGAAGACGCCGCCTATCGGCGAAGGTCTGGGCTACCGTGTATTCACTCAGCGCGCGGTAAGTGCGGGCGCGGTCAGCGAGACGATCTCGCCGTTTGTCCAATACAACGCGCGCAACGCCATACTCACCGCCGAAGGCACAAGTTTCGTCAATGGCGGGGGCGGGGGCGCTGACTTTTATCAGCTTGCGGTGACCGGCGCCGCCGTTTACATTGGCAACGATTTTTATCTCAGTCGCCCTGTCAATGACAGTTTTGGAGTGGTGAATATCGAGCCGCCGCTTGCCGGTGTGCGCGTGCTCAAAAGCAATGCAGAAGTCGGCGTCACTGACGCTAACGGAGCCGTGTTTATCCCGAATCTCGGTTCTTACCAGGTAAATGAGGTCGCGATTCAACCGAAAGATATTCCGCTTGATTACGAGCTCAGCCATTCAGCACAGAAAATGCGTCCGCCATTCAGGGCGGGCAGCGTCGCGCGGTTCGACCTACGCCGAATACGCGCCGTTTCCGGCACGTTGAAGCTGCGCAGTGACGGCGTCCTGACTCCGCTCGAAAACTATAAATTCGTGTTGGACGGCACCGCGGGCACTGCCCAGATCAGTACCATCCGCGACGGCAATTTCTACATAGAAAATATCATTCCCGGACGCTATTCTGCCGAGCTGAATGTCGACGACAAAAGGTGCAGGGTGGAAGCTCTCATTCCGGACACTAATGAAATCGTAACGGACCTAGGAGATCTCATCTGTGAACGCATACCTTAAGATTGCCGTGCTCATGCTGTTGCTGTCTGCGTCAGGCGTTGCGCGTGCAAGTCTGTCGTGCACACTGCCGGGCGGCGTGTCACTCAACTTCGGCAACTACGATGACACTTCCACGTCAAATACCGACGTGTCGACGACGTTTACGGTGAGCTGTTGCCGCAATCCGCCTGGCAGTAACGATACGCTGAGTGTAGCGTTAGGTCCCAGCACGAATTCCACTGCCGCGAACAGGATTACGACGCGACAGATGAAAAACACTGTAAATGCCGATCGTATGACCTACCAACTTTACTCGGGATCGTTCGGTGGCACTATATGGGGTGACGGAGTGATTGGCGGCTCCGTCGTCACACAGGCGATCAGCACAAACACCAACTGTCCGGGATCCACCGTGTTCACCGTAAACTCAGCGATCTTCGGGCGTATAGCGCCACAGCAAGCGGTCAGCGCAGGAACCTATAGCGACAGTTTGACCATCAGTATCCTGCCGTGACTTATATCGGATGGACCGATAGGGCGAGCGGCCAGGGGTAAGTTCCCGGCTGCAATTCCGGACGCAGCATGAACCGATAGGCGAGCTCGTGCGCTGCTCCGGACGAGTGATTGCCCGCGTGGACGACGGTAACGCTGCCGCCGTCGGCATTCAGTTCGACTGGACTGCTCAGTCCGTGCACCAGCACTGCGCGAAATAGGTCACCAATCGCAAAAAAATCGACGACATAACCATCGCGCGTATTGGTCGCGACAGAAAAGCGCGACCCGGCCGGAACATCGATGTAGCCGCGCTCGATATCGCGCCGTGCCAGCGTTAAGCCGGCGGCCTGATGTTGAACCTGCAATCGAAAAAACCCGGCGACGCGGGCCGCAATCTGCAGTTTAACGGAGGCGGGTTTTGGCGCATCGGCTCGAGCGGTACGCGGCATCGCGACCGATGCCAGCGTCATAGCGAGAGTGAGCGCGTAAGTTACCAGTTTCCGCTGCAGCAGTAGCCCGCCTTCGATCTGACCTTCACGCAGATGTCCGGCAGCGACCAGTTCGTCGCCCAATCGTCTACCGCTGATCGCCTGGCGACGCAAGGCTTCATCGAGCTGCCCACGCGTGATCTGCCGTGTGCGCACGAGAATTTCACCGAGTTGAAGCTTACCGGCGGGAGGTGCAGCTCGAGCCTGGCGTCGTTGAAACTCGAGGACTATATCGCGTTCGCGTGCTGTAACGGCGCCCCGCTCGACAAGCAAATCGCCAAGCTTGCGACCGGTTTGAGCTTGCTCAACAAGCACTTCTTCCAACTGCACAGCCGTAATACGCCCGGCACCGCACAGCATTTCCCCGAGGCGCTGACGCCCGCCGGCCGCGAGCGCCAGTACGTCGTCTAATCGACCGAGGTCACTTTCGACGTCCATGCCGTTAAGTAAACCCGGCGGCGCAACAATTCCAGCGACAGACAAGATGGCATCGATTTCTTTCGAGTCGTTTTTCATTGTGTCCTGCGGTGGTTGAACATCAGCGGACTTCAACATGCAGCAGCGTCGCGGCCCACTTTCAATAATCGTCGCCTTTTAAGCAAAAGCTTGTATGTGGAAAAAAAAGTCGGGCCATTATGAGCAGGCGTCGTAAGCCTGTCTGCCGACAACCGCACATCTGCCTGAATTCAGGGATGGAAGCTGCAGAGACTTTGTGGAACAGGGGTCATTAAGTACCGCGCCTGCTGCGACATCGCGAAACAGAGGTCAGCGATGTTCCGCTTTTGGATCGCGCTGGAGCAACTCCTTAACCACTTCGCGCGCCGTGACTTCTTCATCGAGTATCCGACAGACTGCGCGCGTAATCGGCATTTCAATCGCAAGTTGTTGAGCTAAACGGTTGACGGCGCGCGCCGTAGAAACGCCTTCCGCGACATGGCCGAGTTTGGCGAGGATCGCAGCAACTGCATCGCCGTGCGCCAGTTGCAGCCCCACGTTGCGGTTACGCGAGAGATCGCCGGTACATGTCAAGACGAGGTCGCCAGCGCCCGCCAGTCCCATAAATGTCTCGATGCGACCGCCTAGTTTTAAGCCAAGACGCGTGATCTCTGCGAGGCCGCGCGTTATGAGCGCTGCGCGTGCGTTGTAGCCAAGACCCAGGCCGTCGCTGATGCCGGATGCGATTGCCATTACGTTCTTTACCGCGCCCGCCACTTCCACGCCGACCACATCGTCGGCTGAATAAATGCGCAGACGTTCATGATGCAGTTCGCGCGCCATACGTTGCCCAAACGCTGCATTAGTCGAAGCGAGCGTCAATGCAGTCGGCAATCCGCCGGCCACTTCGCAGGCAAAGCTCGGTCCTGACAGTACGCCACGCTGCGATGGCGCCGGCAGTTCAGCTGCCGCAACTTGAAACGGCAACTGCGCGGATTCGGTTTCGAAGCCTTTGCATAACCACAAAACGGGCACCGCGTCGTTCGCTTTCGCAAGTGCCTTGAGCGTCGTGCGCAAGCCCGCGCTCGGCGTCGCGACCAATGCAAGCTCGCAATCAACAAGCGCTGCCTCGAAATCCGCGACGACTTTGACGTTCGGAGAAAGCTTAAAACCGGGGAGATATTTTTCGTTGATGCCCGTCGCCGCAAGCGCGTGTGCTTGCGCCGCGTCGCGCGCCCACAATGTGACGGCGTGGCGAGGCTGCAGGCTAATGCTGATTGCGGTGCCCCACGCTCCGGCGCCCAGCACCGCGAGCTTCATACGCCCCAGAGAGCGCCGAGTTTGATGTAACCGCCTTGACCGTCGTTATGCGCAACGCGCGCCCAGCCACTGCCCGTCAGCTCTACAAGATCGAGCAGCACATCGTGCTCGGTCTGAAACACGAGCGGGGCCTTGTCGTCAGGCGATTGGCGAACTTCGCCGATCTTCGCCTTCACCATCACCGTGCGGTGAGTGGTGAGATTCCTCGTTTCTATCCACGACAACTCGCCATTTGCATCACGGACTTTGGACCAACCCTCGACGGTCACGATGATCTCAACCGGATACTTGCTACCCAGTATGTGCAGCTTCTTCGCCTTTAGCGATGGCGCGTCATACAGCACGGCCGCAGTCTCGCCCACCGAACGGAATTCGGCCGCCGCTGCTGGCTGGCAAAGCGTCGCCAGCACCGCAATGCTCAAACCACGCCAGACGCTGAGAGTCATGGCCGCCTGATTCCAATCGCGGTCAATTGGGCTTGGACCCCTGCTGCGCCTGCATCTGCTGCAACTGCTGTTGATAAATGCCTTCGAAACTCATCGGCGCGAGAATGACCGGCTGAAAGCCCGCACGCGCGGTAATGGTCGAGATGGTTTCACGAGCATACGGAAATAGGGTATTCGGGCAAGCAATGCCAAGCAGCGGCCCCATATCCTGTTGCGGGACGTTGCGGATTTGGAAAACGCCCGCCTGGGCAGCCTCGACCAGAAAAACCGTTTTCTCTTTGATCCTTGCGGTGATGGTTACAGTGAGAACGACTTCGTAGACGCCGTCCTGCACCTGTCTGCCCGCGCTGTTTAGATTTACTTCGACTGTCGGCGGGTCGCGCTCGAGGAACACTTCCGGACCGTTCGGAACTTCCGCCGACAAATCCTTCAAGTACACTTTCTCGATCACGAACGTGGGTTGTGCTGATTCACTCATTAGGGTTCCAGACTTTGATTAATGTTCAGGCGTTAAGTAATTCGTCGAGCTTGCCCGCGCGTTCCAGCGCCGCCAGCTCGTCATAACCGCCCACGTGTGTTTCGCCGATATAAATCTGCGGTACGGTGCGGCGTCCGGTGCGCTCCATCATTTCCGCGCGTCTTGCCGGCTCGAGATCGATGCGGATTTTTTCGATTGCCGTGACGCCTTTCGAGACGAGCAGGCGTTCTGCCATAACGCAGTACGGGCACATGCCCGTGCTGTACATTTTCACCGCTGACATATCTTTACTTCTCCAGAGGCAAGCTTGCTTCCGCCCATCCAGTCAGATTGCCGCGCAGCACGAAGATGTCACTAAGACCTATTTTCTTGAGGGCACCCGATACCTTGCTCGAGCGTGCACCGGACTCCGAGCACACGATGATGGGGCGCGACTTCAGCTTTTCGATTTCGCGCATGCGTTCGGTGAGGTCGGCGTAAGGAATATTGCGTGAACCGGGTATGTGGCCAGTCGCATACTCGGGTTTCGTGCGTACATCGAGCACGACCGCATCGCGTCGATTCATGAGCTGCACGGCCTCGAGCGCACCGACTTGCTGGATGTTCCCCGCGAACGCACGGTTGAACAGCGGCCAGATAAGCATGCCGCCCGTCACTACCGCAGTGCCGAACAGCATCATGTTCCAGGGGCTTTTTTGCAGAAACACGAAAAAGGAAGTATCCAAGGGATTCCTGACACGCGCGAGTCACGCTAAAGGCGCTGCGCGAGATTCACTAGCGGGCGGCGGGTGTTCGCCGCTGAAAGTAGAATAAAATAATGCGGCATTATATACGAGCGCAGACAATCGAATCATGGACGTAACCCCGGTACTTCTGATCATACTCGACGGCTTCGGCTATCGCGAAGAATGCGAAGACAACGCCATCTGTCAGGCGCGCAAGCCGCATTGGAACTTTTACTGGAAAACATCTCCGCACACGACGATAGATGCGTCTGAAAAATGGGTCGGGCTGCCGCTCGCACAGATGGGAAATTCTGAAGTCGGTCATCTCAACATTGGTGCAGGCCGCGTCGTCTACCAGGATTACACGCGCATAGAAGCGGCGATCGAAAGCGGCGAATTTTCCCACAATGCGGTTTTGAAGCAGGCCATAGACACATCCCTGGCAAATAAGTCCGCGCTGCACATTCTGGGTCTGTTATCGCCCGGCGGGGTACACAGCCATGAGACGCAAATAGCGGCAATGCTGGAGATGGCTGTGCGCGCCGGAGTAAGTGACGTGTGCATACATGCCTTCCTCGATGGACGCGATACTCCACCCAAAAGCGCACGCGCATCGCTCGAATTTATTTTGGGCAAATGTGCGCAGCTGGGCGGCGGACGGATCGCAAGTGTGGTCGGCCGTTACTATGCAATGGACCGCGATCAGCGGTGGGAACGTGTGCAAACTGCTTATGACCTTATCACGCAGGGTAAGGCGCTCTACAAGGCGCCCGATGCAATTGCCGCGCTCGACATGGCATATGCACGGGGTGAGAGCGACGAGTTCGTCAAGGCGACCGCGATAGAGGCGGGCGCCGGGGCACGCGGAATGCGCAATGGCGACGCCTGTGTGTTCATGAATTTTCGCGCTGATCGTGCGCGCCAGATGACGCGCGCGCTGACAGATAGCGCGTTCAGCGGATTCAAGCGCCAATACACACCGAAGCTCGGTTTCTTTTGCACGCTGACGAGCTATGGCGAGGAATTCAAAGTGCCCGCGGCATTCATGCCGCAAAGCATCACCAACTGCTTCGGTGAGTACCTCGCAAAGCAGGGACTTCAGCAGCTGCGCATTGCCGAGACGGAAAAGTACGCACATGTAACGTACTTCTTTAATGGCGGCGTCGAAACGCCGTATGCGGGCGAAGAGCGAGTGCTGGTTCCCTCGCCGAAGGTAGCAACGTACGATCTGAAGCCGGAGATGAGCGCGTACGAAGTCACCGACAAACTGGTTGCCGCCATTCAAAGCCGGCGCTATCACGCCATCGTGTGCAACTACGCCAATGGCGATATGGTCGGTCACACCGGCAATCTGGCCGCGGCAACGCG
>Ga0068871_100002406_pt1 | contig 12764 bp, 10 predicted proteins | sample KBSMisM72_FD_72750 | JGI IMG/M metagenome (GOLD analysis project Ga0068871, IMG submission 72750) | Miscanthus rhizosphere microbial communities from Kellogg Biological Station, Michigan, USA - KBS Miscanthus M7-2 | ecosystem: Host-associated > Plants > Roots > Rhizosphere > Soil ... | reverse complement strand
AAAGATCTTTTACATGACCACGACGACCGCGCCTCGGTTCACGGCCTCGTCGATGAACGCGGCTCCGTCGGCGCGCAGGCCGGGGAGCGCGAAGAACAGCGTGCCCGGCACGACGCGACGGCTGTCCATCACGAGCCCGGAGATCGGACGGTCGAGGGAGCCTTTGACGGCGATCGCCTCGTTCTCACTGATGTAGTCGGAGAGTTTGGGTGCCATTTTGAAGACGCGGTTGCTGACGTTGGCGGGAGCGCGACGGACGGACGCCGCGCTGCGCGGTTGCTGAAAAGCGTGAATGAGAGCGTGGTTTTGCGTGAGATAGCCGATCATCGACGGCCTCCTTCCATGACCAGCAGATTGCGACCCGGTTCGATCACGGGCTTGATATCGAGATACTGGATGAGCTGCTCGGCAATGTGCTTGAAACTGGGGGCGGCGACGGTGGCGCCGTAGGCGATGCGACCGTTGGGGACCTTGGCGTCGTCGACGATCACGGTGATGACAACGCGGGGACGGCTCGCCGGGAAGAAACCGACGAAGGAGCCGACGTGGTTGCGCTCCGAGTAATGGCCGTTGATGAGCTTCTGCGCGGTGCCGGTCTTGCCCGCGACCTCGAAGTTGGGAATCGCGGCCATGGGGGCGGTGCCCTCCTTGGAGGCCACGCCCTGGAGCAGGCGCGCCATCTGTTCGGCGGTCTTCGTCGAAATCACGTGGCGGCGGACGGAACCAGTGAAGTTATACACCACCTCGCCCGAGCTGTCGGTGACCTGGCGGATGATCTGCGGGCGCATGAGCACGCCGCCACTGGCGATGGTGGCCATCGCATAGTGGATCTGCATCGGCGTGGCCGAAATGCTGTAGCCGGCGGGAATGCGCGTGATGTCCACGCCGCTCCACTTGTCGGGGGAATTGAGGAACCCGGAGACCTCGCCGCCGAAGGGAAAACCGCTCTTCTCGCCGAAACCGAAGGCGCGGGCGTAATCGTAGAGCTTCTGCTCGCCGAGCTTCATGCCGAGTTGGGCGGCGCCGACATTGCTGGAGTGGCTGATGATCTCGGCGACCGTAAGCGGATGATCAAAGTGGTGGTCGTCGCGCATGAAGCGGCGCGGCTTGCCCTTGTAATCGATGGAATCAATCGAGCAGTCGAACCGGCTGTCGGGCGCGACCAGGCCGTCGTTGAGCGCACCGGAGGCGGCGACGATCTTGAAGGTGGAGCCGGGATCGAGGACGTCGGTGATGGCGACATTGCGCATCACGCCCATCTCGTCCTTCGAGAGCTCGTTGTATTCGTTGAGGTTGAAGGTCGGGTAGTTTCCGAGCGCGAGGATGAAGCCGCTGTGCGGGTCGCTCACGATCACGGAAACCTTGGCGGGGTTGAACTTTTTGACGATCTCCTCGATCTCCTCCTCGACGATGTGCTGCACGGCCGAATCGATCGACAGGCGCACGGTGTAGCCGGCGGAGGCGTTGACCTCGCGATTGCGGAACTGAGCGAGCTCGCGGCGCAGGCCGTCCTTCTCGGACTCGCGCCAGCCATCCTGGCCGCGCAGGTAGAAATCGGCGAACGCCTCGACGCCGGCGGCGGGTTCGCCCGCCTTGTTGACGAAGCCGAGCACGTGGGCCGCGAGCTGGTTGTGCGGATAGGCGCGCGTGTAGGAACGGCTGCCGTAAACGCCCTTGATGGCGAGCTTGTTGATCTGGTCGTAGGTGGACTCCTCGACGGTGTCGCTGAGTTTGGCCCAGCGGATCAGGCGCTCGCCCGTGGGCGAGGCCTCGTCCGGCGCGGCGACGGCCTCCTCGGCCGGAGCGGGCTCGGCGGCAACGGCCTCGGGGGCGCGGGTCTTGGCGGTGAAAATGCGCTGAAGCTCCGGCAGCGGCATGTTGATGAGCTTGGCGAGCTCGGGCCACTTGGGCTCGTCCGCCTTCAGCAGGGCCTGCGGATCCACGCCGAGCACGATCAACGAGCGGGAGGTGGCGAGACGGTCGCCCTTGTCGTCGATGATGTCACCGCGCTTGGCCGCATCTACCGTGATCTGGCGGCGGGCGCGGTCCACGTAACCCATCAGACGCTCGCGCTTGAAAACATGCAGATCCAGCAACCGCACACCGACTCCGCCGAAGCAGGCGAGAATACCGGCGCCGAGCAGAAAGATGCGGTAGTTGGAGGCGAAGCCCTTCGACATGGAGTGCGGTTACGAAGCGCGGTGATCAGCGGTAGTTGTTGACGACACGGAAGCGCACGGGCGTGACCGTGCCGGTAAGAACAGCCTCGGGGGCGAAGACCTCGACGTTGTTGCGGGAGGCGAGGCGGCGCTCCGGCGATTCGCTCACGCGGACGACCTGCGGCTCCTTGGGGAGAACCAGGCCGAGCTTCCACTCCGTGTTGCGGCGGGTAAGCACGTCGATCGACTGCTCGGCGGTCACCTGGGTGTTGAGCTCGGACAGGTGGCGCTCGGCCTCAGCGATGCGCTGTTCCAGCAGCTTGGTGTTGTTCGCCGTAATGGAAATCTGGTGACGCAGCCAGACGGTGCCCAGGCCGATGGATCCGCTGAAGCAGATCATGACCAGCGTGTAGACGAGAAGCTGGTTCACAAAAGCGTGGGTGTCTTTCTTGTTCATGGCGGGGAGGCGCTTTGCGCGCGGGGGAGTTTTGGGCGGGTGGGTTTGGTTACAGTTTGCGGAGGGCGCGCAGCTTGGAGGAGCGGCTCCGGGGGTTGGCGGCGATCTCGTCGTCGGACGGCGTGATCGGGCGGCGGGAAAGAAGTTCGGCGTGTTTCACGCGCAGGTCCTGCGGACGGTGGTCGTCCTCGCCCTCGGGCAGACCGGCGAGGCGGCGGAAGAACTGCTTGGCGATGCGGTCCTCGAGCGAGTGGAAGCTGATCGCGCAGAGCACGCCGCCGGGGACGAGCCGCTCGAAGGCGGCGGGCAGCGCGCGCTCGATGGCGCCGAGCTCGTCGTTGACCGCGATGCGAATGCCCTGGAAGGCTCGCGTGGCCGGGTGGATCTTGGAGGTGAAGCGGTCGCGGGGCGGAATCGCCTCGGAGATGAGCGTGGCGAGCGAGGCGGTGCGGGCCAGCGTGCCGGTGCCGCGAGCGGCGATGATCGCGCGCACGACATGGCGCCAGTTCTTCTCCTCGCCATAGTCGCGGATGGCGCGGACGAGCATTTCCTCGGTGGCGGTTTCGAGCCACACGGAGGCGGGCACGCCGGAACGCGGGTCCATACGCATGTCGGCGGAGGCGTCGTTGCGGAAGGAGAAACCGCGCTCGGCGTCGTCGAGCTGGAAGGAGGAAACCCCGAAGTCGAAGAGGATGCCGTCGAACTTATCCACAGGAAGTTCACCGAGGCGGCCGAAGTCGCGGTCGATGAGGGCGAACCGGCCCTCGAACTCCTGGCGGAGGATTTCGGCGCGAGGCTGTGCGGCGGGATCGCGGTCGAGCGCGACAACGTTGACGCCGGGAGCGGACTCCAGAATGGCGCGCGTGTGGCCGCCGCCGCCGAAGGTCGCGTCGAGGTAGCGGCCGCCGGAGCGAGGCGCGAGCAGCTCGAGGGTTTCGCGCAGCAGAACGGGAAGGTGTCCGGGCGTCATGGTGGCGATGGCGGCGTCAAGCGGCATGGCGCAAGGCGGCGGACAGTTGCGGACGCGGATGTTTGAAGAGCGGGCCGCGCAGCCAGACCGGACGGGCGGCCAGAGCGACGGCGAGGTTGCTCTGCTCGAAGCGGGCGCGGACCTCCGTGGAGGACGACATCGAGGCGCCCCAATGCGGGCGGCGCCCGACTCGGGCCGGAAGTTCCAGCGGGCGGATCGGAAGAAGAGGACGGCTTGGGCGCATGGGTTATATGCCGAGCCGGCGCATGAGATCGCCGAAGTTCTCTCCGGCGGTCCGCTGTTCCACCCGACTCCAACGGTCGGGGCTGTAGAGACTGAATTTGGTGAGCGAACCCACCAGCACGGTGTCCTTGGCGATGCCGGCGTGCGCGAGCAGTTCGGGGTTCAGCATGATGCGCCCCTGCTTGTCGAAGCCGAGGGCCTGCGTCTGCGCGAAGAACCGCGCCGCGAAATCCTGACCGGAGCCGTCGGACAGAGCGATGGCCTCGATCTTGGCGCGCAGCTTGGCGATCTCGGCGGGAGGCAGGATGGCGATGTAACCGTCCGGATGCGGAGTAGCCAAAAACTGCTCCCCTTCACCGTGCGCAGAACGCCACGCCGACGGAATCGTGACACGATTCTTGTCGTCGAGGGTGTGCCTGAAAAGGCCGGTGTAGGAAGCTGTGCCAAATTGGACCATTAGGACATAGGGAGACCGCCAAATCCCCCAGAATGCCCCATTTCAACCCATTTTAGCCCACAAGGGTCAAGATAACTCCGTCCGAAGGCACGATTTTGGCCCAAAAATTTATTCACATTTCACATGCGCCCACCTGAATTCTAGGACATCACCGACCTGAATTTTAGGACAAGCACCTGATTCTTAGGACATTCCCTCGCGCTAATTCGGTCCCGGAGGCACTAGACTTCACCAAGAAATAATCGGTATCACACGTGTTATAATTGGGTTATAACACAACCAATTCCGTCTTCATTGCCCTACTCCACCGGACTGGACTTGGCCCCCAGCCCATTGACCCCAGTAACGCACACTCCCGCACCGCACCTCAAAAGTCCCCGCAAAAGGGGCATCAAGGAACCAACGACAGGAATTTTTTTATCGAGCCTTCAGGCCTTCGCAAAAAAATCAGTCACCGGCACCCGCAGCGCCTTCGCGATGGCCGTAAGTTCGTAATCCATCACCGGACGAGTGCCGTTCTCAATCTTGGCAATCTGCCCTTGGCTGAGGAGCAAGCCCTGCTTGGCCAGACGCCCGACCATGTCTTCTTGGGTGACCTTAGGCGTGATAGCCATGCGAGCGCGCTTGATGGCGGCACCCGTCGAATTCCGTTTTGAGGTGGGCTTTTTCAACGCCCGCGAGCCTACATTTATTCCCCCCAAGAATTATTCCCCTTGAGAATAAAATGAGGCCACTCACTTTCGTCATTCTCGGCAGGTCGGAGCATTTTTTACCGATCCGGCAAGACTCCCTCTCTCCTCATGACTACGATCCAAAAAGTTCTAAATCACGTTCTCATTGCTGCTGCGCTCACAGGCGTCGCGGCTTCCGCAGCCGAGCCGTTCATCCGGGCTGGTGCGAGCTACACCTACGCCAAGTTCGATCCGCTGACCCGCCAGACCGGCTGGGAAGCGGGCCCTGTAATTTCCACCGGTTACACCTTCGGTTCGACCAACCAGCAGGAAATCAGCCTCGAAAGCGGCTGGGCGAAGTGGACTGGCACCAGTGCTGTTGGCGGCAGCAAGTTCGAATCCACGCAGATCCCGGTGCTGCTCGACTACCGCTATTCCTTCGCCCTCTCGAAGGATTACCGCCTGTTCGTCGGCCCCTCCGCTGGCTTCATCCACCAAAAATATGAGAAGACCAACACGGCATTCCCGGCGCTGCTCGGTGGCACGGACAACAGCTGGGAGCCCGCCTACGGCGGCACGGTTGGCCTGATCGCCAAGCTCGGCAAAAACTGGGATGCCCAGTTGGCCTACGAGCTCCTTCTCGTGAGCGGTGATGACATCCGCACGGGCACGTCGGGCAGCCTGACCTCGAACCCCGATTACACCCGGAGCAGTTTCCAGCTCACCTTCGGCTGCGCATTTTAAACTTAAAAATAGAAGGCTTGGGATCTTTGGCCGCATCCATCAGGGGTGCGGCCCTTTTGCGATGGATTTCATTTCCTGACACTGCACAGTTGAAGCATGAATGACGCTTGGACACCTCTCGAAGATTTCATCACCTCTGAGATGGAGAGGCCTTATAAGCTCATGCGCATGCGAATGATGGCATTTGCAGCACAAGGGATTGAGCCGCTGGTAAAATTCTTGTTTGAGGAAGAGGCCGAATGCCGCTCAAGGATAGACGCTTACTGCGTCGCACGATCACAGGGAAAACCCCATTGCGATCCGGCCGACCCGGTTGATGAATACTGGTTCCGACAAAGGCTTTTGTGCGTAGGCGACACCGTTGGAATTGTGTATGGGTCTCCTCTCCGCAAAAAACGACTCCTGCCTTCGCCGCCTCGGACGTGGACACAGGCAGAAGTACTAGAATGGTCGCTAGTGTCGCTTTGGCATCGTAGATTCGATCATTGGATAAAACTTACTGCTGTCACACAAGTCACGGGACTTCCGTTTTATGGACTGCAAGATGCGGAGTAAGGGATAATCGACTTACGCGATCGTGAGTCGCTTGATACCCCTTCTTCGGGCTTGATCGAAATACAACAAAGATAGCTCTGGAGCAGAACTATTTACATATGCGGCTACTGCCGCTCCCATCGCAAGGACGTTCCTCGCTGAATTGTTGTTGAGCGCGCCGGCAGTGACGACCTTCCGCTTCTTCCCGGCGCGCACACACTCAAATACGGCATCAACAGCAATAGCGTTCTTATCGTTCTTCGCGAAGTCCTTTTCGTTCTCAGAGTGGACGACAGCGACGCTAATGACCTGCCAGCCTGATTTCCGCAAAGCATCTCCCACCGCTTGCCACGCAAGCACCTTTGAGTCGTGAAATGTTAGGAGCATCCGCCCCCTAGGCTTTAAAGTTCGTTTCGTCTCAATGAAGATACCATGCAAACGCGCGACATATTCGTCGTTGGTACAACCGAGATGCCGGTTCGGCACCGCTTCCTCAGCCTCCACCTGATTATCCCACTTCAAACCCAAAGACTTGGCGAACACGCGGAATACCCGTGATAACTCAGCATACTGCACGCTGTCGTGATACGGAGGATCTGTAATCACCAAGTCCACAGACTTGTCTTTAATTGGCTGCTTCACACTTGAACCACAAGTCACGGTGGCTTTGTCAGACCCGCTGAACCAACGTGCAGCTTTCACCGCGCTACGCAGTCGGCGGCTCAGCGTGCCTCGCCCCATTGTGGCCGTCGGGTTCGTCTCTGCTGTAAGAAATGCTCGGGAATAGTGGTGGTTTGAGGTGACCTCATACACTTTCCGATATTTAGGGTCCCATCGACAGGCGTAGCCAGCCATCTCCGCAAAACCTGCCACCGCCAAAAGCAATCGCTGGCGCACCGAGACCGGAACGCCCGTCACGTTCAATCCGGAAAGTGCCTCGTCGAGCAGAGCCAACTGCCTCTCAGGGAAAAGCTCTGACCACACCGTAAATCCGCTGCGATGAAGTGCGGCGGTCTCACCACGACTAGGAATTTTTCGTTCCAACTTCCGTGCGATTTGGATTCCACGCCGCAATCTACCAATCCCTTCATCAGGCGCCCTTAGCTTGAGCATCCGTTGGCTCGCCGTCGCCGTGAGTACGTGCCGCCATGTTGCCTGCTGAAGAACCTTCGGGGCGAGTGGGATCTTTTCGGCGCAATGGGCACAGGTTATTATTAGGTTTTGGATCAACTTCGCGTCGGACTTGCTGCGAAAGGAATACCCACATGATTGGCAATGCTTCGCGGCCTCGGGCCAGCGGCCTTGCCGTACTGCGCCGCACGCCGGACATCCGAACCATCCAGTGCTCGGCTTTGCTACAATACGAGAATCCAGTGCGACCAATCGTGTCGGGAATAGATAGTTCGAGCCACTGCACTTTTCGCACGCACACTGACGCACGTGAAGTCGGTGGATGATTTCCTCATCTTCGGCAGCCGGATACAACTTCCGTCCCTCGCGCTCCAATCTCTCGATCAATGCTTCAGCCGCACGTTCTAGCGCATCGGAATCGACGGGCTGTAACGTAGTCCGTAGTCCGAATGCGGCCCATGGGTTCACATCTTGCGCGTACACCACCAGCCCGCGTTGTGCCGCTTCCACTGCCACAGTCCCACCGCCAGCCATGGGATCGGACACGACCAAATTCTTACCGAGAACGCGTTGAGCTTCATCGAGCAATGCACCGATTAACGCATGCGAACGCCGTGCCCACCACCGATATGTTGAGATCGTCGGCGAATACCGTTCCCGATTACGCTGCTCTCGCTGTACCTTCCGGGAGAGCGCGTTCCACTTAAACTTAGGATGAAGAATCAGTCGCATTTCACATCCTCCAGAAGCCGGTGACCGTTGGTCCGAACGGCACCAAGGCTGGTCCCTGCTGAGCGACAGCGCCACCGAATAATACGGCCCGGGACAATTCGCGGTTGAACTCGGTGCAATTGAATTCGCGGTGGAGACAGCCGACACATGCACCGCCTTCCTCCGAACAGAAAGGATCCATTACGCAATCCCCCCCCTCGTGATGCGCACTTTGCAGCCATCGGTCGAGGCCCTGTTCGAATAATGTCAATAATCCACCGACGCGGGTATCTGTGTAGCGGCTGGCGTAGAGCACACACGCTAATCCCTCGGGGATTAGATATTCTCCAATACTCTGCGCGCCATAGCCGCTCGCCTCGATATGACGCAACAGCACGTGGCACATCGAGTGAATCAGCGTCCGCACTGCGCTTGCCGCTGGTTGAGTAAACGTTGGGTCGGTCTTGCGTACACCGAGGCCCGGCACTTCGCGATATAGCTGTGCCCAGGCCTCTGCCTCCGAGCCCGCCAGTCCGGCTGGCATGAGCCGGTTTTCCTGAAGCCAGCGAAGGACCCGCTGTGGATCAAGTTGAAGATAAATAGCCTCCGTATCGGCGACTACCGAATAGAGCGGCGTGCGCTGATTGGATTGAGGAAATGGGTTGAGAATTGTCTGATTGGGATCGGCTTTGATTCGAGTGAATCCCACAGCAGCAAGGCCAATCGGGAAACCATCGAGAGCCCTTATGTTTACGATACCCAAACGCTCTCGCGCCCAAGTCTGGGTATTGCGCAATCGGCGCGCGTGACCCTGATCACCTCGGTCTTCGGCACGTTGCGCGGCAGACGCAACGGTCAGGGTCGAGACGCTGTCTAGGATGGCGACTTGTTCCAATAAGCGCCGCCCGATACGTAGATTCAGCGCTGTGGATCCCGGAATGAGCTGGAGTACTCGATTGACGACGGCGTTCCCCGTATTCCTCGCCGCCTGTCGGCGTTCATAGGCTTTAACCTCGGGATTGTTCGGAGCAAACTGCGCAAGTGCACGGATGGCCGCCGCGAGCGCATCATCGTCATTGCTCGCCTCGCCCGCAGTCATGGCGGCCCGCACCGGCCCATCGAGCAGGCCCCATATCCGAGCAAGAATCCACGGACGCGCCGCAGGGGCGGCGAGCTGAGCCATTTCTTCCGGAGGAAAATTGATGAATGGAACAACCTGTGGTTTAAAAACTGCCGGATCGGTAATCGGAAGAAAACGCAACATCTGCTCGGACCGCTCCTGCGTGCCCAATCGGCTGTAGTCGCATGAGCAGGGCGTCTGACGCAGTCGAGCCACTTCCGCCCCGCCGCACTGACGGCACCGCCAGCGTGCGGTAGTCACCCGTCCAGTGTCGTCAAAGTAAACGCTACCATTCCCATGAATCGCACAACCATCGCGCTGCACGAAAATTTCTTCGAGACGTCCGCATTGATGTGCCTGCACAAACGGCATCTGTTCTAAGTTTGCTCCGCATCCCGGTGCCGGGCACCGACCGGGGGTCGCACGGCTACGTTGCAAGTCAAGTAGCCGGTGCACGCGTCCGCAACGCTGGCAGCGCAACGTCGTGGGAAACGGCTCAAATTTAACACCAGTCGGTTCGCCAACAATGTAGTGACGCGCAAGGTCCTGATCATTACGGAGCGGAGGGAACGCGACCTTCTGCCAATCGTTAGGCCACTGGCTCAGCATGTCGCTGACTACTTCCGCGAGTGCCGCACGGTTGATTCCGCTCAGCGCGGTGAGTTCGATTCCTGTCACGCGACAATGGCCGTATTCGTCATGTGCGAAGACTGCACCAGGCAGGTAGCTGTAGAGAATCTGGACTTTGCCTCGAGCGAAATTCATGGGGTGTGCGGTTGCTCAAACCACCGGAGATCGTTGTACCCCATCGAGCCATCATCCGGTCGGAACGGAACAGGAACATCGACATCACGCAGGCTGCTCATCGGCTTTGGATTGAAGAGCTCGTTCAACTCTTGATGGTTTGGAGTGCGCACTTCCCACAGGAAACGCTCCCAATCATGCTCCAAGGTTTCGGACATTTGCGCCTCCAAAGAAGGATCGTAACGTGTGTCTCCCAATGCGTAGCTCGCTCGTAACGCCGTATGCAATGCATCGCGGGTCAATTCACCAACTCCGGCTGACATACCGCGAGCAACCCACCGGAGATGCTCAGGTTTCCGGCCCTTCAACGTATTCAGATGCCGGCCGTATAAGGATCCCAACAACACACCGGGAAAACTGCGACTCACCGCCGCTCGAGCGAAACGGTTCACAGGCACCGGCAGCACCATGCGATCAAGATGGCGGTGGAACTCCGGGAACCGATCATAGATCGAACCGGCCCGTAAGGAATAGCGAGGCAAGATGGTCAGCACCAATCCGACGTGCTGACGGCCCGAGCGGCTCGCAACCTGAATGTAGTTCGCAACCTGTTCGGGGATGCGTTCAAGAAACATCAGGTTGAAGTATTCGACGTCGACACCATGGCTAATCACGTCTGTTGCAACGGTCGCATCCAGATGGCTTGGAGCGGACCATGGCGTAGGTGACTCGGCACGTTTCACAGTGGTCGAAATCTCCTTTAGTGTGGAATGCGCCGAAAGATATTCGACGTTGAGGTCGCGTATGCCACCTGGTCGAAGACTACTGCCATTTCGAGCGCTGTCCTGTTCAAGCCGTTGCCGGACGCGTACTCCGCTGTCACGCTTGCCGACATAAGTGAGAGTGCGCGAATAGTAAGACATCAATTCGCTAATATCCTCCTCCCTTGTTGCGATCAGCCCGATCCGTCGACCGCCGGTCACCAGATCGCGTTGCAGCTCGTTAATTGCTTCGTGCAGGATTTCCGCGCAACGGGCGGCCGCGTCGGCAGGTCGAAGGAAGGGAGGACGAAACGCCGTGAAGACGCGGGCCGTTTTGGAAGGTGCGTTGGCTGACGTCGACTGCCGGTCCAATGTCGAATAGAACGTGTGCTCAAGAGAGTATCCTCGATTAGGAAACCGTCGGACCTCACGCACTCCATAGATTTGCCGCGCTTGATGCACATAGCCCGCGATCGTCGCCGTAGCGGCGATTACCTTGGCAGGGTAACCAGATGCCGCTGCCTCGTTCGCGCGCACCATGGTCTCGTAGTGCCCAGCAAAAGCGCCTAATTCTTCTTGCAAGAGGTGAAGCTCGTCTTGGATGTGCAGGGCCGGCGATGGATCGCGTGTGACGACTGGAATACGACGCGGCTTCGGTGTGACATTGACATTCGAGTTTGTGCCGCAGCCGTAAACACACCACTCGCCATTGCCATAGCCATGCTGCGGATTCGGGCACTTCCACTGGGGCCCGAGCCAAAGGCTCGCGACTTTAGGCTGGTACGCAATAGCCGCAATTTTGTCCACTGTGCCCACTAGCAGTGTAGGCTGGAAACGATAAATTTCGTCGTCGCTTACATAAACAGGCAGTTCGATCCGGCAGTGTCCACAAACGTGGCGCACTCGCTGGTTCGCACGATCCAATTGGATCGTGACCTCACCCTCATGGCCGCACGCAGGGCAATCAGGCACGAGAAGCAGCCGCTCGCGCTGGCGTTCATCCGCCTCTAGCCGGTCAAACGTCCATTGACCGAAGAACTGATTAGGCGTGTTGCTTGAGCCCACGAAGTAACCCAATGAGAAAGGATCGCCCAACGGACCGTTCGCACGCTCGAGTTCACGTTTTTGCAGCTCGATCAGCCACACCATTTTCATTGCACGCTGAAGTTGCTGCACGCTCAGCATGCGCAAGGGAAACCGTAACCATGCGGTCACGCCAAACTGCTTGCCGCGAAGGCGGTCATAGAGCGCCGCACAGCCGATCAAACCAAGATAGGCCTCAGTTTTGCCGCCTCCGGTGGGAAACCAAAGCACATCTGCGCGATCAAGAACATCCGACCAATCGTGTGTGACCCCGACTGGCCATTCGGCTGTCGTCGTGCCTTCCCGTATAATCAACGCAGGAAGCTGGGAGACTATGTAGACAATTTGAAAGAGTCGCCAAGATGGATGTCGGCCATCTGCGAACGCGCGATTCATGGCGCGAAACGCGGTGAGTAATCTGCCGTCCGCGCTCAATGCCGCGAGTCCCGCGCGAAAGCCGTCAATTTCCGCTTCAAAAGCCTGCAGATCCGAGCTGCATGCGGTCAGCGACTCGGGCGGGAGGTCGAGCGCATTATCGCGGATCACGCGCTCCGACCAATCTCGAGCATAGTCCTCCATCGCGGTATGGATACTCTCTAGGACCGGCAAGGGAGCATCGGCGAGTTCTCGGTAACGGGCGACCACGCGTTCCTGTGTCCGCATCCGCGGCTGCTCATAACGAGCCAATGCAGCAGTGCGGACCGAGCGGCGATCAGGGGATACATCAGCACCGGCGTTTCGCCCGAGCGCGTATACGTTGCGGTCATATTGGTAATCGTCTGGCACGGGCAGTAGTTCGATCGGTGCAAGTGCACCCCTTACGACCGTGAGCCTAACCTCAACATCATAGAGGCTGCTGAATTGGTCGTTCGAAGGCCGAACGAGATCTCTCCGCGAGTTATTGCAGAGATGTACCTCAATCCGCAGCCCGCTTTCGCTGGGCTGCGCGCGAATGCGAAGACCCACCCGAAGATCGGGC
>Ga0068871_100002405_pt1 | contig 12770 bp, 14 predicted proteins | sample KBSMisM72_FD_72750 | JGI IMG/M metagenome (GOLD analysis project Ga0068871, IMG submission 72750) | Miscanthus rhizosphere microbial communities from Kellogg Biological Station, Michigan, USA - KBS Miscanthus M7-2 | ecosystem: Host-associated > Plants > Roots > Rhizosphere > Soil ... | reverse complement strand
TGGCCTGCGCGTCCTGCGGCAACAATTCGGATGCGTCCACTTTCAACCCGAGAATGTCGTAAATCGCGTTCGCGTATTCTTTCCGATTCAGCCGGTGCAGCGCGACTTCCCCAGGATTCGGATCGAGCGCCGCCGATGCGTCCAGATATCCTTCCATCCACGAAACAAACGCATCGGCTTGCCGTTTGTCAGGACGCGGCATGCCTGGAGGCGGCATCATTCCGCCGCGCAGCTTGCGAACCACCTTCTCCCAAACCTGCGCTTTGCCCGGAACGCCGACCGCGTCAAGCTCATCGAACGCCAGTCCGCCGGTGCGCAATTTCGCATTGTGGCAAGCGACGCAATAGGTCTTGAGCATCCCCCAATGCTGGTCCGCTTGCGCCAGAAATGTGGCTGGCGAAGGCGCTCCCCAGCACAACATCCCGCCCAGGGCAGTCGCCACCAAAACGCGGATTGGCCGCAATTTAGGCATGTTCTTCCGACTACTAGTATTGTCTTTCAGGCGTCCGGAGTAAAGTGGCCCCACATGCTCTGAAACGCCAGGCGCAGAAACTGTTTCGGATCGCCCATAAGCGCGTCGAACTCCTTGGTCGGCTGCGCGGCGAGCACGTCGTCGATGTTCTTTCCGCCGAATAGCATGGTTCGCAGACGCTGCGAAATGGTGCCGAACATCTTCATTTGTGCTTCGAGATCCAGGAAGGTCAGCACCCGCCCTTGTCCCGCTACTATGCGCGTCTCGGCGTTCGCGATTTTGAGCAGGGTCTGTAGGCCGCTGACGACGCCGTTGATCCATCCCCCGGTCCACCAATCGATGAAAGGCCAGCCGTCTCCGGAAATCACGTCGCCGATGCAGAGGACGTTCGCCTTGGGGAAGTGCACATAGAGATCGCCGTCAGTGTGCGCCTGCAACAGATATCCATATTCAATGCGCTCGCCATCGACGGTGATCGCGTCCTTGTCGTAAAACGTTTTGGTCGGCAGCGCTTCTTTCGGCGCCGGCGGGAATGTGCGATTCTCCCACGGCCGCGTGACATCCGTGGTCATCCACAGCCGCGTGTTTTCGTGCGCGATGATAGTGGCTCCCGCGCGGCGTAACGACAAATTAGAACCAGTCTGTTCGGGATGCCAGTGCGTGTTAAACAGCGTCCGCACCGGCCGCCCGCCGGGTAACGCGGCTACGGTCTTGGCGAGGCTGGCGGCGTGTTCGGCCAAGCCTCCATCCACTAACAGGACGCCATCGGACCCAGTTCTTGCCACCACATTGGCGCCCGCACCGGTGATCAGAAAAAGGTTGTCGGAGAGCGGAGTCGCTCCGATCGTGGACTGCGCGTTTGCGCCCCGTGCGCACAGCAGCGCCCCACCCAACGTAGACTTCAGAAAATCGCGGCGAATCATGGGAGCACAAAGGTCAACAACTTCGGCTGCGCGGGAGCCGGCGCGTCCGCTGGCGGCGGAGGCGCGTCCGCCCGCCTCTTCACGAGACCTGTTCCCCCCATCAGCGAGACATACTGTTTGCCGTCGAGCTCATACGTGATCGGCGGACCCATCCCGCCGCGCAGCTCCGTCTTGATTTCTAAAAGCTTTTCTCCGGTGTCAGCGCGGTACGCCACCAACCGCCCGTCGGGAATGACTTGGAACACCAAGTTGCCGGCCGTGGTCACCGTGCCGCCGCCGATTCCTCCACCGCCCGGCGCGCGCCAGCGCTCTTTTTGAGTAACTGGATCCCACGCCATCAAGATCCCCCGCTGTCCAGGGGGCGGAGGCTCCGGTCCAATAGAAGGCGGCGAGGGCAACTTCGTCGTGTTCTGCGGAGCGATGGCCGCCGTAGCCGTATCCGGAGTCGCCGCCTGCGTACCCGGCCGTACGACGCCTAAATTTTGTCCCTCCGGTTTATACACAAAATTTTCATCCAGCGTGTAATCGTACGCGCTGGCGGCGGAGGTCGGAATGTAAACCAATCCCGTTGCCGGATTGAACGACATCGGCGCCCAGTTGTGCGCGCCGCCCGGCCCCGGCGAAAGCGAAATCGTCTGCGCGCCGTAATGCGCCGCTTCATTCACGATGGGGCGCCCGGTTTCCTCGTTGAGTCCGCGCGCCCAGTTCACCTGCGCGAACGGCTGTCCTGAAATAAACTGCCCGGTGACGCGGTCGAGCACGTAATAAAACCCGTTCTTGTTCGCCTGCATGAGGACTTTGCGCGAACGCCCTTTCACGGTGATGTTGGCCAGCAGCAACTGCTGTACGCTGTCGTAGTCCCAGGAATCGCCGGGCACCATTTGGAAGTACCATTTCAACTCGCCGCTGTCGGGCCGCACCGCCAGCACGGAGCACGCATAAAGGTTGTCCTTGCCTTTGGAGTGCCGCAGATCTTCCGGCCACGGCCCCGCGTTGCCGGTACCCACGTAAACCAGATCCGCCTCCGGATCGTAAGCGAAGCCGTCCCAAACCGTACCGCCGCCGCCCATCTTCCACGCGGTGGAGTCCCAGGTTGCCGATGCCGCTTTCATCGCGGCGTTCTCGAAAGGTTTCGCGGGATCTCCGGGAACGGTGTAGAATTTCCACGCGAAGTGTCCCGTCAACGCGTCGAAGGCCGCGAAGAATCCGCGCACCGGATATTCCGATCCGCTCACCCCGACAATCACTTTCCCCTTGGCAATCCGCGGGGCCATCGTCACGGTGTAGTTTTCCTGCGGATACGCCACGCGCGCTTCCCACACCACTTTCCCGCTATCCGCGTCGAGCGCCTGCAGCCGGCCGTCAATAATCGGGGCGATGATCAGGTTCTGAAAACTCGCCAGCCCGCGATGCACCACGCCACAGCAAATCTTAGGGAACACCGCGGCCTGGTTCACTTCCGGATCCCAGCGCCAGCGCTCCTTGCCGGTGCGCGCGTCGACGGCGAAGACCACGCTCCAATTGGTGATGCCATAGATCACACCGTTGCGCACCAACGGCGTCGCTTCCTGATTGCCGCCGCCCGCACCTAGATCGTAGGACCACGCCGGTGCCAAACGGCTCACGTTGGCCGCGTTGAGCTGACTCAACGGGCTGTAGCGCGTCTCGCCCGGATCGCGGCCGTAGGTCAGCCATTCCTTGCCGGAATTGTTTTGTCCAAGGGCGGCCCCCAACAGGAAAGTGAATCCGCCCGTAATGGCTGCCATGCGCGAAAGCATTTTGGACATCCTCAATGTATACAATAAAACAGCTATGCCCAGCACAACCACGGTTGTCACTCCCCAGCGCTTCGCGCAAGGGCTCACCTATGCCGATTTCCTGGCGCAAGCCGCCGTGAATCGCGACAAGTTCGAGGCCAATTACCAGGACGTTCCGCTCACCGCCGACGATATTGAGTTCTTCAAAAGCGCCGCGTCAAAGCCCAACGGACCGGTGAACGTGCTGGCGATTGCGGAAGCCTGGTGCGGCGACGTCTACCGCGAGCTTCCCACCATGGCGCGTATCGCCGAGGCCGCCGGCTTGACGCTGCGCGTTTTTCTGCGCGATCAAAATGCCGACATCATGGATGAGTTTTTGCTGAACGGCAAGTCGCGCGCCATTCCGGTGTTCGCTTTCTACACCGATGACCTGCGCTATATCACGCATTTCACCGAGCGTTCGGCGAGCGCCCACGCGGAGTTGGCGGCGATTGCCGATCAGGTCAAGGCACATCTGAATCTTCCAGCGGACGCCGCGTTCGGATCGCTTCCCGAAGCCGATCGCCAGGTGTTCCTCCAGGAATTGATCCCCCGCCTGCAGCCGCGCTCCGATCAGTGGCGCAAAGATGCGATACAGGAAATGCGCCAGCTTCTGTCCGCGGCCCTGCAGTAATGCTCCCGATCGTCTACACGATTCGCGGCTGCGATGCCTGCGTCAAGCTGCTTCACAAATGGGAAGCGCAAGGCGTGGCCTACGAAGAGCGCCGCGTCGAGCTCGATCAGGCGACGCTCGATGAAGCTCGCCGCTACGGCATGATGGTTCCCATCGTCGTCTGGCCCGACGGGCGCGTGGAGCAAGGTTTCGAGGGGAATCTGGGGTGCTTCATCTGATTACTCCTGCGTTCGCCGGTGTGTGGAAATTGACTGCGTGGGATTTTACGGATCAAGCGTCCGGCCAGGTCTCACTCCCCTGGGACGGCCGCGCCTCCGGTGAATTCCGTTTTGACGAAAACGGTGGCGTCGCAGTGCAGATGATGCGCGAAGGAAGACCGCTCGAATCCGCGCAGGGCGGACCGAGTTGGGCCGCCAGCCTTACGCCGGAGCAAAGACTCGAGGCGCTGGATGGTTATCTGGCTTATTGGGGAACGTATACGGCGGACTTCGCGGCGAAAACACTGCATCTGTATCTAGACGCTTCTCTGCGCCCCGGCTGGGTGAGGCGCGAGCAGCAGCGCCGCTTTGAATTTTCAAACGATGGACAGCAGCTCACGCTTTTCTACGCCGTCGAGCAGGGAACGCACCGCCTGACCTGGCGCAAAGCGCCTTAAGCGGCAGCTTGCAACGCAGTGAATTCCCGTTTGAACTTTTCAATGAAGTCCACGGGAGCGGGAATGGCCAGCGCGGCCAGCAGTTCCATCGTCCGCTGGTGATCCTCGCCGGTGTCGAAGGTGGTGATGCCATTTGCATCCGCCAGCAAGCTGGCCGTTTTGACAATAGCGCCCAGTTTCGGCGGGTGTTCATTGGCCGATTCCACGCCTTCGCAGGACCAGACCGCCTCCTGAACCATCTGCGGGCAGTTCCAGCGAGCTAATAATTCCGCGCCCAGATCGAAGTGTGTGAAGCCCAGCAACTCCCGTTCGCGCTCGACGATCTCGGCATCGTTCGCGGCGTTCGCCGTAATGGCTCGAAACTCTTCCGGCAGGCCCACGGCCAGCAGAGGGAGACCAATGTCATGCAGCAATCCGGCCATGAACGCCCACTCCGGATTGCCGGACTTGACGTTCTGCACCAAAAGATCGCTCAAAGTCCCCACCGCGAGCGAATGCGCGTTGAAGCGCGCCAATGACCAGGGACCCGGAATCCGCACAGAATTAAAGCACTTGCTGACGGTCAATCCCAGCAGGACGTTCCTGGTCTTATTCACTCCCAAGCGGGCAATGGCCAGGCGCACCGACGCCACGCTGCTGTTCCTGGAGTAAAGCACGGAGTTGGCGATCCCCAGCAAGCTGCCGGTGATGACCGCGTCTTCTTCAATGACCGCGCCCAGATCGCTGATGGAGACGTCATCGCCCTGTCCTAACAAGCGAATCGAGCGGTGAAGGACGGACGATAAAAGGGGCAGGCGATCCGCGGCCCGAATCGCAGAATCGCGGAAAGCATTGTGGGTACGGGCAATCATGTCGTACTAACATCGTCAAAAATCGCGAGATGCTTTAATTCGCGGTTAATTCCGCTCCGCGGCGCGAAACGCCTTTCGCTTAGCGCGAGATCGGCGGACACATTAACGGCTATTCACACTGGAAGGGCTGGGGCGTGATTGACTCAACCGGCCAAATTGGCAGAGCTGCGGTAAGCGCAGGTCAAAATTGCGGGGAAGCGCAAATTGTGCGCGCCGCGGGCAGCCTCTCCGTTGAGGCGAGGGCCTTTAAAACAGCGGCAAAACAATTGCTATAGATATGGTAAGGAGATTCCCGACATGCGTAAAACTCTTGGATTTTTGACCGTGACGGCTTGCCTGTTCGCCGCTCCCAGTGATAAGGACCGAAGGCAAGCCGCTGACCGCCTGACCGAGGCGTCGAGTGTATTTACTGAGATTATGAACGCGGGCGATAAAGGCATCCCGCGCGACCTGGTGGAGAAGGCCGAATGCGCCGTGATCGTTCCGGGTCTCAAAAAAGGCGCCTTTGTAGTGGGCGGACAGTTTGGCAAAGGTTTCATCACCTGCCGCGACGATAAGGCGAGAGGCTGGTCCGCACCGGCCGCGATTCGAGTGGAAGGCGGCAGCGTGGGCTTCCAAATCGGCGGCTCCGAAACCGACGTCATTATGCTGGTGATGAACCGTCGCGGCGCCGAGCGGCTGATGGCGGACAAGTTCACCCTGGGCGCTGAAGGCGAAGTCGCGGCGGGTCCAGTGGGGCGCAACGCTTCCGCTCAGACCGACGCGAAGCTATCGGCCGAGATGTTGTCCTGGTCGCGCTCGCGCGGAGTCTTCGCGGGGATCGCTTTGAAGGGCAGCACCATGCGTCCGGACCGGGAAGACAACGAAGCTCTGTACGGCATGCCCCTCGGCACGCGTGACGTGGTGAACGGAAACGTCCGTCCGACTGCGGAAGGCCGGGGGTTGATTTCCGCTTTGAATACTGTCCCCGCCGACAGACACTAAAAATAAATATGAACATGCTCTACCGTGCGTTAGGCCGCACCGGCGTTCAGGTTTCTGCTTTGGGCTTAGGGGGCTTCCATCTCGGGAGCCCCCAGCTTTCTAGCGCTGACTCGGTGCGGCTGGTGCGGGCGGCGCTCGATGGCGGGCTGACGTTCATGGATAACTCGTGGGATTACCGTGAGGGCGAGAGCGAAAGACGGATGGGCAAGGCGCTGCGGGACGGCTACCGGTCGCGCGCGTTCGTCATGACGAAAGTGGACGGGCGCACCAAGAAAGAGGCTGCGCGGCAACTGGATGAGTCACTCAAGCGCCTGCGCATGGATGAAATCGATCTGCTGCAGCATCACGAAGTGATCCGCTACGACGATGTCGATCGAATCTTTGCAGCGGGCGGAGCGATGGAGGCTTTCGTCGCGGCCCGCAAGGCGGGGAAGATCCGTTTCATCGGATTCACGGGGCACAAAGATCCCGGCGTGCATTTATATATGCTCGAAACCGCTCAGCGGCATGGCTTTCGTTTCGACACCGTGCAGATGCCTTTGAATCTAATGGACACTCATTTCCGCAGTTTTGAAACAAAGGTGCTGCCGCAGTTAGTGGCGGCGGGGATTGGCGTCCTGGGCATGAAGAGCATGGGAAACGGCGCGATCCTGAAGAGCCGCGCGGTGACTCCGCTGGAATGCCTGCACTATGCGTTGACCTTGCCGACGTCGGTAGTGATCACGGGCATTGACAGTATGAAGATCCTGCAGCAAGCGCTCAAGGCCGCTGCTTCTTTCACCCCGCTCACACAGCCGCAGATCGCGCGGCTGCGCGCAAAAACCGCCAGGTTGGCGCTGGACGGGACGTATGAGCTGTTTAAAACCACTTCTATTTTTGACGCGACCGCGGCGCACCCGGAATGGCTGGGCGAGGAGCCGGCGCGCACCCTGCGGTTGGCGGGACTGTAAGCGTTCGTAAGGCAGTTTAGGCCCGGCTTTTAGGGGGATTTATCCCGGTACTGGCGGCGGCATCCGGTGATATGCTGCTGGCATGAAGAGCACACTTTTCCTCCTGGCGCTCGCCGCGATGGCTGCCTACGGGCAGCAATCGACGACGTCGGGCCAGACTGCGGTCATCGCTCAGGTCGTTGACGGCGACGGCTGGCAGACGTTAATTTCGCTGAACAATATCGACGCCTCGCCGTCGCTATACAAGCTCAGTTTCTTTGACGACAGCGGCGCGCCGCTATCGCTGCAAACTGATGTCTTGACCGGGCCCGTGATCTACGGCGCTATCCCGGCCCACGGCAGCGTGACCATTCAAACCGCGGGCACGAAGGTTTCCCTTTCCCAGGGCTGGGCCTTAATGGAGACGATTTTCGTCCAGCCGCTCACCTCCGCGATCACGCCGGGCGCCACCACCGCGGGCACTGTGATATTCCGCAGACCTCCCACGGTTCCGCGTCCGAGCGAAGCATCCGAGCCTCTGGATTTCTCTGCGAGGTCGCAGTGGGTGCTGCCTTTTGACCACACCAACGGCTACACTTCGGGCCTTGCGCTGGTGAATCCGTCGACGTCGCAGGATATTTCGGTATTTCTGACGTTTTTCGACGCCAGCGGCGCCATTCTGCTGCAGCCTTCGTTCACGTTGCCGCACGGGCAGCACCAGGCGATCACGCTCACGCAGTTGTATCCGCAGGTGATCGGGCGCTTTGGAACCTTGAAGATCACTTCTTCAGGGCCAGCCGTAAATGTGCTGGGATTCCACGTCAGTTCCAGCGGGGTGTTCACCAGCACCTCACCGACATCCTGGTAGGAGGGGATTAACGCCGCAGGCGCGGTGTAGCGCAAGGCGATTGAGAAATATCCGTTCAAAAGGAAATCGTTCTCGATAGCCGCCATCCAATTTTGCGGGCCGGGCGATGACGGATGACAACCAGATCGGCAGCGATACGTTGAGCTTGGCCGCCAACGGGCACTTGGCGTTCACGCTGGGTGCCAATACATACCCATCGACCGCGGCCATCAGCGGTACGATCGAGTTCGACATGCCGGCGGGGCGCATTCCGGCGGCGCATACGTTCACAACGCTACCCGGCGCTGGTGAAATAGATTCTGGGTACTCCGCTTCCTACGGAGCGGGTGTTGCAGGAGAATATTCCCTTCAGTGTGCATAACTGCCACACTCGCTCGCCGCAAATCCGTAAGAACTTCCTAGTGAAGGTTCATCCTCCCTAAGTAACTTAAGAAAATAGAACAGATTCCGCAATTTTTCTTGATTGGCAAAGAACTTGCCATGAAACACACTCGAATTCACTGGAAAGTGAGGCATCTCCATATGCGCGATTTACAGAACTCGACTCACCTTCATGAGGACGATCTAGAACTGTACGTCCGGGGACGTTTGGAGCCGGCGCATACCTCTACCTTGGAGTCTCACTTGTCGGTGTGTGAGAAATGCCGGGAGCGATTCTCTGAATCCCTTGGGCTGCGACTGAGTTTTCATTCGATGGGAAGAGATAATCAGCGGTCCGAGCCACGTTTTAGTGCCGGAGATCATGCCATCATCCAGGAACTCAGTCCTTTTTCCCTGGATCGTTGGCAGGTTAGGATTGTGGACGTCTCGAAAAACGGTCTCGGCCTCCTTGCCCCGAAAGCCATTCTACCCGGCACGATCGTACAAGTTCGAATTAAGGATACCGTCGAGTTTGGAGAAGTTCGTCACTGCAAAGAAGGCGTTCCCCAAGAATATCGGATCGGACTGCGGCTGAACAGGCGCCCTTGAGCGCGGGCAGCTTCAAGGCTTCACTACCCCCTTGTTGCGCCACTTTGATAATGTCCCCATGAGACCTCGATAGAAGTGTCCCCTTAAGCGGCGGGCGCACTTCGGGGAGTTGGTGCAGATGGACGGCAGCTTCCATGATTGGTACGAGTGCCGTGCCGGGAAGGCCTGCCTGATGAACATGGTGGACGACGCGACCTCGACGGTAGAAGCCCGTCTGGGCGAGCAGGAAACGATCTGGACTGCGGCGCGCGTGCTGCGGCAATGGATCGGAAAATACGGCGTACCGCTAGCGCTCTACACCGACTGGAAAAACGTGTATGTGCGTGCGCCCACCGCAAAAGAGCAGCTGCATGGCAAGGTGCCGGTGACGCATTTTGGACGCATGTGCCAGAAGCTGGACATCCGCATCATCGCGGCGAACTCGCCGCAAGCCAAGGGGCGGGTGGAGCGCGGCAATGGCACGCACCAGGATCGCCTGATCAAGAAGATGGGCCGCAAGAAGATCCGCACGCACGAAGCGGCGAATCGTTTCCTGCAACAAGAATATCTGGCCCAACATAACGCACGGTTTGCGCGCGCGCCAGCGGCGCCCGAGGACTATCACCGCAAGTCACCGGCAGAGCGTGAACTGGAGCAAGTGTTCTGTCTGGAGACCGAGCGAAGTATTTCCAATGACTGGGTGGTGCGCTATGAGAACCGCTATTTTCAACTGGAGCGGACCGGCGATTATCCCCCGCGGCAAGCCAAGGTGACGGTGTGTGAATGGGAAGACGGACGGATCGAGATTCGCTATAAAAGCAAAGCTCGGCCGCATCGCGAGATCGCGGCGCCGCAGCCCCCACCGGCCGTGACTCGTTCGGTGGATAAGCCGCCGAAGCCTTCGCACTGGAAGCCGCCCGCCGGCCACCCCTGGCGTAAACCGACTGTGACCACGCCGATGCTGCGAGCCCTGCCTCTGCTTCACCCTAAACGCTCGGCCTAAAGGCCTCGCAGGGCTGCGCTCCGGCAGCGGCTCGCAGCATCGGATGTAACCGGTTGCAGAACGTAAGAATGGGGGACACTTCAAACGAGGTAAATCGGGGGACATTTCTCAAGTGGGTTGACAAAGATTCACTACCCCCTTTGACACCCTCCCCCCGCCCCGTTACACTATTCATCGCTTAGTGCTGTGCAGAAGGAGCGCGTAATGACGCCTGCTAAACCCCCGGTAGCCTTAGCAACTACTCTCGCCTTCAGTGCTTTTCTGACGCTGTCCGCTTCGCTCTACGCCGCTGATGCGGCTGCGGCCACGGGCTCGGCGCCAGCGGCTAAAGCGGTGACTTTCGCCAAGGATGTCGCCCCTATTTTGCAGGCGCGCTGCCAGGAGTGCCATCACAAAGGCGCCATGGCTCCCATGTCGCTGGTGTCCTATGAGGAGACCCGCCCCTGGGCCAAGGCCATCAAGCAGCGCGTGGTTACGCGCCAGATGCCGCCCTGGCACATCGATAAAACCGCGGGCGTGCAGAAATTCAAGAACGATATTTCGCTGTCGGACGAGCAGATCGCGACCATCGCCAACTGGGTGGACGCCGGCGCGCCGATGGGCGATGCCAAGGACATGCCCGCTCCCGTGCAGTGGGGCGCTGAAAACGAATGGAAAGCCACCAAGGAACTGGGCCAGCCCGATCTGGTGATCAAGTCCGAGCCTTACACCATGCCGGCCCATCATCAGGACGTGTGGTGGCGGCCCACTTCGAATATTCCGATCACCGAGCCGCGCTGGGTGCGCGCCGTCGAAGTCCGCCCCGGTACCGCCGCCGGACGCAAGATCACGCACCACGCCGTCGCGTATCTGGTGCAGGACGATCCTTCGAGCCTGGCTCCGAATTCGGGCGACTCCGATTTTGGTGCGCGCGCGTTCTTCATGGAATGGGCTATCGGAAAGGGTTATGACCTTTATCGGCCTGACAGTGGAAAACTGATTTTGCCCGGTTCGCAAATTTCCTGGGACGTGCACATTCACGCGGTGGGCGAAGAGATTCGCGACAACGTCGAGCTGGGCATCTGGCTTTATCCCAAAGGGCAGGAGCCGGCGCATCGCAGCTACCTGACGTCGTTCCAGGCTCTGCGCAGCTTCCAGTCTGGGGGCAACGCGCGCACGCGGTCTGGTCGAAATATCGACATCGCGCCCAACACCATCGGACAAAGCGACAATTTTACGGTGCTGACGCGGCCTGCGATGCTGGAGAATTTCCAACCGCATATGCATTTGCGCGGTAAAGCCATGACCGTCGAAGCCATACTGCCCGACGGCACCACACAATTGATCAGCCATGTGGGTAATTTCAATTTCAATTGGATGACCAACTACATTTATGCCGACGATGCGGCTCCGGTGCTGCCTAAGGGCACGATGATTCACGTGACGGCGTGGTATGACAACACGCACGCGAATCCTAACAACCCCGATCCCGATCAATGGGTGGGTTACGGCGACCGCACCGTGGACGAAATGGGACACGCCTGGATGAACGTCACCTATTTAAGCGATGACGAATACAACGCGTATGTGGCGAAACGCAAAGGGAATTTGCAAGCGTCGGATGCAGCGCCTCGCAAGTAGATTCATCGGCACATTTTTACTCGCAAGCTCCAGCTTGCTGTGGTCGCAATCGCTCCCCATCGAGCCCGCGCGCGAATCCGGCAACACCGTTACCGGCGCTTTCGAGGGCTGGTTTAAGAATCCCGACGGCACTTTCAGTCTTCTGCTGGGCTACTACAATCGCAATCAAAAGCAGGAGATCGATCTGCCGATCGGCCCGAACAATCGCATCGAACCCGGCGGTCCGGACCGCGGCCAGCCCACACACTTCCTCCCGGGCCGTGGCTGGGGTTTGTTTGCCGTGAAGGTTCCCGCCGATTTCGGAGACGGCAAAATTACGTGGACGCTGGTCGCTAACGGCAAAACCACGGTGATCCCGGCGAGTCTGAACGTCAATTACGAGATCGCGCCGTTCATCGAAGCTTCCGTGGGTAATACGCCGCCATCGCTCAGTTTCGATGAAGGCGGCGCATCGGCGCAGGGTCCGCAAGGAATCACCACTTCGACCACGGCGAAGGTGGGGGTTCCGCTGACGCTTAGCGTATGGGTTTCCGACGACGCCAAGTTCACGTCGTCCTCCGGCGCGCGCCCCAGTACACTGGGCGCTCCCGTGACCGTGAAATGGATTCCTTACCGGGCGCCCGGAGCCGTGACGTTCAGCAACGATCGCCCGCCCGCCGTGAAAATGGAACGGCCCGGATCCGCCGCTGCGTTCAATGGCAAAGCCACCACCACCGCCACCTTCAGCGCGCCCGGCGACTACATCTTAAACGTGACCGCCAACGACTATTCTGGCGAGGGCGGCGCGGGTTTCCAGTGCTGTTGGACCACCGGCAAGGTTAGAGTTTCCGTCCAGCCATGATGCGCGGGCAGTGCGCGCGCCGCTCATCACTCATCGGGGAAGGCGTCAATTCCAGCCGGTCGGAGCGGTTTTGGGATGAGTCGCCAGCACCGCCTGGATCTGCCGGATCTTGCCGCCTGTTACTTTGAACATTTCGGCAAGCAGAATATTGCCGGAGCCTTGGACGCTCATCAGGCCGATGCCCAGCACGATGCCGTGTTCCACATCCACTACTGGGAAGCGGCGCTTGGAAACGCTGAGGCCTTT
>Ga0068871_100002402_pt1 | contig 12775 bp, 8 predicted proteins | sample KBSMisM72_FD_72750 | JGI IMG/M metagenome (GOLD analysis project Ga0068871, IMG submission 72750) | Miscanthus rhizosphere microbial communities from Kellogg Biological Station, Michigan, USA - KBS Miscanthus M7-2 | ecosystem: Host-associated > Plants > Roots > Rhizosphere > Soil ... | reverse complement strand
TGCGGGACGCGGCCTGATCGTAGGCGATTCCCGTATGTCGAAGCACTACCACCCCACCCAGCAGGTCGCTTTTGAATTCGCTCTGGAATTGCGTCTCCGGTTTCGCTCCGGGACTCGCCGCCAGGTCGGTGATAGAAACTCCCTCCGGCTGATCGATTTCTTCCAGGCAATAAACCAGCGGACCGCGCTGGATTGCAACTCGTCCCGTATCGTCAGCTACTTGAGGGTTGGCTTCGAGCACCTGTACCGGCATTTCCATCTGTAGATGGATTGTGTCACCTGCCGACCATTGCCGCTTGATCGCCAGATACTCCCCAGGCTTTGCTCCAGTAACTACTTTTCCGTTCACGCTGACTTGTGCGCTGTCGGCCCATCCCGCGATACGCAGATAGAAAGTAAAATTCGAAGCCTGCGCCGGAGTGACGGCAATCTCGACTTTGCCATCCCACGGATAATTTGTTTTTTGCGTGACCTTCAGGCCAACCCCGTTTTCCAGCCGCCAGTCCAATTCCGAATTGTCGTAGAGGTGAAGATAGATTCCATCGCTGCTGGTGCTGTAGAAGTATCCGGGCAGGGAAGCGAAAGTGCGCTCCAGATTCGGCGGACAACAAGTGGTGTCATACCAGGGATTGCGAATCTTCTCTCCGGTGGCCGGGTCAAACGCCAGTGGATTGCGATAGCAGTAAAGTGTCCCGTCGAGTGACATCCCGGAATTGATGCCGTTATAGAGTGCCCGCTCGATCACGTCAGTGAATCTCGCTTCGCCGGTTGCAGCCAGCAAGCGCCAGTTCCACATCATGTTTCCGATGGCTGCGCAACTTTCCCCGTAGGCGCGATCGTTGGGTAGTTCGTACGCGTTCCCAAATGCCTCACCGTCCGAGCGCGAGCCCACTCCGCCGGTCACATACATTTTGGTGGCAGTCATGTCATTCCACAGCGCGTTGAGCGTCGTCCAGTACGCGGGGTCGCCAGTCTCCATGTAATAGTCGGTCGCGCCGCAGCAGGCGTACATGGCGCGCACTGCATGGCCTTCCAGCTTGGTTCTCGCGGTAAACGGAGTTCCGCTGAACATGTAGATGGTCCGCTCCTCCGCCAACTTCATGCGCGCATCGCCCTGCAGGATGTATCCAGCCAGATCAAGCTGCCGCCGGTCGCCAGTAATCCGGTAGAGTTCGATCAGCGCCAACTCGATTTCAGGATGTCCCGCGACAATCGGTTGTTTGGGTGCAGGGCCATAACTCGACATCAGGAAATCGTCAGCGAAACGGATGCCGGCGTCGAGCAGCTTTCGATCTCCGGTAGCCCGGTAGTATGCAATCGCGCCCTGGAGCATATGCCCGATGTTGTAGAGTTCGTGGCCGGTGGTTTGCGTCTTGGTGAGCATCCGCTCCGGCTTGTGAGCGTCTACGTAATAGGTGTTGAGATAGCCGCTGGGCTCCTGCACGGCCACGATCTCTTCGATCATCTTTTCGGTCGTGGCGCGAAGCTCAGGACGATCGCCCGACTGTAGCGCGAAGCCGGCGGCCTCAATCCACTTGTAAACATCGGAATCGGAATAGACCGGGCCGCTCTGTGCCGCCGAACTTTTTCCGGCCAGGCGGCGAAAGTTGTTCATGCGGCCATTCGCTTCCAGCAGATTGTGCATGCTGGGAATGCTTTTATCGACGTTAATCTCGCGCCGCTGAGCCCAGAAACCGTTTCTGATGGTGATCGCGTGTACCGGAATATTCCGAAGCTTGGCGTGCGGTGATTTGGTGAGATTCTCAATCCCCTGATCTTTCCAGGAAGGCGCGGACGTCGGCGCTGGCGCCGAAGCTGATTGATTCGCCATGGCGCCTGCGAACAGATGGTCAATTGGAAGGGAAGCAAGAGTCGCGGTCGTGAGCGCCGAAGCCACAAACTGTCTGCGCGATATCTCTTTTACCTTGGCCATTGGGTCCTCCGCGGCCTGTCAGTTGTCCGTCGTCAGTGTGCCGGATACTGTTTGCGTTTCTGCGTGCGGACATTGAAGACATCAAAGCTTCCGTCGGGATGAGCCGTCAATTCCAGACCGTTCGCGGAATCCGAACCGTCGGGATTCGCAATGAACTCGGCAGCGACATTGTGCGCCGCGCCGCCTTCCTCGGAATAATGCAATTGCCACAGATCTTCAAGCGCGGGAGACTTCTTGATAATGTCCAGGACCGACGGCGTTCCGCCCTTCTTGGCCCCGTTGTCCATGATCGCGACTCGGGGAGCCAGGCCATAAACAAAAGCGGGACTGCTGCTCTGCGCCCATCCATGATGGGAGACGATATAAATATCGATCTTTCCGATCTTGTTCGTCGGACACATCAACTGCATTTCCTTGTCGTGCGTAAGGTCGCCCAGGTCAAGGATTCTGAGTTTGCCAAAATTGATGTACGTTCCCAGCGAGCGCAGATTCTCGGTTTTGTCCGCGGGAAATTGTTCTGCATCCTTGCAGTAAGGATTTTCCTCGCCTGCACCAGGCAAGGGTTTCTCGATCAGTGACGCGTCTGAGCTGATAACCGTGGCTCGCATCCCCTTCACCGGCAGCACATCTCCCGGCTTGGCGCTGATCCGCTTATATTTTCCCGTCGCCAGCACTGCCTGGTAGGCTTTCCAGTCTTTTTCGGTCACGGCGTCAGTGGTCTCGCGATTGTCCCCGTGGTCGATGAACGTGCCCACCGGAAAGCGCGCTACGAGTTGTGGAACGCCGCCCACGTGGTCGTCATGAAAATGCGTGATCAGGACGTAGTCGATCTTGCTGATCCCGGCTTTTTTTGCCGCCGCTACGATCCGGTCCGCGTCTCGCCCGTCGTTTCCCGGCCACCCTGTGTCGATCAGCAATGACTGCCCGGCCGGGGTGACAAACAGAGTTGCCTGCCCACCTTCGACGTCGATGAAATAAATATGCAGGGCTTTGTCTTTTTGTTCAGGCGCAGCCCAGGCCGAGATGCCCACCCCGAGAATGAGAACTGCAACGCCCAAGACACGCAGCATAGACGCACGCCGTACGGTCCGAAAATTAAACAATCGAACACCCATTATTTGAACCCCCGATTAAAGCCCGCAGGATTTCCTTAGTGAACCTTCGTGTCCTTTGTGGTTAACGCTTTTCTAAATTCACCGAATATCTCGAGCAATCTGTCCAACACCAGTTCGACAGAGATCATCAACCCAGTTGTTCTTCCCGTCAAGAAGGAGGATCTCGAGTGCGGCTGGCAGCTACAAAGCCCGCCCGGCGCTGGCGCCCGATGCCCATGCCCATTGAAAATTGAACCCGCCCAGATGTCCGGTAACATCGACGACCTCGCCAATAAAAAAGAGACCGGGCACTTTGCGGCTTTCCATCGTTTTCGCGGACAGCTCGTCTGTATCCACGCCGCCTACTGTCACTTCGGCTTTTTCGTAGCCTTCCGTGCCCGCCGGAACCATGGCCCATCGATGTAGCCCGCGTTCTACTTCCTGCAGTGAGGGATTCGTCCAGCCTTTCGGAGAGTGAACGTCCAGCCAGCGATCTGCAAACCGACTGGGAAGAATTCGGCGCAACGACGCCCTTAACGATGCAATGTTTCGTGTGGCCCCAGGCTCGAAAAGCAAGGCGGTGACATCCTGTCCCGGCGCCAGGTCGATGAGAACGGACTCCGGCTTTTTCCAGTAAGACGAAATCTGCAGGACCGCCGGCCCACTTAGCCCACGATGCGTCACCAGCATCTTCTCCCGGAAACTCTGGCCGTCACACGCCGCGATCACTTCCGCAGAAACTCCGGCGAGGTTGGCGTAATTATGTTTATCCTCGGCGCCGAACAAAAGCGGCACCAGACCCGGCCTGGTTTCGCGGATCGCCAGCCCGAATCGTCGCGCCAGTTCATAGCCAAATCCAGTCGCCCCCATCTTTGGGATCGACAGTCCTCCGGTGGCCACCACCAGAGCAGGCGCACGAAATTCTTTTTCTTCTGCCTTCACCACAAACTCGTCCATCCGGGTCACGTGCTGGATTCCGACTTTTGTAAACAGATGAACTCCGGACTCTCGACACTCGACTTCCAGCATGTTGAGAACGTCCAGCGCCGAGCGATCGCAAAAAAGCTGTCCCAGGGTCTTTTCGTGATAGGGAATCTTGTGTTTCTCGACCAGAGCGATGAAGTCCGCAGGCGTATAGCGGGACAATGCCGACTTGGCAAAGTGCGGATTGGTGGAAATAAAGTTTTCCGCCGAGCAGTGGATATTGGTGAAATTGCACCGCCCGCCGCCGGAGATGAGTATCTTCTTTCCCAGGCGTTCGGCATGTTCAAGAACCGCAACACGCCGGCCGCGCTTGCCCGCTTCGATGGCACACATGAGTCCCGCAGCGCCGCCGCCAAGAACCAACGCGTCATATTTCTGAGTGGGAGATTTAAGAGTTGAGGATGGCTGAGTCAAAGGGATTGAGAGGCCGTTCCTAGATATAGTCGAACAGCGCCATGAATCCAAAATCCATATGCAGCTGTTGATGACAATGAAACAGCGTTAGCCCCGGATTGTCCGCCGTGAAATCGACATCGACACTCTGGTAGCCGCCGACCATGACCACATCCTTCGTCACTCCGGAGGTCCGCTGACCAGCTACCTGGGTTAGTTCAAAACTGTGACGATGAAGATGAATGGGATGAATGTCGTCGCTGGCGTTCTTCATGCGCAGGCGATAACGCTTGCCTTTTTCCAGATGAAACATGGGTTGCATGTGTTCTTCCGAAAAGGCGACATCATTGATCGTCCAAAGGTTGAAGCCGTCCTGTGCGGCGTTCTGCTTGGCGAAAGTCATCTCGAGGATCTGGTCGGGTTCGGCCGCCGCCGTCGTGCCTCCGAAGTGTGCATAGTTCCAGTGGAACGGTTTCGGAGTCACCCATTGCGGCTTGCCTTTCTCTCCCGCATACTCGATCACAATACCCATGCCATGGTGGCGATCGTCGTCCGCCACATCACCCATGATCCATCTTCCGGGATGATTCATCTCGACAATCGCGGAAACTCGCTCGGCTGTCCCCAGCCAGAGCCCCGGAACCCGCATTGGCCTGGGAATCTTATTTCCATCGAGTGCGACTATCGTAAACGTGTGTCCCGGCAGCGCCAGGCTGCGAATCTCCGTCGCACTTCCATTCAGAATATGGAACAGCACGCGCTCTCCTCGTTTTACGCGGATCGGTTCGCCGTGGCCCAGCATTCGCCCATTGATGGTGAAGGAACCGTACCCCACTTCAAATCCGTGCGGCGCACCCTTCGCCAGAGAGGCTTGCATCGCGTGCTCTCCCGTATCCTTCAGGTCTTTCTCCACCGTTGCCGGTGACAGGAAGTCCATAGCCATGTCTCCGCCGCGGCTGAATGTGGGTTCGAATTCCTTCAAGGTCAGAAAAACTTCGCGATCATAATTTCCAGGATTTTCCTTCGGTTCGATATACACCGGACCCACCAGGCCGCTGTACTGTCCTGCACCCAGGTCCGCCTTCGCTCTCACGTGAGTGTGATAGAAGCGGTATCCGGAAGGCTGTGGAACAAACGAAATGCGGCGGCTTCCGTGAGCAGGAATAAACGGAGTACCTTCTTCCGCCGCTCCATCGACGTCGGTCGAAACGAACTGCCCGTGCCAGTGCAGTTGCTCCGGCCGGTCAGTCTGGTTGTGGATGTCGATGGTTACCCGTTGGCCCTCCTTGAACCGCAGCAGCGGTCCCGGAAATTGGCCGTTGTACGTGGTTGTGGAGATGATGCGGTTGGGAGCGAGTTCAACCAGCTTTACAGCAATGGTAAGAGTGTAATCGGCAGGGGTAGCGGTGTCCGCAACAACGCTCTGAGGAGACGGCGAACCAGATTGACCGAGGACTCGAACAGGAGAGAGCAGGGAACATCCCGCCATCGAGCCCGCAGCTTTCAGGAAGTTTCGACGCGAGAGGGGATCGCTTGCCATGGATTCCTGCTCAAATGGAACGGACCAAGCTTCGATCCGTTCCGTCGAGTATACGGACATCAGAAAAGCACGACTACTTGCCGGTGTAGGTAATCCTCCAGATCGAACCCGACCCGTCGTCCGTGACCAGCAGCGAGCCATCAGTAGCTGTGGTGACGGCAGCAGGACGTCCCCAGACATGCCCGTTGTCCACGACAAACCCGGTCATGAAGTCCTCATATTCGCCGCTGGCATGTCCCGTCTGGTGCAAAGGCACCCGGATCAGCTCGTAGCCCACCCTCACACCGCGGTTCCAGGAGCCGTGTTCGGATGCGAAAAGATCGCCGTCGTACTCCGCCGGAAATTGCTTGCCATCGTAGAACGTGATTCCCAGCGAAGCATTGTGCGGATTCAGTATGACGTCCGGCGTAATCACTTTATCTTTCAGTTCAGGATGCTTGCCCTTGTGCCGCGGATCCTGATGTCCGCCCATATACCAAAATGGCCAGCCATAGAAACCGCCTTCCTGCACATGCGTGATGTAGTCAGGAACCAGATTGTCTCCCAGCCCATCGCGTTCGTTGGTCGAACACCACAACTCACCTGTCTTCGAGTTGACGGCGAGTCCCACACAGTTTCGAATGCCGTAGGCAAATACCCGCATTCCTGAGCCGTCGGGATTGAATTCCAGAACGTCGGCGCGATTCTTTTCCGCCGGCGTCGTGTCCGTGTCGTCGACATTCGAAGCCGAGCCCACGGAAGCAAATAGCTTCTTGCCATCCAGCGAGAACTGGATGTTGCGTGTGGTATGGCCTTCGCCTCCAGGCAAGTCCGCGATATGCTGTGCCGGACCACGCGCCTGCAGATCGCCATTCTGATAAGGGAACCGAACCACGGAGTCTAGATTGCCGACATAAACCCACTCGGGATTCGGACCCGGCGGATAAAACGCAATGCCGAACGGTCCATTCAATCCGCTGGCGAAAAGCGCCATCTGTTCGGGCTTGCCGCCACTGGTCATCCCGCGAAAGATTCTGATGTCGCCGGGTTTGGTTTCAGCCACGAAAATGTCGCCATTGGGCGCTCTGGTAATAATTCGCGGGTTGTCCAGCCCGGTCGCGAACTGGTCGACCTTGAATCCGTCTGGAACCTGCGGCCATGCGCCCTCCGGGCGAGCCACGACCTGCGGACCATTGCCCGCCGACGGAGTCGCGTAGGGCTCGGGCAAATCTTTCAGTGTGATCTTGCGAATTTTTCCCGGCTTCTCATAGCGGTAGTCCGTAAACGGCGGCTTCGGAGGCGGCGCATTTAATTTCTCCGCCACCGGCGCAGGCTCCGGTCTGCTCGCCTTTGCACTTCGCGGCTTGCCCAGTTCTTGCACGTAGCTGACGATTTGCCAGCGTTGCGGTTTGGGCAGCTTCGCCCACGACGGCATCCCATTGGGTACGTCGCCCTGGGTAATGAACCAGAAAATCTCTCCGGGCGCGGCCGCCTTGATTCTTTCCGCGTTCAAGGGAGGGATGTTCCCCGAGCCTTCGCCGTTCTCCCCGTGGCAACGCGCGCAACGCAGATGAAATAACGCCTTGGCGTGCGGCACGTCCTGACCCTCGTAAGGGTTTTTCATTTCCTTGGACGATGCCGGGGCATTGTGGAACTTCGCGTCCTGGGCCTGGGCCAACGAACCCAGAAGTAGGGCACCGGTAATAATAAGAAATATGACAGATGAACCTTGGGCCACGCGGGCGATCGGTTTCAAAAGCGTTCCTCCGTTGGAGACCTCTCGAATTTCGACTCGACTGAATCTTATACCGGATGGACGGTTTGCCTTCAGGTTGGATATCGAAATTAGCGAACTCGTCGGCCAACTCGAAACGCAGTCTCACTTTATAATTCAGTCTCCAGACTACTAACGCGCCACAAGGAAATCACAGATGGGTCATCCTCTTCTCGATCTTACGAACAAGACCGCGGTTGTAATCGGTGGAACCAGCGGTATCGGCCTTGCTCTCACCAGGGCTCTGGCCCATGCCGGCTCCGATGTCATCCCCACCGGTCGCCGCGCTGAACAGGTGAGCGCCGCCGCCGCCGAGGTGAAGGCAATCGGCCGGCGGTCGCTTAGCCAAACCTGCGATGTGACGGACAACGCCAGCCTCGACCAACTGCTGCAATCCGTAATCAGCGAATTCGGCGGCGTGCAAATTCTGATCAACTGCGCTGGCCGCACCAAGCGGACGCCCACGCTTGACGTCCCGGACTCTGAATGGAACGGGATCATGGAAACAAACCTGACTGGAACGCTTCGCGCCTGCCGTGTTTTCGGGCGGCACATGATCGAACGCGGCTACGGTCGCATCATTAATATCGCATCGCTAAGCTCATTCGTAGCTCTCTACGAAGTTGCAGCCTACAGCGCCAGCAAAGCGGCGGTCGCTTCGCTGACAAAATCTCTCGCTATTGAATGGGCTAAGTCCGGCGTTTGCGTCAACGCAATCGCGCCCGGCGTATTCCGTACCGACCTCAATGCCGCGCTTCTCGACGGAACCGACCGCGGCCGGGAGTTTCTCATGCGCACGCCAATGAAGAGATTTGGCAAGCTCGATGAACTCGGCGGCGCCGCCGTGTTCCTGGCGTCAGAAGCTGCCAGCTTCGTCACCGGCCACGTGCTGGCGGTTGACGGAGGTTTCCTGGCCAGCGGCGTCAACCAGTAGCCACCGCCTCCTAACTGAGAACTGAGAACTGTTTCCTGAGAACTGGGAAAAATAATTTGTGATAAGCCAGCGCTCTCACCGAATATTGGCGGGTTCCAGCCTCGGCGCCAGCAACTGAATGGCAGCCAAGGCCAGCAGGTAAGCGCACCCGGCCATCAGGAACGGAACCATGTAACTGCCCGTCCACTGCAGGGTGTAGCCAACAATTTTCGCGATCAGCATCCCGCCGATTGCCCCTGCCATGCCTCCCATTCCGACCACCGAACCGACGGCCTGCGTGGGAAAGGTGTCAGAGGTCAGGGTAAACAGGTTGGCGGAAAATCCCTGATGCGCGGCGCCCGCAAGTCCGATCAGCGTCACCACTCCCCACAAGCTTTGCATGTTGTAGGCAAAAACTATTGGCACAACGCACACGGCGCAAATCAGCAGCGCAGTCTTGCGCGCGAAGTTGACACTCTTTCCACGATGAATCAGAAACGAAGAAAGCCAGCCGCCCGCGATGCTGCCCACATCGGCGATCACATAGATCACCACGATGGGCAGGCCTATCTTCATCAGCGACAGACCGTGCTTGCGCTGCAGAAAATCCGGTATCCAGAACAGGTAAAACCACCAGATAGGATCAGTGAGAAACTTGCCCACCACAAACGCCCAGGTTTGACGATGAGGTATAAGTCGCGCCCATTTTGTTCTCGTCGTCGGACCCTGGGGGTCGCTGCGTATGTATTCGAGCTCCGCCTTGGAGACGCGTGGATGTTCCTCGGGCCGGCGATACAGCAGCAACCAGAAAGCGAGCCAGACAAATCCCAGCGCCCCGGTTATTAAAAATGCCCAGCGCCACCCCCAGTGAATCGTGATCCAGGGCACCACCAATGGCGTGATGATCGCACCAATATTCGCTCCAGCATTAAAGATTCCTGTCGCCAGCGCCCGGTCTTTTTTTGGAAACCATTCCGCGACCGTCTTGATGCTCGCTGGAAAAACTCCAGACTCTCCGAAACCTAATGCCGACCGGGCGATTACAAAACTCATGAAGGAACTGCCGATGGCGTGCCCCATCGAAGCCAGGCTCCAGAACACCATGGAAACCGCATAACCCAGCCGCGTGCCGAGTCGATCCACCACCCGGCCCACTACCACCAGACCCACTGCATACGCTGCCTGAAAGGCAAATACCAGATTGCTGTAGTCGATCTCGTTCCAGCCCAGATCGTGCTGGAGAGTGCTCTTGAGGACACCCAGGACCTGGCGGTCCATATAGTTCTTCGTGGTTCCAAACAGCAGGAGAGCGCAGATGACCCAGCGGAAATAACCGGCGCGCGAAGACGGCGTCGCCGTAGTCGCACCCGCACCCGCTGCAGACGCCCGGTTCGCGGAGCTATCGGCTCGGTCCATAAGTTTCCGGATAGTCAGTCTTGGTTATACACAAGTTGAATACCGAATGCCGGGTCGGGCATGTCGAAATACACGCTATGCGCGAGCGAATCCAATTGTTGCAGTGCCACGATCACGTAGGGAAAGCCGCCCTCGGCTTTCCGCGTTGATGCACTGATTGCGGCTCTTCTACGCATACATTTCACACGGCCCTCAGATTGGTATACCCTGCTAGTTCCCTTTGACCACCAGGAGGCCCATGAAACGCAGCACTTTGTTGTTAATCCTCATCACTGCCTGTTCGTCGCTTGCCCAACAAACCAAAGTGCCTGAGATCCCATTCCGCTCGGTTCCCGGATTTCTCAAGATGCCTCCGGATTTATATTTAGGCGAAGTGGCCGGCGTCGCCGTCAATTCCAAGGGACACCTCTTTGTTTTCTCTCGCGGCAGCACCACCGGCCCTGCTTACGGTGCAGCGGCGGCCCAGCTGTTGGAATTCAATGCCGACGGAAAGTTCGTCCGAGAAATTGGTCACAACCTCTACGCCTGGTCATTCGCCCACTCCGTGAGAGTCGACAAGGACGACAACATCTGGGTCGCCGACAAAGGCTCCGACATGGTCATCAAGTTTGACCCTGAAGGCCGCGTCGTCATGGTCTTTGGACGCAAGCTCGAAGCCTCCGACGAGGGCACCGAGCCGTTGAAGCATCCCAAGCCCCCTCTTCCGCCAGTGGACGGGCTGTTTCGCCAGGTCACCGACATGGCGTGGGACTCAGCCGGCAACACCTATATCAGCGATGGCTACGTCAATTCGCGCGTCGCCAAAGTTGACAAGAATGGCAACTGGATCAAGTCATGGGGAGAGCCCGGCGACCAGCCCGGGCAGTTCAATACTCCGCACAGCATCGCCGTCGATGCGCAGAACAACGTCTACGTGGCGGATCGTGGCAACCGCCGCATCCAGGTTTTCGACGGCGAGGGAAAATTTCTGCGCCAGATCGTGATCGACGTGCCTTTCGATCCCGAGGCCCGCTCCCCTATCGGCAACAAACCGAAGTTGCCGGTCGTCGGCAATCAGGCCATGGCACCGGGTGCTCCCTGGGCCATCTGCATCACGCCTCCGCCCAACCAGGTGCTGTACAGCTCCGATGGCTATCCAGGACGAATCTACAAGCTCGCTCTGGATGGGAAAGTCCTCGGCGTACTGGGCGAGTCAGGCAAACAGCTAAAACAGTTTGGCTGGATTCATGAAATTGCCTGTCCGTCCGAAAATGAATTGTTTATCGGCGAACTATTGAACTGGCGCGTGCAAAAGCTGGTTCTCGAACCTGTTCACTGATCTTGGCCCCGGGCCCTGGGACGCCGACGCCGGGCTTAAACCTCGACAGATTCACCAATTCCGAAAGCGAGTTCGTATGCGATCAGACTTTTCACGACGTAAGTTCATAGCGGGCCTGGGAGTACTAGCCGCTGCCAAGACCAACCTCTCCGCCACCCCTTTCCAATCGCCTTCCAAATCCGCAACTCCGCGCCTGGGCAAGTCACCGTTCAAGATCGCGGTCATCAACGACGAAATCTCCCAGGATTTCGGCCACGCCTGCGAAGTCGCCTCCCAGCAATTCGGTATGGAATGGATGGAACTTCGCAGCATGTGGAACAAAAACGTGGCCACCCTTGATGCCAACGAGATCGCCGAGGCGCAACGCCTTTTGAAGAAAAACAATCTACGCGTCACCGATATTGCGAGTCCGCTTTTTAAAGTGGATTTCCGCGGGGCGCCGCAATCCACGTTCGCGGAGCACGATCAGTTCAACGCGACCTTCACCTACGATCAGCAGGGAGAAGTTCTCGATCGCGCCATCGAGTTGGCGAAAAAGTTTGACACCGATCGCATCCGCTGTTTTGACTTCTGGCGCCTCGACGATCAGGCCCCGTATCGCAAGGCCATGAATGACCAGTTACAACAGGCTGCCGAAAAACTTCGCAAGGTCGGCCTCATTCTCATTCTGGAAAATGAAGCCGCCTGCAATACCGCGACGGGCGCGGAATCCGCCAAGGTCCTCGCCGGAGTGCCGTCACCGGCTTTCATGCTCAACTGGGACCCCGGGAATGCCGCCATGGCCGGCGAGACTCCGTATCCTGGCGGTTATAACCTCCTGCCCAAGAATCGCATCGGTCACTGCCACTGCAAGGACGCAACCAAGACCGCAAAGGGCGTCGAATGGGCCGCGATGGGCAAAGGCATCATCGACTGGGTCGGCCAGTACAAGGCTCTCAAACATGACGGCTATCATCACGTTGTGAGCCTCGAAACCCACTGGGGTGGCGCCGGCACTCCGGAAGCGTCCAGCATCGAAAGCTGGGCAGGAATGAAAGAAGCCCTGGTAAAAGCCGGAGCGCTAAAGGCGTAACCGTCCAGGCGAAGTAGCGCCGGCGTCCCGCCGGCCCGATAAGCGGGCAACGCCCGCTAAGTCTCGGAACCGCGACATTCCTTTAGCATCGGCCAAGCGGAGGGCGAGACTGCGTCCGGACAGCCGCCGAGACGCCGGCGCTACGTTGAAGAAGCATGAAATAATGAGCATATGATCATCAGCGAAAATGCGGCCGACAAACTCCTCTCCCACGAGGAAGTCCACCGCATCGTCGCCCAAGCCGCCGCGAGCCTGAAGATCGCCGGCAAGCGCGTTCTCGTCATCATTCCCGACGGAACTCGCAGCATGCCGATGCCGCTGATGTTCAAGCTTCTGCAAGAGGAGATCGGATCCCGTGC
>Ga0068871_100002400_pt1 | contig 12780 bp, 12 predicted proteins | sample KBSMisM72_FD_72750 | JGI IMG/M metagenome (GOLD analysis project Ga0068871, IMG submission 72750) | Miscanthus rhizosphere microbial communities from Kellogg Biological Station, Michigan, USA - KBS Miscanthus M7-2 | ecosystem: Host-associated > Plants > Roots > Rhizosphere > Soil ... | reverse complement strand
CTCGGCGGCCAGGTGCAGATGATGTTCGATGCCATCACCACCATGGCGCCCAACGTCCGCGCGGGAAAACTGAAGGCCCTGGGCACATCGGGCAAGGCGCGCTCTTCGGTGCTTCCCGAAGTGCCCACGGTGAGCGAGGCGGGGGTTCCCGGTTATGACGCGGTGATCTGGCTGGGCTTCATGGCGCCGGCGGGCACGCCAAAGGCCATCGTCGATCGCTTGAACGCGGAGATCACGAAGGCCGCGAACGCCGCGGAGATGAAGAAGTCGTGGGCCGACCAGGGCGCGGTCGCGATGTCCATGACGCCCGACGAGTTCGGCCACTTCCTGCGCGAGGACATCGAGAAGTGGGCGCGCGTCGTGAAGATCTCGGGCGCGAAGTCGGACCAGTGACGAGCTTCATCAGCGCCGGCGCGGCGCAGGGGTTGGTGAAGGCGGCGGCGGGCGAAGCCGGCGTCGACGTCGACGGCAGCTTCGGCGCAGTGGGCGCCATGCTCGACAAATTCAGGGCCGGCGAGCCGTGCGACGTCGTGATCCTCACGGATTCGCAGGTCGCGGATCTCACCGCGCGCGCCGAGGTCATTCCCGGGACGAGCGCCGACCTGGGCACGGTGCCCACCGCCATCGCGGTGCGCGAGGGTCGCGATCTTCCCGACGTGTCCAACGAGGGCGCGCTGCGCGCGGCGCTGCTCGCCGCAGGCGCGATCTACTCGCCGGACCCCGCGCGCTCGACCGCCGGCATCCACTTCGGCAAGGTGATCGACCAGCTCGGCATCCGTGCGCAGGTCGAGGCGAGGCTGCGCCATTTCCCGAACGGCGCGGCCGCGATGAAGGCGATGGCCGAAGACGGCGGCAACCCGATCGGGTGCACGCAGGCCACGGAAATCCTCGCCACGCCCGGCGCGCGGCTCGTGCAGCCGCTGCCGAAGGGATTCGACCTGGAAACCGTGTACACCGCGGCGGTGGCCGCGCGCGCGGCGCAGCCGAAGGCCGCCGGCGAATTCGTGGCGCTGCTCGTGGGCGAATCGTCGCGCGCCGCGCGAATCCGGGCCGGCTTTCGCGGTTACGCAATCCGTGCAGCGACCAACGCCGATGTCGCGGACGTCCGCGATGTCGTCCAGCAGGTGCTGACGGAATACGAGCTCGCCATGGATGCGTGCGGCGTGGACGCGGACCTGGCCGATGTCGAGGCGAGTTACTCCGCGCGCGGCGGCTGCTTCGACGTGGCCATCGAGGGCGGTACCGGGGCCGTCGCCGGCTGTTGCGGCATCTATCCCATCGACGCCGCCACGTGCGAGCTGCGCAAGATGTACGTGCTCAAGCAGGCGCGCGGCTACGGCCTGGGCGGACGGCTGCTGCGCCGCTCGCTCGCGTTCGCACGCGGTCGCGGCCTTCGCCGCGTCGAGCTCGAGACCGCGTCGGTGCTGAAGGACGCGATCGCGATCTATGCCGGCGCGGGCTTCCAGCCCATCGCGCGCGCGCATCTCGCCAACCGTTGCGACCAGGCGTTCGCGCTCGATCTCTAGCGTGGGGGACTTCGACTCGTTCGACTGACATGCCCATCGCACTGGTCATCACGGGTGGGCGCGTTCCGGTGAAGGCGTGGACGCCGCAGCTCGAGCCGCAGGTGCGCAAGCAGCTCGAGAACGTGGCCGGCTTGCCCTTCATCCACGGTCATGTCGCCGCGATGGCGGACGTCCACCTGGGAATCGGCGCCACGGTGGGAAGCGTCATTGCGACGAAGGGGGCGATCGTGCCCGCCGCCGTCGGGGTGGACCTGGGCTGCGGCATGAACGCGGTGCGGCTCTCGCTCACCGCGAATGAATTGCCCACGAACCTCGGCAAGATCCGCTCCGCCATCGAGCGCGACGTCCCCGTCGGCTTCGACATGCACGAAAGCGCGAAAGGCCGCGGCGGGTCGCGCGAGGAAAGGGCGCGCGCGATGCGACGGGGGCTCGCGAAGATCGTCGAGAAGAATCCGCAGATCGAGCAGATGCAGAAGGACTTCCGGGAGACGTGGGTGCGACAGCTCGGCACGCTGGGCGGCGGCAACCATTTCATCGAGGTGTGCCTGGACGAATCGCAGGCGGTCTGGGTCATGCTGCATTCCGGTTCGCGCGGCATCGGAAACGTCATCGGGCGCCACTTCATCGAGCGCGCGCGCCGGGAGATGGAAAAACGCGACGTGCGCCTGCCCGACCGCGATCTCGCGTGGCTCGCCGAGGGGACGCCCGCCTTCGACGAGTACGTCGAGGCCGTGCACTGGGCCCAGGACTACGCGACGGCAAACCGCGCGGAGATGATGGAAGCGATCCTCGAGGCCATGGGCGCGCACCTGCCGCCCTTCCGCGTCGCGGGAGAGGTCATCTCATGCCACCACAACTACGTGGCGCGCGAGCACCACTTCGGCGAGGATGTGCTGGTCACGCGCAAGGGTGCGATTCGCGCAGGCGTTGGCGAGCTGGGCATCATCCCCGGCAGCATGGGCGCGCGCTCGTTCATCGTGCGCGGCAAGGGCAACCCGCAATCGTTCTGCTCGTGCGCGCACGGCGCGGGAAGGCGCATGAGCCGCACCGAGGCGAAGCGGCGGTTCTCGGCGGCGGACCTCGCGCGGCAGACCGAGGGCGTCGAATGTCGCAAGGATGCGGGCGTGATCGACGAGATTCCCGAGGCCTACAACAGCATCGAAGAGGTGATGGCCAACCAGGCCGACCTCGTCGACGTCGTGCACACGCTCCGACAGGTCGTGTGCGTGAAGGGCTAGCTACTTCAGCGACTCGATCTTTCCAAGATCCAGCCCGTTCACGGCCGACTTGAGCTGCCCGAAGTCCACGTTCCCGCGCGCTTCCACGATGAAACGGTCGTTGAGGACCACCGTGTACTTGCTGGTGCCGCCGCGCTTGCTCTGCTCCTCGTGGACGAAGCGCTTGCCTTCCTTGTGCGTGGACTCGCGCCGGTCCGCGTTCTCGCGCTCGCCCTGCACGTTCATCCATGCGGCCACGCCCATGAGTCCGGCCATGCCGCCCGTGTCCACCACCTCGAGCTGGGCGTTCTTCCCCGCGTCGTCGTTGTAGACGCCCTCGGCCTTGGCCGTCATGAATCCGGCCGCGCCGCCGCGCTCCGTGCGCATGTCCTTGCGCGGCAGCCCCACGAAGTTCTCGGGGACGAAGGGCTTCAACGCGTCGATCTGCACCGGATCCACGTTCTTGCCGCCGCCGATCGCCGTGGCCATGGTCGCCATCGCCGCTTCCATCTGCTTGTTCGGATCGCCGCTCTTCTGCGCGGCCTCCATCTTCTTGCCGGCCTCCTCCATCTTCTTCGCGAACTCGTCGAGCTTGCCCACCGCGCTGTCGCGCGAGTACGTGCGCACCGGCGTGCTCGCCCCGGACAGGGCCCCCGCGCCCAGCATCGCGCCCCCGGTCATCATCCCGCCCAGCATCCAGATCACCATGGAGATCACGATCGCCACGACGATCACGACGAGCTCGTAGACGATCGTCTTGTCCTCGGGGTTCTTCATGAGCTTCGGCAGGCCCAGGTAGAGCACGTACAGGCCGTACAGGGCGAAGAGCAGCCCCACGAAGCCGCCCAGGATCGGAATGATCGCGAACAGGCCGCCGATGAACCCCGGCGTATAGGAGTACGCCGCCACCTTGATCGCCTGGTTGAAGTTCTTCTGGCCGCCGAAGCTGGGCGCCAGGGCATCGATCACGAAGCCGATCACGAACACCGACACCACGGACATGACAAGGTGAAACACGAGCCCAACGAGGCCCCACACGAACGACATCTTCCCGAAGAAGAACGAGCCGATGATCACGGTGCCGATGAACCCGGCGATCGCGGCAAGCGCCGCCAGCGGCAGCACGTACGTGAGGACCAGGTCCTTGGGCTGCGTCGCCTCCCCGGCGATCACGTCCCACTCCGTCTTCGGGGTCACGATGATGTTCTTCACGCGCTCGACGATGTTCACGGCGTTCTCCCTCGGTTGAAGTGCCGCGATTCTAAACGGATTAGGATTACGGGTCATGGACTCCGGGAGCCCCATCGTCGAGATCCGCGGACTGCGCTTCGCCTACGGCAAGCGCGCGGTCCTGAAGGGCGTCGACCTCGACATCCCGAGCGGCAAGGTTTCGGCGATCCTCGGCTCCAGCGGCTCCGGCAAGACGACCCTGCTGCAGCTCATCTGCGGGTTGCTCAAGCCCGCCGCCGGCGTCGTGCGGGTATCCGGCGAGAACGTGCATGACCTCGATCGCGCGGGTTTGCTCGCGCTGCGCCGCCGCATGGGCATGATGTTCCAGAAGGGCGGCCTTTTCACCGACCTCACGGTGTTCGAGAACGTGGCCTTCCCGATCCGCGAGCACACGAGCCTGCCCGAGAGCCTCATCCACGACCTCGTGCTGATGAAGCTGCACGCGGTGGGATTGCGCGGCGCGCGTGCCCTCGCGCCCAACGAGCTGTCGGGGGGGATGTCGCGGCGCGTGGCGCTTGCGCGGGCGACGGCGCTCGATCCGGACCTCATCATCTACGACGAGCCTTTCGCCGGCCTCGATCCGATCACGCTGAATGTCGTGTGCGACCTCATCCGCACGCTGAACGACTCCCTGGGCGCCACGTCCGTGGTCGTCACCTACGACGTGCACGAGGCGCTCCGGCTCGCCGACTATCTCTACCTCCTGAACGAGGGCGTGATCGTGGCGCACGGCCCGACCCAGGAGATGGTCGAATCCGACGATCCGTTCGTGCGCCAGTTCCTGCACGCGCAACCCGACGGCCCGGTTCGCTTCCACTTTCCCGCGCAACCCATCGCCGAACAGCTCGACCTGGCGGCGGGCGCCGCGGCCCGGACGTGAAGGCGCCCGCCGGCTTCGATTCGCTCGAGGACTTCGTCGCCGCATTCGCGGGCGACGTGGGCGGCCTCATCTCCTACGTCGACGCGCAGGGTCGCGTGCAGTTCGCATCGCGGGCGCTGTGCGCCTGGTGGCAGCTCAAGCCGGAGGAGGTTCGCGGAAAGACGTTGCTGCAGCTCTACGGCGCGAGCGCGTACGCGCAGTTCGCGCAGTGGACCGACCGCGCGCTGGGCGGCGAGGACGTGCATTACGAGCGGCAGGCCACGCGGCCGGACGGAACGCACGTCTGGCTCTCGGTGAACCTGCGCCCGCATCGCGGCACGAGCGGCAAGGTGCTGGGCTATTTCTCCTGCGCGCTCGAGGTCGAGGAGCTCAAGCGCACGCACGATGCGCTCGGCCGCGCCCTCGACCAGCTCGCCACGCACATGGACAACACGCCCCTCGCGGTGATCGAGTGGTCCCCGGACATCGCCGTGAAGCGCTGGTCGCCGCAGGCCGAGGCGATCTTCGGCTGGACGACCGACGAAGTGCTGGGCCGCAAGTCCAGCGAGCTGGGTCTCGTGCACCCGGATTCGCTCGAGACGGTGCGCGCCCTCACTCGCGAGCTGGTGGAGGGACGCGCGAAGCGCAACCGCATGCTCGCGCGCAACAACACCAAGGACGGGCGCGTGATCTGGTGCCAGTGGTACAACTCGGGCCACTACGAGGAAGGCGGCAAGCTCACCTCGATCCTCTCGCTCGCCGAGGACGTGACCGCGCGGGTGGACGCCGAGGAGCAGCTGCGGCAGGCCGCCGTGCACGACGCCCTTACCGGGCTGCCCAACCGCAACTCGCTCGCGGCGCGCCTCGAGCACGCCATCGTGCGCGTGAACCGCAGCGGCGACCGCATCGCGCTCCTCTTCATCGACCTGGACCGCTTCAAGAAGGTGAACGACACGCTGGGCCACGCGGCGGGCGACGAGGTCCTGCGGCAGGCGGCCGCGCGCATCCGCGCATGCGTTCGCGAAGTGGACACCGTGGCGCGGCTGGGCGGCGATGAGTTCGTCGTGCTGCTGGAGACCGATGTGCGCCTGGACACGCCGGGCATCATCGGCGAGCGCGTGCGCGATTCGTTCGGCACGCCGTTCGACTGGAAGGGCACGGAGGTGCGCTGTGGTGCCAGCGTCGGCGTGAGCCTCTATCCGGACCACGCGCGCGACTCCGCGACGCTCCTCGCCTCCGCCGACCGCGCGATGTACCGCGAGAAAAGCGCGAGCTGAGGATCGTGGAAGCGCTGTTCCCGAACGGCTGGGCGCATTACCTCGCGGGCGGCGTGATCATGGGCCTCGCCATGAGCTTCCTCTTCCTTTCGACGGGGCTGATCGGCGGGATGAGCACGGTCTTCACCAGCGTGTGGTCGTATTTCTCGCGCGCGCCGTTCTTCCAGGAAGGCCGTTTCGTGTCGTCGCGCCTGTGGCGGCTCGTGTATGCGGCCGCGCTCATCGCCGGCGCATTCGTCTGGCTTGCCGGGTGGGGGCAGCCCTTCGTGACCGAGGTCCCCATCTGGCGATTGCTGCTCGGAGGATTCATCGCGGGCTTCGGCGCGCGGCTATCGAACGGTTGCACCGCGGGCCACGGCATCTGCGGCATGGCGTCGCTGCAGCCCGCCTCGATCCTCTCGGTGCTCCTCTTCCTCGCCACCGCGATGATCACCGCGCGCATCGTGGCCGGGTTCGCGTGAACGCGCGCACCCTCAACTTCGTCGGAATCTCCGGCGCGCTCTTCGGCTTCGGCCTCGCGCTCTCGACGATGGTCCAGCCCGAGGTGGTGCTCGCGTTCCTGATGTGGCGCGACATGGGATTGCTGCTCGTGCTGGGCGGGGCCGTCGCGGTCACCTTCGTTTCCTACCAGCTGCTGCCGCGCGTGATGGCCAGGCCGTGGACCGGCGACTCGTTCGGCAAGCATCCTTCCGAGATGTCGGCGCGCACGCTGGCCGGCGCCGCGATCTTCGGCATCGGCTGGGGTTTGAGCGGCGTCTGCCCCGGTCCCGCCATCGCGGGGCTCGGTGTCGGGAACTGGCCGCTCCTTCTGTCGCTCGCGGGCCTCGCCGCGGGCGGCTTCGTCCAGGGATTCTTCTTCGCACCGAAATCGCCATGATCCGAATCGTCGCCGCCGCGCTGGCGTTGTGCGCCGCGCAAGCCCACGCCTATTGCGTGTACAACGAAACCGACCGCGAGGTCACCGTCGTGCAGGAACACCATCCGAATCCGATGCGTGACGAACGGCGTCTCAACACCACCGTCGCGTCGAGATCGAAGGTGTGCTGCGAATTCCACAAGCTCGATTGCAACCCCGAGGGCCGCGAAAACGCCGTGGTGAAACTCACGCTCCTGATTCCCGGCACCCCGGACTACGCCTGCGGCTTCCCCGAGGGATCGGAGAACGTGAAGGTCACCGGCGCCGGTACAATCCGCATCCTGCCGAACCCACGCAAGAGCGCCTTCCCCTACGTCGTTCGCGTGCACACGCACGACGGCAAGGACCTGACCGGGCCGCGCGGGGTCGCCTGCACCGAACCGAAGCAGAAGAAAGGAAGCAAATGAGCCGTTCCAGCATCGCCGCGCTCGCGGCACTGGCCTTCACCGCCGCCGCGTTTGGAGCGCACGCGCAATCGGATTATCCGAGCCACACGATCACGATGGTCGTTCCTTTCCCGCCCGGGGGCGTGGCCGACATCACGGGCCGTCCCGTCGCCGAGGCGATGGGCCGCTACCTGAAGCAGACCGTCGTGGTGGAGAACCGCTCCGGCGCCGGCGGTGGCGTCGGCATGCAGTACGTTTCCCGGGCGAAGCCCGACGGCTACACGATCCTCATGGCGCTTTCGTCGATCTCGATCATCCCCGAGGCCGACAAGGTGCTGGGCCGCGATCCCATGTACCAGCTGAACCAGCTCGTGCCGATCGCGCGCTTCACCGCGGATCCGACGGTGCTCGCCGTGCGCGCGGACAGCCCGTGGAAAAGCGTGAAGGACCTGGTCGATGCGGCGAAGAAGTCGCCGGGAGCCATTCCCTACGGATCGTCGGGCAACTACGGCACGATGCACGTGCCGATGGAGATGCTGAGCGATGCCGCGCACGTGAAGATGCTGCACGTGCCCTTCACCGGCGCGGGGCCGGCGGTGATCGCGCTCCTGGGCGGCCAGGTGGATGCGCTTTCCACCGGACCGTCTTCCATCATGGGCCACGTGAACGGCGGCAAGGTGCGCGTGCTGGCGACGTGGGGCGAATCGCGGCACCCGGCGTTTCCCGACGTGCCGACGCTGAAGGAGCTCGGATACGACGCGCAGTTCGCGCAATGGACGGGCCTCTTCGTGCCCGCGGGAACGCCCGAGCCCGTGGTGGCGCGGCTGCGCGCGGCCGCGAAGTTCGCCGTCGAGGACCCCACCTTCCAGTCGGCGCTCGCGAAAGTGGAGACGCCGATCCAGTACCTCGACCAGCCGCGTTTCCGCGCTTACTGGGACGCCGACGCCACGAAGCTCGCTGACGTCGTGAAAAGGATCGGGAAAGTCGAATGAGAACCGCCGCCCTCGTTTTCGCACTCGCCACGGGCTGCGCGTTCGCAGCCGAGCCCGCGCCCAACAAGGCGCTGGCCGACCTTTTCGACCGCGAGTTCAAGCGCGGCCTCGAAGAGCACCCCGAGCAGGCCACCTTTCTCGGCATGCCGGGGTACGACGATCGCCTCACCGACTTTTCGAACGCCGCGGTCGGGCGGCGCAAGGCGCACGTGAAGGATGTCCGCGTGGAGCTCGGGCGCTTCGACCCGAAGACGCTGAACACGCAGGACCGCATCTCGCGCGCGATCCTGCTCGACTCCATCGATCTCACGCTGCAGCAGGACGCGCTCTTCAAGGACCTGCCCTTCAGCGAGGAGGACGGATGGCTGCCGGTCTCGTCGATGTTCGGGCCGCAGAACTTCCTGCCGTACCTCGCGCGCGCCACGCAGCTGCGCAAGTCCGCGGACGTCGCGAACTACGTGAAGCGCCTGGACGGCATCCCGCGCCAGCTCGACCAGATGATCGATCGCATGCGCGTGGGCATGAAGAGCGGCTGGATGCCGCCGAAGGCGGCGATGGGCCAGGTGCCGGGCATGTTCGATCCGTTCGTCGTCGAGGACGTGATGAAGTCGCCGTTGTGGCTTCCGTTCACGCAGCTGCCGCCCGACATGGCGGCGGCGGAACGTGACCAGTGGACCGCGGAAGGAAAGCGCGCGATGGCGGGCGTTCGCGCGGGCTTCGCGAGGATGCAGAAGTTCCTCGTGGACGAATACGTCCCGGCCTCGCGCAACGTGCTGGACGCCTCGTCGCTGCCCGCGGGCCCGGCCTACTACGCGTTGCAGGTGCGCGAGAAGACCACGACGACGCTCACCCCGGCCCAGATCCACGAGATCGGCCTCTCGGAAGTCGCGCGCATCCGCAAGGCGATGGACGAGGTGATCGCCACCACGGACTTCAAGGGGACGTTCCCCGAGTTCCTGAAGTTCATCAACACCGACCCGCGCTTCACGTTCAAGACTGGCGAAGCGCGCCTGGCCGCCTACCGCGACATCGCCAAGAGGGCCGACGCGGAGCTGCCGAAGTTCTTCGCCGAGCTGCCGCGCCTTCCCTACGGCATCCGCGCCATGGAGGCGTTCGAGGGCGACAACTCCGACCACTATTCGCCCGGCGCGCTGGACGGCAGCCGCGCCGGCTTCTTCGAGGCCAACGTGAACAACCTCGAGAAGCGCCCGTCGCACGAAATGGAATCGACGCTCATGCACGAAGCCGTGCCGGGCCACCACCTTCAGATCGCGCGCGCGCAGGAGCTGAAGGAGCTGCCGCTCTTCCGCCGCTCGGCGTGGTACGTCGCCTACGGCGAAGGCTGGGCGCTCTACGCGGAGAGCCTGGGCTACGAGATGGGCTTCTACAAGGATCCGTACATGCGCTTCGGCGCGCTCGTGGGCGAGGCGCTTCGCGCATGCCGGCTCGTCGTGGACACGGGACTGCACAGCATGAACTGGTCGCGCGACCAGGCGATCCGCTACATGGTGGACAACGCGGGCGTGAACGAGGCGTATGCGACCGCGGAAGTCGACCGCTACATCGTCTGGCCCGGGCAGGCGCTGGGTTACAAGGTGGGCGAGCTCAGGATCAAGGCGCTGCGCGCCAAGGCGAAGGCCGCCCTGGGCGAGAAGTTCGACCTGAGGCGCTTCCACAACGCGGTGCTCGACGACGGCGCCCTGCCGCTCACCGTCCTCGAGTCGCGCATCGACGAATGGATCGGAAAGGAAGGAGTGAAGAAATGAAGGACATCCGCACCTGGATCGCCACGCTTGCGCTCGCCGCGCTGCCCGCGGCCGCGCAGCAGGACTATTCGAAGGTCGAGATCAAGACCACGAAGCTCGGGGCGACGACTTACATGATGGAGGGCGCGGGCGGCAACCTCGGCCTTTCCATCGGCGAGGACGCGGTGTTCCTCATCGACGACCAGTACGCGCCGCTCTCGGCGAAGATCGGCGCGGCGATCGCGAAGCTCACCGACAAGCCGGTGAAGTTCATCCTCAACACGCACTGGCACTCCGACCATACGGGCGGCAACGAGAACTTCGGCAACGCGGGCGCGATCCTGGTCGCCCACGAGAACGTGCGCCATCGCATGAGCTCGGAGCAGTTCATCGAATTCTTCAAGATGACCGAGAAGCCCTCCCCGAAGGCCGCGCTGCCCGTGGTCACCTTCGTCGGATCGGTGACCTTCCATTTGAACGGCGACGAGATGCGGGTCATGCACGTGCCGCGCGCGCATACCGACGGCGACGCCATCGTGCACTTCGTGAACACGAACGTGATCCACACGGGCGACGTGTACTTCAACGGCATGTACCCGTTCATCGACACCTCGAGCGGCGGCACCATCCAGGGCGTGATCGCCGCGTGCGACCGCGTGCTCGCCATCGCCAACGACGAGACCCGGATCATCCCGGGGCACGGGCCGCTGTCGAACAAGGCCGGGCTCAGGGCCTACCGCGACATGCTCGCGACCGTCGCCGACCGGATCGGCAAGCTCGTCGCGGAGGGAAAGAAGGTCGAGGACATCGCCGCCGCGAAGCCGACGGCGGACCTGGACGAGAAATGGGGCAACGGTTTCGTCAAGCCGGACACGTTCGCCCAGATGGTGGCCCACAACATCCTCAAGAACCGCTGACGGGCGCTTGCCGAAAAGTCGATTGCGCAGGACTGCGCGACGGCATAGGCTGCGCGCATGGTCGACCTGAGGACGCTGCTCCTGCTGGTCGCCGCCGCGGACGTGGCGGTGGCGATCGTCCTCGCCGTCGGCGCCGGGCGCCGGCTGCGCTTCGGTATCGCCCCGTGGATCGGCTCGCTCTTCATGCGCTGCCTCGCCATCTCGGTGCTGGTGGCTCGCCTCGAGCCGCAGGCCGCCGTCCTCGTGGTCGCCGCGGCGCTCCTGGCGCTGTCCATCTCCCTCCAGGCGAGCGCGCTCGCCGCCTATGACGGGCGGCGTTATCCCGGATGGGCGCATTCGGCCGTGATGGCGGGCGTCGCGATCCCGTTCACCGTGATCGGCACCGACGCGGTCTACGCGGTGATGTTCGGAGGCCTGGTCTTCGGCACCCTCCTTGCGCTGCTCGCGGCATTCGCGCTGCAGGTGCGGCCCGCCAACCCGGCGCGCACCGGCTCACGCGGCGTGCTGGTGACCACGTATGCGCTCGGCTCCTTCGCGTTCCTCTCGCGCGCGATCGCCGCGGTGATGTCCGCCGAGCCGCTGCAGGCCTTCACGGCGCCCAACACCTTCCAGTCGTTCGTGTTCATCGCCGCGGCGACGGCCGCCCTCGTGAGCACATTGGGATTCACGATGCTGCACAAGGAGCGCGCCGACGGCGAGGCGGCGCGGCTCGCGACCATCGATCCGCTCACCGGCGCGTACAACCGCCGGACCTTCCATGACATCGCCGAGCGCGAGCTTGCCCGGGCGCGCCGGGCCGGCCAGCCGCTTTCGATCATCGTCGTGGACATCGACCACTTCCGTTCCGTGAACGAGCAGCACGGCAACCGCACCGGAGACGACGTCCTCAGGCGCGTGGCCGACCTCATCCATGCCGCCCTTCGCAAGGAGGACATGCTGGTGCGCTACGGCGGCGAGGAATTCCTCGTGATGCTTCCCGAAGTGCCCGGACCGGGTGCCGTCGTCGTCGCGGGGCGCATCCGCAAGTCCGTGGAAGCCGAGGCGATCGTCGTGGACAACCAATCGCTGCGGCTCACCGTCAGCGTCGGCGTCTCGGCTCGGCTGGACGAGGGTCCGGAGAGCATCGAGAACCTCCTCGCCCGCGCCGACGAGGCGCTGGCACTCGCCAAGCAGCGCGGCCGCAACCGCGTCGTCGCCCTCTCGCTCGGACGCTCCATCGCCGCCTAGCCGCGGTTAGTATGGGCAGGTGCGTCTCGTCTACATCGCCGACCCGATGTGCAGCTGGTGCTACGGCTTCGGCCCGGAGCTCGCGAAACTGCTCGCCCGCCATCCGGACGCCACCGTCGATGTCGTGATGGGCGGGTTGCGCCCGTTCAATACGCAACCCACGACCGCGGAATTCCGCGCGATGCTGCGCGAACACTGGCACCACGTGGCGACCGCGAGCGGGCTGCCGTTCTCCGAGGCCGCGCTCGAGCGCCCGGGCTTCGTCTACGACACCGAGCCCTCATGCCGCGCCGTGGTGACGGCGCGCGGCATGGATGCGGGAAAGACGCTCGCTTACCTCAAGGCGGTACAGGCGGCGTTCTATCGCGACGGTCGCGACGTGACGCGCGGCGACGAGCTCGCCGACATCGCCGGCGAATGCGGATTCGAGCGCGACACGTTTCGCATGCGCCTCGATACGGAAAGCATGCGCGCCCTCACGCGCGAGG
>Ga0068871_100002398_pt1 | contig 12780 bp, 9 predicted proteins | sample KBSMisM72_FD_72750 | JGI IMG/M metagenome (GOLD analysis project Ga0068871, IMG submission 72750) | Miscanthus rhizosphere microbial communities from Kellogg Biological Station, Michigan, USA - KBS Miscanthus M7-2 | ecosystem: Host-associated > Plants > Roots > Rhizosphere > Soil ... | reverse complement strand
AAATATACAAAAGTTTATACATCTTGCCGTATTTCCGACATCTGATCCCTCAAGAAGGCTGCTAAGCGTCAGCAATCTACATCCACCACCACACCACACGTCCCTCAAATCAGAACGGTCGTCCCACCTTCAACTTTGACAGCATTGAAGGATGCTTGCTTGCTCATCCCCACTCTCACTAGAGCACTAGACAAGCAGTGAGAATTCAACTTCAGAGCAATACCGTTGATCTGGGGACAACACTTCCTTTTAATCCATCAACCTCTTGGTCATATTGCCGGAAAACCGGTTTAGGAGAACCACACATGAATCGCACTCTACTCATCGCCTTGTTTTTTCTCGTAGTCGCATTGGCGCTAACTCCCTTTTCTCTTGGACAGGGTATTGTGACGGGGTCGATTTCCGGTACAGTTGAAGACCCGCAGGGCGCCGTCGTCTCAAATGCAAGTGTGGTTGCTACTCATTTGGAGACCAATCGCGAATACCAGACCAGGTCCACCTCGGCGGGTTTGGTCTCATTACGGGGACTGCCTCCTGGAACTTACAAAATCAGAGTTGAATCGGCAAATTTCCGCACCTTTGAAAATGGTGGCGTGAATGTTGAGGTGGGCGGCGACACCTCGCTCGGTGTGATGAGGCTCGAAATTGGCGCCACGACGGACACAGTGACGGTAGAGGGTGGCGCGCCGCTGATTGAGGCAACTACCGATCAAATCTCGTCCACCTTTACAAGCCTGCAAACCGAGAGTTTACCAATCGGAAACACGTTCGATTCGCTGGCATTGTTTATTCCTGGTGTAGCAACCGCTGGGGACGTCAGCTTCGGCAACAACAACGGCGCCGAGTTCGCGGTCAACGGGCAGCGCGCTCGTTCCAACAACTTCCAAATCGACGGGCAGAACAATAATGACAATTCCATTGGCGGCCCGGACATTGCATTCGGCAATCAGGACGCGATTTCAGAAGTTCAAGTCGTTACTAACTACAGTGCCGAGTACGGCCGCAACATGGGCGCGGTAGTGAATTACGTTACGAAGGCCGGTACCAACAATCTTCACGGAACTGCGTACGAATTCTGGACCGGCAATACCTTCAGCTCACTGGAAAATGAGGAGAAGTCTCCGGTCTTCGGCTTTTGCGTGCCCGGCCAGGATCCGACGGCGACGGGTTGCGTTCAGCCTGAGGTTCCTAAGTTGGTTGATAACCGGTTTGGCGGCACGCTCGGCGGGCCGATTAAGAAAAATAGGGTTTGGTTCTTTGGCTCAGGTAATTTCGAACGGCAGCGGTTTGGCGGCTCCCCGAGTTCTTCAGCGCCGTTCGTTGTTCCAACATCGAACGGAATTCAGCAACTCGCCGCGGCATTTCCAAACAGCCCAGTCGCGCAACTGATGACCGAAATAGGCCCAACCGCAGTGAGCGCTGGGAATCCCATCTACGGCACTCCCACCCCCTCAACCGGGAGTTGCAACCCCAATGTGAATCCTAACGTGGTTTGTGTGACCGACCAGATTGATCAGAACCCCGCCGATCCCGGATTCGGATTGGCTTTCGATTGCGCGGCGAACCCAGCCGCGCCTGGTTGCGTGCCAATAGAATTCGCTACGGTTACCCGCTCCGTCTCTGCACCGTTTAACGACTACGAGGGAACTGGGCGGGTTGACTTCCACATTTCCGCAAAGGACGACTTCTTTGCGCGATACATCCTTCAGAAGACGAGCAACGAAGGCGTGAATTTTGGGGTGGGAATCAGTGTGGGCGACTGGCAAAGCATACCAAGCAAGAGCCAGCAGATCGGCCTTGACTGGAACCACATTTTCAGCAACACATTCTTAAACCAGGTCCGCGCCAGCTACTCGCGCGCCTACATTTTCTTCAATGAAGGATCAATTCCCGCTTGTAACGGCAGTAATCCAACCGCCTGCCCGACCGAGATCGACATCGGAGGGTTCGGAACCAGCCCTGCGGACTCAATCAGCTACGGCGTTCTGGCCGGATTCCCACAGGGCCGGATCATCAACGTGTACCAATTGCAGGACAACGCATCGAAGCTTTGGAGCCGCCACACCGTTAAATTTGGAGGTGAGGCGTCGCAGCAGAGATCTCCGAATGTGTACCTGCCAGACAACAATGGGGACTTCATTTTCGAGTCGTTTAGCGATGTCGTTGCCAATAATCCGATCGTGAGTCTATTTGCTCTCGGCAATCCTCGGCTGCCGTTCAAAGAAATTGACCTTGCCGGCTATATTCAGGACGACTGGCGCGTCAAAGATAACTTGACATTGAACCTGGGGATACGATGGGAGTGGTTCCAACAGGCCGTGAACCTTCTGCATGACCGCACGGTTGAATCTCAACAGAGTTCGAGTCCTACTTGGGATCCTACATTGCCGTTAGGACGTACGACAGTTCCTCATGTTGCTCAGGACCTGAACAACTTCAGTCCCGTGTTCGGGTTTGCTTGGACTCCACGGTTTTCCACCAAACTCTTCGGCCAGGATAAGACCGTTGTGCGCGGCGGTTTCCGCATGGCCTACGATCCCGCCTTTTACAATCTGTTCCTCAACGTGGCTTCCACCGCCCCGGCGATAAATCTCGCGCAATTGCTTGGGCCGCCATTCGGTGGTACCACAGTTCTGCCCAGCAGCGGTTTCTTTGGAACGCAGCTCGTACCGTACCTCTCGCCGCAGGTTCCCAGAGGCGACCCGGGATTCGCGAGTGAACTACTAGTGGATCCGCACTTTCATAATCCCTACTCAGAGCAGTGGAACTTGGGAATCCAGAGGTCAATTACAAACAAGATTGTAGCGGAAGTGCGGTATGTGGGTAATCACACCGTCGGTAACTTCCAAGAGGCAAACGGCAACCCTTTTGTTCAGCCCTTGGTTGACGCCGGATTGCAAAATGTAATTCCCGCCGGGGTTACACCTTGCGCCGATTCCAGCGCGCCTGGATTCGGTTTCGCCAATTGCAACCGCGGAAATCTTATTACGTATGGAAACACCTCGTGGTCAAAGTACAACGGCTTGCAAACCGAGTTGAGGATTGGCGGATGGCACGGACTGACGGCAACCGCGTCATATACTTACAGTCACACCATGGATAATGTCAGTGAGGTCTTCAGCACCGCCGGCAACGGGGGTAACACCAATGGATTCGCCCAGAATCCATTCAGCATAGATCGGGGAGAACGTGGCAATTCAGGAATTGATTTCCCCCATGTGGCCGGAGTCGCGTTGATCTACGAACTGCCGTTCTACAAGAACCAGAATAGTGTTCTTGGGCGTCTGGCGGGTGGCTGGCAAATCAACACTACGTATCGATATAACACGGGGCAGCCGTTCACTGTTGTCCAAAGCCGCAACTCGGGTAGCCTGTGCGATCCCAGCAATACGTGGAACAGCAGCCGAGATGCCTGCCGGCCAATACTGTCGAGCGAATCAGCGCCGCTCACCAGTGTCGGGAGATGCACTGATCCCGCAGCATCGGATTGCGGTTTGGTGGACTTCACAACACTAAGTCCAGTCTCCGCTAACTCAGTTCATTGGATTTACAACGATCCAGTCGCGGCGCAGTTCTATGGCACTCCGTTTGCCGGTGCGGGCCGCAATATCCTGCGTGGGCAGCCTATCAGCACTGCGAACCTGGGCGTGTTCAAGAATTTCAAGATCAATGAAAGAATTACGTTCCAATTTCAGGCGCAGGCATTCAACGTAATGAACGTGCAATTCCTGGGTGTTCCGGATACGCGCTTGAATCACGTGACCTCAGGAAGTTTCCTGAGTACGGCATTCAATCCCAATGGCGGTGCGACCTTCGCCGGGAATCCCATAACCGATGGCATCGGCCGTCGCCGTTTGCTCTTTGGAGGCAAGATCATCTTTTAATCTTAGAGTTTACAACTCAAAAACCGAACTTCGAGGCGACACCGCCTTTAGGATGTTGAGAGTTGTAAGCGTACATGGCTCGGAAGGCCCGAGCTCCGCTCAACAACCCTCGCCCGCGTTCGACGCGCCGTTGGGTTGGGCTGGAAAGTACCGTTGAACCGGCAAGGTGCTAAGCACCGGCGGATTTTGAGAGAACACAATTCGTAAGCGACGCCGAACGCTTAAGCATTCACTTGCTCTTTTCTTTGTGATGAATCAAGAGGCGCTGAAGATAAGTTGGCCCCTCTTTCTCATATTCAAAGATGCCTCCTTTGAGAAGGAGTTCGCAAACCTGTGCCAAGCTTCGTCCTTCGTTTTTTGCGATTTGCAGCAAAGCATCCTTGATTTCAGCTGGCACCCTGAAGCCGATCCGTTCATCTTTACGAGCCGCCACTCCGGCGCATTCTAAACTTGCTTGCCGCAGGATGTAAATCAACTTTCCTCTTGACCCGGTATCAACATTGGTTCACAATTGTGTTTAATGTTGAACATTGGTATTCAGTGTGCACCATTCCGAGGAGATTGCCTATGAAGAGTTGCAAGCCCAAAAATCACAGTGTCGTTGCTGACAATTTGCGTTATGTAAGGAGGTTCGCATCCTCAAAGCTGTCGAAGCGGTTATCGGAACAGCTGCGAGCCCTGTCGTGTGATTCTGAACTTTCTCTTCGACATGGTGACCTGCTTCTTTTGAATCAGGGCTGGTATGTAACTCATGCAGGACTGTTGAGGTTGGCAAAGCGCCATCACTGTGCTGGCATACACGTCGAGTCACTACCTGAGCTCTGTAATCCTGAAAATGCCCGCTATACATTCAAAGCGACTGTTTTCACTTCGACCCGATGCTACGGTTTCGTTGGTTACGGGGATGCTGATCCTACGAATGTCCCTATATTCCTGCATGGCGCTGAGATGCGTATTGCCGAGACTCGCGCCGTAAATCGCGCTCTTCGCAAAGCCTATGGAATAGGCATTTGCTCGTTCGAGGAGATCGGTAGCCTTGAGCGGCAAACTCCTGACGGTCCCGCTCGAAAACTTCCTCCAGAATCTGTAAACGACAAAGGCAGCGACGGCCACGAAGTAAACCGAAATGGCAGTCGTGTTCGCGATCGCCTTTGCCAGATCATCCGCCAGCATAAGCTTGATGCGGAACTGGTGAAGTCTTACGCAATCGATTTCTGCCGCACGAAAACCCTGCGCGACGCCTCACGCGAAAATGTTGAAAACTTCATTACCCACCTAGCGGACTGGGCCACGAAAGATCGCAACGCCCTGCTCTGCCAATTGAATAGCTACGTGCGCGCGAATGCAGGTGCTGCATGAGCCGTCGTTATTTTGAAAGCCTGCGCCCAGGCGATTGCTCAACCATTGATGCGGTACCCAACGGTACATTCCTCACTCAGGTTGAACGCACTCACTACCGCTGGGATGCCCAGAAGCCCTTCTATGCGGTGGTGCTGTGTGTGCTTGAGCCGAAGCTCCTGGCGGGTTACCGACTCTCCGGACGCTTGTATTGCACGCCAAAAGCAATGTGGAAGCTAAATTGGTTCCTTCGTGATTTCGGGTATGACACCGAACTTCTCAGCCGGGGTGAGATCAACGATTGCGCTCTAGTCGGACTCCTTGGGATCGTTAAAGTTAAGTACACGATTGTTAAAGGCCTGTTTCATCTCAACTTTGAGGCTTTCGCCCCAGCTAAGAAATGGAAACAATTGTCGGATGCTTCCAGTAACGACCATCCAGGATCGGAGGTGGCGTGACCTACAGCTATACCCAGATCTCGCATTATCTCACCTGTCCGCGTCGGTACCGCCACCGGTATTTGGATGGCTGGCAAGAGAAAGACAGTCGTGCTGCCATGCTCTTCGGCCGCGCCTTCGAGCAGGCACTTGGTGCATACTTTCGGTGCGAAGACGCTGCTGCCGCGCTTTATCGCGAATGGAGGCAATACAAAGATCATCCGCTGCAATACTCCGAGCGCGATAGCTGGGATGCGATGCTCCAGCAAGGAATTCAGCTGCTTGAACGCTTTTGCCAGGAAGATCGCGTCCGCATCCGCCAGCCCAGACGCAATCTCCAGATCAAGTTCATTCGCCCACTCTCAGGAGGAAATGAGTTCGTCGCCTATGTGGACGCAATGGGAAAACTCGATGGCCATGCTTGCCTCCTCGAATGGAAGACCACTTCTGGCCGCTATCCTGAAAAGCCTGATGGGCTCTTAGCGCTCGATCCGCAGCTGGTCTGCTATTCCTGGATCACGGGCATACACGACGTCGCCGAAGTTATTTTTGTGCGCAAACGGCTGGTCGAAATCCAGTATTTGAGCACCACCATCACCGATGTCCAGCGGCAGGAGTTCGGCGAGGTTGTGCACGACACCATTCGCCGGATCGAATTGGCCCAATTTCTGCCGCACAGCGGGATCCGCTTTCCCCAGAACCCATGCAGCAGTTGCCCTTATGTGGGACTGTGTCTAGGCAAACCGCGACTGGTCGAGGCTGGCCTGATTCGCCGCCCGGGAGCACAAGACTTTGGTCTGTTTGACGAACTTACGTACTAACAAGACACCTATGCCACCGAGATTGAATCAGAAGCGAGCCCGGTTCGTGTTGACGAAGATCGATGAGATCCTCTCCTGGGAAAAGCGCAGAGAAGCGGAAAAAGATACTCGCTTTGTCGAGCTCGGGCGATATCTCTGCGAAGTGCGCGCCGGACAATATTGGCAATTGGAGAACCTGAGGTCCTTCGATGAATTTCTCGAGCGGCGCTTCCCGGAATCACGAAGGAAAGCGTACTACCTGATGTCGATTCACGAGCACTTGCCCCCAGAGGTCAGACGCGAACTGAAGCAGGTCGGCTGGACGAAAGGGCTGGAGCTCGCCAAATTAGCGAAGCGAAATGGTCAGGAGTTCGAAAGTGCAATCTGGTTGCATAAAGCAAAGAGTCTGGCGCCGCAGGAATTTCAACGTGAAGTCGAAAGAGAGCTGACCGGACGTGACTCCGAGCCCTGGGACATTATTTACTTCAAGCTCTATAAGAGCCAGATTCCAGTGGTCGACCAGGCGATCGAAACGGCGGCTATGATGCTTGGCAGCGGCAAATCGCGCGGCTACTGCCTCGAGATGATTTGTGCCGACTTTCTCGCAGCTGCGAACCTCGACAGCGGCCAACCCGACATCCTGCTGCATTCGCTCAAACATTACTACCAGTTTCTGCCCTGTGAACAGAGACAAGCATTTGTTCAGGTCGTGAATGGCAATGCCCGATGAGGTCACCTCAAAACCAGCACGAGTACGTCTGAGTACTCGCGAGTACAAACAAGTACGCTTGTGCGTACTGCGGAGGGACAGTTGGCGTTGTCAGTTTTGCGGATCGAGACAGAACCTCGAAGTGCATCACCAACAGTTTCGGAGTCATTCCGGGAATGACGTAGAAGACAATTTGATTACGCTGTGCACGACCTGCCATCGCTCGACCCATCTGCATTGCACCTCGGGCCTGTGATGCCGAATCCACAGCGCCCGTGCTCCCCCGCGCTGTGCATTTCGAAAACAATGGGCCGGGGCTAACCTCGATTAGTTCTTGTCAATGCAACCGAGATCCTTATTTTTGGATAGGCCGGCTTTTCATCGCTGTATTGGCCGCACGATTCACGTTCATCCTATGAAGTCAGAGCTCGATTGGTAAACAACAATTTGCATCTGACTCATGCGCAATTGCGAAGTGTGTGGGTGAGGAAGGGGTGGATTTGGAATAGGGAGAGATGGCGAACTCTGCACTGCTAATTGAGGATTGTGCAGTTCATGTGAGCTCCAGCCACAATTCGCGAAGTGCGTCTTTTCAAGGACTGGCAACGAGAAAACTCGCTCAGCGACGGGATCCGGCATCCTACCCCACGGGACTTTGACGCTTCCCTTTCATAAAGAATCAGGTTCGAAGCGGCGGAAATAAGCAGCAAAACAGAAAAGCAAGATTTTCCTGAGAAGTACACGAGCACGATGAAATGAAAAAGCAGTGCTAGATCATTTAGTCAAAGAAGACGCGAGCGTTTTAATTAGGGCAAAGCCCTAAATCAGATAACACCTTCCAACTGGATTGACCAGTGGCTCCGCCCAGCGCAACGCCTGCACCAGGCTATCGACCTGATCGTCGTGCCGTCCGTTCGGAAAGGTCAAAAGTTCGTTGATGAGTTCTTCCACCCAGCTGGCGGATTTCACGTTGCAAACATGAACACGTCCAGCCAGAAAGAGTGGCAACACCAAGGAGGCGCGTTCCACCTTGTCATTTTTGGCTTTGTAGGGGACAACGCGCAGCCGTTCTTTCCTCAAATACTCGATCAATGAAATACCGCTGCCGGCGGCTTCGACAATAATGGTCACGTCCTCACGGAAACGCTGGACATAGGACAGTGCCATGCTTTTCAGCATTTCGTAATCCCAGCGACCGCGCTTAACATTGAGGACAAAGTGGCCATCTCTGTCGGAATAGCCGACCGTGAGCGCAGAATAGTCAGCCGTTTCCGACGTTGACAAGGCGGAGTCGATGCTGACCCAACATTGGCCTTTTGGACTTCTCTTGGGATAGTCGTTGACGATGTGAATATATTTTCGCTTGATCAATCCGCCGCTCGGTGTCTCCGGGCTTTGCTGGTATTGCGAGACAAAGTTGTACGTACCAATCTGGTCGCGGATCTTTTCGAGCGTAATCAGATCTTCGTACTCGGCATGTAGGGGTTCACCGTCTTTGCGGTGGTAGGTCTCCGTAACACTAACGGGAATGTCCGCATCGCCCATGGCAATCGCCGGAAAGGAGAGTTTTTTGAAACCGCCGCTTTCCTGTGCAAATCCGGTCAAATCATTGACGTGCAGGCGCTGCATGACAATGATCATCACGCTGCGTTTCTTGTCATCGAGCCGGCTGAACAGGGTGCTCTGGAACCAGTCATTCGTTTTTTTTCGTGTGCTGTCCGAATTCGCTTCTTCGGGCTTGATTGGGTCGTCAATGATGATGAAGTCGCCCCCACGCCCGGTCAACGTCCCGCCGACCGAGCTCGCGTAACGGAAGCCACCCTGATCGGTTACGAATTCGTTCTCGGTGGTTTTAGTGGACTGGACGTGCGGGAAGATTTTGCGGTACCACGCGCTTTCCACAATGCGCTTAAAATCGCGCGCGAGCGTTTTGGCCAACTCATCGGAATAACTGATACAGATGATCTTCGCGCTCGGATCGTGACCCAGAATGAAAGCTGGCAGGACGACCGAGGTGATGAAAGACTTGAGTTGTCTGGGTGGCAGGTTAATGATCAGGCGTGGCTGTTGACCCGCAATGCTGAGTTCCAGGCTATGGACGATAGCGCGAATGTGCCAGTTATCAAGGAACGCTTTGCCCGGATAAATGGTATTGAATGACTGCGACAGAAAGACGTTAAGATCTAAACTCACAGCGGCCCAGTAAGCTACTTCATCGCTAAATTTCATGATCAAATCTCTGAAGTCTTTGATTTTGTGCTGCCAACTTTTTGCCGCCTCATAACATAGGAATCCAGAAGACTTTGGTAGTTGTTCGGGAGTAGGCCGCCGACATCGGCTTCCGCAAACTTGCCCGAGCGACGCAGGATCTCGAAAAGGGTCATCAAGGCCTTCAGATCGCCTTGCAGGGCACCGGCCACGATCCGTTTCACCATGGCCTGCATGCGGGTAATGGTTTTCTTCTTACCGTTTTCGTTGACTACAATGGACTGAGCGAGTTCTTGTTCCAGAATGGTCAGGAAATTGGTTGAACCCTTTGGCCGGCCCCTGGGATTGCCAGAGGTTCCCTTCTTAAAACGCCCGCTCTCAGGCGGGCGCCGGTATCCGATGTCATAGGTCATCGCCGCCCTCCTCTACTCCGAACAAGCGGGTGGCTCGTACCTGGTCCCAGTTCTGGCCAGTCGCTTCCAGAACGGCTTGTATTCCAGTGACACGTTGCCAGCGCATGACCGCGACGTCCGCGTACTGTGGATCGAGCTCGATGGCCCTGGCCTGGCGACCGGTGCGCTCGGCAGCAATCAGCGTCGTGCCGCTCCCGGCAAAGGGATCGAGGATGATCCCTTGGCGATGGCTGCAATCCCGAAGGGCGTCCGCAATGAGACTGACCGGTTTGACCGTCGGGTGCAGGGTCAGCAGTTCATAACCTTTTCCCTTGAGGGTATTGACGCCGGCGTAGGTCCACACATTGGTTCGATAGCGGCCATGTTGGCCCAGCTCAAAGTTGTTGATGTGCGGCGCCTCGCTCTTCTTAAAAACGAACACTAGCTCATGTTGGCTGCGGTAAAAGGTCCCCATCCCCCCGTTGTCCTTGACCCACACGCACAGCTGGAGCGGTGAGCCGAACAAGGGCTGAGCGGCATTCTGGATTTCCATCGAATGGCGCCAGTTCGTGAAGTAATAATGAACGGCACCATCCTGACTCGAAGCGTGCGTATGGGAAAACGCCGTATTCAGGAATTTCGTGAACTCACCCGGCGTCATTTCGCCGCTGGCCATTTTGAATTCGTTATGATGGATTTTCTCAGAACCGCAGACGTGACCATCAATCGGCACATTGTATGGCGGGTCGCTAATGACCATCTGTGCCAGAGCGCCATGCAGGACCGTTTTGTAACTGTCAAGACTCAGTGCGTCGCCGCAAAGGAGGGAATGATTCCCTAGCCGCCACAGGTCACCCACCCGTGAAATGACCTCTGCAGCGATATCGTCTGGTTGAAGATCGTCGGGATCACTTCGGGAGTGTTCTTCTGCACCGTCGAACAGGATGTCAATTTCTGCGGTACTGAAGGCGGTCATCTCGATCTCGAAATCCTCGGCGATCAGGAGTTCCAACTCGTTTTTGAGGAGTGTTTCGTTCCAACGAGCCAGTTGGGCGAGCTTGTTATCGGCGATGACATAAGCGCGTTTCTCGGCCTCGGACAGGCCGCCAATGACCCGCGTAGGGATCATCGCAAGCCCAAGTTCGATTGCCGCCTGGACGCGGCCATGGCCGCTCAGAATAATCCCCGCTTCATCCACCAGAACGGGGGCGGTGAAACCGTACTTCCGAATACTGGTCTTGAGCTTGGCCAGTTGCTTGTCGTCATGGGTGCGGGGGTTTCGGGGCCAAGGTTTGAGGTCGCTGGGCGGTCGATCGATAAGACTACTTGCGAGGTTGGTTTCAAGTACTTCGGCGTTTTTGGTTTTCATCGGAAAGCTCCTTTGTCGGCAAGGCTGATACCGAAGGGCAGACCGATGTGAACCTAGAACAAAAAACGCCAAAGTGTGGCGATTTTTGTCGGAAACCGACATCAATCTGCCACTCCGTTGGCGAAAAAATGAACTATATCAGAAATGTTCAGTTAGAAAACATTATTACGTCTGAACCGGCGAAACTATTGGACATGTCCTTTGGTATTCTTTCTGTGGATCTTCGCGGTTGGTCCAACGCTTGCTGTCCTTGATCAGCCCGTTTGAAATCCCTGTTAGGCCGATTAAATTCCCTGTTCTTTCCATCCAACACGGGCGGAGGGACTTGAGAGATAGCCCTAGAATGGCATTTCTTGGCGAATTCAATGGCAAACCGTTCCAAGCGAAAATCACTTGAATTTCCCTGTATTTTTCCCTGTTGCCGGGAATTTGCCAAAAACGGTTCTTCGGGGACCGGATCCTCCGGCCATGCAACACAACTGAGAAGAAGCTCCTCGTTCGGCAGTGTCCCTAATTTACAAGACGATGCCGACTAGAAGTAGGTTACCAACCCGATTGGATATGGGTGGAGACGAAACTATTCTGGACGGTAGGTATCCGCCGCAATCCGGGCTAGTTCGGCCCGCGTTGCAAAGCCGCCGTGCACCGCGCCAGCGCTTCATTCACCGCTCGGACCGGCATAGCATCGAAACCCTTCGGAGTAGTGAATCCAGGCTCCTTGATCAGCGACCATGCCTTCGCACTGAGCGCATACCAGTGTTGAGCTTTTTTCCAATGATCTTCCGCAGTTGAATTGGGGGCAACTCCAGCTCGGATAGTCTCCAACTCGCCGAGTCCTGCATAGGTGTTAGCCGCCGAATACAATGATTCCACCGATGCAGGGGTGGAATTGCCCTGTGAATCGCCAAAGCGCAACGCCCGAAGGTAGGCTTCCTGTGCGGAGTTGATGTCCGCATGCTGAGCCCGGGCCGCACCCAGACCGTTGTAGGCTGCGGCCAGATACGCGCGTATCCCGAGGTTTCCCGATTGCTTAGCCTCAATGCCCTCATAGATATCAATTGCGGTCTGATAGTGGTTGATGGCTTGCGCGATTTGCGACGACTGCAGAAAAATGCCGGCGGCGATAAGAGCGACGTCGGCTTGTGTACCGAGCACATTCATGCTGTTCGGGTTGAGGCGCGCAACCTCGCTGATATCCTTTAGCGCGTTATCTACCAGCCTTAAACTTTCTTTCAGTCTCCCGGATTTCGATAGCACATAGGCCAGTCGGGCGTGGTCCTCGGCGAGCATCACTAGCGCCCAGATATTTTGTGGATCAGCTTTAGCCAGGCGCTCGGAATTATCCAGCGCTTTACGGCAAGCTGCTTTCGCTCCATTCAAATCTCCGCTTTCGAGGGCTGCAATAGCGAACCGCTGAAAGAGAGCGTCTGAATCATTCAAAAGCTGCGCACTCTCGACATGGCCAAACAGACTCTCCATCAACTGCTGTGCTTGTAGATATTGTGTCCTGGCACTATGTCGTTCACCGTTCATCAGGAGCTGGTCACCCAACATGATCATGGCATCAGCCATTCTGCGTTTTTCAGCGGGCGTATCGGGCTGGAGACTGGCGACGCGTGTCGCAACCTCAAGCTGCTTTCGGC
>Ga0068871_100002397_pt1 | contig 12784 bp, 11 predicted proteins | sample KBSMisM72_FD_72750 | JGI IMG/M metagenome (GOLD analysis project Ga0068871, IMG submission 72750) | Miscanthus rhizosphere microbial communities from Kellogg Biological Station, Michigan, USA - KBS Miscanthus M7-2 | ecosystem: Host-associated > Plants > Roots > Rhizosphere > Soil ... | reverse complement strand
TCACTTATACTCGGACCCGAACCTATTATTGAAGATATTGAGATAAGGAAGCTAAAAAAGAAAAGTCTTGAGTTGGCCGGTGTCACATTATGAGAGCTGATAAAGTCGCATTACTTTTGTAAAAATTCTATCCTTGCTCCAGGAAAGACCAGCAAATAATTTCGGTATTGCATTTATTTTAGCCATCATCATTGTCATTGGCACTGGTATATTGATTCTTGTACTGGGGAAAAACGGATCGTTTCAACTTATTAACGGCAATCATAACGGTATCGCCGACCAGTTTTTTAAATATTTTACCCACTATGGAGATGGGGTAATGTGGGTGCCTTTAGGGCTCTTCTGTTTTTTCTTCAAAAGAAAATATTTTATAGCAGTTCTGGCCGGAGCTATCATTTCAACTTTATTAGCCCAGTTTTTAAAACGGATTGTTTATCCAGAAGAATTGAGGCCTATTAGTTATTTATCTGAAAGTTTTCCTGTACACCAGATCGCTGGAGTTGAGATGAGAAGATTACACAGTTTTCCATCGGGGCATACTACAACGGCATTTACTATGGCATTAATTATGTCACATATGATTAATAAAAAAGTTTGGTCTATCTTACTCCCATTACTTGCTTTAATAGCCGCTTATTCCAGGGTTTATCTTGCTCAGCATTTTCCCACTGATCTTCTTGCAGGGATGTGCATTGGAATAGTTTCCGCTATTTTATCATTGTTGGTTTACAAAAAAATAATACGCCGCTTAAACGAAAGAGTTGTAATGAATGAAGGGAAACAGGTTTAGTCGTTGTATGCTCAACAAAAACTCAAGCGGCAATTTTGGAAGAATCTGAATTAATATTTTTTGCCTTTCCTTTTTTAGTAATATGCTTAAAAAAAATTATAGTGAAGACCTGGAAAATAGTATTGAATAAAATATTTATATCAAGGTGAAAGTTCATCTTTTGAATGTAGACAGAATCATAATAAAACCTGGTTATAATATTATAGGAATCTTCTGCTGGTCCACGAAAGCCTTTCACTTGAGCTAAACCGGTTATACCTGGTTTCACCAGGCTACGAAATTTATAATCCTGAATATATTCGGAAAATCTATTACAATCCGCATACATGTGTGGCCTGGGACCAACAATACTCATATCGCCAAGCAAAACATTGATAAATTGAGGTAGTTCATCTAAACTGGTTTTACGAAGAAATTTTCCCATAGAAGTAACCCGTTGATCATTATTACATGCGGAACGTTTATCAGCTTCACAGTTCAAAATCATTGTTCTGAATTTTATGCATCCAAAACTTCTCAATCCCCTGCCAACACGTCTCTGAATAAAGAACACCGGACCTCTTGAATTTAATTTGATCAAAATAGCCATGAGGGGAACAACCCAGCTTAACAAGAAAATAATTACTAAAAGTGAAAGTATAATATCGGATATCCTTTTTAAAAGGAAAAAAGATGTCTTGTTATCAATATAACTACGAAATGGCATCTCGTCCACCTCGACAAAAGAGTTTAATTCAATTTGGTTAGTGGTTATCATTAGTCTTTCATTAGTTTTTACACTCGGTAGGGTAGTAGTAAAACATAGGATAAGCAAAGCTATCGGTTTCCATAACCCTTCCAATACCCTAAATGTGGTATATGTTATAAAAAAATCCTAAAACCTTGATTTGCGTCAAGTCAACTGCTAGGACAATGCTACTCACTAAAACGTTGCGCCAGTCCATTTTAATCATTGCACTTCAACTGACGTTAGTTTATCAATCGTTTGCAATACACACAGACTGAGTAAAAGATATTTGGTTTAAAGTACTTGCATATACATGCTTTCTCTAATGAGTTTTTGTAAAATAATATTTTGATTACTTATGAATGAATTTAAATTCTTCTTTTAAAATATCATAAGACATGCTTTTATTCTTGCTTTGCCCAGAGGTAAAAAGGCTTAAGTGTTTTTCTCCTTATTTTGCGGTTTCAAACCTCCACTCGAAACTGAATTAAAAACTTCATGAACATTGGAATTCTTGGTACTCGTGGCATTCCAAATGCCTATGGAGGATTTGAGCAATTCGCCCAATATCTTGCAAAAGGGCTCGTGGAAAAAGGTCATATTGTATTTGTATATAATTCCAACTCTCATCCTTACCAGGAATCTACATGGTGTGGCGTTCAAATCATTCACTGCAATGATCCTGAAAATAAGATTGGTACCGCAGGACAATTTATTTACGACTACAATTGTTTGCAAGATGCCCGAAAAAGGAATTTTGATATCTTATTACAACTAGGCTACACCAGTAGTTCAGTTTGGCATCGGTTCTGGCCAAAAAAAGCGATCAATATTATAAATATGGACGGCCTTGAATGGAAAAGGGCTAAATACAATAATCTCACACAAAAATTTTTGCAATGGGCCGAGGGGCTAGCCGTCAGGCATGGAGATGTGTTGATCGCTGACTCAACAGGCATCAAGGATTATATTCAGGCAAAATATCAAAAGAAAGCAGTGTATATTCCTTATGGCGCTGATATTCCGGAAAGCTTTTCTGATTCATACCTGACAGATCTCAGTTTACAGGCATATCAATATTATCTTTTGATTGCGAGGATGGAGCCAGAAAATAATATTGAATTGGTGATCCGGGGATATCTCGAATCTGGCCATCATTATCCTTTGATCATACTTGGGAATACGCAAAATAAATATGGGCAATTTCTTTTTAAGAAATATGCTTCTGCATTAATACAATTTCCTGGTGCCATTTATCATCAATCCACAATAAACGCTCTTCGCCACTTTTCATCCATATACTTTCATGGGCATTCGGTCGGCGGCACTAACCCTTCTTTATTAGAAGCTATGGCATGTGGCTGTAATATTGCGGCACATAATAATGAATTTAATAAAGCTATATTGGGTGATGATACAAAATATTTTTCAAATATTCTGGACGTAAAAGAAATTATTATTCATCCTTTCCAGCAGAAAGTGAATTCACAACATGGCCAGAATAATATTGGAAAAATTAAAACTATTTATAACTGGAAGAAAATTATTGATGATTATGAAAACATCTTTCTGAAAACATATAAAAATCCAGCTTAGTATGAGGATTGCAATTGATGCGAAATGGTATTTTACAGGGCCGGTAAGCGGCCGTACGGTATTACACAATTTACTGCCACAATTATTCAAATTGTATCCCGAGCATCACTGGATAATATTTCTTGATAAAAAAGACAAGGGGAAAGGCTTCCCTTTCTCCGGAGAGAATATAACTCTGGAATACGTATGGGCAAAGAATAACATGATTTCAAATATATTTATCTTACCATATTTTCAACGCAAGTTGAAACCTGATATAATAGTCTTTCAGACATTTCCTTCTTTCAGAAAAAATATTCCATCCATCGCTATTATATATGATGTTCTTTTTCACGACTTTTCCCATTTTTTTTCATGGAAAGAAAAGCTATATTTTTTTCCATTATCATGGTTAGCTAAAAAAGCTGATCGCATTATCGTTACAGCAAAATCCGTAGCAAATGACCTAGCTAAGCACAGGTATGTGCATAATATGGAACATATAGATATAATTCCACTTGGTGTAAATGAAGAATTCAAGCCCTCCGATAAATTAAATAGTAATTTACTTAAAATGGTGAAAGTGAAATTTAAGCTGCCCGATCAATTCCTATTGTATGTTGGCAGGCTTAATGAGAGAAAAAACATAGAAACACTTTTGAAAACAATTCCATTATTAAATGATCAAAACATAAGGCTTGTAATTGTAGGCGAGCCAGATTGGAAGACTCCCGATTTAAAAAAATTGTTGTTAAATAAAAAAATAAAAGAGCGGATAATTTTTACCGGGAGCATAACGAATTCTGAGTTGGTAGCAATCTATGCCTTGTCTTATATATTTTGTTTCCCTTCTTTTGCAGAAGGATTTGGGCTTCCACCACTTGAAGCAATGGCTTCCGGAGTGCCAGTTATCGTTTCTAATACCACTTCACTTCCGGAAGTTTGTGGTGATGCTGCCGTATACATCGACCCTACGAATCCGAAAAGTGTTGCGAATGCCATAAATGACCTAATAGAGAACGAAGCTTTATATGTAGAGAAAAAAAAAGCAGGCCTAGCAAGAGCATCCCAATTTACCTGGCATAAAACTGCTCAAGAATTCATGCAAAGCATAATTAAAACCAGGCAAAAGAAATACCTATGAATATATGCTGCCCCCTTTGTAATGCTGAAGATAAAACTACTGTCTATAAACAAATACCTCAATGTACGTCTGCTGACATTGTAAAATGTAGCAATTGTGGTCATTTTTATACATTTCTCCATAAAGAAATTGAAACAGATAAATTATATAATGATGAGGTCTATAAAGTAGTTGAAAATCGAGGCTCGGCATTTGACAAAATTCTCAATAGAGAATATGGTAGGGTTATAAAGAAAATAATCTCACTTAAACCTCACAAAGGATGTTTGCTTGACTTTGGAAGCGGGAAAGGAAAATTTGGAAGTCTTGCAAAAGAAAAGGGATGGCAGATTAAATGCGTGGAAACTTCACCCGAAAGAGCTAGTTATGCAAAAAAAGTATATGGACTTGACGTAAATACTGAGATTTATTCAACTGGAAATATTTTTAATATTCATTTTGATGTGCTCACCTTATTTCATGTGCTAGAACACCTACCTCACCCCAAACCGTTACTCAAAGAATTAATAAAACAGAATCTTAAAAAAGATGCACTGATTGTCATTGAGGTACCAAATTTCAAAAGCCTTCAATCCTCTATCGCAAAGGATAAATGGATGCACCTGGATGTACCTCGTCATGTTAGTCATTTTACATCTGAAAGACTTGATAAATTTTGCCATGAAATAGGATTAGCTGAAGTTAAGAAAAGTTTTTTCTCAATACATCTGGGGGTACTCGGAATGACAGACAGTCTTTTAAAGCGATTTGGTTATAAAAAAAATATTATCTATGAACTTAAAAACAAAAAAAGATTATCACTCATTGCTTGTATTTTATTGCTGCTTCCAATTGCGATGGCACTCGAATTCATTTCCTCAATGTTTGGCAAAGGTGGTATAATCAGAAAATACTTCGTCATCAACAATGTTTAATAAAAAAGAATAATATGACTAAATGGACGTTTGTCCATTATTTTTGCAGCAATTATATCTTTCACCAAACAGTTAATCGTTTCTTTAGAAAATAAAATGACTTTTAAAGTTGAGTCATATAAAAGAGGTATAGCCATTTCAACCTTATATAATGTAATAAATAAAGGGTTAGTTTTTTTAAGCAGCATCATTGTAGCATATTATTTCGGGACACAGATCAAAACCGACATTTATTTTTATGCATACAATACCATAATAATTTTCTCAGCTTTTATTACCAGCCTGAATGCCTCTGTGCTAATTCCTGAATCAATGCGGTTACGTATTCAGCAAGGAGAGTTGCCGGCTATGCAGTTTTTAAATTACTTTTTTTATCTCTATATCCTGTTAACTGTGATCATTTGTGTGATTCTTTTTTTAAACCCAGTTAAAGCATTTATCATCATTTCAGATTTTCCCGAGCAGTCCTTACAAAATGAGTCCGCTATTTTATTGTTAGCTACTCCATTAATCCTGCTCATTCCAGCTGTAAATCTTTTAACAGACATTTTAACGTCGCACAAATTCTTCTCTATACCTATGGTTGCCGGAATTATAAATGGGGTTTTTTCCATTTTATTTTTATTTCTTTTTCATAGTGTGCTGGGCATATTCAGCCTATTAACGGGATTGATTATATCCTATGTGATTAATTTTATTATCCTGGTAATCCTGATGAAGAAAAAACTACATTGGCAATTCCGATTAAAACGACTACAAATTGATAAGCGAATATGGAAGAATATTGCTTTTGCACAGGCGGGAAACATTACCACATCGCTCAGCTCGTATGCACCGTTGTATTTTCTGAGTGGCTTTAGTACAGGTATTATTACTTCTTTGAATTTTGCACAACAATTATCGTCTATCCCCACTACCCTGATCACAAACCAGTTTTCATCTGTTTCGGGAATAAAATTCAATGAGTTGTATGCCAAAAAAGAGTTTTCCGAAATCAGCAGGGTTTTTCTATCTACTACTTCTATTTTGTTGTTTATTCTAACTCCCATCAGCAGTATTTTCTTTCTTTATTCTTCTTCGATAACTTCTTTTCTTTTGGAGCGTGGCGCTTTTGAAAAATCCGGAGTTGTTTATACCTCTTTGTTTTTGCAGTATATGGGTTTACTATTACCTATGCTAGCTATAAATACTTTTGTAGCAAGATTATTTATGGCTGGGCAGAAAATCATGCAATCTTTCACTTACCAGGTCGCCTTTAATATTGTTTTGATTTTTTTTATTTGGGTCGGCATACAAAAAACAGGTATTACTGGTTATCCTCTGGCCTTGATAACTCTTCATATCCTGAATGTTTTATTTTGTTATATTTTATTAAAAAAATTTTTCCCGGAAGTAAATTATGGAAAAGTGTTAATGTTATTCTTAAAAATAATTTCCTTAAACTTTTCCATACTTGTATTGGTTTTGTTCGTGAAAGATTTATTATCCTCAATTCCCGGGATTGCAAATCTTATTTTAGGCAGTATGCTATACATTATGATATTATTAATAGTTAATTGGAAAATAAAACTTAGCCCGGAAATAAATCTGCTTTTGAAACAGTTGTTTGCTTACACTCCACTTCCCAGGCTGAATAGAAAAGAACCCTAATAGCATAAATGATTATATATTTGTCAATTTTCAATTTCCTTATATAGAAGAAATCAATCTTATGGATTTTAAATTGCATGATGTAGAATGGACAGATGAGAAAGTTGCCCGCTTCTGGGACAGCTTTAGTAAAATGCCGCAGTTACAATATTTTGCCCAACAGGTTGGTAGGAAAGTCATTAAATTTTCATCAAAGTATATTGACCTAAAAACAAACATTCTTGACTATGGATCAGGAAAAGGTTTCCTGATTGATTACCTGTTGGAATATGGAGCTAAGAATGTGAGTGGCTGTGATTTTTCTGAAGACTCTGTAAAATATGTCAGCAATAAATTTGCTGATAATGAAAATTTTAAAGAATGTATACAAATTAAATCCCTTCCTTCCGAGCTTCCTTCAAATCACTATGAATGTGTATTTTTTATGGAAACCATTGAGCATTTGTTGGAGGCTCATTATGAGCCTACACTTAAGGAAATAAACCGGATAGTTAAAAAGGGAGGGTATTTAATAATCACCACACGAAATGAAGAGAATCTGAATAATCTTAAGGTTATTTGCCCTGATTGTGGGGGTATGTTTCACCGGGTTCAACATGTACGGAGTTTTTCGCGGGAGAGCATAACAGAAACCATGAGTAAATTTGGATTTCAAAAAAAACTTTGCGAAAGCAGGGATCTGGGCAGAAGTGAGATATTCAGAACAGGGGTGGAGTTTTATAGAAGGATGAAAAAACTGCAGCATTTAAATCCCAATTTAATTTATATTGGAAAGAAGATCTGATATAATTCTCCTTTCCCTATCGGACATAGGATTACTTGAATTGATAAAGGGATGTTTCTGTGTTAAGCAATGTCGATTCTTTAATACTTCCGGAAATTTATAAAGCATAATGTGGTATCTGAAGAAATTAGTACGAAAGGCACTTGCTATACTGAAACGTTTTTTTCGGTTTCTTCTATTTTTATTTTTTCGATTTGATAAATGGCATCTGACCACTTTATATGAGAAGAAATACGCAGAAGATATTACCCGATATTTGAACTCAAAGCCAAACGCTAATAACAATACCGTTATAGAAATTGGCTGCGGGTTGGGCGATATAATCCGTAATCTTAACTATATACGCAAAACCGGTTTCGATATCGATGTTAATGTACTTAAAGCTGCCCATTTTTTGTCCCAAATAACTTTCAAGAAAGTAGATTTTAAGTGGTTTAAGTTCCCTGAATCAAATCTCGATGAAAAAGCTGATGTTATCATATTAGTAAACTGGATACATCATATCCAGAGTCCCATATTAAAATCAAAACTTGAGGAATATTTTAAATTAAATCTTAAAGCAGGAGGATGTATTATTCTAGATACCGTTCAGGATAAAGAATACCGGTTCAATCATAACATCAATTATCTTGCAAAAGACCTGACTGCTACATTAACAAAGCTGGGAGATTACGAGCGGCAGCGACAGGTGTGGGCAATAAACAAATAATGGTTTCATAATATTATGTGTGGTTTAGCAGGGTTACTAAATAATTCTTTTTTTGTCAATCGACAGCAGATATCCCATATAGCAAAAATGGTTGATTTCCGCGGACCGGATAGTTGTGGTATTAGAATATATAATAACGAAATGGAAATTTCTGATACCGGAAACAACATTTTATTTTTTAACCGTCTTGCAATTCTCGATCTTGATCAACGATCCGATCAGCCCTTTGAAGATAATCGCTTTGCACTTACGTTTAATGGCGAAATATATAACTATGCAGAATTGAAAAAGACCCTTATGAAAGAGGGATATGTTTTTCATACAACTTCCGATACAGAAGTTTTATTTTTTGCATTACAACAATGGGGAATCAATGCCTTGAGTCGTCTAAATGGAATGTTTGCTTTTTGCTGGATAGACAAAAGGGAAAAAAAGTTTTTATTGGCTCGTGACCGAATGGGCATTAAGCCATTATATTATTCTCAAAAAGGTAAAGCTTTCGTATTTGCTTCTGAATTAGATTCTGTTTTACGATTAGCTGGCCCTTTACCAGAAATAAATCCGGAGTCGGTAAATATGTTTCTATGGACACAATTCATTCCAACTCCATACACAATTGTAAAGGGTGTATATAAGTTACCACCAGGTCATTTTATAAAAGGTTCCTTTAATGATTTATCAGATGAACAGCAATTACAGCCAGGTGCTTTTTGGGATGCATATTCCATGGCAAATGCTAAAACAGAAGAAAGCGATCCGACATTACTGGAATCTGTATTGGTTGATACTTTATCACGACAATTAATTGCTGACGTACCGCTTGGGTTTTTTCTTAGTTCCGGCGTAGATTCTTCTTTGCTGGCAGCATTAGTAAATAAACACTTTGCCCAATCGCAGCAGTTCGATTTTTTTACTGTTGCATTTAAAGAAGCCACCATTTCTGATGAAAGCAAGGATGCACTTAACTATATAAACGGCTTTAATAACCCAGCTCTAAAAAACCATACCCTAAATATTGATGCAAGTTTTATTGGATCCCATTTAAATAGTCTCTATGACTTTTTCGATGAGCCATTTGGAGATTATACCTCGTTACTAAACTGGGTGATTTCAAAAAAAGCCCGTGAGCATGTAACAGTGGCTTTGTCAGGTGACGGAGCAGATGAATTATTTTGGGGTTATAGTCGATATGAAAAATGGAAAAACCCTTCATTACAGCCGACAGATAGGTACCCTAAATTGAATGTTCCAAAGGAAATCGCCAGTATTATCAAACCAATTCTACCAGGCAAATACTGGCCATCCAAAATCGCTTTAGAGCTTGAGCAGGACCCGTTGCATCGCCATTTTACACTTTTCCTGTCGCCGATGTTGTATCATCTAACTGAACAACCAATATGGCAACAACCTGTTTGGGCTATGAAAGGAGCTAAACAATTAAGTGAATGCTACGAAAACATGGCAGGATGGTTAGATCTTAAATCCTATCTCCCCGATGCCATGTTATACAAAGTTGACAGAGCCAGTATGGCTGCAAGTCTTGAAGTTCGGGTTCCGTATCTTGATAATACCGTTGTAGATTATGCTTTAACATTGCCGCACCTCTCAAAATCAAATGCAAAATTCAAACATAAAGCCATACTAAAAGAACTATTACAACAACTCGCACCGCATTATGACATCAATCTCCCAAAAAAAGGTTTTAATTTTCCGTTAGACAAATGGTTACGCTTTGAATGGAGGGAATTAGTATTATCAAACATAAATAAAGAAAGTCTTCGCACCTTATCATTAGATGATAAGCTATATATGAACATGATACGACGATATTATAAAGGCGATAAAAGATACTGCATTGCTGTATGGTATCTTTTAAACCTCTTATTATGGCAACAGAAATTTAAAAAAATAACTCCCCTCCTGCAGGCATGAAGAAATTTCTTGTTATTACTATTGATGTGGAGCCTGATTGTTCTTCTACGTGGCATTACTCGAACCCACTCACGTTTAAAGGCGTGACAGATGGGATAACTCAACGACTACAACCACTGTTCAATAAATATGATATTGCTCCTACCTATCTTATCAATAACGTAGTTCTTGAAAATAGAGAAAGTATTAATGTTTTTAAAAACCTTACCGGTAGGTATGAATTAGGAACTCATTTGCACCCTGAATTTATAGAGCCTGAGAAAAAATTTGATGATTATGCTGATAAGAAAGGAACTGCTAATTCCTGCTTTTACCCTCCACAGATAGAATTTGACAAAATAAAAAATATTACGTTTCTTTTTGAACAACAGTTTGGATATAAACCGACGGCATTCCGTGCAGGCCGCTATAGCGCAGGCAGTAACACTATAAAAAGTCTTTCCAAACTGAATTATCTTGTAGATAGTAGTGTTACCCCACATATCTGCTGGAATGACACTACTCGTGAACAGCCTGTTGACTTTACAGATGCTCCGGAACAACCTTATTTAATAGATGAGGAAAATATAACACGTGAAAGTACAAGTGGCAAAATATTACAAGTACCCATTTCCATTGCTTTAAAAAAAAGAAATGCTGTGAAAGAATTTGTGATTTCTGGTGCAGGACTCCTTCAAGCAAAACGTAGATACAAACCTGTTTGGCTAAGGCCTTACTACTCCTCCTTTGACGATATGCTTTTCCTATATAATCAATATCTTTCTGCATATCGTAGCCGTGACTGCATTGTATATAATATGATGTTTCATAACGTAGAGGTATTGCCTGGTTTAAGCCCTTATACAAGCACTGATGAGGACTGCAAAAAATATATAACACAATTAGAGCAATTTTTTATTTTCTGCCGCCAAAACAAAGTAATTAATATTGGGTTAAGCGATTTGTTTCATGAATTCAAAAAATGACAGCACTATACGGGTTATCATGTTGTTACCATCGCTCCCACCAATGGCGGCAGGGGGTGCGGAGATGCAGGCTTTAAGCTTAGGAAAAAAACTTATGGAAAAGGGTGTAGCGGTTCAGTTTGTTACACCAGGAAAAGGGGAAATAAAAGGGCGAACTGATATTGAAGGCATGCCTGCTATGAGATTATATTCTTTTGCCAGCAGGTTGTTTGAATTTCTATCAGAGTTGAAAAAAAAGAATACAAAAAAAATAATAAAGATAGAATATGATGATGCCCATGATAAAGTTGATGAGATAGACAGACCTGTTGGTTGGCCAACTGTTCTTTATTATAATATATTTTACCTGCATTGCTTGCTCTTTTTGTGGCCAAAGAGAAATGCATTTGATATAATTCATGCCCATACAATGGAATGGCCGGCGATAGTGTCTGCAAAATTGGGTAAGGCACTTAAAAAGAAAGTTATCATTAAGGATTCAACAATGAATGGTTTTAAGTCCTTACATAGGTATCCGTCCGGAGCGAAACTTCAACGATTCATAATAGATCATTCTTGTTTTGTAGCAATGACAACTGTAATAGAAAAAAATTTATTAGCAGAAGGAATACCTGAAAAAAAGATCATTCGAATTCCCAACGGCATTGAGATCACCGATCCACCAAAAGAGAATACAAATTCAAATACAGGACTGAACGTTCTTTTTGTAGGAAATTTATATCAGCAGCCTGCAAAAGGAATAGATATTCTAATAAAAGCATGGACAGGTGTTAACAAAGAATTTCCTCATGCAAAGTTATTTGTTGTTGGAGAAGGTGCTACCCAAGAGTATATTCAATTTACAAGGCGGTTGGGTATAGAAAATTCTATACAATTTGAAGGAAAACAATCTGATCTTAGCAAGTATTATGCATCTGCATCCCTTTTTGTTTTACCCTCAAGAAGAGAAGGTATGTCAAATGCACTTATGGAAGCAATGCTATGGGGATTACCTTGTATCGCAACAAATATTTCGGGAAATAATGACTTAATTGAACATGGTAAGAATGGTTTGCTTGTTCCAGTCGCTGATATAGCATCTGTGACAACCGCTATTTGTCATCTGCTATCTCACCCCTATAAGGCTCACGAAATGGGACTTGAAGCAAGAACTACTATTAAAAACAGGATGGATATAGATATTATTGCCGATAAATATATAGCATTGTATAGGCAAATCATAAAACAATCAAGTAAAGCTTACCATAACAGGTAAAGTTTAATCAATATTATTTTATCAAGCGTAATTATGATATTACAAAGAAATATTCTATTTTTTATATACAGATTATATGGTGGTGGCGCCGAAAGAGTGGTTTCTAATTTAAGCATGGCCTTAGGTGATAACTATAATATTAAAATAATTATTTATGATCTGGAAGAAAAAACATATCCATATAAGGGTGAATTAATTCGTATCAAGCTTCCTTTCTCAAAAAATCCAGTTCATAATAACAGTATACAAAGAACTATTCGCTTTTTTATGCTTATTACGAAACTGCGTAAGTTGAAACGTGATAATAAAATTGATATTTCTGTTTCCTTTGGAGAACAG
>Ga0068871_100002390_pt1 | contig 12802 bp, 10 predicted proteins | sample KBSMisM72_FD_72750 | JGI IMG/M metagenome (GOLD analysis project Ga0068871, IMG submission 72750) | Miscanthus rhizosphere microbial communities from Kellogg Biological Station, Michigan, USA - KBS Miscanthus M7-2 | ecosystem: Host-associated > Plants > Roots > Rhizosphere > Soil ... | reverse complement strand
CCTCAGCTCTCCGCCCTCCGCCTTACTGTGTTCGCAGATCACCGCGGTAAGTAATCGTCAGGTCTTCCGTAATCCACACATCCAGCGACAGCGGCCCATGATCGACCGCGCGGATCTCGAGATGATGCGGTCCAGGCTCGAGATGCAGACGTTGAAACGTCCCGTCGAAGTCGTCGACGACGCCGACGTAGTAGCCGTCGACGTAGACGCTGGCGTCGGACGGATTAACCTTGAGCCGAATCGAGCCGCTCTCGTCGCGTGCGTACGAGGACGACGGCGCGTAGATGGGCGAGAATCCGTACCACGGGTCGTACGCGCCGTAGTAGCCGCCGTAGAACGCGTCGTAGATGCCGAGCCCGCCCCCGTAGACGTAGCCCCACGGATAGAAGCCGCCGACGCCGATCGAGATCGGACCGCCGCCTCCGCCCGGCTGACCGCTGCGCCGAACCGCCGTGCCCGTGACCGGCAAGTTGCCTCGTCGGCGCCCCGAGTTGTTGTTACTGGAATCCGCGGGCGCAACGGAGCCGCCGCTCGAGCCGCCTGATGAGGATGAAGAGCCTCCAGAGGAAGAGCCGCTGCTCGAGCCGCCGCCGCCCGACGAAACCGCCGTGCCGCTGGACGACGAGCCGGCCGGCGCCGAGTGCTGTCCGCTCGCAGGCCGAGGGGTTGCGAGTGCCGCGATGCTGAATACGGCCGCCGCGATGAGCGTGCGCTTCATGTCGTCCTCCGGAGAACGTCCAACAAGAGTCCTCCAGCAACTGAATTGCCAGCGCTGCAGTGAAAATCCTTAGGAATCTATAACATGTTTCTTGATGATGTCATCGTACGGCTTCACCCGCGTCCCGATTTCTTGACGTTAGGACACTCGAATGGATTTCGGCCGGAAAGCGCTGCTCCGAGCCAGCAGGCGAATCGACCAGATCGGTAAGGCGCTTCGGTACGCAGCCGGAGGGACGATGCGGCTTGACGACCTGCGCTTGGAGGTTGAGCGCTACTGGAGCGCGTACAACACCGTTCACGCCGAGGAGGCGGCCGGATTCCGGCCGTGGGAACACGAGATTGCCACGCGGTTCATTCGCGCCGGCGATGCCGTGCTTGTCGTTGGGTGCGGCGGCGGTCGCGACGTGATTCCGCTGCTCGACATGGGATGCCGCGTCACTGGCGTAGAACCGTCACGGCGTGCGGTGGCCGCCGCGCGGCAGCTGTTCGCGGAACGGGGTCTGACGGCCGACGTCGTTCAGGGTTTTGTCGAGGACGTCGCGCTTCCCGGCTGCTACGACGTCGTCAGCTTCTCGGACTTCTGCTACTCCCTGATTCCGGAGTCGCGCCGCCGTGTCGAAGTCCTTCGCAAGGCCGTCCGTCATCTCGCCGGCGGCGGCCGGATAGTGATCACGGCGTTCATGACGCAAACGCATCGTGACAGCAGGGCGCTACGCATGGCACGTGCGCTGGGGCGATGGAGCGGCTCAGACTGGCGGCTGGAACGCGGCGATCACCTTTCTTCGATTCTCGAAGACAACAGGCTGTCATGGAGCTTCTCGCACGAGTTCACGCTCCATGAACTCGATGGAGAGATCGCTGACGCCGGTCTCACGATCGTCTATCGCCACCCGCATGTCCCGGCGTTCGTCCTGACAGCGAAACCGCCGTGTGCGTGATTGCGTCTGTAAGACAGAGCGCGATAGACTCCGAAACTGCCCCCATGCTGCATAGCACGACCATCCTGGCCATTCGGCACCGCGACCGTTCCGTGATGGCAGGCGACGGCCAGGTGACGTTCGGCCAGACGGTCGTGAAGCAAACGGCCCGAAAAATCAGGCGGCTCTACAACGACAAGATCCTCGCAGGCTTCGCGGGATCGGCCGCGGATTCGTTCGCACTTTTCTCGCGGTTCGAATCCAAGCTGGAGCAGTATCGCGGCAACCTCGAACGGTCGGCCGTCGAGCTGGCGAAGGATTGGCGCTCGGATCGCATCTTGCGGCGTCTCGAAGCGATGCTGATCGTGCTCGACCCCGTGTCGATGTTCCTGCTGTCGGGCAACGGCGACCTCATCGAACCCGACGATGGGATTGTCGGAATCGGATCGGGCGGGCCGTACGCGCTGGCCGCGGCGAAGGCGCTGGCGGCCAACACGGATCTTGGCGCGCGCGCCATCGCGGAGAAATCGATGGCGATTGCGGGCCAGATTTGCATCTATACCAATCAACAGATCGTGGTCGAAGAATTGTAGAGAGATGGCCATTTTGCTTCCCGAAGCGACGCAGACGGCGACCGAATCGCTGACGCCGAAACAGATCGTCGCCGAACTCGACAAGTACGTCGTCGGCCAGGCGGCCGCGAAGCGGGCGGTCGCGATCGCGCTTCGCAACCGCATGCGCCGGCAGAAGCTTCCGCCGGAGCTCGCCGAGGAAATCGCGCCGAAAAACATCCTGATGATCGGGCCGACCGGCGTCGGCAAAACGGAGATCGCGCGCCGGCTCGCGCGCCTGGCGCAGTCGCCGTTCGTGAAAGTGGAAGCGAGCAAGTTCACGGAAGTCGGCTACGTCGGCCGCGACGTCGAGTCGATGGTGCGCGACCTCGTGGAGCTGGGCATCGACATGGTGCGGGCCGAGCGGCTCGAGGAAGTGCGATCGAAGGCGGCGACGAACGCCGAAGATCGACTGCTCGACCTGCTGCTGCCGCCCACGCGGCCGGTTGCGCCGGACGAAGACGCCGGCGCGGTGCGCGACCAGCACCAGCGGACGCGCGATCGGTTCCGCGATCAGCTGCGCGCGGGCCAGCTCGACAGCCGCGTTGTCGAAGTCGAAGCGCGGGACAAGTCGTTCCCGTCGCTCGAGATCATCGCGGGCTCGTCGGTCGAGGAAGTCGACATCAATCTGAAGGACATGCTGCCGGGCCTGTTTCAGGGCAAGACGAAGAAGCGGCGCATGAAGGTGCCGGAAGCGCTCGAGTATCTGACGCAGGAAGAGGAGACGAAGCTGATCGACATGGACAGCGTCGCGCGTACCGCCGTGGAGCGTGTCGAGCAGGCCGGCATCATCTTCATCGACGAGATCGACAAGATCTCCGGCCGCGAAGGCAGCCACGGTCCCGACGTGAGCCGCGAGGGCGTGCAGCGCGACATCCTGCCGATTGTCGAAGGCACGACGGTGAACACGAAGTACGGGATGGTGAAGACCGATCACATCCTGTTCATCGCGGCCGGCGCGTTTCACGTCTCGAAGCCGTCGGATCTGATTCCGGAACTGCAGGGCCGGTTTCCGATCCGCGTGGAGCTCGAGGCGCTCGGACGGGACGAGTTCGTCCGCATCCTCACCGAGCCGCGCAGCGCGCTGGTGAAGCAGTACATGGCGCTCATGGAGACCGAGGGCATTTCGCTCACATTCACCGACGGCGCCATCTACAAGATCGCCGATTTCGCCACGCGCGTGAACGAGCGCACGGAGAACATCGGCGCCCGCCGTCTTCACACGGTAATGGAGAAGCTCCTCGACGAGATCTCGTTCGAGGGTCCCGATCTCCAGAACAAACAAGTGACGATCGACGAGGAGTACGTCGAGAAGATGCTCGCCGACATCGTCAAGAACGAAGATCTCTCTCGCTACATACTGTGAACGTACGACGTACAACGCAGAGCCGCGGAGCTCGCAGAGCTTTTGATCGAAAGCAACTCTGCGTGCTCTGCGGCTCTGCGTTGATCGTCGTGGCTGCGGGCTGTGGACAGAAAGGTCCACCGCTGCCGCCCATCGTTCGCACACCGGTGGCGCCGGGCATCAACGCGAACCGGCGCGGATCGGAGATCGAACTCCAGCTGACAGTTCCAAACGTCAACACCGACGGATCGCGTCCCGCCAACCTGACGCGCATCGATATCTACGCCGTCAACGGCGCGGCCTCGACGATGACCGACGCCGAGATCGTGAAGCAGGGGACGAAGGTCGCGAGCGTTGCCGTCAAGTCGCCGCGCGATCCGAACGACACGGTCGAGAAAGAGGAGCCCGCGGAAAACGCGGAGCCGGCAGTGGGCGAGGGCCTCGATCAGGGCGCATCCTCCGCGATCCAAGAGGCGATTACCGAGTCGCTGCTCGAGTCGGAGCCGATGGACGGGCCTCTTCTCGGTCCGCCCGGCCTGACGCAGCTCCGGACGTACATCGGCGTCGGCGTGGATCGCAAAGGCCGTCCCGGCCAGCTTTCCAAACGCGTGTCGGTTCCGCTGCAGTTGCCGCCGGCGCCTCCGCCGTCGATGGAGATCACGTACGACGAAAAGAAGATCGTCATCACGTGGAAGCCGGTCGGCGTCGACGCTGGTGGAGAAGGCGTCCTGCCGTCGCGATCGTTCGGGCCGCTGTATCCGGACGTCAGCTACAACCTCTACGACGCCGGGACCGGTCAACTGCTGAACGGCAAGCCGATTCGAGAAAGCGGCTACGAAGACAGCCGGATGACCTGGGGCACGAACCGGTGTTACGTCGTGCGCGCCGTGGAGTTCGTGGCGACGCTGCCGGTGGAGAGCGAGCCGACCGGGCCCGCGTGCGAGATGCTCGTCGACACGTTTGCGCCGGCACCGCCGCAAGGCCTCACCGCCGTGGCGACGGAAGGCGCGATCAGCTTGATCTGGGATCCGAACACGGAACCCGATCTGGCCGGGTACTACGTGCTGCGCGGCATCGGCGACGAGCCGTTGCAGCAGATTACGAAGGAACCCATCACCGACGCCTCGTTTTTCGACAACGTTCAGCGCGGCCTTCGCTTCACCTATGCCGTTCAGGCGGTGGACAGGGCGGGCAACGTCAGTCAGCCCAGCAGCCACGTCGAGGAAAGCGCGCGGTGAGCTATCATTTCCCTATGAAGATCTTCGTCGACACCGGCAGCATCAAAGACATTCAAACCATCGCCGACCTCGGCATTCTCGACGGCGTCACCACCAACCCGTCGCTGCTCGCCAAGGAACCCGGCGACTTCAAAGCCAACCTGAAGAAGATCTGCGAGATCGTCCAAGGACCTGTGAGCGGCGAAGTGACGGCGACCGATTTCGCCGGCATGATGCGCGAGGGTCACGACATCGCCAAGATCGACTCGCACATGGTCGTCAAGGTGCCGCTCACGCGCGACGGCATCAAGGCCTGCAAGGCGTTGTCGGGCGAAGGCATCAAAGTCAACGTGACGCTCTGCTTCTCGGCGGGCCAGGCGCTGCTCGCCGCGAAAGCCGGCGCGACGTTCATCAGCCCGTTTGTCGGCCGCTTGGACGACATCTCGACGAACGGCATGGAGCTGATTCGCGAGATCGTCACCATCTACAAGAACTACGGCTTCAAGACGGAAGTGCTCGTCGCCAGCTGCCGTCACCCGATGCACATCGTCGAGGCCGCGAAAATGGGTGCCGACATCTGTACTTGTCCGCCCGCCGTGATCGAGGCGCTCTACAACCATCCGCTCACCAACATCGGCCTCGAGAAGTTCCTGAAGGACTGGGAAAAGGCGCAGGCGGTGAAGGCCTGAGCGAGCCACGAGCCACGAGCTCCGAGCCACGAGCCACGATTGAGTCCCGAGTCCAGCGTCAGCACGACGCGGGGAAACTGACGGCCCGCGAGCGCATCGATCTTCTTTTCGATCCAGGCACGTTCGAAGAGCTGGACAAGCTCGTCACGCATCGCTGTCTCGATTTCGGGATGGCGGAAAACATCATCCCCGGCGACGGCGTCATCACGGGCCATGGCCTGATCAGCGGACGCCAGGTCTTCGCGTTCGCGCAGGACTTCACGGTGTTCGGCGGCTCGCTCTCCGAAACCAACGCCGCGAAGATCGTCAAGATCATGGATCTCGCGATGAAGCTCGGCGCGCCGATTGTCGGGCTGAACGACTCGGGAGGTGCGCGCATCCAGGAGGGTGTCGCGTCGCTGGCGGGGTACGCCGACATCTTTCTCCGCAACACGCTTGCGTCGGGCGTCGTGCCGCAGATCTCGGCCATCATGGGCCCGTGCGCGGGCGGCGCCGTGTATTCGCCGGCGATCACCGACTTCGTCATGATGGTCAAAGGCACGAGCTACATGTTCGTGACCGGCCCCGATGTCATCAAGACGGTGACGCACGAGGAAGTGTCGAAAGAGGATCTCGGCGGCGCGCTGGCGCACAACGCCAGGAGCGGCGTCGCGCACTTCGCGGCCGACGACGACCGGGCGTGCCTCGCGCTCGTGCGCGATCTGCTGTCGTTTCTCCCCTCGAACAACCTCGACGATCCGCCCCGGGCGGCCACACACGACTCACCGGATCGTGAAGACGCGCCGCTCGACTCGATCGTGCCTGCGTCGCCGAACCAGCCGTACGACATGCTGGACGTCATTCACACGGTCGCCGACGAAGGCTATTTCCTCGAAGTGCATCAGCACTACGCGAAGAACCTCGTCGTCGGCTTCGCGCGTCTGGACGGGAGGCCCATCGGCGTCGTAGCGAACCAACCCGCGGTCCTGGCCGGCACGCTCGACATCGACGCCTCGCTCAAGGGCGCGCGGTTCGTCCGCTTCTGCGATGCGTTCAACATCCCTTTGGTGACCTTCGAGGACGTCCCGGGGTTCTTGCCGGGCACCGTGCAGGAACTGGGCGGCATCATCAAACACGGCGCGAAGCTGCTGTTCGCGTTTGCGGAGGCGACTGTGCCAAAAGTCACAGTCATCACGCGAAAGGCGTACGGCGGGGCGTACTGCGTCATGTCGAGCAAACACCTTCGCACCGACTTCAACTACGCCTGGCCGACGGCGGAACTCGCCGTCATGGGGCCAGAGGGCGCCGTCAACATCCTCTATAAACGCGAGCTCGATGCCGCCGCGAATCCGGCGTCGATGCGGTCGGAAAAAATTGCAGAGTTCAGACGAAAGTTCGCGAATCCTTACGTGGCGGCGTCGCGCGGCTTCATCGACGAAGTCATTCAGCCGCGCGAAACCCGCCGCAAGCTAATCACAGCGCTGCGCAACCTCGAGACCAAGCGCGACAAGAACCCGCCGAAGAAGCACGGGAATCTGCCGTTGTAGCACCTGCGGGAGCCGGTCCGGTTGTGTCCGGCTTTCGCCGAACGATCAAGTCCGCCTAAAGGCGACACACCGAAACAGCCCTTGTACAATAATTAGGACCGGTGCAGTACGAAATCGATGTCAACGGACGCATTCGCCAGGTGGCGGTCAATCGCGTCGGCGGCGCGTTCGACGTGTCGGTCGACGGACGAACGTGGCGCGTTGACGCTGCGCGCATCGACGCGAAATCGATGTCACTTGTCGTACATCCGGGCGCCGCGTCGTACGACGTCGGCATCGCGACCGACGCGGCAACAGGTTTGCTTTCTGTACGCGTCGGCACCACACACGTGGCGGTCGCGCTCAACGGACGACGCGGAAGGCGCGACGACGCTGGACATGCGGCGACGGGGCCGCAGCGGATCACCGCGCCCATGCCGGGGAAGGTCGTGCGGGTCCCCGCGCATGCCGGCGACGCCGTGCGCGCGCGCCAGACAATCGTCGTGATCGAAGCGATGAAGATGGAAAACGAGCTCAAAGCCACGCGCGACGGCATCGTGAGCGAACTGCACGCCAGCGAGGGAGCGTCGGTCGAGGCCGGCTCGCTCCTCGCCGTCATTCAGTGAGCACACTCCAGCGTCTGCGATCGCGCGTCCAGCTCCTGCGCGAGCATGTGGTCTACCGCAGCACGGCCCGTGCGGCAAAGCTCGCCGGCGCCATCCTCGCGGCCGCCATCGTCGCCTCACTGACCATCGATCTTGGCCCGTCGGTGCGAGCGCTCGGCGAGCGGCGCGGATCCGAAGCGCTGAAGCGTCCCATTCACATCGGCCGTCTGTCGATTCACGTCCTGCGCGGTTCGGTCGTCGTCGACGACCTGCGCATCGACGGCGTCAACCCTACCGATCGCCCGTTTTTCGTCGCCAAGCGCATCGAGCTCGGCCTCGAGTGGTCGAGCGTGTTCCGCCGCCGACCCGAGTTCATCATCTCGTCGGTCGAAATGACCGACTGGCAGATGCTGATCGAGAAGTGGCCGGGCGACAAGAACAACTTCCCGCGTTTCGTGAACAACGATCAGCCCGACCGCGGCCCGCGGCGGTTCACGACGACGCTGAAGTACCTTCGCGCCTCGCGTGGACGGTTCACGTTCGACGACCACGAAGTGCCGTGGAGCGTCGACGGCCCGAACCTCGAGTTCGACCTCACGAACCTGCCGCAGTATCACGGCACGGCGAAGTTCCACGGCGGCACAATCAAGATTCAGAACCATCTGCCGATGTGGGGCGACTTCAACGCCAAGTTCGTGCTGGATGGTCCGCGCGTGCACTTGCCGCGCATCGACATCAACACCGACGGCGCCGAGACGACCGCGTCCGGCGACGTCGATTTCTCGCATTGGCCGGACATGCGCTACGACGTGAAGTCGCGCGTGCACTTTCCGAGGATGCGCGAGATCTTCTTCACGGACGAGAAGTGGGCGCTCGCCGGCGACGCCGATTTCACCGGCGTCTTCCGGCTCTACAAGGGCGGGCACAACCTGAGCGGGACCTTCAGCAGCCAGACAGCCGGCCTCAACGGACTTGGGTTCCCGGGACTCTATGGAAACCTTCAGTGGAACGAGCACGGCTTCGACGTGTGGAATGCCGGCTCGAAGTTCTACGGCGGCGACGCGAAGTTCAAGTACTCGATCAAGCCGTTCGGTGTCGCTCAGCCGACGACGCAGCGGTTCGAGGTCACCTTCGCGCGAAGCGATCTCGCGCCGTTCACCGACTACGGGCTCCCGCGCAACGGCCTGCATTTCGCCGGTGCCGCCGACGGCCACGTCTACCTCGAGTGGCCTTCGGGCAAGTTCCGCGAGCGCCGCGGCGTCGGACAGATTGCGGCGAGCCCCCCGCCAGGCGTGACGCTCATGACCTCGTCGCTCGTGACGGCGAATGCCGCGGACGCGGACCACACCCGGCACGAGTGGGGGCCGTTCGCTCCGCAGCCGCTTCCCGCGCACTACCCGATCGGCGGGCAGATGACGTTCCGGCTCGACGCCGCGCAGTGGCAGGTCGAGGGCGGCGAGTTCCGGACGGAGAAGACACACGTGCGCTTCGACGGCGTCGCGGACTGGGAGTCGCGCGGGCGGTTCAACTTTCACGTCGTCAGCCGCGATTTCCAGGAAGCCGACCAGGTGCTCGTCGGCATCATGAACGATTTCGGATCGCGGACGAGTCCCGTGCCGTTCGGCGGCCGCGGCGAGTTCGACGGCACGATGACCGGCGCGTTCCGCCGTCCGCGTGTCGAAGGATCGTTCCGCGGCGACGATCTCTGGGCGTGGGACACCCTGTGGGGCGACGGCAGCGCGCGCCTCGTCTACGAGAACGACTACATCGACATCCGCGACGGCGTCGCCCTGCTGAACGGATCCGAGATTCATACCGACGGCAAGTTCTCGGTCAGCAATCCGCGCTCCGACGGCGGTGATGAAATCGACGCGCGCTTTCGCATCGTGAAGCGCGACCTTGCGTCACTGCGCCATGCGTTTCAGCTCGACCAGTACCCCGTGTCGGGTTTGTTCTCTGGCGAGATGCACCTCACTGGGCCGTACCAGCGGCCGATGGGCTTCGGCGCGATGATTATCGAGGACGGCCGCGCTTACGGGCAGCCGATGCGGAGGGCGACGGCGTCGCTGCGGTTCGACGGGAGAGGCATCCGCCTCGACGGCATCGACATCGCGATCAACAACAACACCTCGAGGGCCGGCGCCATCACCGGCGCGGCGTACATCGGGTGGGACTCGACGTACTCGTTCAATGCCACCGGGCGGGGGATTCCGGTCGACAACGTCGCCGCTGCTCGGTTCGCGACATATCCGGTGACCGGCGTCGCCGAGTTCACCGCCGATGGCAACGGCACGTTCGAACAGCCGCGCAACAATTTCAGGTTCAGCGTCGGCCGTCTGGCCGTCGGCGACGAACCGCTCGGCGATCTGACCGGCAACCTCGCGCTGCGCGGCAACGAGCTGAGCGGCGACGTCGCCGTGCAGCTGCAGGACGTCTCGCTGACGGGTACCGGGCGCATCGCGCTGACGCCGCAGGCCGACGCCGAGCTGTCGTTCCGCTTCCACGACAGCCCGCTCGATCGATACATCCGTCTGTTCAAGCCGAATTTCCTGCCGGAAACCACCGGCGCGAAGATGACCGGATCGGTGCGCGTGATGGGCGAGCTCGCCGATCTCGATCACCTGGCCGTGGACGCGACGATCGACGCGCTCGAACTGCAGCCGTTCGACTATCTGCTGCGCAACGCGGAACCTATCCGCCTCACGTTCGAAGATCGCACGCTGAAGATTCCCAACCTGAAGCTGGTCGGCGACACCACGGCACTGAGCGTCACCGGACAGGTGGGCCTGCGCGACGAACGGATTTCGCTCGCGGCCACCGGCACGGCGAGCCTCGGCATCCTCCAGATCTTTTCGCGCGACATTCGAGGATCGGGACGCGTCGAGCTGCGCGCGTCGGTCGACGGACCGCTGAAGGCGCCCGTGTTTTCCGGCAATGCCATCATCTCGAACGGCCGCATTCGCCATCTGTCGTTGCCGAACGCGCTCGACACGATCAACGGCGCGATCCGGTTCGATTCGCACGGGATCCAGCTCGACGAAGTCACGGCGTCGATGGGTGGCGGCCCAATCCAGTTCGGCGGCCGCGTCAACCTCGACGGCTATCTGCCTGGCGAGCTGAACGTGCTCATCAGCGGCCAGGACATGCATCTGCGCTATCCGGAAGGCATTCAGTCGACCGTCGACGTGGACCTCGCGCTTCGCGGAAACATGAAGGCGCCGGTGATCGGCGGCACGGTCACCGTGCAAAGCGCGGTGTGGACGCGGCGGCTCGACGCGCCCGGCAGCATCCTCGATCTGGCTTCGCGGACGGCGTCGACGAGCGACGTGACGCCAGGCTTCACCGATATCGAGTCGGTCCCGATCCGCTTCGACCTCGAAATCAGAGCGCCATCCGCCTTCAGGATGGACACAAACCTCATCCAGCTCACCGCGTCGGCCGACCTTACGCTACAGGGCACCTACGAGAAGCCGATCCTGCTGGGGCGCGCCGACGTCGACCGCGGACAGCTGAATTTCGAGGGCCGCCGCTATCGCGTCACGCGAGGATCGGTGGACTTCACGAATCGCGCCCGCATCGAGCCCTTCATCGACGTCGAAGGCGAGACGAACGTGCGCGTCCCCGGCCAGACCTACCGCGTCGTCGTCAGCGCGACGGGAACGCCGGGACGGCTCAATCTGAAGCTCGAGTCGGATCCGCCGCTGCCGGAGGCCGAAGTAGCGGCGCTGTTGTTGAGCGACGTGCCGGCGGGGTCTGTTCGCGGTCCGGCGCCAGAGCTGGTCCGCCTTCAGGATCCGAATCGCACTGAGACCGACATCCTGCGGACCCGCGCCACCCAGGCGCTGAGCAACCCGCTCTCGTCCGAAGTGCAGCGCGTCGTCAAGCAGACGTTCGGCGTCGACACGTTCCAGGTGACGCCCTCGCTGACGGATCCGACCGCGTTGACCTCGCGGCTCAACCCCACGGCGCGTGTCACCATCGGCACGCGCATCTCCGACCGCGCCTACATCACGTTCTCGCGCAGTCTGAACTCGACGTTCAACGATCAGATTCTGCTGCTGGAGTACGAGGCGAGCGACCGCTTCTACTGGGTCTTCTCGCGCAACGAGGACTCGCAGACCTACGCGCTCGAGTTCCGCGTGAGGCACTCATTCTGAATCGTCTTCTCATCGCCGCGCTTGTCTTCGCCTGGGGAGCGCAAGCGTACGGGGATGTGCTCGAGTTCGTCGGACGGCCCGTGGCGTCCGTTCGTCTGACGATCGACGGCCGCGACACCTCCGAGCTCGATCTCACGAAGGTCGTCGACGTCCGCGTCGGCGCGCCGTTCGCGATGCGCGACGTCCGCGAATCCGTGCTCCATCTGTACGCGCTCGGCAAATTCGATGACGTGCGCGTCGAGGCTGGACCGCATGGCGGCGGCCTGCCGGGCGTCGACGTGCACTTCGAGATGACCTCGGCCAAGCCGGTCAACACGATTCAGTTCTCGGGCATCGCGCGCGCGCCGGGCATCGACGAGGGACAGCTTCGCCACGCCGTCACGGAACGCGCAGGCGCGTCTCCGCCGCTCACGCGAGCCGACGAGTTGTCGCGGGTGCTCGAGGCGACGCTCAGGCCCCGCGGCTATCTGCACGCCAAGGTGATGGCGCGAGCCGTTCCCAACGGCAGCAGCCACACCGCGCTGCTGTTCGATCTCGACCTCGGGGCGCGCGCGACCATCGGCACCATTACCGTCAACGGACCCGACGATGCCCGCCGGGAGTTGCTGGCCATTCTGCAGACGTCCACCGGTGCGCCGTACGAGCGCGACACGCTGAACGCACGCATCGCGAAATACCTCGACGACCGCCGATCGCACGGCTATTACGAAGCGCGGGTGAACCTGTCGGACGAATCGGCGGCCGACGAGCGTCTCAACCTGACGTTCACCGTCGATCCCGGGCGCCACGTCCGCGTCGTCTTCTCCGGCGATCCGATTTCAGGAGAGCGCAAGGATCTCGTTCCGGTGGAACGCGAGGGCTCGATCGACGAGGACTTGCTGGAAGACTCGACGGCGAGAATCGAGGATGCGCTGAAGGCGCAGGGCTTCAAGGACGCGATGGCGCCGCATCAGCGGATGGAATCGGGCGACGAAGTCGTCATCGCCTTCCGCATCACCCGCGGCCAGCAATATCGCATTGCCAGCGCCTCAATCGC
>Ga0068871_100002387_pt1 | contig 12805 bp, 9 predicted proteins | sample KBSMisM72_FD_72750 | JGI IMG/M metagenome (GOLD analysis project Ga0068871, IMG submission 72750) | Miscanthus rhizosphere microbial communities from Kellogg Biological Station, Michigan, USA - KBS Miscanthus M7-2 | ecosystem: Host-associated > Plants > Roots > Rhizosphere > Soil ... | reverse complement strand
TGGCTGCGCCTCGGGTAGCACAGCAGTCCAGCGGAGGCTCGTCCTCACGACAAGGTGGCCTGCTCGGAGGAGTTGCGGGAAGTACGACTTCCACTGTTTCCTCCGCCAGTTCGATTGGCAGCACCCCCGCGATCGGAGGCATTCAAGCAGCAGGCGGTGTGGCAGGAAACGCCGCGTCCGGAGCGGGCTCAACAGTGAGTGCTGCAGGACAAACCACGACTGGTCTGGTGGTGTCGCCCTCTGTTCCCGTTGCGGATGCAGGAATTACGTCGTCGCTTCACGAGAATTTCGGAATTTCAGGTGGACCGCTATATTCGACCGGACACGGCCAGATCATTACTGCAGAAGGTTCGCGAAACAGTGTCGACTTATTTTCACACCTTTCCAATGACACTGTGATTACGTCGCCAGGAAGGAATTTCGAAGTGACTTCCGGAGCTCAGATGCAGCTCCTGGTGGGTGTAAGCGGGCACTAGTGCAATAAGTCTTCGCCCCAGCTGACTGCGTTGAAGCATGCATTTGCGACGGTCTGCGGTTCGACTCCAAGTCGATCCAGCTTTTCCCAGTCGGCTTGTTCGAAGGCGAAGACAGCAGAAAGAATGCGTCCAATCGGACCTTCTCCATGAAGCAGTGCCTCGCGAATCTCATCGGACAGTGGCAGATGCTCCAATGCATTCTGCATGGAACAGTTCAGAAACGCATCCAGCGTCGAGAATAGCCCCGCCGTGAAGTAGCTTCCATGGTCGTGGGCCGTCCCCTCGCCCAGCAACTGGCACATGCGTGCACGAACGACGCTGGTCTTGATCAGTTCCCGTGGTTTGTCGTCCAGGCTGAACAGGAGGACCAGGCTGGAAAGCGTGCGAATATGGTCCAGACCCACCATGCGCACCGCATGGCGGATGGACTCGATTTTCCTTGGCATTGCGATGGCGGCCGAATTGATGTAACGCAAAATACGATAGCTCAGCGATGGGTCCTCGCCAATTAATGACTCCACTTCCTGTATGGTGACGTCCGGCTTATGCAGTTTCGCAAGAAGCCTGCAGACCGTGAGTCGATTTGCCGGCATCGTCGTCGCCGAAATTATCTTCGGCTTGCAGAAGTAGAAACCCTGAAAGTATTCGAATCCTTCTTCAAGGCAGAACTCAAATTCGTCCTGGGTTTCGACCTTCTCCGCCAGCAGTTTCACAGACAGCTCGCGCATCGAGGGCATTTCGCGGATCAATCGGGGCCGGTCCACGGCCTGCAAATCCACCTTGATATACGAACAGAACGGGAGGAACGGCATCAGCTGTTCCTGAAATTTGAAATCGTCGATCGCAAAATGAAAGCCCCTGGCCTTCAGTGCTCCCAGGGCCGCCAGGAATGCCGGATCCGGAATCGAGTCTTCCAGAATTTCCAGAACGACGCGGTCGCGCGGAAGCAGTCCACTGTTCATACCCATCATGAAATCGCGTGTAAAATTGATGAACGCTTTCGATGGTCCCACTAGGCGGTCGAGTCCGATCTCGACAATGAAATTGAAAATGACACGCGATGTTGCCTCATCGGCATTGCCGAACACGCATTCTTCTGTCCGCAGGTCGCGGAACAGCAATTCATAGCCAATAGTGCGCTGCCGCCGGTCGCAGATCGGCTGGCGCGCAACGATTGCGCGGTAGGTATTGGCCGGCGGAGCTGGAAGTGAATTAGGCACTGTTCCGGCTCTTCGTCGGATCCACGCTCAAGCTTTAGATAAAACAGCGCTTACCGCATAGAGCTTTAGTGCCATTCCCTTCGGCTTGCCAGGGAAATCCACGCTGTGTCATACACTTAGCGGCAGAAGAGGACCTGATTCGGTATAAAGTACCTCGCCAAAGGAGATTATGCATGCAGATCCAGCAGTACTACCTCGGGTGTCTTTCGCACGTGTCGTATCTGGTCACGGACGAAAAAACCCATACTGCCGCGGTTATCGACCCTCAGCGTGATATCGAACAGTACCTCCAGGATGCCGCCCGTGCGGGATGTACCATCCGTCATGTATTCCTGACTCACTTCCATGCGGATTTTCTTGCGGGTCATATCGAGTTACGCGAACGGGTGGGCGCAACAATCTACCTGGGACGACGAGGCGAGACGGAGTACCCGGTCACTCATGTCAAGGACGGCGATCGGATCGAATTCGGGGACGTTCGACTTCAGATCCTCGAAACCCCAGGGCACACGCCCGAAGGCATATCCATTCAGGTTTTTGACCTGGCGAAAAGCGCCGACAATCCAGAGGCCGTGATGACGGGAGACACGCTGTTCATCGGGGACGTCGGCCGGCCGGATCTGCTGGCCTCCATCGGAGTCACCGCCGACGAACTTGCGGATCTGCTTTACGACTCGCTTCGACAGAAACTGATGACTTTGCCCGACGCAACCCTGGTTTATCCCGCGCACGGAGCGGGCTCACTTTGCGGAAAAAACATGAGCACCGCAACCGTGTCCACCATCGGCGAACAAAGAAAATTCAATTACGCGCTGCAACCGATGAGCCGGGAAGAATTCAAATCCATCGTCACCGCCGAACAGGCCGAAGTGCCGGGATACTTCGCCCATGATGCCATGATGAACCGTCAGGAGCGGCCAAGCCTGGACGCGGCTATGTCGAAGTCCCTTCGCGCGCTCAACCTGGAAGAAGTCCTGCAACTGGCAAATGAAGGCGCTCAGATTCTCGATGTTCGAGACGCCATCGATTTCGAAGGAGCACATCTGGCCGGTTCGCTGAACATCGGCATCCAGGGAAAGTACGCCACGTGGTCCGGGACCATTCTCGATCGAGCAAAGCCAATCGTCGTCGTTGCCGATCCTGGCCGCGAGGAAGAAGCCATCGTGAGATTGGGACGAATCGGTTCCGACGACGTAAAGGGGTACCTGAGTGGAGGCCTGGACAGTCTCAGCAGCCGGCCGGATCTGGTTCGGCGTATCGAACGGGCTACTGCGGTTGCATTGGCGGACCTGCGCACTTCCGCTGAACCTCCCTTGATCGTGGATGTCCGCAGCGAGAAGGAATGGTTTGCCGGCCACATTCCGGGCAGCCTGAATATTCCGCTGAATCATCTCCGCGAAAAGGCCGCAGACCTTCCTGCGGACCGCCTGATCGTCGTCCACTGCGAAGGCGGTTACAGGTCCGCAATCGCAGCCAGCGTGCTAGCCCGGATGAAGCGGGCCCGCGTCATGGATCTCGTTGGCGGTTTCAAGGCCTGGTCGGCATCGCAATTGCCCATCGAGACGGGCTCCGCTCTCGCCGCGGAGGGCTAGCGTTCCGCAGTGGATTCGCCGCTAATCCGGTAACGCGAATGCCAGAATGCCCTGCGCCGTCGCGATCGCAACGTACTGTTTGTTGTCGAATACGTACGTCATCGGGGACGCCTTCCAAAGTTGATTCGTCGGAAAATCCCAGAGCACTTTTCCAGTTGACGCATCGGCAGCCATGAACGATCCGCTATTCTCGCCAAAGAATACCAGTCCCGATGCGGTCGAAATGACACCCGCCGACGCCGTTGCAGGTCCGCTTACCTGGGGCAGATCCCACACAATTTCGCCGGTCTGAATGTTGATCGCGCGCAGAGACTTCGTGAAAGTTTCGCCAGGAACGGGTCGAGCTGCGCCTCCCATAAAGCTCTTTCCAGGCTGCCATGTCTGAGAAGCCTTCGTGAAAACATTGCAGCGTTCGAGAGCTGCAAAATAAAACAGGCCCGTCCCTGGATTGAACGACGACGAGAACCAGTTGGTGCCGCCCTGAAACCCTGGGCAGACGTAGGTTTCGCCGTTTGCGTTTTCCTTCAGGTCGTTCAGAATCGGACGGCCCTTCGCATCGAGGCCTTTCGCCCAGTTGAGATTCTTCAGGAACTGCCTGCCGAAAAGGAATTGTCCGGTTGTGCGATCGAGAACATAGAAGAAACCATTTCGATTGGCCTGCAGCAGCAGTTTCCGTGGCTGGCCCTGCCAGTTGGTATCCGCAAGCACGAGGGGTTCCTGAGCGTCCCAGTCATGAATGTCGTGCGGTGTGAATTGGAAATGCCATCGGAGCTTTCCGGTTTTGGCTTCGAGCGCCACGACGGAGTCGGTATATAAATTGTCGCCCAGGCGATCGTCACCGTTGTAATCCGATCCCGGATTGCCGGTCGGCCAGTAGATCAAATCCAGCTGCGCATCGTACGTGCCAGTCATCCAGCTGGCGCCGCCACGATGTTCGGTGAGCTTTCCCTGCCAGGTTTCTGAACCAGGTTCACCGGCATTCGGTACGGTCCAGAAGCGCCAGACTTCCTTGCCGGTTTCGGTATTGAATGCAGCAACGAATCCACGAACGCCTTCGTCCCCACCAGCAGTTCCGGATATTAGCAGATTGCCCACGACCAGCGGCGCGCAGGTGCCGTTGTAATTAAGTCGCGAGTCCGCCATCTCGGTTTCCCACACCAGTGAACCCGTCGATCGGTCGAGCGCAATCATGTGGGCGTTGTCGGTCAGCATGAACACGCGATTGCCGGATACAGCAACGCCCCTGTTGAATCCGAGGGCGGCATTGCCGGCGATACCGGCAGTCCGTGCGCGGCGAAAATGCCAGATCTGCCGGCCGCTGCCGGCGTCGAGCGCGTAGGCTTCATTGGCGCTGGAAATGTACATGATGCCGTCGACGACGACTGGAGTGGTTTCAACCAGCGTGACGTTTGGGATTGGGAACATCCAGCGCGTCGCGAGCTTCGAAACATTGGCTTTCGTGATCTGCGTCAGCGTCGTGTAACGATTGCCTCCGGGGTCGCCGTGATACGTCGGCCAGTCTTTCTGCGAAGTAACCACACGATATCGCTCGCCTGTCTTGCGGAACAGAAACACATGATTGTCATCGGTGATCAACTGAAGGTCCGACATTCCTTCGTTGAGCACGCGTCCTTCGATGGAGCGTCCATCGGTAGTCTGGACTTTCTTTCTCGCATCAACCGGGACGACTGGCGGACCTTGTGCCAGTGTGATGCCGGCGGCACATAGCAGGAGAATCGAAATAATGAATGTTCGCATGCCGGGAAGATATCAGGTTTGGCCGTGGGAGCAATTTCTTTCGGTACCCCTCACCCGGCCCGCTGGCGCGGGCCACCCTCTCCCGCCGGGAGAGGGTGAAAACCGGAATTACGTCGGAACGGTTCCAGTATTCAAATTCAGTGCCGCGCGCAGGGGCGGATAGCGTTCGGCAAAGAAGTGAATCGAATATGCAGGGAAGAAAACAATTGCTGGAACTGAAATCAAAGCCGCTATGAGAATCAACGCCATCAAAACGATACCGCCCACGACGATCGCAATAGCAATGGTAAGCGGATTCCATGTGAGTCCTGCGGCGCGGCCCACCAGAACTGTTATCGCACCCACGCCTCCGACGGGAATCAGGAGCACCAGCAATACGACAAAGAACGCGACAAAGAGAATCACAGCCGCCGCAAAGGCAAGAACGATTTTCATACCGACATACCCGGCATAGCCGCCTTTCTCCTCTTTCATCATCGACATCAGACGGCGCCAGCCCTCACCCACGGAAACATTGTCGAAAGCCATTTGTGGCACCACGAAATCCTTAACCAGGACCTGCACCACACCAATTACGATTAGCGACGCGAAGAAAATCAAAAAGAAAAGAATGCCAATCAGCACCAGCGGCAACAGATGGGCGCGGGGATTGGAGAACCATCCCATGCCGAGCGCAAAGCCTGCGGGAATACCGAAGAGAAACACCATTCCGATGACGACGCAAAGAACAAAGAGTAATTGCCAGACAAAATAACGGAACGCGACATCGCCCCGACGTCGCCAGAAATCACGAATGCGGCACCTGCCGGCCAGCACACTGTCAAAAAGAACAAAGCGCATCCGGGAGCTTACGTAAAGGAGCACAATTCCCAAAATCACGGCCAGCAAAACCAGCAGAGCAACAACCACAATAAACAGAAGACCTCCGCCGAATGGAAGCCTCATCCCCTCAAAGATCGGCCCCTCCTGAGAAGAGGGTCCGGAACGAAACCGGCTTGTGAGTCCGCCAGATCCCATTTCACCTGCGAGAATCCCCACGATCGCAAGCCGGAACCACTGGCTGAGCTGAAAAGGCCGGAACAGTTGTTGTCTCATCCGTTCGAAAGCCGGGGTGATCACGTCTACTGCGGAAAGTGGCATGCGGAACGGTACTGCGGAGAGGGAGTGCCGTCAAGCGGACTGAGCGGGCTCGTTAGCTTTTCAAGACATTCTCACTCAGCGTGTAAACCGTCACCGGTTCGCGGATGCCGCGGATGTCGGCTTGTCGTTTCGAATGAAAGTGGACGCGAGGATCGCCCATTGCCGCATCGCGAACAGCCTTCGAGACGATGATCGACGTTGCTTGTGCCTGACCGCACAGTCGTGCAGCCAGATTGACGGTTGTTCCGATCGCGGAGTAATCCAGATGGTCTGTTGTTCCGATGTTTCCAATCACAACGCGTCCCGTGTGAATTCCGATTCCGGACTGCCACAGCCGTTGAGAGTCTTCCGGAATGACACGATGAGAGCTCTCCACAATGCGCAGTGCACACAGGCAGCTCTGCAATACCATTTCGGGACCATCAAATATCGCCATCACGCCGTCGCCGCCGAACTTGTCCACGTATCCGCCAAACTCATGAATGAGTTTCACCTGATGGCCCAGGAGCCGGCTCACAAGCTCGAACAGGTTTACCGGCTCCATTTCTTCCGACATCGCGGTGAAGCCGCGAAGGTCAGTGAACAGGATCGCCAGATCCCTCTCCTCGGGAGGTGGCAGCACTCCGGTTCGCGAAGTGGCCGCAACCACTTCGAGCGTGCGTCGCGACAAATAGCTGATCATGGTGAGACGGGTGCGCTCCAGCTGCTCGAAATATTCGGTGCGTTGAAGGTGGTCCTTCAGCCGCGTTCGCAATGCATCCGAATTCATCGAACTACCATCAAGGACATCCGTACAACCGGACTCAAATGCAGCGACGATCTGGCCGTGCCCGCCGTTTCTGGTGAAGAGAATGACGGGAGTAAATTTGTAGGGTTCGATGCTGCGAATTTCCCGGCATATGTCGATTCCGTTCCTGCCGGCCATATCGAGATGAATTAGAAAAGCGTCGATGGAATGCGCACGCGCCTGTTCCATCGCACATGCGGCGGATTCGGCTTCGATGACGTGGTAGCCGTCACTGCTCAGCGCGTCGACTGCCATTCTTCTGGCATTCGCACTGTCATCGACAACCAAAATGTAACGATCCTTCAGAGTACCTTCCATCATGTAGGGTAACGACCCGACTTTAACCGGAGTGACATGGAATATTACAAGGGTGCCCGGATTGACGATTGCGTGAACTTCAAATCCTGCTACGATGAGGCGCGATGCGACAAGGGCAGGAAAATCCGGATGAAATTCTCAATTCTTAAAAGTCTGGCCGCCATCACGATCCTCGGACTGGTTGCCGCTGCGTGCGGCGATCTTGCAAAGCAGGACGGTGCCGGCAAGACCGACGCACAAAATCTCATTATCTACACCGGCCGCGACAAGGATGAAGTCGCCCGAGTCGTGGACCTGTTCATAGAGAAAAACCCCAGGTATAAAGGCAAGGTCGACACGCTGACGCTCGGTGCCCAGGCCGCACTGGAACGATTGAAAGCCGAGAAGGCCAATCCACAGGCAGGCTTTCTCTGGGGAGGAACTCAGCAGGGATTGCAACAAGCCGCTGCAGCGGATCTGCTGGCACCGTCGAATCCAGCGAATGCCGGACTCATCGATCCGTCTCGCAAAGACCCGGAGGGGCGCTGGTATGCGGAAATGCTCCTTCCCGAAGTCATTATCTACAACCATGATCTACTGAAGCCCGAACAGGCGCCGAAAGATTGGGACGATCTCATTACTCCCGCGTTCAAAGGGAAAATTGTCATCCGTGATGTGATGCCTTCAGGAACAATGCTGACCATTTACAGTGCCATGATGGTCCGCCAGTCCGCGATTACCGGATCACCGGAAGCAGGCTATGCATGGCTTAAAAAACTGGATGCCAACACCGTCAGCTACACTCCAAGCCCGGACGACATGTATTTCAATCTGGATCGCGGCGTCGGCACCGTCACGTTGTGGAATCTCCAGGATGCCCTCATTCAACCTCTGAAGAACAACCGGCCATGGTCTTACGTCATTCCTGCTTCGGGCGTGCCTGTACTTCTCGACGGTGTCGGTGTCGTGAATAACCCGAAGTCGATGCAGGCGGGTCTGGATTTCGAAAACTTCCTGCTGGAACCAGAGCTGCAGCTGCAACTGGCAAAAGACTACTACCAGATTCCCGCGATGAATCTTCCGGAGGCGAAAAAGCCGGAATGGCTGGCGAAGCTGAATATCAAGGAAATGAAGATCGATTGGAATGCGATGAGCGCAAAACAGACCGAGTGGATGAACTATTGGGCCCAGAACATCAAGGGAAAGTCGGGAAAGTAAACGTTCTCACACTGGAGGCACTCACCAAGAGCTTCCAGCGCGCGGGAACTGTCGTGGATTCCGTGGACATGCAGATTGAGGATGGCGAATTCTTCACACTGCTGGGTCCCTCCGGCTGCGGAAAATCCACCATTCTTCGAATGATCGCCGGACTCGAAGAGCCCGACAGTGGCCGAATTCTTTTCGAGTCACGCGATGTCACGCGGGAACCTCCCAACAAACGCGGCATTGGCATGGTGTTTCAGAACTACGCCTTGTTCCCACACTTGTCCGTTGCGCAAAACGTGGCGTTCGGACTCGAAGTCCGCAAGGAATCTTCCTCGGAAGTAAAACGTCGTACGGCATCGGCTTTGGAACAGGTGCAACTTGAAAAACTGGGTTCAGCCCGCGTCGATCAACTTTCCGGTGGACAGCAACAACGTGTCGCACTCGCTCGCGCACTGGTGATCCAGCCGAAGGTTTTGCTGCTGGATGAACCACTGTCAAACCTCGACGCCAAGCTCCGCGGCGAAACTCGGGTCATGCTGAGGACCGTCCATAACGCCACCGCGGTAACGACGATCTATGTCACTCATGACCAGGAAGAAGCACTGGGAATGAGCGACCGTATCGCGGTGCTCAATGGTGGAAGAGTTCACCAGATCGATACCCCCCGAGAGATCTATGAAAGGCCGGCGACGAAATTCGTCGCGGACTTTATCGGACGCAACAACGTGATTGAAGCGACGCTCGAAAACGTTACGGATAATTCCGCTGAAGTCCGGTTTGAAAACGGCAGCAGGATCAAACTGCTTCCACAACAGAAAGCGGCGGACGTGACGTTGACTTCAGGCACTCGAGTTGGAGTCTGCGTACGCGCGGAATCGTTACGGATTACGGACTCGAATGGATTTTGCTCTGGGGAACTCGCCGATGTGGAGTACTCGGGAGTTGGATATTGGTGTGTTGCCAGAACGGACCTGGGGAATCTGAGAATCGAAGTTCCGGGCTCGATCCGACTTCCCGCGAAAGGACAACGCGTTCTGCTTGCGGTTAACGAAACGTCGCTGCATATGGTGAAAGCGTCGTGACTGCTGTTGCCGTGGGATTGGATCTATGAAACGCAACTGGGCATCCCTGGCAGCCTTAATGGCGCTGGCGCTTGTGCTGTGGGGCTACGTTGTCGGGCCGCTGGTTTCGACGTTCCAACGCAGCGTCGCAAGCGGTCAGGGCACATTCGCGGAATACGCACCTTTTCTCGATTACGGCAGCGTCCAGAGTGAGGCTCTTCGAGGCAGTCTCTTCATTTCATTCGTCAGCGTCATCACATCCGGCGTGGTGGGAGTCTTTCTCGCTGTACTTCTCAACCGCTGGGACTTTCGATTCCGGAAACTGTATCAGGCGCTGGTGCTGGTCCCGATCGCCCTGCCTCCGCTGATGGGAGTAAAGGCCTTCTATCTTCTCTACGGAAAGGCCGGCACATTTCCGCAGCTGCTCGGAGAGATCTTCCACGTGTCGCCGGCGTCATTTGCGTTGACGGGGATTTCCGGGGTTCTTCTTGTACATACGCTGACCATGTATCCCTACTTCTATTTAAGTGTTGCGGCATCCCTGGCACAGACCGACGACTCCCTGGAAGAAGCTGCCAGTAGTCTTGGCGCGTCTTCGTTTCAGACCTGGACACGAGTATTGCTGCCAATGCTGACTCCCCCCATTGTGGCCGGTGCCCTGCTGACGTTCATGTCGTCGATGGCTTCGTACACCGCTCCACTCCTGTTCGAAGTCAACAACGTCATGACGGTACAGATCGCGAACAATGCCGCAAACCAGCAGCCGCTGGCCTCAGCCGTGGCTGTAATGCTGGCGGTCATATCGGTGATCTTCCTGATTGTCATCCGGTCTTACGAGCAACGGAGCGTCTATCGATCGCAATCCAAGGGAGGCGCCAGGAAACGTCGTCGATTGACGAGCCCGGCCGCAAAGGTCATTTTGTTCGTCAGCGCCATGATTTCGACGATCATCCTGATTCTGCCGATCGCGATGATCTTTCTCCTGGCATTTTCCGTGAACTATTCGTGGCGGACTGCGCCTCTGCCTTCGGCGTACACAACTGCAAACTTCGTGAAGATGTTCTCGGATTCGAATACCTTCGATCCGATCCGAAACAGCCTGGAGATGAGTGCGATCGCCGTTGCCGGCGCGCTCGTGCTCGGAGTAACGTGCGCTTATGTCACCGCGCGCATGCGCGTTCGCGGAAAAGCAATTATCGATATCGCGATGATGCTGCCATGGGCGTTGCCCGGCACCGTTGTTGCATTCAATCTGATTGTTGCATTCGCCAGGCCGTCGGTCTTCAGTTTTGGACAGGTCCTGATCGGAACCTACTGGATCGTGCCGCTGGCCTATTTTGTGCGATTTTCGCCGCTGATTTTCCGCTCGACCACGTCTTCACTGACACAACTGGACCCTTCTCTCGAGGAAGCGGCACGAACGCTCGGTTCTACCTGGTGGGGCGCTTTCCGCAGAGTTGTTCTGCCGCTGACATCCAGCGGCATTGCGGGAGGAGTTCTTCTGGCATTCGTTGCCGGAGTTGGCGAGTTTGTCGCCACCATCATGCTGTTTCCGAAACTGAAGTATCGGCCGCTGTCGATTGCAATCAACGATGAGCTCAACGTGGGACGATGGGGAACCGCCGCCTGTCTTGGAGTTGTTCAGGTGGTTCTGGTATTGGCGGTCGTCGTCATCATGCGGCGAGTCGAAGACCGCAGCACCATGGCGCACACCTCCTGAAATCAGGCTAGCTCTCCGTCGGGATGCCGGACAGCCGAGTCACGATCCGGCGCGCACGATTTGGCGCAGCGTCGACGTGAATACCGACCATCGCAGACTCCGGGAATCGGGCGATATTCGCGTATTGAGCCTCGATAATGGCGCGATCTTCCTCGAATGTGAATGCCGTCGCATTGTGGATCGCGTCGATCATTGAGGGACGGGCCGGATTCCTGTTGCTGGAGATCGTCCAGAAGTAGAGGCTGGTCGCTTCCGTCTCCGGAGTGATGCCATGGAAGCCACGCATGTGGAAACCGGAGCGGTTCGGATCATGGAGATCACCGGAGCCTGCGTCCATGCCGCCTGTCCAGATCAGCAGGTACGTAACGTGAAATTCGATGTCCTGCCATCGGTCAATGCGCCCTTCGAACGGCCAAACGTCGAGGTACGTCGGAGGAGGTTGCGAATCCCGCATGTGGCGAACGACCCGGACCCATTCGGAACCGTGAGTCACCGTCATATCGGCGTTCACGTGGATCCTGGCGTTGCCCCCGATTGTCTTGACGTGAACGTAGCCCAGGTGGCTCAGGTCGAGCAGATTGTCGTTGATCAGTTCGAACGGCGCCTTGTAGTGATATACGTCGCCCTTGAACTCGTAGCCTGGATTGTCATGCCAGGAATGTTCGGGAGCGGAAACCGTCGGTTGCGTCCCGGGTGTGCGTCCCATCCAGATCCAAACGATGTGATTGCGCTCTTCCACGGGATATGCCCGGACGCATGCTTGTTTTGGGATCTGTTCCTGCCCTGGAATTTCGAGACAATGGCCGGCTGGATCGAACAGGAGCCCGTGATAACCGCAGCGAATGCCGTCGCTTTCGAGAGACCCCAGCGAAAGAGGAGTGTGCCGATGGCTGCAACGGTCTTCGAGTGCGGCGGCCCGTCCGTTGCTCCGGAACAAGACCACAGGCCGGTTGAGCAACGTTCGTGCGATGGGTTTGTCCTGCAATTCCCACGCGAACGCTGCGACGTACCACTGATCGAGCGGAAACATTCCGGTAGTATATCTTTTCTGATTTTTTTTACAGCCTCTGCTGCCCTTGCCTGATCCCTCAGCCATTCCGGATAAAAACAACGCCGACCCAAAAGAAGTTCAACTCTCCGGGGATTGGATGCGCGGCCCGCCCGTTGCGCTTGATAAGGGTGGCTCAGCAAAGAACTGAATTACGGTTTGATTGCTCTCGTTGCAATGAACATGTCCATGAGCCGATCGACAACGCCGCGCGACTCCCCCCAGTTGTCTTCGAACATTGCAGTCATCACAAGTCCCGCATCGAGTTGCCCACCGATTTGATCAGCAAGTGTATGACCGAATTCCAGCAAATCACCCTTGGCGATTAGTGCTTTCAAATCTTCAGGGGCACGTGATGTCAGATCGGAATAGGGAATCGTGTGAACAAGCTGCACGATACCGTCCGCTTCGAGCTTTTGATCGACGGAGTAGAGAACTGGATTATTGAATCCCGTAAGCAGAATCCCGCCACGCCTCAGCACGCGTGCAGACTCACGCCA
>Ga0068871_100002383_pt1 | contig 12808 bp, 13 predicted proteins | sample KBSMisM72_FD_72750 | JGI IMG/M metagenome (GOLD analysis project Ga0068871, IMG submission 72750) | Miscanthus rhizosphere microbial communities from Kellogg Biological Station, Michigan, USA - KBS Miscanthus M7-2 | ecosystem: Host-associated > Plants > Roots > Rhizosphere > Soil ... | reverse complement strand
AAGATCCGCAAGATCCTGAAGATCTCCAAGGAGCCGATCTCGATGGAGACGCCGATCGGCGACGACGACGACTCGCACCTTGGCGACTTCATCGAGGACCAGTCGACGATGGCGCCGTCGGACGCCGCGACCTACGCTTCGCTGCGCGACGTCACCAAGGAAGTCCTGGACACGCTCACGCCGCGCGAGGCGAAGGTGCTGCGCATGCGCTTCGGCATCGAGATGTCGACCGACCACACGCTGGAGGAAGTCGGCAAGCAGTTCGACGTCACGCGCGAGCGCATACGCCAGATCGAAGCCAAGGCGCTGAGGAAGCTGCGGCATCCCTCGCGCTCCGAGAGGCTCAAGAGCTTCCTCGACCAGGAAGGATAGAAGAAACGCAGTAAGCAAAGAGGGCCGCGCGAGCGGCCCTTTTTGTTTGTAAGCTTGCTCCAGGGGCCGGTAGCTCAGTCGGTCAGAGCAGGGGACTCATAATCCCTTGGTCGTTGGTTCAAATCCAACCCGGCCCACCATATCCCCTACTTTGCGCAACTTCGCCTGGCGACCTAGCGGCTCCGCTTGGTGCGCAAGCTAAACGGATAGAGCTGCCGGTCGGCCGCGCGGCGGATCGCCTCGATGCTGTAGAGGCGGCTGCGGAAGGAATCGAGGGCCTTCAGGATCTGCAGGCGCAGGAACTCGGCGCCGGACATCGATTCGGATTCCCATTTGCGATGCTCGCCGCGGCCGAAAAGCTCGGCCGCATAATCGCCGACGATGCCCATCTCCTCGCGGCATTGCGCGTCGCCGATGGCGGCCGCCGCCTCGCGGCAAAGCTCTTCGATCTGGCGCAGCTCTTCGGCTCCGCTCGCCCAGTCGCCGCGGTGCTGGGAGAAAATGTGCCTCAGAGCGGCGTGCCGCTCGCGCGCCTGCTCGATGTCGGTGTAGCTCATGGAGCCGTCGATTGTCCCGGAGCGAGGGGCGCGTTTCAATCGGCCGACCGGAGATTCAGGGATTCCGCTACGGGGTGTCGCCGCCGCTATGACGGTGAGCCGGCGCGCGCTGCCTTTCGATCGAGCAGGGCGCCGAAATTCTCCAGCGAGAGAAGGTGCAGGTAGATGCGGGCGAGGAATCCCTTGCGGATCAGATTCTTCAGCTGCGCGGCGTTCAGGTTCTCCAGGTTTTTCTCGCTGACGCGGTGCAGGCCCGTGAGCTGCATGGCGCCGCCGCCCTTTTCCTTGTTGAGTGTCGCCTGCATGGTGAAGGGCTCGAGCAGCCCGTAGTCGCCGAGCACGGCGCAAAGCTCGCGGCTGCGCTCGAGGTCGGCTTCGTATTCCGTGAGCAGGCGCTCGATGCCGGTCCATTTCTCGAGCGGCTTGCCGTCGCCATCGAACATCGATTCGCCGCCCTGGTCGATGGCCGCCTTCTCGACGCAGATCACGCGATCCTTCTGCTCGACCTGGTCGCGCGTGATGCGCGCCATGCAGAAAGGGTAGCGACGCGCGTAAGCGGGGACATAGGCGCCGGCCGCCCACGCGCCGTTCGCCAGGAAAAGGTTTTCGCCCGCCGCAATGCCGAGCACAGCAACCGCGGCGAAGCTCTTGCCCTCGTCGCCGGTGGTAAACACGATGGGATATGCGCGCGCCGCGGGCTGGAACTCGGCGTGGCTGATCGGCAATGCGTTGGCGCGTCGAACAAACCCCGGCAATTCCCCCGCCGCCGGCAGGCGGAGCTTGTGCGTCTTCGACAGGGGCACCACTTCCTGGTAGCCGAACGGGGGCGTGATTTGCGGGGGCATCGGCGGACGATCTTACTGTAAAATCCGATACCTCCGACGGGGTGGTAGCTCAGCTGGGAGAGCGTCGCGTTCGCAATGCGAAGGTCGAGGGTTCGATCCCCTTCCACTCCACCATCAACTCCCTGAGGCAATGGAAGCGCATCGCCTCGTAGCGGCGGCGCTCCAGCGGATCGTCGACAAGCTCGACCCGCATGAGGGGCGCTACCGCATGCTGTTCGAGTCGAGCCCGCTGCCCATGTGGGTGTTCGACGCCAGGACGCTGCGCTACCTCGCGGTAAACGACGCTGCCGTGCGGCTCTACGGCTACAGCCGGGAGGAGTTCCTCGGCATGACGGTCGAAGACCTGCGGCCGCGCGGCGCGGGCGAGGGCGAGGCGTTCCGCGAGTTCCTGCGCCGCGAATCCGGCGAGATGCAGCGCGGGCTGTTCCACCATGTGAAGAAAGGCGGCGAGCCGGTCGACGTCGAGACCGTCGGCCACCTCGTGCGCTGGCGCGGCCGCGAGGCGCGCCTCGTGCTGATCAACGATGTGACCGAGCGGCTGCGCATCCAGATGCGCCTGCGCGCGCTGTCGCAGCGCCTGCTCGAGGTGCAGGAAGACGAGCGCCGCAGCCTCGCCCGCGACCTGCACGACGACATCGGCCAGGCGCTGACCGCGCTCAAGATCCAGCTCGAATCTCTGGCCCAGGCGGGCGAAGGCGGCCCGCGGCGCATCGATGAATGCGTCGAGACGACGCGCCATACCCTCGAGCGCGTGCGGCAGCTTTCCCTCAATCTGCGTCCGCTGCAGCTCGACGACCTCGGCCTGGTGGCGGCGCTGCGTTCTCACCTCGACCGCCAGGCGGGCCTCGGCGGCCTCGCGCCGCACTTCGACGCCGACGAGGCGCCGCCGCACCTCGATCCGGAGACCGAGACCGCGTGCTTCCGCGTCGCGCAGGAGGCGATCACCAACGTCCTGCGGCACGCGCGGGCCCGCAATCTCTGGGTGCGCCTGTTTACCGCCGGCGATCGGCTCGCGCTTTCCATCCGCGACGACGGGGCGGGCTTCGATCCCGACAGCGCGCGTCGCCGCGCCCATGCCGGGGCCAGCCTCGGGCTCGCCGGCATGGAAGAGCGCATCGCAATTGCCGGTGGATCGATCGATCTGCGCTCCCAACCCGGACAGGGAACGGTTTTGCTGGCAACATTCCCCATCGAGCGGGAAGGGGGAAGATGATGATTCGCGTCGTGCTGGCCGACGACCACGCGCTGGTTCGCGCGGGCATCCGCTCGCTTCTCGGCAACATGGCCGAGGTGCAGGTGGTGGGCGAGGCGTCGAGCGGCGAAGAGGCGATGCTGCTCGCGCAGAGCGAGCGGCCCGACGTGATCCTGATGGACATCGCGATGAAGGGCATCAGCGGGCTGGAGGCGGCCGCGCATCTGCGCGAGAGTCATCCGGGAGTGCGCGTGGTGATCCTCTCGATGCATTCGGGCGAGGAATACGTGCTGCAGGCGCTGCGCGCCGGGGCCGTGGGTTACCTGCTGAAGGACGCGGCGACCGGCGAGCTCGAGCTCGCGCTGCGCAGCGTGATGCGCGGCGAAAGCTGGCTCAGTCCGGCGGTGTCGCGCCAGGTCGTCGAAGGCTACGTGAGCCGCGTCGGCGGCGATGCGGCGCCCGAAGTCCTCACCGCGCGCCAGCGCGAAGTGCTCAAGCTCGTCGCCGGCGGCAAGAGCACCAAGGAAATCGCCTTTCTCCTCAACCTCTCGGTGAAGACGGTGGAGACGCACCGCGCGCAGATCATGGAGCGGCTCGGCATCCGCGATGTGGCCGGCCTGGTGCGATATGCCCTGCGCACAGGACTTATTCCTCCCGAGGGCTGAGACGTTTTGACATCAATGACAAGGATTCACAGGGAATAGGGGTTTTCCTAACCCCTTCCTCGGGGACCCCCCGATTTCGGAGCGGAACCGCGCCCCGTAGTCTGCCGCATGACCGTGCGTATCCGCCGCATCGCAATCGCCGATGACAGCCCCGCGTTCGTTTCGGCAGTCTCGAGCTACGTCGAGAGCCTGCCCGGCTACGAGCTTGCCGGCACGGCGCGCACGTCCGTGCAGGCGCTTGCGCTGGTCAAGTCCGAGGAGCCCGACGTTCTGCTGCTTGATCTTGGCCTGCCGCCGCGCCGCGGGCTCGAGTTCGTGCGGCGCCTGAAGGCGCTGCCCGGCGGTCCCGCGGTGGTCGCCATGACGCTGTTCCACACGCCCGAAGCGGCGGCCGAAGCCCGGCGCGCGGGCGCCGATGCTCTCGTCGGCAAGGAGGCCTTCGTCGCGGGGTTGAATCAGGCGCTGGAGCGGCTCTTTCCGGCAGCGCGTTGACGCCACGCTGCGGCGTCAGCCGGAGCCGCCCAGTTTCTTCTCGATCCGGCGCGCGAACACAGTCATTTCCTTTTCGGCCTGGCGATCGCCCTTGCGCTTCGCCGCCTCGATGCCGCTGCGGAATGCCGCGAGCGCATCCTGCGGACTCTCCTCGGCAAGAACCCGGCCCAGCGCCTTCCAGGCCGCCGAGTAGCCGGGATCGCGGCTGACGGCTTCGCGCAGCTGGGCGGCGGCGTCCGCGCGGCGGCCGGCCTTCTCGTACTCCAGGCCGAGCGAATAGCGCAGCAGGGCGCCGTCGCGCGGCGTGCCGATGAGCTTCTCTAGGTTCGAAATCACTAGGCTAAGATACGCAGGATGAAGACGGCAATCCAGACGCGCGAGGCGCCGGCGGCGATCGGCACCTATTCGCAGGCAGTGAAAGTCGGCGGGGGCTCCACGCTGTACCTGTCCGGCCAGATCGGGCTCGACCCCGCGACCATGCAGATGGCCGAGGGCGTGGAAGCGCAGGCGCACCGCGTGTTCCGCAATCTCGCCGCCGTGGCCGACGCCGCCGGCATGAGCCTCGACCAGGCCGTGCGCATGACGGTCTACCTCATCGATCTCGCGCATTTCGCGCGCATCAACGAAATCATGGCGCAGTACGTGCGCGAGCCCTATCCGGCGCGCGCCGCCGTCGGCGTCGCCGCGCTTCCGCGCGGCGCCCTGATCGAGATCGACGCGATCCTGCACGCGGGGTGAAGCTCGAAAAGCTCGGGCTGCGGTCGCGGTTCGATTTCGTGCTCCACCTGCCCTTGCGCTACGAGGACGAAACCGTCCTCTCCGACCCGAAGAACGCGCCGCCCGCGGGCGTGCCGGTGCAGGTCCAGGCGCGCGTCATTCGCGCTGAAGTCGCCTACCGCCCGCGCCGCCAGCTGATCGTTCACGCCGAAGGCCTGGTGCTGCGCTTCTTCAATTTCTGGGGCAGCCAGCTCAAGCAATTCCAGCGTGCCGCGGATACGGGCAAGCTGGTGCGCGCCTTCGGCGAGCTGCGCGCGGGCTTTTTCGGCGCCGAAATGGCGCATCCTCGCTATCAGTTCGTGGACGCAGACACGCCGCTGCCCACCGCGCTTACGCCGATTTATCCGACGACCGCCGGCGTCTCGCAGAAAGAGCTGCGCACGGCAGTCCTGCGCGCGCTCGACGAAGGGGGCCTGGAAGATACGTTGCCGCCGGCGCTGCGCAAGCGCCTTGCCCTGGGTGGCTTCGCCGAAAGCGTCGAGATCCTGCACCGGCCGCCGCCGGGGACCGATCTCGCCGCGCTCGCCGATCGCAGCCATCCGGCGTGGCGCCGCATGGTCTTCGACGAGCTTCTCGCCCAGCAGCTTTCCATGCGTCTCGCCTACCGGAAGCGCCGCACGCGCAGCGCGCCGCCGCTCCACGCCGGCGGCGCGCTGATGAAGGGCTTTCTCAATCGGCTGCCGTTCGAGCTCACCCGGGCGCAGACGCGGGCGATGAACGAGGTGCTGAGCGACTTGCGCGAGCCGCATCCGATGCAGCGCCTCCTGCAAGGCGACGTCGGCAGCGGCAAGACGATCGTCGCCGCGCTCGCGTGCCTCGCTGCGGCCGACGCCGGATGGCAAGCCGCGGTCATGGCGCCGACCGAGATCCTGGCGGAGCAGCACTGGCGCAAGTTCAACGAGTGGTTCGCGCCTCTCGGCGTGCCGCTCGCCTGGCTGCACGGCGGCCTCGCGCAGCCAGACAAGCGTTCCGCGCTGCGCCGCCTCAAGAGCGGCGAGTGCGCCATCGTGGTCGGAACGCACGCCCTGCTGCAGGAAGGCGTCGAGTTCGACAGGCTCGGACTCGTGGTGATCGACGAGCAGCACCGCTTCGGCGTGCAGCAGCGCGTCATGCTGCGGCGCAAAGCCGAGGAGGCGACGCCGCACCAGCTGATGATGAGCGCCACGCCGATTCCCCGCACGCTCTCGATGACGCATTACGCGGACCTCGATGTTTCGGTGATCGACGAGATGCCCCCCGGGCGGCGACGGGTGACGACCAAGCTCTTCTCCGACAAAAAGCGCGGCGAGGTCCTGACGCGCATCCGCGAGGCCTGCGCCGAGGGCGAGCAGGCTTACTGGGTCTGCCCGGTAATCGAGGAATCGAAGGCCGGCCTGCGAACCGCGCTGGAAACCTACGAAAAGCTGCGCGGCGAGCTGAAAACCATCCAGGTCGACCTGCTGCACGGGCGGATGAGCGCGAGCGACAAGGCGTCGGTGATGGAGCGCTTCCAGGCGGGGCGCACGCAACTGCTGGTGTGCACCACGGTGATCGAGGTGGGCGTCGACGTGCCCAACGCATCCCTGATGGTGATCGAAAGCGCCGAGCGCTTCGGCCTCGCCCAGCTGCACCAGCTGCGCGGGCGCATCGGCCGCGGCCGGCGCGACAGCACCTGCATCCTGCTCTTCGGCGAGCCGCTGCCGGGGCTTTCGCGGGAGCGCCTGAAGGTCATCTACGAGAGCACCGACGGCTTCGAGATCGCGCAACGCGACCTCGAGCTGCGCGGGCCCGGAGAGTTCATCGGCGAGCGCCAGAGCGGCGACCCTTTGTTCCGCTTCGCCGACCTGGCGCGCAACGCCGACCTGGTGGACGCGGCGCGCGAGGCGGCCGATGCCTTGCTCGAGGACGACGCCGCGGCCGCCCGCGCGCATGTGGATCGCTGGCTCGGTTCGCGAACAGACCTGACCCACGCCTGAGTTATGCTTGGCCGGTGGACCTGACGTTCTTCGCCAGGCGGCTCGATGCCTACGAGCGCCTGATCCGCCTCGACAAGCCGATCGGCGCCCTTCTTCTGCTCTGGCCCACGCTATGGGCAGTCTGGCTCGCCTCGGGCGGGATGCCGCGCCCGGATGTGCTGATCATCTTCGTCGCCGGCACGCTGCTCATGCGCTCGGCGGGCTGCGCGCTGAACGACTTCGCCGACCGCGCATTCGATCCGCACGTGGAGCGGACTCGGGTGAGGCCCCTCGCCGCCGGCGAGATCCAGCCGCGCGAGGCGCTCCTGGTCGCCGCGGCGCTCGCCGCCATCGCGTTCGGCCTGGTTCTCTTCCTCAACCGCTTCTCGATCCTGCTTTCGTTCGTCGCGCTCGCGGTCGCCGCCAGCTACCCGTACACCAAGCGCGTTTTCCCCCTGCCGCAGCTCTGGCTCGGCGTGGCGTTCGGCTTCGGCATTCCCATGGCCTACGCGGCGACGCGCGACAGCCTGCCGCTGGAATGCTGGCTGCTGCTCGCCGCCAACGTGTTCTATTCGTTCGCCTACGACACGGAATACGCCATGGTCGACCGCGACGACGACGCCCGCATAGGCGTGCACAGCTCGGCGTTGTTTCTCGGCCGCTGGGACGTCGCCGGCGTAATGGCAAGCTATGGCGGCATGCTGGCGCTCCTGGTCGCGGTCGGCGTGGTGGCCGCTCTCGGCTGGCCCTACTATGCCGGCCTCGCCGCCGCCGCCGGAATCATGGCCTATCACTGGCGCCTGATCCGCGACCGCAGCCGCGAGGGTTGCTTCCGCGCTTTCCTGCACAACAACTGGGTCGGCGCCGCCATCTTCTGCGGCATCGTTCTCAACTATCCTCTCAGCTACCTGTGGACGCTCGCGAGCCGATGACCGACGCCGGGGCTGCGCTCACCCGATTCGATTTCACGAACGGCGAGCAGCGCGGCTCGCATCTCACGCTTTTTCCCCACTGCCTGGTGCATCGCGGCGACTCGTATCTCGAGACCATGCCGCTCGCCACCATCACCTCGGTGCGGGTCGCCTACGTGCGCAACGCCCGCCTGCTCGGCTGGGGCTTCGCGCTCGTCGTGGTGGCGCTGCTCCTGCTGCTCGCCGCCTCTCCGCTTGCCAGCCTGTCCGCCGGGGCGGCGGCCGAGCTCGCCGCGAGCGGGAACCATGGCGTGGCGCGAGGTCTCTACGGTTTCTTCCGCGTCCTGGAGGCACTCGCCAACGCGCTGCCCCTCGTCGCGCTCGCGGCGGTCCTCGGCGCGGCCGTGCTCGCCGGGTTTGGCTGGTTCGGCAATACCGTCCTTACGCTCACCTTCGCAGGCGCCGAGCGCGTGTTCCCGATGCGCGGGCGCAATACGCGACTCCTCGATTTCAGCGAGGCGGTCGCCGAGCGCCTGGTGCAGGCGAAGCGCTAGCGGCTGCCGATTGAGCTACGCCGACCTGCGGGATTTCCTGGCCCAGCTCGAGAAGAAGGGCGAGCTCAAGCGCGTCCAGGCGAGCGTCTCGCCCCGCCTCGAGATGACCGAAATCTGCGACCGCGTGCTGCGCGCCGGCGGGCCGGCGCTGCTCTTCGAGAAACCGGCGGGTTTCGACATTCCCGTAATCGCCAATCTCTTCGGCACCGTGCAGCGCGTGGCGGCCGCCATGGGCGTAAATGACGCGAAGGAGCTGCGAAGCTTCGGCAAGCTTCTCGCGTACCTGAAAGAGCCGGAGCCGCCGCGCGGGCTGCGCGACCTGTGGGACAAGTTTCCGCTGTTCAAGCAGGTGCTGAACATGGCGCCGAAGGAGCGCTCGAGCGCGCCGTGCCAGGAAGTGGTCTGGGAGGGCAAGGACGTCGACCTGTCCCGGCTGCCGGTGCAGACCTGCTGGCCCGGCGATGCCGGCCCGTTGATCACCTGGGGCCTGACGGTGACGCGCGGCCCGGCGAAGCCGCGCCAGAACCTAGGCATCTACCGCCAGCAGGTGATTGGCCGCGACCGCCTGATCATGCGCTGGCTCGCGCATCGCGGCGGCGCCCTCGACTTCCAGGATCACCTGAAGGCTTCCGCGGCGCCATTCCCCGTTGCCGTGGCGATCGGTGCGGACCCCGCGACTTTGCTCGCGGCGGTGACGCCGGTGCCCGATACGCTGTCGGAGTACCAGTTCGCCGGCTTGCTGCGCGGGGCGCGCACCGAGCTCGTCAAGTGCATTGGCAGCGACCTCCAAGTCCCGGCCTCAGCCGAGGTCGTGCTGGAAGGCGCGATTCAAAACGAGACGGCCGCCGAGGGGCCGCACGGCGACCACACCGGCTACTACAACGAGGTGGAGCGCTTTCCCGTGATGACGGTCGAGCGCATCACGATGCGCCGCTCGCCGATCTATCACTCCACTTACACCGGAAAACCGCCGGACGAGCCGTCGGTGCTCGGCCTTGCGCTGAATGAAGTGTTCGTGCCGCTGCTGCAAAAGCAGTTCCCCGAAATCGTCGACTTCTATCTCCCGCCGGAAGCTTGCTCCTACAGGCTGGCCGCCGTCAGCATGAAGAAGCAGTACCCCGGCCATGCCAAGCGCGTGATGTTCGGCATCTGGAGCTACCTGCGCCAGTTCATGTACACGAAGTTCATCGTGGTGTGCGACGAGGACATCGACGTGCGCAACTGGAAGGAAGTCGTCTGGGCGATCAGCACGCGGGTGGACCCGGCGCGCGATCTCCTCGTCGCCGAAAGCACTCCCATCGACTACCTCGATTTCGCGAGCCCGGTTGCCGGCCTCGGCTCGAAGCTCGGCATCGACGCCACCAACAAATGGCCGGGCGAAACGGCGCGCGCCTGGGGCCGGCCGATCGTCATGGATGACGCAGTAAAGCGCCGGGTGGACTCGATGTGGCGGGAGCTCGGCCTCTAGCGCCTTCATAGACCCAGGCGAGCAGGGCATCCTGCGCGGCGTCGGCCTGCGGCGCATTGGGATGGTTGATCAGCATCACCACCACATGGCGCTTTCCCGAGTGATCGAGAACGTAGCCGGCCATCGCGCGAGCGTCGTTGAGGAGGCCCGTCTTGATATGGGCGTGACCGGCGACGCGCTCCCCGCGCAGGCGCTTCCTCATTGTCCCGTCTGCGGCCACCACCGGCAGCGAGGACACGAACTCCGGCATCACCGGGCTGCGCCAGGCCGCCTGCAGAAGCGCCGCGAGGTTGGCCGCGCTCATGCGCTCGACCCGCGACAGGCCCGAGCCGTTCTGCATCACCAGCTCCGGCGCCTTGATGCCTTTGGCTTGGAGCCATTTCTTGATCGAAGCAAACGCCGCGTCCGGCCGCGCCGGCGTGCCACCCGTCTCCGCCGCCAGCGTGAGATAGAGCTGGCGCGCCATCACGTTGTTGGAAAACTTGTTGATGTCGCGCACGACTTCGGCGAGCGGCTCGGATTCGTGGACGTAAAGGAGCTGGGCGCTCGGCGACAGCGTGCCCTCGCGGGCCGTGCCACCCCACCAGCCGCCGAGCTCGGTCCACAGATGGCGCACCATGGCCGTGATGTAGTCCTCGGGCTGATACAGAGCGACGTTCATCTCGCGCTCGCCGCAGGCCGCCGGATAGGTTCCGCTGAACGAAGCGCGCGGCGGCCGCGGCCGGAACTCGGCCTGGATGCGCTCGCGGAATGCCCGGCCTTCCGGACAGGCGCTGCTCTCCACCAGCCGCAGCGTGTTGACCAGCTCGAGGCCGGGCAGGGACGGCTCGACGAAGACGCGCACGGTCCCGCTCTCCGCCTGCGGAAAGAAAATGAAGCGCACGGTCTTGAAGTTGACGAGCAGCGCGTCCGGGGTGACGTTGTAGGGGCGGTAGATGTCGTCGTCGATCAGCGCGTCCGCCTGCGGCGCGAAGTTGCTGCGATCCAGAACGATGTCGCCTTTGATGTCCTGCAGGCCGCGCGCGCGCAGGGCGCGCAGCAGGACCCAGAAGCTCTCCAGGTTGAGCTTGGGATCGCCAGAGCCTTTGAGCACGAGGTTGTCGCCGTCGCTGTAGACCTCGGTCTTCCAGCGATAGGCCGGGCCCAGAAGCTCGAGCGCCGCGTAGGTCGTGACCACCTTCATGACCGAGGCGGGATTCATTGGTGCGCCGCCGTTGAAAGCGAGCTCCGGACGCGTTGCGCCGATCTCCTGCACGACCGCTGCGACGCTCGTTCGAGGGACTCCGGCCTTTCGCAGCGCCTGATCGACGCCCAAAGGCAAATCTGCGGCCAAACTCGACGCACTTGGAGCGAGAGTAAGCGCTAACAAAGTCGATAAGAGCTTGAAAAGGCGTCGCATCATCTCTATTATTAGCACTCGTCTGGATTGAGTGCTAAGCCCTTAACCCCCGCTTGGCACAACTCAAGTGACTGTAATTCATCGTATTTTTAATGGGAGTTGGCTATGAAAATTCGTCCGCTGCATGACCGCGTGATCGTCAAGCGCATCGAGGAAGAACGCAAGTCCGCCGGGGGCATCGTGATCCCCGACACCGCCGCCGAAAAGCCCGACCAGGGCGAGATCGTCGCCATCGGCAAGGGCAAGAAAGATGACAACGGCAAGCTGATTCCGATCGACGTCAAGATCGGCGACCGCGTGCTGTTCGGCAAGTACTCGGGGCAGACCGTCAAGGTGAAGGGCGACGAGCTGCTGGTCATGCGCGAGGAAGACCTGATGGGCGTCATCGAAGGCGCCTGAGACACCCGTCGAATATCTAGGAGATAAAGACAATGCCAGCCAAAGAAGTACGTTTTCACGAGGGTGCCCGCACCCGCATGGTCCACGGCCTGAACATCCTGGCCGACGCGGTCAAGGTGACCCTCGGACCCAAGGGCCGTAACGTAGTGCTCGAGCGCTCGTTCGGCGCCCCGACCGTCACCAAGGACGGCGTCTCGGTGGCGAAGGAGATCGAGCTGAAGGACAAGTTCGAGAACATGGGCGCGCAGATGTGCAAGGAAGTCGCGTCCAAGACCTCCGACGTCGCCGGCGACGGCACTACCACCGCAACCGTTCTCGCCCAGGCGATCGTGCGCGAAGGCATGAAGTACGTCGCCTCCGGCATGAACCCGATGGACCTGAAGCGCGGCATCGACAAGGCGGTCACCGCCGTGGTCGAGGAGCTGAAGAAGATCTCCAAGCCGTGCTCGAGCTCCAAGGAGATCGCGCAAGTCGGCTCGATCTCGGCCAACTCCGACTCCGACATCGGCAAGATCATCTCCGAAGCGATGGACAAGGTCGGCAAGGAAGGCGTGATCACCGTCGAGGACGGCAAGTCGCTCGAGAACGAGCTCGACCTCGTCGAAGGCATGCAGTTCGATCGCGGCTACCTGTCGCCGTACTTCATCAACAGCCCCGAGAAGCAGATGGCCGCGCTCGAGGACCCGTACGTCCTGCTGTACGACAAGAAGATCTCGTCGATCCGCGAGCTGCTGCCGCTGCTGGAGCAGGTCGCCAAGGCGGGCAAGCCGCTGCTGATCATCGCCGAGGAAGTCGAGGGCGAGGCGCTCGCCACCCTGGTGGTGAACAACATCCGCGGCATCCTCAAGACCTGCGCAGTGAAGGCGCCTGGCTTCGGCGACCGCCGCAAGGCGATGCTGGAAGACATGGCCATCCTCACGGGCGGCACGGTCATCAGCGAAGAGCTCGGCCTCAAGCTCGAGAACGCCACGCTGAAGGACCTGGGCCACGCCAAGAAAGTCGAGGTGGGCAAGGAGAACACCACGCTGATCGACGGCGCGGGCGAGAAGAAGGCGATCGAGGCGCGCGTCAAGCAGATCCGCGTCCAGATCGACGAAGCCACCAGCGACTACGACCGCGAGAAGCTGCAGGAACGCGTTGCCAAGCTGGCCGGCGGCGTGGCGGTGATCAAGGTTGGCGCCGCGACCGAAGTCGAAATGAAAGAGAAGAAGGCCCGTGTCGAGGACGCGCTGCATGCGACCCG